>Ga0307471_100001583_pt1 | contig 12506 bp, 11 predicted proteins | sample atmos_gasesAM3C__2_FD_204566 | JGI IMG/M metagenome (GOLD analysis project Ga0307471, IMG submission 204566) | Hardwood forest soil microbial communities from Morgan-Monroe State Forest, Indiana, United States - atmos_gasesAM3C_515 | ecosystem: Environmental > Terrestrial > Soil > Temperate... | reverse complement strand
AGTAGACGGCACGACCGCTCGCACGCACAACGGGTCCCTCGTGATAACAGCCCTGACTCTTTAGGAACGCCACCGCCTCATCAAATGTCTCTGGTCGAACCTCAAACGCTTGGTGAGCGATGCCGTCTTCTTGAAGGGTGTTGCGTTTGAGCGGACGAGGACGCTGAAACAACACAACATCCGCCTCGCCACACTTCATCCGTACAAGACGCGCGCCCGCTTCGCCGATTCTATCGGCTACCTTCATACCGAGAATTTTAGTGTAGAAACCTTCCGCACGATCAATGTCGTCCACCGGAATGCCAATGTGGTATATGCCAATCGACTCAATCATGGTTTTCCTCCTTTTTGCTATTCTACCTAAAGTTCTTCTCGTCTCGTCTTATGCCTCACAGATAATGCTCGCCAAAGTTGAATTACATGATTCTGAGCGGCTCATATCACCGTGCCAAAAGAGCTGTCAAGGCATCATGGAGGCATTATGGAGCACCACAACACAGGATAGTACGGTCAGCTGCGAAACGACCGTTTGCGTCAGGTCAAGTTTTTTCCTAAAGGGAGCGAGAGAAGATTTTCGCGTGCGCCTACATGTCTTCGTAAGAAAACGGGGCGGGGGAGAGCTGGAAGGGTTGGGAAGGATCGAGGTTCTGCGCGTGCTTTTGCTTCCCTCGTCCCGCATAAGATGATGGTAGAACTTCTGTAAAAGGCATCAAGCAGCTAACTTTTTCTCGATTGATCATAAAGGTACGCGGCTCTGAAGCGGGAAGATCAACAAACCTTGCCGACGTTAGGGGAATAAAGGAACTTTTCCCTTCAGCAAAGCTACTCAATTCGAAGCCGGGAACAAGATGCACGTCTCCCTGCATCCAAAACAATCCGACTTCCATCAATACTTTCCGAGGTTCCTTATTAACCAGAGAGAGCTCTTCAGTTTCACGCGGCGTTGATGGGCTTGAGCTCAAGTCAACTACGAACGTTACCTGTCGCGTATAGATCAATGCATTTTTGGATTTCACCGAGGGAGAGTTTCTTTTAAAGGTTTGTATTTCTACGTCGTCGAGCCTGATGATGCCGTCGCTTACCTTCGAGTTCAGAGAGTCGCTCAGGCGCCTTTGCTTCATCAGAAGATTACCTCGAAAGACTGACGACGGAAGGTAAACCTCGACCGGTATATAACTAATTTTAGCGTCCATAATCCCCTGATCTCCTGCTTGCATAGTCAGGAGCACCATTCATGGCAACGTCTGAACCATCGCATAACTTATGGACTTAGCGCTGTTTTTCTAAAACATGAGCAAATGAACCTGCCCTCATGACGGAAAAGAATGGTAAAGAGGGACAAAATTTTGTCAGTTGGGTTTTTTGGTATGGAATGCAACTCTGGTGCTACACAAGAGCTTTTATCCTTTGTTCTTGCGTGCGGAGAGTTCTTGTTGGCGATTTAATCTAGTTATGTAATTTTGTTGCGGATGTTATCACACGCGTTGCGGCTTGGTAGCAAGAATGGTCGATCGTCTGCGGCACTCAGCGCAAGTTTATTCTATCCACGAACCCTTCAGCCTCTAAGCTTTTTAACAGGCTATTATCGTAAAGGGTTTTCGGGTCGAGTTTAGGGAGGGGAGGGCCTTGAACTTGCATTGCTTCGATGGTCGCGCGCGCCGACCCATCGTCGGTATAGGGAATGCGCGGCAGGTCAGGCACCAGGTCGTCATAAAATTTTCCCAGGACTTCCGGATCGCGTTGGCGGGTATATTTCCCGATGACTTTCATCGTTACATCTTTGTGGCTCTTCACGTAGGCGAGTCCTTCCACGTAGCCGCGCAAGAACGCTGAAGCGATTTCCCGCTTCTCGCGCAAAAATCTTTTCGGTGTGCCAGTGACCGTGATGAGCTGGCGAATGCCCAGATCTCGAATGATCGAAAATCTCTTCAATCCCTGCTTTTCCGCTGCGTAGGTATTCGGTGCGGTTAGGATCGTTGCCGCGGCTTGTTTTTTCAGCACCGCCATAGCTCGCTCTGGCTGACCGGCCGTACCGAATTGCACGAAGGTTACGTCTTCCCGCCGCACTCCAGAGTGCTCGAGTACCTTGAGCATGTAGCCGTAGGTAGGACTGGTTGGGTCAAGGGCAATTCTCTGCCCGCGCAAATCTTCGAGGCGCGTAATTTTCGAGTCTGTCATCAGCACATAATGGCCGACAACGTTGTACTGTGATGCGATAAAGATCCCGTCACCACCCCCGGAGATGAGCCGTATCAAGCCCTCTGCGCCGCCTTGATAGAGCTGGATCTCACCGGCGGTGAGCGCCGACATCATAACTCTGTTGCCTTGGATATATGTCAGTTTTACGTCAAGTCCAGATTTCGCAAAGAGGCCTTGATCTAAGGCCATCCAAAGGGGAGCGAAGCTGCCGCTGATTGCAGAGTAGCCGACTGTAACGGAGGTCAACTTCTTCTCTTGCGCCGATGCGGGCGACCAGAAACAGACAACCAATAGAAAAACTGTTACGGCATTCAACGTTTTCATGATCCTGGAGCGGCCTTTGATGCGGAGCATATTCCTATCGCAAGGAGGCTGAAATGTCCATTTCAGCTCGGACATATTGGTGAATGGCGTACGTTTATGATGATCATTTCTTGACAGAAAACAAACCCTGTCATAGGTTACGGCTCGCGGTGGGCCTTAAACGATGGCTCGCACGGCTGTGTATCGACTCCGCACCGCAGACGCAATGGGGCCAAACTGAGGTGGAGTTATGGAATGCAAAGTAAGACAAATCGCCAATGTTGTCCTGATCGAGGTCATGGGGCGCATCGATCATACGACGGCGAAGGCCTTTGAAGACGCGTTATCGCCGCATGTGTCGGGTTGCGCCGGCGAAGACAAGATATTGCTCCTGGATTTCAGCGGGGTAACTTTCGTCAGCAGCGCCGGCCTTCGTGTACTGATGATCGCGGCCAAGCAATGCCGTAAGCAAAACGGCAAGATGGTTCTCGCGGCTTTGCGTCCCATGATCCAAGAAGTGTTTCAGATCAGTCGCTTCGATTCGCTGTTCGAGCTGTTTCCAACTGTGCGCGCTGCGTTGCAGGCGATTTCTCCCGCGGCGGCGTCTATTTATGACCGCGAGTGATGAGGCGATGTCCACAAGCGAAAGTACAAGCCTCATCATCCCGGCCGAGGTAGATTCCGTCATGCCGTGCGTAGCGTTTGTCGCGGCATGCGCGGCGGCGGCGGGATTTCCGCCCGCTCGTGTTCGTGAGCTCGAGCTGGTCGTCGAAGAGGTAGTGGTGAATATTTGCCAGTATGCTTATGGGGATGCCCGGGGCGAAATCGAGCTTTTCTGCGCAAAGACTGGCTCGCAAGATTTGGTTTTAGAATTTATCGATAGCGGAAGGCCGTTTAATATATTAACCCTACCGGCTCCTGACCTTACGGTCGAGGTGAACCAGCGTCAGGTAGGAGGGCTGGGGGTGCCGCTGGTCCGAGCCCTGGTGAATACAGCGACCTACTGCCGCGAAAGCGACCGGAATGTGCTACGTCTTTCAGTGCAGCCAGCGCGCTGAGGCGCGAGGCGATTCTGCCAACTCCAGCAGCCTGCGTTGGGGGTAAACTATGCGTGTGCGCTTTTGGGGAACCCGAGGGTCCCTTCCTGTGGCGCCGGAGGGCGAAGTTATCCGGCAAAGAATTAAGCGTGCGCTCTTAAAAGCCAACGGCCGGAGGTTCGAAAGCGAGGCGTCGGTCGAGCAGTTTATGGACGCTGAGCTTGATTTTGCCACTCGACACGGCTATGGCGGGAATTCTTCCTGTGTGGAGATCGACGGCGGCGCAAACTATACCCTGTGCGATATGGGTTCCGGCCTGCGTTGTTTCGGACAGCAGGTGATGAAGGTACATGGCCCGGCCCGGCCACAGGTGTACAATTTTTTCATGTCCCATGTGCATTGGGATCACATTATGGGGTTTCCATTTTTTCCGCCCGCTTATATTCCGGGCAACACCATTCGTATTCACGGCAGTCATGGGCTTGCCGTTTTGCAAGAAGCGTTTCTTCGCCAGCAGTCGGACCCTTGTTTTCCTGTGCAGTGGGTTCAGTTGCAGGCGACAATCACCTTTATCCACCTTGAACCCGGCCAGTGGCACGAGATCGATGGGCTGCGTGTCAAGACAAAATTACAACCTCATCATGGTGATTCTTATGGCTACCGATTCGAAAAGGATGGCAAAGCTGTTGTCTATTCCACCGACGGTGAACATAAACTGCAATCGGAAACGGAAACCGAAGCCATGATCGAGTTTTATCGCGACGCGGACTTGGTGATTTTTGACGCGATGTATTCGCTCAGCGACATGATTACAATTAAGCAAGATTGGGGACACTCCAGCAATGTAGTCGGGGTTGACTTGTGTTCGCGCGCTCGAGTGAAGCACTATTGTATGTTTCATCACGAGCCGGCATACAGCGACGAGACCATCGATAGCGTGCTTCGCGAAACCAGGCGCTATGAGGAGATCGTGCGCGAAGGGGCGCACACACTGCAGGTCTCCACTGCGTATGACGGCTTAGTGCTGGATGTATAGAGGCTGACGGTGGCGACGGCCTCCTCAGACCACAAAGGCGGTTGGTCGTCCAACCGGGTGGTCAAGTGGTTGACAGGTGGACATGGCCGTCCGGTCGCCATTGCAGCACTGGTATTACTGGTCCTATTTCACGTTTCGTTGGGCGAACGGGCCTGGAGCGTTGTGCGTCATCTGTTTTTCGACGCATATCAGCGTCTCATGCCCAGAACCGCCTCGCGATATCGCGTCATCATTGTAGATATTGACGATGCAAGCCAGGCAGCCTTTGGGCGCTGGCCTTGGCCGCGCACGCGGTTGGCGACGTTAATTGAGGCAACTCATGAACTCGGCGCAGTTGCCGTTGGCCTCGACATCATCATGCCCGAAGCGGATAGCACATCACCTGGATTGCTTCTCGCCGATCGGCAGGATGTGAGTCCGGCGCTGCGTGAGGCCCTCGCTGGATTACCCTCCAATGATACTATTTTGGCTCAGACCCTACGCCGGATACCGTCGGTCATCGGCCGCGCCGGAATCATTGACGCCGGAACCAAAAACACGCCCATAGGTACACAAACAGCTGTACTGGTTGTTGGCGAGTCGCCCATCGCGCAGCTCCAATCCTATAGGAGACATCTCACCAATATTCCTGAAATTGAGGGTGCGGCATTTGGACGGGGCTATCTCAACGATACTCGCGACCGCGATGGAGTAGTGCGGACGATGCCGCTCTTGTTCGCAGTGAACGGGCAGTTGGCTCCTTCCTTTGCGCTTGAACTGCTACGCGTTAGCACCGGACAACAGTGGTACGGTGTCCATGGTAGACGGGAGGCTGTGCGCGCTGTTCAGATCGGCACCTCGCTTATTCCTACGGACTCTGAAGGCCGTATTCGACTCCATTTTTCTCCCGCCTATGCGGGACGGCGCGTCTCGGCAAGGGCGATTTTGCGTGGTGAGCTTGCGCCCAACTCCCTGGCTAATCAGATCGCAATTGTAGGGGTAACCGCCATAGGTATCACCGATGTGGCGGCCACGCCTATTGCCACGCGCATGGATGGGGTCGAGATTCAGGCGCAGAGTATCGAAAATATTCTGGACGGCGCTCTATTGAACAGGCCGCCTGCGAGCCGCTGGGTGGAGTTGGTTGCTCTTCTGACAATCGCCATTGCGCTTATTCTATTCCTACCGCGGTTAGGGCCGGGTTTCGGCGTTCTGATCTTTTTGGTCGGTACTGTTATCCTGTGGGTGGCTAGCCTGATTGGCTTTCATCAATTCAAAGTCCTCTATGATCCAACATTTGCAACGGCTGGAAACGCGCTCATTCTAACGGTGCTCCTCACAGCAGGATTTTCCGCCGCCGATCGCCGGCGGCGCGAACTCGATGCAGCGTTGGAAGCGGAAAGAATCGAGCGCTTCCGCATGGCCGGCGAACTCAAGGCGGCGCGCGAAATTCAGATGGGCATGCTGCCAACCCCTGGAGCCATACCGGGGCTTCCCTCTCATATCGAATTTCATGCCGTGCTCGAACCGGCACAAGAAGTCGGGGGCGATCTGTACGATGCGTTCATGCTCGATGAGCGTCATTTTTTCTTTTTGATCGGCGACGTGTCAGGCAAGGGAGTTCCCGCGTCGCTGTTCATGGCTTTAAGCAAAACGCTGTGCAAGAGCCTTGCGCGCCGCGAGCATGTGCCCTTGGATGCTTTGATGCGGTTGGTGAATGAAGAAATATCCCGCGAAAATTCGGCTGCGCTATTCGTCACGGCCATCGTTGGGATCCTCGACGTCCAAACAGGGGAACTAGAGCTGTGCAATGCGGGTCATGACGCGCCGATTCTGTTACGAATTAATGAGCCGCCACGTTCTCTTAAGGGCGCCGGTGGGCCTCCGCTCTGCGTTCGGGAGGATTTCCCCTATACCTTTGACCGGCGATGGCTTCAATCGGACGATGTGCTGGTGATGATTACGGATGGCGTTACCGAAGCCGAGGACTCGGCGCAGAATTTTTATGGCCTGCCACGAGTCCTGGAGTATCTCACTATGATGGAAGAACGACAGCGCCACGCTGCCGATGCCTGCCAGGGGATCTACGAAGATGTGAAACGCTTCAGCCAAGGCGCGCCGCCCTCTGACGATATTACGATTGTGGCTATTCGCTTCTCCGCGCCTCGTCCATCGGAGTAGGTGTTTAAAAGGTTGCTGAATAGGTCGGTGAGCCTCTATCGTCATTGCCGCGAATCCGCCGGCCGGAATGACGATTCAGATTCTGAATCTCTGCGGCACTACACTAGCGCACAATAACTTCTACACGCCGATTCTTGGGCTCCGGCTGCTGGTCCGGAGTCGGTACCAGAGGCTCCCGCGCGCCGCGTCCAACCGCGCGAATGAAGCTCGCTTTCAGACTTCGTTGAACCAGCATGCCCCGCACGGCTTGCGCTCTTTCCAGCGACAGGCGGTCGTTGTCCGCCTCAGTCCCGACGCGATCAGTATGTCCGGTTACTTGCACCTCGACGGCCTGTCGTTTGGCGACCTCTGCAAATAGTGCTTCCAATACTGGTTGGGAATCTGCAGTGACTTCGCTGCTACCCGTCGAAAAATACAGTGTGAAGCTCATGGCTCTTGGAGGCTGGGCGGCGAGAGCTGCTCCGAAGGTTTGTTTCACCTCCTCCGGTGTAATAGTTGCTTTCCCGATATTACCATCACTGTCGACGGTTGCAGCGGTCATCGGTGTGTCCAAAACAGTGGCCCGTGTTCCTTCCCCGACAGTGACGGCGCCGGAAGGGCCGCTCTCTTCCGGCAAGAGCACAACGAATGTCTTGGCGCTGCTGCAGCCTGTAATTAAAAGCGCCAACACACCGGCGAGCCTGTAGCCACTGGTCGGCCGTGAAAGCGTGTCGCCTGGGCGGATGCCTTTATTCGTCAACTTTCACCGCGAATGTCGTGCCGCGCACGCCGAGAATCGTGGTCGGAGTTACTACCTTCATCGCTTCCGGAGAACGCTTGGCCATCTGTCCGGAAACGACAGCCAGCGTTCCTCGTTTGACATCGGTAGTAAACTCACCTTCATGGGTTGTCGGATTGAAACGGAACTGCGTTAGCTCTATGCGACTGTTGGGTCCGGCGGAAAAGCGGGAATTATCGATGAAGGTGATCCCAATGCTACCATCGGGTCCGGTCGTCAATACGTCGGCTTGTTCGACGAGGTCGCCGATCTTGGCGGGTTGTTGCACTTTGTTGCGCAAAAGGAAAACTTGGCCGGCGACATTTTTGATCTGTCCGATCTCGGCCCATGCAAAGGGTAAGTGCAAACCAATGCATCCCGCAAAAATAATCGCGATCGTGGATATATGTCTCATGCTTTTCACCGCTTCTACAGATAACGTCGCGGACAACCGCGAAAGAGAATTTCCAGTCTGGATAAGCTAGCTCTGGATACTCCACGGCTCAGAAGATGTCCAGCGCTAATTTTTGGGGTAGATTTTGGCGACATTTGTGCGTGAATGGTTGATACCGTCGGTGTCGGGTAGCGGTTTGAATCTTCTCAACCAGGCGAGGCTCTGGTTTCCTTCGTGCTGTTACTCACTTGAATTATTTTCCTCTTAGAGGAATATGTTACGAGAACCAAGACAAGTTGTGTTCATGGGACTCAAAGCAATAAATCTTTCCGTCTGCGCCTTTTGGGTCGCAACTTTTGTATTTCTCTCGACGCCAGGATGGAGCCAGCAGCGGCCCCGCCTTAGAGTAAGCACTCTGTTCATCGGCTCCTCTTTGTTGCCGGTCTGGACTGCGCAAGATGTTGGTTACTTCTCTCGCGCCGGGGTGCATGTAGAGCTGATTTCGATGCAGTCAAGTTTATCAGCCACCGCGCTTCTGGCGGGAGAAGTGGATGTAATTTTTGGGACCCCGCAGGTTCCCCTAAGTTTGTTGAGCTCGAAAAATCCCCCTAATTTTGTCTCCATCGCGGCTTGGGGAAGCGGATCGCAACATTGGCTAGTGGTGAACCCTTCCATCAAGTCAGTCAAAGAATTGGAAGGAAAAGCGCTCGCGACGAGCCGTCCTAAATCGGCGGATCATGGCTATCAACTCGCCATCTTGGAGAGAAACGGAGTAGACGCGAGGCGGGTAACATTTTTATCCGCTGGAGCACAAGCGGAGCGGGTGGCCGCCGTCGAATCCGGAAAAGTGATGGGGTCTATGGTTAACCGTTATTACGCCCTCACACTTAAGAACAAGGGGTTTCGGCTGATTGAGAAATTGGAACGCCCGGATTATCCTTTTCCTCCGGCCATCTTTGTGGTGGCAAAAGAAAGTTTACAAACGAAGCGGACCGCTTTGAAAGCATTTCTTACAGGATTGATCGAAGCGACGAAGAAGCACAAAAACGATAAAGAGCTTTCCCTGAGACTTATAAAGAAACACTTGCATCTAGATGGACGGGAAGTGATTGAAGCCGCCTATGAAGACGGACTCACGGTGTCTTACCCATACTTCACCGAACGCCAGTTCCAGGTGTCGCTGGATCTCCTAAATAAAAGTCTAGGTCAAACTACGGATCTGTCATATCAACGAGTGGTCGATCACAGCTTGGTCGACGAAATCGCTCGAGCCGGAGGTCTATAGAAGATTTGGGAGGGCGGATTTTCGCTAATCCGCCATTCTGCGGGTTGGAAATCTCGCTCTCCGTAGGATTCGCACGGCATCGACCCGAAGTGCTAAAAGGAGAAAAGATGAACGCGTCCCTTACCATCGGTTTAAATCCGTCGCCGTATACCCAAGCCTTATTCGATGGCTCGGTGCGGCCGGAAGGAATTGATTTGCAGCTCCAATCCCGCTTCGGCGAAGGCTTGGACAACGTCGGCGCGCGTCACCGCACGATTATTGCCGGAGAACTTGACGGTGGCGAGCTTTCCATTTCGTCTTTCATCTTGGCTCGGTTACGAGGCGTGCCGCTTCGAGCTTTGCCGGTTTTTCTTTCGCGCCGTTTCCGGCTGCGCTGCATGTATTGCCGCGCGGATTCGCCGGTGCAACATCCTTCGGAGCTGGCCGGCAGGAGCGCCACGGTACACCGCTACAACGCAACTACACCGGTTTGGCTCAAGGGTATCTTGCAAAATGAGTTTGGCGTGAAACCGAAAGATATCGAGTGGTACGTGGCGGAGCCCGATATCGCCGAGGAAAGTTTGCGACCTCCACCCGCGGATGTTCACGTGAATTTCATCTCGTCGCCGCGTACTCGCGAACATGCCGTTGAAATGGTCGAACGGGGCGAGATCGAGGCTGCCCTCGAACCGTATCATTTGCACGACAATCCGAAGATGCGTTATCTCATGCGTGACTTCCGCCAGGCGGAAGAAAGCTTTTTTCGCCGCACCGGCGCCTATACGGTCAACCATCTTTTTGCGCTCCGAGAGGAAATAGCGAAAGAGCATCCCCCGGTTGTGAAAAATTTATTCGCAGCTCTCAAAGAGGCAAACTCTCTCGCCGACCGATATAGCGACGAAAAACAGAAGAGCGAGGCGGCTTGGGAGAGACAGGTGATGGGCGACGAGTTTCTTTATAGCTTGAGAAACGGCTGCGCGCGCACGTCGCTGGATACGTTGATGGAGTATCAGGTCCAGCAAGGGATTCTAGATCAGAAGCCGAAGATAGACGACCTTTTTTTCCCCGAAACCCTCGACGCTTAGACCAAGAGTTCTCACCACGAAGTGATTCATAAGCTTACGCTCGCCCACAGAACATGAAATGGAGATTTTCGTCATGCCGGCATGGATAGCTGGCATCCAAGTTCGCAAAGATGCTTCCGGAACATCCGTATCAACCTGGATTCCAGCACTCCCTGCTGGAACGACGCAATCGAGAGGGGCTATGCTTGAAGTGATCTAAGTCCTTCGCTTGTATTTTCGACGATTGCACGAAGACGAAGGACTTAAAAATCATGATACTAGCCTTAGTGTGCTTCGTGCGATTCCTGGCGGGCAATGCCTTTCCCCTTGGTGTCGCCTGCCCCAGCTTATTTCAGGATCTTGCGAGCAAATTCGCCCGCGGGCTCGCGCCATTCAGTGATGATGTCTTCACCATAGAAGCGAACTTTTTCAAACTCTTCGGGTGTCGTTACATCTTTCGCTGCCGGCGTGTTTAATTTTGCCAGCCATTTTGTATCGACGTCGAACCGGCGGCTGCCTTGCGTGAGAGCTCTGCCGTAGAGTTCTTGGCCCTCTTTGCCGAGCAACCAATTGACGTAGACCTTGGTCGCATTTGGATGCGGCGCATCTCTCATAATGGCAACTGTGCCGAAACCGTTGCTGCCACCAACGCCTTCCTTTAGGGTAGTCAGCACCCGAATGGGCAACCCGCCCCTGATATATGGATCGACAAAGCGTTGCGATAGTCCGAGTGCGATGGCCAGCGTGCCCTTTGCCAAACCCACCGCGAGCTGCTGGCCATCGCGATGAATGAACAAGTCTTGATTGGTGAGCCTTTGCAGGAATTCCTTGCCTTTATTTTTCATCAGGAAGCCCCAGAGTCCCTGGCCAGCGCTGGGGATACGCGGTTCGAAAAGACCCAGCTTGCCTTTCCATTTCGGATTTAGCAAATCGTCGTAGGAGGTGATTTCTCCGGGCTTCACCAGATCCGTATTGTAAAAGGGAGGTATCGAAAAGTCTGCCGAGAATGAATAAATGAAACGATTTGTTTTAATGTTGTCTTCCCAGAGATGACCGCCCCACCACTGGCGCGGGTCCTTGACCTCAGGAAGAATTAGGTAATCCATAAACGGCGCGAGCATGTTCTCGTTCTTCAGCGGCTCCAACGTTCCCGAGCCGCCGTGAAGGACGTCGAAGTAACGGACGCCGGCCTTGAACTCCGCCATCGCCTTGCTGGCGTTCTGCGGACCAGGAGCGGAGATGAGTTCCAGTTCGATCCCGAACCGCTTCTCAAAAGTCTCTTTATATTGTTTCCTCAGCACCGCAGTCGGCGGGCCGCCGGCGACGATCCTTCCTTCTTTTTTCGCCGTGTCGAGAATTTTCTTCCAGTCATCTGGCGCGTCGGCGGCGAGCGCAGTGCCTAACCAAAGAAATATGGAGACAGCAAGTGAGTAAAACGCGAAGGATAACTTGAGCCCAGGCCACTCTTTCATTTTCACCTTTCCTCTACTCACCGGTTCGATAGCTGACCGCCCATTTTTACTAAGGTAGTCCACGACCTTTGTCAATCAGCGTCAGACGGAGAACAAAGCATTGACGCGCCAGCGCCGTTTTTGTTAGCGCTCCCATCGGAGCAAGGCAAAGTGCTAAAAAGGAAAGATTGCGCCTACCAGCCTCATGCTCAAATTTTCAAAGGAGGGCACCCAGGGCTCGCATAACTTTTTTCTTGACCTCCTTCGAAAATTTTGGGCGGAGGGGCCCTCGGTCAATTTAAATCAGAACCCTTCGACTGCGTCATTCCAGCATGGAGTGCTGGAATCCAGGCTGACATGGATGTTTCCGGACGCATCCTTGCAGACCTGGATGCCGGCAATCCATGCCAGCATGACGAAGATCTGCATTTTCATGTTCTGTAGACGAGCGTAAGCTCATGAATCATTTCGTGGTAAGAGACTCTTTCTCTGTGCACTCCGTCTCTCCGTGATGAATAGGTTTTCGCTGTAACCCAGGGGAACCGTCGAAAGAAATTCGCTTTTTGCTCGCCTCTTTGAAAAAGCATGCCCCGAGTCCTTCGGCTCCGCTCAGGATAAACTCCGTCGAAGGGAGAGGTTGGGGAGATTTTGTAAGGGCGGGTTTCAAACCCGCCCTTACACAGGAGAATTGGAAACCATTTGCGTAAAAAAGACTATTCCGAAATGTCCAGCAGCACGCCGTCGGGATCAGCGAACACGTGCTTGCCGATGGGACAAGCCTGCAGATCTTTCTCCAGGGTGTTGCCATTAAGTCCTACGGAGATTTTTTGCGGGGCGGATT
>Ga0307471_100001582_pt1 | contig 12507 bp, 8 predicted proteins | sample atmos_gasesAM3C__2_FD_204566 | JGI IMG/M metagenome (GOLD analysis project Ga0307471, IMG submission 204566) | Hardwood forest soil microbial communities from Morgan-Monroe State Forest, Indiana, United States - atmos_gasesAM3C_515 | ecosystem: Environmental > Terrestrial > Soil > Temperate... | reverse complement strand
GATGAGCAGGCCCGCTATGAGCAAGCGCTGAGCCAACGTTCTCGCGGCGTTCCCACGCAGTACATCACTGGCCATCAGGAGTTTTGGGGGATGGATTTTATTGTGACGCCCGCGGTCCTAATCCCACGCCCTGAAACCGAGCACATGATCGAAACCGTACTTGAACTTGGTCACGTGGAGCAGGGACGGGCGACCCTTCGACAAGCTCAGGGCAAGCTCTCACACGCCAACCGACTTCGCATCGTGGACGTAGGTACCGGCTCTGGCTGCATTGCGCTGGCCCTCGCCCAAGAGTTGCCGCACGCCGAAATTCACGCTACGGACATTTCCCCCGACGCACTTGAAATTGCCGAGGCCAACGCTGCCCGCCACCAGCTCGCAAGCCGAATCATCTTTCATGATACGGATTTGCTTCAGGGGCTCGAATCCAGTTTCTTCGATTTTGTTGTTTCCAACCCCCCATACGTCGGCGAATCTGAAGCAGACCAGGTTCAACTTGAAGTCCGCAAGTTCGAGCCGCGCAATGCCATCTTTGCCGGACCGACGGGACTCGAAGTCATCGAACATCTCATCCCCGCTGCTCGGGCCGCTCTCCGCCCGGGAGGTTGGCTGGTGATGGAAATCAGTGGAACAATCGCCGCGGGAGTGAAGTCTCTCCTGGAAAGCTGGGATTGCGTCCAGATCAAGAACGATCTGCAGGGTATTCCGCGCGTGGCCACGGCACAAAAGAAAGTTTGACGGCGTTCTACTCCTACGAACTCTGGTAGTAGTCAGCTTTTCTACGCTAGTCTTGCGCCATTGGGCGCTTGGTGCACCCGAGCCTAAGAAAACGGCATGTCAGAAAAGTCATTCCCTAGAATGAGAGCCACGAATCGGTTCGCCACCGCCGTTTGTCTGGCATTATCCTTCATCGCGTTCCAGTCCTCCATAAGCGCGCAGAATCCGCGGGGAACACTGCGGGGTGTGGTCCAGGACCCCAGCGCTGGCCGGGTTCCAGCCGCAAACATTACGGTACAGGCGACGGGGTCTTCATTGAAGCGCGAGACCAGAAGCGACGACCACGGAGAATTCAGCCTCAACGAATTGCTGCCGGGTCTCTATCACGTGACCGTGACCGCCAAGGGCTTTGCCGACGCCCAATCCGATGTGAAGGTCGTCGTTAGTTCCGCGCGCGACATCACCGTGACCATGAGCCCTGCAACCGTGCAGCAAATCGTGAATGTGCAGGCGCCGCCTTCTTCCATCACGACCCAGCCGATTGACCTCGCGAGCGTCGTACATCAGGCTACCGTTTCCACTCACGACCTCGAAACCCTGCCGCTGGCGGCTCGCAGCTTCGCTAACATTGCTTACCTAGCCCCAGGTACGGAGCCGGTCGAGCCCTCGGATCCCACCAAGGCGCGGATCACCGCGGTTTCCACGGGCGGCAGTTCAGGGTTAAACAATGAGTTGTCCGTGGACGGTGGCGATAACTCAGATGATTTCATTGGTGGATTTCTGCAGAACTTTTCTCCCGATGCTATTCAGGAATTCGCCGTGCGCACTGCGCAGGAAGATGCCGACACAGGACGCACCACCGCCGGCTCAGTTGTGATCACTACCAAGCGAGGCACGAACCAGTGGCATGGCAGCGGAGCTTTTTATGAACGAGCGGCGGCGCTTAACGCGCGCTTCCCAATCGAAAATCCAGCTCCCAATCCGAAACAGCCGTTTTCGCGTCAGAACTATGCGGCCACCATAGGTGGCCCGATCAAGAAGGACAAGCTCTGGTTTTTCTCGTCTTTTGAATACGTGCATGAGAACGCGAGCATCGCGTATAGCCCTGCCAGCCAGACCCAGTTCAGCGCTTTAGGCTCCTTAGCTTCGCAAGGTCTCATTCCTGGCATAAGTTCGATTTCCGTGCCCAACAACGTGCCCGTCCTGTTTCGCGACTACCTGGGTACGGCGCGCTTCGACTGGGCGCAATCGCCGAAGTCGCAGTGGTTCCTTCGCGCTGCCATTGATAACTACGTCACCCATAACGCGCTGGTGCAGCAAGGTGCGCTGCCCTCGACTGGTCTGGAGCAGCACAACAATTACTTGAACATGGTGATCAGCAATCAGCACCTGTTCAGTCCAACGTGGTTGGGAAACTTCGTGTTCAATGCCAGTGGATTGCATCTTACCGAGGCGCGCAATTCTAACTTGGGCTTCGCGCTGGCTTTTCCGTTCACATCAACCTCTCAAACAATTTCCGGCTTCGAGACCTTTGGTGACAACCAGTTTCAAACGCCCATCACCGCTTTCCCGGTCTTGCGCAATCAGGAGAAGTATCAATTCCGCTACGACCTCAGCCGCGGTTCCGGCGATCACGCGCCGAAACTCGGGATCAACTTCATTCACGAACCGGTGTTGAGCGGCGCACTCTCGGGGACAGCAGAAACCCTGATCACGTATCCCAGCGATCCGAATTTCTACGCCGCCAACCCCACGCAGTTCTATTTCAGTCAACGCTGTGCGGCGCCGCTCGACCCAGCTTCCGGAATCACCTGCACATTCACGCCTGCACGGAACGGCAGCTTTTCCCAGAATGTGCAGCGGCTAGGGCTGTACGCCCAGGATGCCTGGAGAGCAACATCGCACCTCACCGTGAACTATGGCATGCGCTACGACACTTCATTCGGACTGCTCACAGCTTCTGGCCGCAGTCAGGGAGATAACCCTGTATTTCTCACGCTTAAAGCCCTGCAGATACCGCTGATTCCCGGCGTTCCCCGCGACTATCACAAAGCCTTCGGTCCGAGGCTAGGCGTCGCCTACTCTCCTGGACAATCCGGGACCACCGTGATCCGCGTCGGCTTCGGTCTTTTCTACGACGATTTGGCCCAGAGCGGTTGGGTCACTGCGCTACAGGCGGTCAATGCGCCACCTGGGCCGTGCGTCAATCCCGGCGACCCTGGCTGCGTTTCGGCGGGAAATATTATTGATTCGAATTACAAGACTCCGTACGCGCTGCACGCGTCGGCGGGAGTTGAGCATGCTTTCAGCCCAAACTGGACCCTTGCCGCCGACTACACCCACGAGCAAGGGAATCACAGCTACCGAGCCTACAACTACCTGGCGGGCTTCACGTTGTTTTCTCCTAACCCAGCGAACCAACCCTTGGTTCCCAACGTTTCCGTCTTCAAGTCGGACAACCGCTCCAGCTATAACGCTCTATTCCTCCACCTGCAAGGCAATGTCTCGCGACGCTTCAATCTGGTCACGAACTACACTTTATCGAGAGCGAAGACGTGGGGCTGTGTCCTCGGCGAACTCTTTGACTACGTGAATGGCGTCTGTAATCCGCTCAACCCCTTTGGGCGGGGCGACTATGGACCTTCAGGAGAAGACGTCACTCACCGCTTCGTTTTAGCGGGAACTCTTTATGTACCGGGAGGTTTCGAGCTCACGACCATCACCCAGGCGGAGAGCGCCCGCCCTTTTACGCTCACCACGCCGGTAGACATAAACGGGTTGGGAGATTCCGCCAACAATCGCGCCGTGATTAACGGAGTGCAGACCGCGCTCGACCAGTTCCGTGGGACTCCTTACGTTCAGGCCGACCTGCGAGTTAGCCGGCCGTTCAAACTCAAAGAGCGCTGGTCGGTTATACCGTTCGTGGAGTTCTTCAATCTCATCAATCGTAACAATCCCGGAGCGAATTACGTTACCGACATATCGGTTCTTCCCGTTAACAATCTTTCCAACGTCACCGGGGTCTGTACAAGCCCGCTGGGCTGTCCTCCGTCCGGGTTCACGCCCATCACCAGCTTTAGGCAGTTGCTGGTCCCGGCCGGTGCTTTGGGAGATTTCTTCGGTCCGGGTACGACCGTCGGCATTCCGTTCGCCGCTCAGTTGGGTGTGCACCTGACTTTTTGAATGGGTTGCCTGGGGATTAGGGTCGAACAAATTGCGAGGAGGACCTACCGCACCAGCCACTCAGTAACGAGATGCAGTTGGCTGAGTGCGGCGTTGTAAGTCAGTGCCGCGCAGACGACCATCCCAAATGCTGGCAGCAGCGCATACCAGGTGGAGAACCGCCGAGTTGAGGTATGAATATGATCCCACGCGATCAGCCGTTCGACACGGGCACTCACCGTTGCGGCGGAGCTATGGAGCAACGCTGTAGTCAGCTCTGCCGATTGCGGGACTGGCTCGAATCGCGAAAGCTTGATCAAAGCTGATGCCAGGTCAAGCGCTTCGCTGGCGTTAGACACAGCTGCGTCATCAGCCGCCATCTCCGCGGCCTCCGACCATCCCTTCTCCAACCCCGCCATTCCGGGGAAGGCGCAAAAGCGAAAGAGAAGCTTCTTCAAGTTGTCCCGGCGTCGTCCGTGGGCAACTTCGTGCGCTATCGCCGTTCGGAACTCAGACTCTGTCAAGACGGCTGCTGCACCATCCGACATTAGTACTTTGGATTTCAGAATGCCAGCAGCCGTGAGGGCGGGGACGACCTTGCCAGTGCGGAACACAGGGACACTCGCACCCGTTGCGGCACGAGTAGCTTCGCTCGACCAATCAGCTACGACTTTCGTCGTCCTAACCTGTGCCACGGTCGCTTTAGAGATGCCGACTACGAACAACAGGACACCGCAGCAGCTCAGGGCCAGAGGAATCGCACCGATTGGTTCGTCAATCGAATGCGGCTCCAGAAGCAAGAAGGAGGGCACCATGAACACCAGGGTTGCGAGACCAGATAACACAAGCGGCATGATCCGTAGACCAAATAAGAAATCCGCCGTGACCTGCGCCGAGAACCGGCGGAAACGTCGCTCCACCATCCTCCATCCCCAGCCAACCACAAGGGAGAGCGAAGCGTAAAGTAGAACCATGACCGACAAGGAGAGAGCGACACCGCGCGCTAAGAACATTACGGTCTCTCCTTAGGCTTGGGTTCGAGGCTCTTCGTGTCGCGGTTGCGTAGCTCGCGCCGTTTTTCTTCGACCAGTTGTTGCAGATCATCCAGCAATTGCGTGTCACGCTCGGTAAGGATCTCCACGAGATAGGAAAGTGGCAGCGAGGAGGCCGCGCCAGAATCGAACAATTGCAGGATCGCTTCTCCCGCCGCGGCGCGTTGAAACTCTTCTAGAGTCAGCCGCGGCGAGTAGCGAAATGCTTTACCTTCTGCCACTCGGTTCAGGACACGTTTCTTGAACAGACGATCAAGCGTCGTCATCACAGTCGTGTACGCCAGCTTGTGATCTCCGTCGTCGACTAACTCGCGAACCGTGGCGGTTCCGCGGGACCATAGCTCCTGGAGCAATCGCTGCTCCAGCGGCCCAAGCGCCTTTCCTGTAGCTGGCTTGAACGAGCTGAGGATTCTCTTCATCGCCGTTTTCCAACTGCAGAATTCTATCTTATGCCTAGGAAAAAGCGAGCGCCATTTGCGCTTGTCTTTTATCAGCGCTTGCCGGCTGTGGTGGCGGGCTGGATCTCTTCCACGTCGACCCAGTTGGTGGGATACACGCCCGTGTAGCAAGCGGCGCAGTAAGTGGTGTTCTCGCCGTCGGCACAGGCCTTCTTCATTCCCTCGAGCGAGAGATAAGCCAGTGAATCTGCACCAATAAACTCACGAATCTCCTCCACTGACTTGTTGGCGGCGATCAACTCTCTCTTAGATGGCGTATCTACCCCGTAGAAACACGGCGAGACCGTCGGTGGGCAGGAGATGCGCATGTGTACTTCCCGGGCGCCCGCGCTACGGATCATGCGCACGATTTTGCGGCTGGTGGTCCCACGCACGATGGAGTCGTCAATCAGCACCACGCGTTTGCCTTCGAGCAGCGTGCGCACTGGATTCAACTTCAGCTTTACTCCAAAGTCGCGCACAGTTTGCCGCGGTTCGATGAAAGTGCGTCCCACGTAATGATTACGAATCAATCCGAAGCGGAAGGGAATTCCGCTCTCCGCGGCATAGCCAACCGCTGCAGTCACGCCCGAGTCCGGCACCGGAACCACGATATCGGCTTCCGCCGGCGCCTCGCGCGCCAGTTGCCGTCCCAACTCTTCCCGGCTGGTCTGCACTGGACGTCCGAATACCATGCTGTCCGGACGCGAGAAGTAGACATGCTCGAAGATGCAACTTGATTGCGGGGCTGGTGGTGCGTACGTGCTTGAGGCAATTCCCTCCGGACCCACAGCAATCAGCTCGCCAGGCTTGACGTCGCGCTCGAAGGTTGCGCCGATCAGATCAAAGGCGCAGGTTTCTGAAGCGAACACAATCGTGTCCTGCGTCTCGCCCGGCAGTTTGGGGATTCTCCCCATGGCCAGCGGCCGGAAGCCCCGCGGATCACGTACCGCGAAAATCCGGTCGGGGCTGATCATGACCAAAGAGAACGCGCCTTCCACACCGCGTAGTGCGTCGGCCATCGCTTCGGGCAAGGTATGCTCTTTGGACATCGCAATAAGGTGAACAATAACCTCTGTATCGCTGTTCGTCTGGAAGATCGATCCCTGGCTTTCCAGGCGATGCCGAATTTCCTGTGCATTCACCAGGTTGCCGTTGTGCGCCAGCGCCATGATTCCTTTGTTCGATTGCACCATAATCGGCTGAGCATTCAGCAACGAGGAATCTCCTGCGGTCGAATAGCGGGTATGCCCAATCGCCAATCTGCCGTGCAACTTGGACAGCGCTTCTTCGGTAAAAATGTCGGCTACCAGACCCATGTCACGATGATGCCGCAGGGCCAGGCCATTCGAGGTAACAATCCCGGCCGATTCCTGCCCGCGGTGTTGTAGTGCGTGCAGCCCGAGATAGGCGAGCTTCTCCGCCTCGGGGTGACCGTAAATCGCCACTACCCCGCACTCGTCTCGAAATTTGTCAGAAGATAGCATCTAGCTTCTGGCTCTTATCGCGAGGACTTCCTCATCGGTCCCCAGAGCTCTCTCTAGCGCATTCTCATATTCGTCCCGCAGCTCGCCTATCGTTGCTGACACCACCACACGGCCATCCAATTTGATTTCCACTCCTTCGGGGACCGTCTCCCCGACCTGTTCCGCTGAGACGCCGTGTTTGACCGCCACCTTTTTGATTTCTGCCAGGCCGGCATGGTCGCAGGAGATCACTACCCGGCTGGCATCCTCGCCAAACACCACAAATTCCGGCGGCAGTCCCTGCGACGCCAGATCCATCTTCAGCCCCACCGACCGGCCAAAGGCCGATTCCGCCAGCGTCACCGCGATTCCACCCTCGGAGCAGTCATGTGCCGATTCCAACAGCCCAGCCTCAGCCATCTCGACCAGCGCTCTCTGCAGTCCCGCCTCTTTCTCTAAGTTCAACGCAGGTGGATAACCCCACAGCGCGCCCAGGATCTCTTTGGCATACTCCGAGGAGCCAAACTCCGATTCTGCGTCCGTAGCGTCGCCCGGGTCGGAGGCACGTAACAGAACAATCGCTTGCCCCGCTTCCCGGAAATCCGGCCGCACCGCCTTGTGTACATCCTCCAGAATGCCAACGATCCCCAACACCGGTGTGAGATAAATCCCCTCTCCCAGAGTTTCATTATAAAAGCTGACATTGCCGCCGGTGATGGGCACCTCCAGCTCTTCGCAAGCTTTCGTGATGCCGTCGACCACCTGCGAGAACTGCCACATGATGTGCGCCTTCTCTGGATTTCCAAAGTTCAGACAATTCGTGGCGCCGACCGGAGTCGCGCCCGCGCATGCCACATTGCGAGCAGCTTCCGCCACCGCGTGCATTGCGCCCAGCCGCGGATCGAGGTAACACCAGCGCCCGTTGCCATCAAGCGCCATCGCCAGCCCGCGCTGGGAGCCTTTAATCCGAATTACCCCGGCATCGCCTGCGCCGGGGCCCTCGACGGTATTGGTTTGAACCATGTGGTCATACTGCTGCCACACCCACCGTTTTCCGCAAATATTCGGACTGGCCAACAGACGCTTTAGATTGTCCGTGAGATCCCCGGTTGCAGTCAGTTTGATATGCTCCGGCATTTCGCGCGGAACCGGCGGCTCCCATCGTTCCAGGGGACGCTTGTACACCGGCGCATCGTCGGTCAAAGCCTGGTTGGGAATTTCGGCCACGACCTGCCCATGTTCAAGAACTCGCAGCCTGCCGTCGTTAGTCACGCGCCCCACTTGCACTCCGTCCAGACTCCATTTCTGGAACACCCGGAAGACCTCGTCTTCGCGTCCTTTTTGCGCCACCAGTAGCATCCGCTCCTGCGATTCGCTGAGCATGATCTCATAGGGGGTCATGCCGGTTTCGCGTTGTGGCACGTGGTCGAGTTCGATTTCGATTCCCACATGCCCGCGCGCGCCCATCTCGCAGGTCGAACAAGTTAGTCCGGCCGCGCCCATGTCTTGAATGCCGACAATCGCGCCGGTGTGCATGGCTTCGAGACAGGCTTCGAGCAGAAGTTTCTCCAGGAAAGGATCGCCGACTTGCACGTTGGGCCGCTTCGCCTCCGAAACCTCGCTGAATTCTTCGCTAGCCATCGTCGCGCCGTGGATGCCATCGCGACCGGTTTTGGCCCCAACGTAAATGACCGGGTTCCCCTCGCCTGAGGCTTTCGCGTAGAAGATCTGGTCCCGCCGCACCAGGCCGAGGGCAAAGGCATTCACCAGTGGATTCCCCGAATAGCAATCCTCAAACTTGGTTTCGCCACCCAGGTTAGGCACGCCAAAACAATTTCCATAAGAAGCGATCCCGCTGACCACGCCTTCCAACAGAGCATGATTTTTACGGATCTCTGGTGTGGCGCGGGCGCCCCCGCCCGCGGCTTGTGAAATCTGAATTGGCCCAAAACGCAGCGAATCCATTACCGCCACCGGCCTCGCTCCCATGGTAAAAATGTCTCGCAGAATCCCGCCCACACCGGTGGCTGCGCCCTGAAACGGCTCAATGAACGAAGGATGATTGTGCGACTCAATCTTGAACACGCACGCCCATCCCTCCCCGATGTCTATGATGCCGGCATTTTCACCTGGCCCCTGCACCACCAGTCGGCTGCGCGTCGGCAGACGCTTCAGGTGAACCCGCGAGGACTTGTAGGAGCAATGTTCACTCCACATCACGCTGAAAATGCCAAGTTCGGTGAGCGTGGGTTCGCGTCCACCCAGCAATCGCTGGATTTTTTCGTATTCGTCAGGCGTGAGCCCATGCTCCCGGATAAGCTCCGGAGTAATGGCAAGCGTCGGCGACAAGTTCATAGGGGTTCACAACTATTGTCGCATTTCGCGGCGGGGCTGGATAGAGAAGTGTTGTTGACAGTAAACGGCTCGCAAAAAGCGGTAACCCGCGCCTTATGATTCGCCGACTATACTGTTCTTCCCCATGAAATCCGTCATCGTCGGCACCGCCGGGCACATTGATCACGGAAAGACTGCGCTGGTAAGGGCATTGACCGGCATTGACGCCGATCGTCTGGAGGAAGAAAAGCGCCGCGGCATCACTATTGATATCGGCTTTGCCCACCTTGAGTTGCCCACTCCGCAGGGCAAGACTCTCCAGCTGGGCTTCGTCGACGTTCCCGGCCACGAACGTTTCGTGCGCAACATGCTCGCTGGTATCGGCGGAATCGATCTGGTGTTACTCGTGATTGCGGCTGACGAGTCCATCAAGCCCCAGACTCGTGAGCACTTCGATATCTGCCGATTGCTTTCCGTGCGTTGCGGAATTGCCGTGCTCACGAAGTCTGACCTGGTGGATCCGGAAACCCTCGAGGTAGTGCGGCTTGAGGTCGAAGAATTCCTGCGTGGATCGTTTCTCGGTCCCCCCAGTCCGATTATTCCGGTTAGTTCGCTGACCGGCGCCGGCCTTGACCGGCTCAAGCAAGAGCTAGCGAAAGCTGCCGCCGAGGTTCCGCCTAGGGACTCGAACGCTCTGTCTCGTCTTCCCATTGATCGTGTCTTCACTATGAGGGGCTTCGGTACCGTGGTGACCGGAACGCTGATTTCCGGCTCGATTCGCAAAGAAGAAGAGCTGGAAGTTTTTCCTCACGGACAGCGGGTGCGGGTGCGCGGCCTGCAGGTCCATGGACAACCGGCTGACCACACGCTGGCCGGACAACGGACAGCATTGAATCTCGCCAGTGTCACCAGGAGCGACCTATCGCGCGGAATGATTCTCGCCCCGCTGGAGACCTTTCGCCCCACTTCTCGAGTGGATGTGAAACTCTCGCTGCTTTCGTCGGTCAAGCCGCTGAAAGACCGCGCCCGAGTGCATCTCCACGCATACACCTCGGAGACGATCGCAACCGTCGTGCTGTACGGCAAAAAGCTTCTTCCGCCCGGCGAAGATGCGTTTGCGCAATTGCGCCTGGCGGAGTCGACGCTGCTACTCCCGGGCGATCGTTTCATCATTCGCCAGTTTTCCCCCTTGGTCACGATCGGCGGTGGAGTCGTGCTGGATGCCATGCCGCTTCCTCGGCAGCCCCCGCAGGAAGCCTTCTTGAAGGTCATGGGTTCCGGCGATGCTCAAACGATTCTGAGAGTCAGAATCGCACGCAGACAGCATGAGGGCCTGAGTTTGTCTCAATTGATCGCCGAAACCGGCTGGACGAAACAGGTGATCGAAACGCATCTGGCTCAACCGATACGACAGGGCCACGTTCTAAGGCTGGGCGATCTGGTCGTGCATACTCCCGCCATTGAAGGTCTTAAGCTCTTCATCACTAGTGTGGTCGCAGATTTCCACAAAACGCATCCCCTGGTCCGCGGGATCGGAAAAGAGGAACTCCGCGAACAAGTGCAAGCGTCCACCACTATATTCACGGCCGTGATCGATTTGTTGGTCCATGAGAATAAGCTTGAAATCGACGGCGACTTGGTTCATCTCCCCGGCGGCGGCGTTGTCATGAAAGACGAAGAGGCTGAGTCCAAAAAGATCATCGAAATGGCGTTCGCCTCCGCCGGGCTGAAAGTTCCCGCCCTCAAAGACGTGCTCAGTGAATTGAAGGTCGACAAGACCAGAGCACAAAAGATTGTCACCCTGCTACTGCGTGACAAAATCCTGATCAAGATTTCCGAGGATCTGGTCTTTCACCGCGTTGCGTTGGACGATTTGCGCCGCCGCATGACGGCGGAGAAAGAGAAGTTTCCCAGAATCGACATTGCCCGCTTTAAAGACCTCACTGGAGTTACCCGCAAATACGCAATTCCGCTGCTGGAGTATCTCGACCGAGAACACGTAACCAAGCGCGTCGGTGATGAAAGGGTAATCCTGTGACTATGAAAGGGAAATCCGATGAACTAGGCGCAGCAGAAACCTACTGTACTTTCTGCAGCCGAGTGATCAGCCTCTGGGCGAAATTCTCTTCCGAATCCGACCAAAGCAATCGTCCGCTGGCGCCAGAGCTTTGTTGTGCCTTGGTCGTAAACTCCACGAGTTTCTGGACATTCGCTCGCACCCTGGCTTCGCCTTCATCGGTGAGTTGCACGCCTTCGTGGAGAAAAGGCGTGTCAAGACCCAAGTCCACCTCGATATGGCCGTCTTGCTGGTAAGCTCCGTTGTCAAACTCAAGCCCGTGAACTAGAAACTTCACGCCAGACGGCTGTAGGTCCCATTGTTTTCCATCTTCGGCAAGCATCCAAAGATCCCAGAACGCCTCGAACAGGTAGGCGTAGTCCTCGTGCAGTAAATCCGAGGCAATCTGCACCGCTTCGGCGGGAGCAATCCCCGGGCGGAAGCGCTGCTCAAGCACTGTGGCTTCGTCCCACGACACGGGATGCAGCGCCACATAGCTGATTCCCGGCTGCACCGCCGAAAACGGAAACTGCTGCATCACCGCCAAAGCCCGAGGCAGCATCTCCTCAACGTCGAAGCTGGAGAACCACAGACTGAGATATAGAGGATCAGGCATGCAGAACTCACGGAACCGTCAACAACTCCACATTTCTATTGTAATCGCCGAGAACTTTAGGCAGGTGAGCGAACGAAACGCGGGTTTCGTCGATTCCTCACAAAGAAGAACTCAACCACTGCGCGCGGGCCCTGCTGACAAGACGTTAACGGAGCACCCTTTTTTGACACTCAGTTAGGGCGCTGCTACCATCTACATCGTAATCGCACTCCCGCCCAGCTCGTGGTCCCCGTCGTCTAGCCTGGCCTAGGACATCGCCCTTTCACGGCGGTAACACGGGTTCAAATCCCGTCGGGGACGCCAAATGACTAACTCACAGTGGGCGGCGTTTGAAAACCACGCAAGGGTGCAGAACTTCGCGGGCACAGACTATTGGAAGATAAAGCGTTAACGCCATGCTAAACAAGTGGTTGGAGCCAACAAAAATGCTTACAGGCAAACACATTCGGACCCTGGGACCAGGAAGGGCTTTTGCGGTGGCAGATCGCTACCGAGCAAGTTTCGGAGAGCTCGACACCTCAGCTTGTGGCAACGAGGCCTCCGTTGGCTGCGACGCGCTTGGTAGTGTCCGTGTCGGCGGCACAACCGCCTGCTGGGGCGCGAAATAACGCACCGTCACGTCATCTCCGATATCGACTTCATTCCCCCTAATCCGCACCCGCGGGTG
>Ga0307471_100001581_pt1 | contig 12519 bp, 5 predicted proteins | sample atmos_gasesAM3C__2_FD_204566 | JGI IMG/M metagenome (GOLD analysis project Ga0307471, IMG submission 204566) | Hardwood forest soil microbial communities from Morgan-Monroe State Forest, Indiana, United States - atmos_gasesAM3C_515 | ecosystem: Environmental > Terrestrial > Soil > Temperate... | reverse complement strand
CTCGCCTTAAAAAGCACGTCAATAGCACCTGGCAAGAGCTTCGCCGACAAGGTTGCGTCCGCTGCACCATTAACATCCTGGAATTCGAATAATGCACGACGTACGTTTCAACCTATTCAGATGCGCCATTCGGCTCTGCCAAATCCAGCGTACTCCTGCACACGACTGAGTTGCTCGAGCGTGGGATACCCATAGGCCTCTATTCGCCGCAGGGCGCTCGGATCTCTCCTGAATTCCTGAACCAGAATCCGAAATGGGTGTGCCCTGCCACGGTGCAAAGAAGCACCGGCACCTTCTAATAGCGGCAACTTGGCCAGACGGTACGAAGTCGACACCACCATCATGGTCAACTTCTCCCTGCTGCCTTGAAGCTTGGCTGGGATTCGTAGGCCTGCAAGCTGGACAGAACCAGCGCGTCAAGACGGATTTGAGTCCACCTGTAGCCTTACCAGTTGACTCGCCAGCAGATTTGCGTCTTCAATGGCCTTGGTCGTTGTGAGGCGCACTCCAGACTCAAGTATCGATTCCGATGTTTCTAAGATTGTGGCGGTACGGGAAGCGTGGCTTGCTGCGGTGAAAGCTGGCGACGCGGACCGTCTAGCAGACATGGTGACCGACGATGTGTGGATTTGTCGCGGGCCGAAGTTCAAATTCTCCCAAAATTCTTGCACCCATACTCGCGCGGTTTGACCTCGGGGGGGTCCCTGCCCTACCCCTACGGGTCCCGCGACGCATCCACGGTGTCGGTAGTGGTGTCGGTTGGCTTTTCGTTTTGGTTCGCGGTCGTGCATGGTAATGCCTGTGATGAATCCCGGAAAGCATACTAAATGAAGGCGATCTTCGCTGTGCTGCGTTTTGGTGCGGTGACGTGCAGAGTGGTCGGGACGGCTTTGAAGGCCGGGAAGGTCACCGGACCCCTTTCGCCTCCAGCGTTGTAACTCTATCAGGAAACAAGAACTTACTGGACATAGGTATTGACGGGCGTCTCGGGCTCGCTTCATGCAGGTTGGGCATTAGGAAGTGCGCATAAACAGCGACTCCCTTGAGCCCTAACAAATCTGCGATGTCGTCCTGTGACCCTGAGCCTCGAACCGTAGGTGTGCCTCCAGTCATGCCAAAGGCAAGGTTGCATCAAGTGCATGATGTGGAGGATAAGGTCTTGCCGGCTTGAGGTTAGCCCGGCCGCCCAGTTGGATGGGGTCACTGTTGAAACAGCGCGACAATTTCGCTGGCTGACAGAGCTCGATTGTAAACGCGGACTTCATCCATTAATCCAGTGAAATAGATGCCGTAGGGATTCCACGGATTCAGTCCCATCTGGAAATTCGAGCCAACCACTCCTACTGCGCGAGAAGCTACTGCTTTGGTCGAGCTCAACGTGCCATCTACGTAGAATGCCACATCGGTACCCAACGTGATTACCGCGGCCAGATGATGCCAATTACCGTCATTGATTCGCGTGACGTCAGTGACTTGTCGGAGGCCTGACGCGATGCTACCGCCGCCAAATAAGAGTTCTACCGTACCGCCCGGGGTCGTGCGAAGTAGGTAACCATATTCAATGCCGGCGGCGCTGTACTTGCTCAGCAATGCCTCCGTGCGGCTAGAGTTGCTGGTCTTGACCCAAAGCACTAAGGTGAGACTGTTCTGGAGATCGAGCTGGGACGCAGAACCGACCTGGACCAAACTGGACGAGCCATTGAACTGTAGAGCCTGGCCTACTCTACCTGGAACCGAGGCGATCGAGAATCCCGTGGCATTGTTGCTATTTCCAGATTGATCGAGCAAAGTCGACCCGCTCACAAAGGCCGGATCAAAGCTCCAATAGGCAACCGGCGATGCTGGTGGACTTACCGTCGAGTTGCTCACCGTTACTGTGATTGCTGTTGAGCTAGTGTGATTTCCGGCGCCGTCGGTAGCGATTGCGCTGATTTGGTGCAACGCGTTCGTCAGAGTTGTGGTGTCGAGATTGACGGCATATGGCGGTGTGGTCGTCGAGCCCACCGACCCTCCATCAACTAGAAACTGCACACTCGCCACCGCAACGTTGTCCGAGGCGTTCGCCTCAATCTGTATCGATTGCGAGACACTCTGACCGTCGCTTGGAGCGGTGATCGAAACTGTGGGAGGGGTTGTGTCTGATGGTAGTGATCCCGTGGGCTGGGCCAGAGTTATCACATCGAGTGGAGAGAGTGCGCGGTTGTAGACGCGGACTTCGTCCATCGTGCCGGTAAAGTACGTGCCGTAGGGACTCCACGGGTTAAGACCCATCTGAAACCGCGAGCTGTTGGCTAATGCCGCGGCCCCCACAGCTCGCGTCGAACTCGCTACTCCATCCACGTAAAACGTTACGTTCACGCCTAGTTTGATCACTACCGCGACATGATGCCAGTTGCCATCGTTGATCTTTGTCCCATCCGTGGCGACCCTCCCTCCAAAAGCCACGTTGTTCCCGCCCAGCTGTAGTTCCACCACGCCCGCCGCCGTGGTCCGCAACAAGTACCCTGACTCTGACCCTGCTGCACTGTATTTCCCTACCAATGCCTCTGTGCGGCTGCTGTTGGTCGTCTTTACCCAGAGCGCCAAACTTATGTCGCTCTGCAGATCCAACGGTGTGCCGACTGCTACCGACGCGTAGCTAGATACGCCATTGAACTGCAATGCCTGGCCTATTTCCCCACTCACAAGAGCAGGCGCCGCCGCCACCGCCGTGTTTCCCGAACCCGATTGATCCATTAAATTGCTGCCATTCACGTATCCGGGGTCGAAACTCCAATACCCCACCAACCCGCTGCCTCCGCTCACCTGATTGCTCACCACCACGCTCACCGAGGCCATCGCTTGATGGTTCGTTGTGTCTGTTGCTATCACCGTAACTTGGTGGGCACCATTGCTCAGCGGCGTGGTATTCACGTGCGCCGTGTAACTGTACGGCGTACTCGTGCTATTCGTGCTCGCCACACCCACGGTCGTTCCGTCCACCTGTACCTGCACCCCAGTTATGCTTACGGTGTCGGAAACATTCGCTTGTACCGCTACCGTTCCAGATACCGTCTGATTGCTCGTCGGCGCGATCAGCAAGACACCCAACTGCGACGGCACACTTGCAGCGATGCTGAAACTCGCAGTCGCCTGGGGACTGTCGTTCAGCCCAGTCATCATGCCCACAGCAGTCACCGTGGTGCTGGTCGTGAGCTGAAAAGGCCCCCCGTACGCCACGGCCGTCCCTGATGTCGCTGGATTCGACCCATCCAGCGTGTAACGTATCGTGGCCGCTGTCGGCGTCGTACTCAGTGACACTGTCACGGAGTTTGTAAATGTCCCTCCCGCTGGGGTCATCACCGGCAGGGCAACGGCATTGTTCACTGTCACCTGTATGCTGGAACTGGCCTGATTCCCCGACGCATCGTTAGCTATCACTGTGATCTGGTGGCTGCCGTTGCTCACCGTCAGCGTGTTCAAATTCAGGGTGAACCTCGAATTGCTGCTGGTCGCAGTCCCAATCGATGCCCCGTCGACCTGGAACTGCACTCCCGTCACCGCTGCGTTGCTCACATTCTCCACGGCGGTGGCCGACAGAAAGATGGTGCCAGACACGGACTGACCATTGGTAGGCGCTGTAATCGAGACTGTCAGTGGGGGCAAATTCCCGGAGGTGCCGGCTAGGCTTGCAACTTCTGCCGGCAAGAGCGCGCGGTTATAGACGCGGACTTCATCCATGGTGCCGGTAAAAAAGGTGCCGAAAGGACTCCATGGGTTCAGTCCCATCTGAAAGACGGAGTTCGCCAATGCCGATCGTGAATTCACGCTTTGTGTCGAGCTCGGCAAACCATCGACGTAAAACGTGACACTCTGACCCAAGGCAATCACAACTGCGAGATGGTGCCATTTGCCATCGTTGATCTTTGTTGCGTCCGTCAGCTGCCGGGGCCCGGCAGCGACATTGCTGCCCCCGAGCAGGAGCTGAACGCTTCCGGCGGGGACCGTGCGAAGCAGGTATCCAAACTCGCTGCCCGCCGCCGCGTATTTACCCAGCAGGGCTTCTGTCCTCGTGGAGTTTGTGGTCTTCACCCACAAGGCCAGACTGAGATTGGCGGTCAGGTCTAGCTGAGTCGAGGATGTGAACCCCGCTTGGACGAAAGTCGAAGAACCATTGAATTGCATCCCTTGCTGGATCGCTCCCGCTACAAAAGACGGGCCTGCCGCGAGCCCGTTCGTTCCGAAGCTCGATTGATCGAGCAAAACATTGCCGTTTACATAGGCGGGATCGAAACTCCAGTAGCCCGCCAAGTTGGCAGAGAGGTCGCCGCTGCTGTTATTGATGGACACCGTGACCGACGCGGAAGCCTGATTGCCGGATGTATCCGTGGCAACTACTGAGAACAAGTGAGAAGCATTGGTCAAAGCAGAAGTATCGAAGGTAATCGCGTAAGTTGAGTTGGTGCTTGTGGCTGTACCTATGAGAACTCCATCGACTTGCAGCTGCACGTTCGCCACGGCGACGTTGTCGCTAGCGCTCGCCGATACCACGACGACGCCCGCCAAGGTCTGGCCGTTCGAAAGCGACGTAATCGAAATTGTCGGGGGCGTGACATCAGCTGGAGCGAGGGTAAAGCTTGCCGAAGCGACCGGGCTATTCGTTAAGCCGGCTGCAAAAGCAACGGCTTGAACCACCGTGGATCGCGTCAACTGGAAAGGTGCGGCATACAGAGACGCCGTGGGAGAGGAACTTGGATCCGTGCCGTCCAGAGTGTAGAGGATGCCCGCTCCGGGCGTTGCGCTCGTGAGACTTACGGGGACTGAATTTACGAAAAGGCCGCCATTCGGGGCGATCAGCGGTGTGGCGGCTGCAGGCGAATAAGACCCCAGTCCAACGTTGTCAATTGGCCCGGTAAATCCTGGTCCACCAGCGGCTACGTAACCATTGCTCGCACCAGAAGCAGACGAACTGACCCAAAAGGAATACAGCTCGCCATTGGTCAGATTGAACTGAAACTGTACTGGCGTGTTGGCGTATGCCGAGAGGTCGATCAACCCATTCCAGGAGACCTGATGCAGGGTCTCGTCGACACGAATCGGCGAAGACGTCGCAAGCACTTGCTGGCTATTCGGATCAATGAGTTGAACCTGCAGCGACCCCTGAGGGTCTTTGACATTCACGAAGAGGTATTTGCCAGAGAATCTAACGGCCCGCGTAGTCAGGGATGCAGAAGTCGCTCCCGCATTCATCGAATAGAAACCGTCGCGCCGAAGCGTCGCCAGACCTGTAAATCCATTAGAAGACAGCCCATGCGGCGCATCGCGACCACTGAAGTAGAACCAAAGCTCGTCGCCAACGACCAGGAAGCAGCCGCCGGCAGACTGCGTGTTGTATCCGTTCCAAGCGCCTGGCGTGTTGGATGCCGGGATAAGCGCGTTGCTCGCAGACCCTCGAGTCGGCCGAACCCAGTTGAAGCCATCTCGACTGAAGCCAGCGCCAAGTTCGACTAGACTGGGACCAGGCAACCCAAGAGGATCGTCGTTGGGGAAGGCAGGCCCAGGATAAAACCAGCTGAACAAGCCGACGATTAAGCTCTCATAGGCAACACCGTCCAGATTGTACAGCTGGGGGAGCGTTCCACCGGAAACATAAGGCGGGTCGTTCTCGTCGGGACCCGTCCAAAACGAGTCTGTGAAATTTGACGGCGTCCAATTGAGCAGGTCCGGACTCTCCGCATAAAACCTAGTCCGGCTGCGATACGAAGCACGATTTGGCGAAGCCGGTAATGTGAGCTGATAGCGCAGGCTATCTATCCAGACATTCCGGAAGGGGTTGTAAAACAGCGTTGTGCGGTCTGAAATCGAACCAATGGAGAATTGGGTTTGCTGTGGGCTCCAAGTTATGCCGTCCGCTGAGAAATAGACTTGAATATTGGCGGGTGGGCCGTAGGCAAAGGCTTTGAACTTGCGTGCTGGGTTAGGGTCACTCAGATCCATCCAAACCGTGACGGAATCGCGAAGACCCCCGATCTGCAACACCTGATTCGTGCCTGGAACAATACTGTTGGGGAGTGAAGGCCTGGTCCAACTCCTACCGTCTGCCGAGTAGGCGTAACAGATCATGTTACCGCCACCGCAGTCGTACCACATACGAAACAGGTTCAAACCTGGGTCGAACCACACGCCGTCGCTGTAGGGCATGGCAAGACCCGCGGTGTCCGAAGGGAGCGGATGGAGAATCGGGTTCCCCGAATACAGTACGGGCTGGTGCTGGGTACGCGCCATTGTGCTGGACTGGATCAGAAAGTCATCGACGAACAATTGCCGGCCGACATCAATCGGAATCACCGCAGGTGGATTGGAGATGTAAGGAGGTACTTGGTAGGCCTGCGTGGGACCCTGAACCGGCGGCCACACTTTCGGCAGTACGATCCCGTTGTAGAGTACTTGCCCGCCAGATTGAGCAAGAGCTTCATCCCCGGCTACCAAGAGCAGAGTCAGGGAAAGCAATGGCCCCAAGAACCCTACACCACGCCCACGCGACATAGCTCCCACAAACTCGGCAAGTTTATCGTTGACTTGGACCCGGATCCTGGTTGTGGCCGACGGCTGGATATTTGCTTCGTTATCTCGAATTGTTGGCAGGACAATAACAGACGAAACTCCGCTCGAACAGAGGAAAAACGGCATTCGTTCGGGATTTGCACAGCTTCTAAGAGGGCGCTGTTTGCCGGGAGTGCATTTCACAGCTACGTGAGGCAACGAGTCAAATTGTCAACGCCAGCCAGGCGTATGCGCCACCAGTGCAGGCCCTGTAGATACCGGACCAATCCCGGCATTGCCGATTTGCCTTCGTTCAACACGCGGCTTTGAAAAGCCGGAAGGTCAGCGGACCCCTTTCGCCTGCGCATTCATCCTATCGCGGGGTCGCAGCAAACCATCGGACGCAAGACACCGCGTCATGCCGATCCTCGCGCTGATCTCCGAACGCGGCGTACTTTGTGGTCGTCCCGGACGCGTTTCTGGTCTCGAAGTTTTTCCGCCCAACGTGCTGCATCAGGGATAATTTCCCCCTTGAGTCGCCTTCTGAGTTCGTCTTGCGATCTGTACACAACGATGGGGCGCACCCATGGATACTTTTGTTGCAGAGCGGCGAACATACTGAATGCTCGTTTTCCTTCGCGAATGATGGGGATGAAGGGTACGGCCAGTGCAGGAATTACAAGTTGCGACTCAAGCGCTGTCGAGCGAGAGTCCGTTAGGTCCGCGATAACGAAATTGGATAAGCCCGCAAGGATGGAAACTGACTCGATTACGTCTCGATTTTCCGGCGGACGAAAATCAAACACCATCCCAACGTATCCCATCTCGCTGAGCACACCTTCAATGCCCTCCAAAAGTCCCTTGCGCCCTCCGGAGAATCGACCAAGAAGCAAGACCAGACGACTGGAAGCAGCACTAACCATATCCGCCACGCGTCCCGGATGATCGTTGATTTGCCTCACAAAGTCCGCAACCTGCAAATCATCGATCTCTATTGGGAAATCTGGCTTCGGAAAGGCCGCGCCGCGGCGCGGATTCTGTATGGCCAATTCAATCCAATCGAAGTTGTCCATCGTTATTTTGATTCCGGCCTGCTGAGTGCGTTTGTCAAGCAGGACGCCCCAATAGCTACAGCCCCAGAAATACATGCCGCGCAAGTCGGTGCCCTTCAGATTGGCGTGGTTGAGGTTGCATGCAGTCAACAGCGCCGCACTAAGGTGGGCTGACTCCAGCCTGGCGAGAGTCAAGTCTGAGTTGTGAAGCCATGCCCCGGTCAGATTGGAATCTCTCAAATCCGCGCCCAATAGTTTCGCGTCAAAGAATGTCGCACCTCGTAAGTCAGCATGACGAAAACGCGCACCGGTTAGATCACAGGAAGATAGGTTTGCGCGACGGAGGTCGGCGTCCTCGAGGTTGAAGCCTTGCAGATGCGTACCGTGCAGGTTGGCCCGGCGAAGATCGGGACTTGTACGCGGATGTCTCCTGCGCCACGCGTTCCATGCGTTGTCAGTTTTTGGGGATCCCAACGACCCCGCGAGCAAGTCGAGATGTTCTCGATTGCCTTGGAACCCTCTCTGATCACCTGACATTTTCACCTGTTGGCGGGCTTGTTGCCTTCGCAACTGGTCGAACTCTTCGGCGAGGCCGCGAACCATCCGCCATTGCGTGGGCTTGGAGCGCCTGTGGGGTCCGAAATTCCACTTGAGCACCCTGCGAAGCCACGATTGTTCCCACCTTTGCAAACGAAGGCGCTCGAAGGTGGCTTTGAGATTAACTTCGCGACGGCCAAGCTGGGTCAGGAGCCGTCGTCCTGCGTGGGAGTTCCACGTTTCGATTGCGGGAGTCTGATCGTCCATGGGTTCGCCCTTGCCGACGCACCGAGGTTGTTCGGACATGTGCCGGAAGGTGAGTCGCGAGCACCTGCCGTGGCGCCGGATTGCTCACAAGGAAACACCTGCGAGGAGCACCAGTAGAAAGGAGTATAGGCGTCAGACGCGCACCGCTTCAACCGTAGCGGCGGATTGCGTACGGATCAGCGCTGCAACTAGGTCGTAGAGTGCCGGGCTGGTGCAAACCTCGTAGTAGGGATGGCTGGAGGCGATACCGATTTTGCCGTCAGGCAGCAACTCGCGCGCCAGCCCTTTGCGCAGAACCAGAAGCTCGACCGACTCACCCATCGGGACTTCACCGTAGTAGAGCGTGACGTTTTCCTTGCCCCAAGGCATGTCTTGCTTTGTTTCAATCGAATCCAACGATATTTCTTCGGATAGCTTCTGAAAACCTTCCTCATTCAATTCGATGCCGTTGCGATTGAAGCGCACGAGAAATTCGTCGAGTTCCTCGGCGGATGCGCCTTCCATGGCGGTAAGAAATTGGAAAAGGGAGAAGTGCGTCTTTTGCCCGGAGAGCAAGCGCTTGGCGATTTTGGCGCAGCCGGAGAGACGATCGGAAAGATTCAGCGCCTTGGAGATCATAATGCGCGAATCACCGTCGGTCCAGTAACTGGGAGCCGATCCCTGGAAGGCGACGCCAATACCGATTTCGAGGGGCGGCAGATCGCTGGCCGCGGCGCGATCGTTGTACGAATTGCAGACCGCCAGAATCTGGCGGGAAAGAGCGCAAGCCTTGGCCACGGCACGGGCGTAAGCGCGGTTCGACTCGGTCTCGAAAATCGCCAGAATGACCGCGTCGCCTTCGATGAAGACCTTTTTCGCGGAGTAGCGATCGAGGAGTTTCTTGACCGGTTCGTGGAGATTGAGGCTGAAGTGCGAGGCCGGGCTGAGGCCGCGGGAGACTAAGTCCTGCGTCATTTTTGTGGAGCCGCGCACATCGGCTTTGATGATCACGTGCGACACCACCACATCTTGCGCGGGCTTGGCTTCGTCGGGCAGCACGCACTCATACAGGCGATTGTTGAGGCGAGAGAGCTCCCGCGCCTGCTCGGTGGTGACCAGATGGATGCGCTCCATGCAAGTGGTGAGATGCTCGGCGTTGCGCAGGTCTCGGCGCAGGCGTAGAAAGTCCGAACAGAACCGCGCGACAAAGCCGAGCTTTTCCTCGCGGGAATACTTGCGAATTTTGCGCGACAAGTCTTCGATCGGCTTCAGGGACAACTGGCGCGCCGGAACCTGTTTCAGGACGCCTTCCACGCGCTTCATCTCTTCCTTCGACACCAATGCTTTGCGAAGCTGCTGCAAATGCACCGGCGGGCTGAATTCGGCGGCGATGGGGCGAATTTCGTATCCAGCGAGGACGTGGTAAATGATTTCGCCCTGCTCCATTCGATCCAGGAGATCGCCGAGCAGTTTACCGCGATAGGTACCCACGGCTTCGCCAGTGACGGCCTGATCAAACAGAATTTTCGCGTTTTCCGGCTCGTTCAAGTAATCACCGAGACGGCCTTTGTAATCCTTGGTGAGGAAGTCGAGCTTCAGTTTTGCGGCGTCGATCGGCGGTGCGCTCTCTTCCAGCTTGATTTGCTGGTGCTTCAGGCGCGCTTCGATGTCGACGAGGGACGCTTTCAGGTCCGACGGATCCTGCGATGAGCTGAGAAACTTGTTCAGGAAGCTGTCGCCACGTTCGAGCCGCTTGCGAATGGAATCGCGCTGCTCTTCGAGATTGGCGATCTCGTTCCGCATGCCCTGCACTTGCTCGAGCAAGGCACGATGCGCGTCATGGGCCTCGGTGTAGGCGGGGTCCTGGCTGGCGCCGAGCCCCGCGTTCGAGAGGAAATTCTGGAACAACTCGTCCATGGCTTCGAAGCGATCCAGGTCGCGGACGTAGTTCCCGAGCAAGACATAATGCTCGAGAAAGAACACGTCGTCTTTGCCACTGTCGAGAAAGATGAGCCGATTTTTCAGCAGGTCGTAGATCGGCGCGAAATCATCGCCAAAGAGCGCGCGGCGCGCTTTGGAGATGACGTTTTCCTCGACGTCGGTCACCATCTGCGCGACCTGCTGCCCGACGGCGCGAATGACTACGCGGCGGGCGGATTGCAATTCCGAAAGACGTGACTTGATGACGTGGGCCTGCTGGCTGCGCTCGAAGTTCTCGCCGCGCTGGCGAATCCATTCTTTGCCCTCGAGAATCAGGTTCGCGAACTGATTCCCGAGTTCCGCGGTCAGAAATTTCAGCAGAGCAACGCGGAACACCAAGTCGATTTCGATGTTCTTTTGATATTTGGCCTGCGTCAGGGAGCTTTGCAGAAATTCACTGAGCAGCTTGCGAAAACCGGCGCTGTCGAGGCTTTTGACCGAGCGGAGTTCGATGCCGGGAAAATACGTGGCCCTGGTGTTCTGGCGGATCAGATCAAATAGATAATCGCGCGACGCCTGAACAAACCTCGGGCTAAGAAAGACATCGTGGTGGATATTGTCCACACCGATGGCCAGCGATCCCATAGGGATCGTGACGTTATAGCTTTTGAGGTCGATCCGGGCCGCTTCGGTCAGGCTAGGCGTGAGGATCTCGTAGGCCATGATTCCGCCGAATGGGCTTTTTCCAACGTAACAGCGGGGGTAGTCGGCGGCAACCATTCCTGGGGGAGTAGTTAGCGAGAGAGTTAGGGTCGGGCGGTGGGATTGGAATAGCGCGTTGGCACCGGGTATCGGGGCAGGCCTCCCGTCGCCGCCGGGGAACCCCAACGCTGGTCCTACAGGATCTGGATGCGGCGCTTGTCCCCACCGGCGTGTTCCAGCTTGAGACGCAGCTGAGGCCAGGGCGACTCGAGGGGGAACTTTTCGGACCATTCCAGGATGACGACGGCGGGTTTGGCAAAGACGTCCTCGAAGCCGAGGGTCTCGAAGTCGTGGAAGGACTCGATGCGGTAGAGGTCGCCGTGGTAGACCGTGGTTTTGCCGGGGTTGTCAGGAGATGAGCCGGAAGTAGGGCCGCCGTAGACGTGGACCAGGGTGAAGGTGGGGCTGGTGACGTCGTCTTCGCTGGCGGCGCCCAGGCCGGCAACGATGCCCTTGGTGAGTGTGGTCTTGCCGCTGCCGAGCTCGCCGATCAGCAGAACCAGGAGCGGAGAGCGAAGGCGGGCGGCAAATTCCCTCCCCCAGCGCGTGGTTTCTTCGGCAGAGTACGTGATGATTTCTTCAGGCACGCCGTTGCAGCTCTCGAAGGAGTTCGCGGCGCGCTTTCGGCACAGTGGCGGCCACGTCGCTGGCCAGCAAGCCAGAAGGGTCGGTGCCCGCGACAGCCAGGTCGGCCGCGGATCCATGCAAGTAGACACCCAGCGCCAGGACGCGCAACCAGTCGTCGGTTTTGAATTGTCCGGTGACCGCGGCGAGGATGCCGGTGAGCGTGTCGCCGGAACCGCCCTTGGCGAGGCCGGCGTTGCCCGTGGTGTTGACGAAGACCTGGCCATTCGGCGCCGCAAGGATAGTGTGCGAGCCCTTGAGGATGACGTGCGCATCCCAGCGCTTCGCTGCGTCCTGCGCGGTTTTCACACGGTCGGCCTGCACATCTTTGGTCGAGCCATTCAGCAGGCGCGCCATTTCACCTGGATGTGGCGTGATGGCGAGGAACTTGGAATTTCGGTCGCGAAGCTTGTCGGCCCGGCCGGCGAAGGCGTTGAGGCCGTCAGCGTCGAGGATGATCGGCTTGTAGGTGTTGCGTACCAGAGAGCGGACTACTTCTTGCGTTTCCTCGTGCTGCCCGAGGCCTGGACCAACGGCGAGCACGTCCTTCCCTTCCTGAATTCGCTCCAGCGGCAGCTTCGTATTCTTCATGAAGGCGTTGAGCGCCACGCTATCCGTCGTGGCCGGCGGCGGAGGGTGGTCGATCAGGCTGCGTTTGGAGACCGTGCCAGCTTCGGTTGAAAACAGCGGCTCAGTCATAAATTCGGGATGAGCCGCGGCAACGATCGGTAGCACCACATCAGGCGTTGCAATGGTCACGAGTCCAGCTCCGGAGTAGAGCGCGGCAGCGCCGGACATGACCGCGGCGCCAGACTTACCGACCGAACCAGCAACGAGGAGGATGTGCCCGTACAGA
>Ga0307471_100001580_pt1 | contig 12520 bp, 10 predicted proteins | sample atmos_gasesAM3C__2_FD_204566 | JGI IMG/M metagenome (GOLD analysis project Ga0307471, IMG submission 204566) | Hardwood forest soil microbial communities from Morgan-Monroe State Forest, Indiana, United States - atmos_gasesAM3C_515 | ecosystem: Environmental > Terrestrial > Soil > Temperate... | reverse complement strand
CGGCTTCTTTCAGGTCGAAGGAATGAGAAGGAGCGGCTTTCTGCCGCCCACGGCGGGCTCCCCAAAGCGCGGTCGCGGCCATCATCACCAGGGCGGGAATAATCCCGCCGAGAAACATCTTGTCGATGGGCACTTTGGCCACGATGGCATAAAGAATCAAAGGAAGACACGGCGGCAGCAATAAGCCCAGGGAACCGGCGCCGGTGAGCAGGCCGAGCGCGTCCTTATCCGAGTAGCGCGCGTCGAAAAGGACCGGCATCAGCAAGCCGCCTAACGCAAGAATCGTCACGCCGGATGCTCCGGTGAAAGAAGTGAAGAAAGCGCATACCAGAACGGTGATGATGGCAGGGCCCCCGCGGAATTGTCCGAACAGGGCGTAGAAGACGCGGACGAGCCGCTTGGGCGCGCCGCCCTCCGCGAGAAAGTAGCCGGCGAGAGTAAAAAGCGGCAGCGTTGGCAAACTGGGATTTGTGACCAAGGTGTAGTGCGCGACGGGAATCGAGGCAATGGGCTGACCGGTGCCCCAGAAAAGAACCGCCGCGGCGCCGCCAAGCGTCACAAAGGCCGGAACGCCGAGAACCGAGGCGACAAACAACACGGTGAGGGCCATCAAGACCAGGTGATTCCCGCTGGCAGACCATTGCAAGACCAGACCCGTCAGGGCTAACGCCAGCACGCCGGTTCCCAAACGTGACGTCCATTTTTCAGACACATGCCACAGGATGCGCAAGGCAATCGCGGCGAAACCCAATGGAAGCACGCACTCAACGACCCAGATGGGGATTCCAAAGGCAAGAATCCGTCCCGATTCACGCTCGCTCAGAACAAATTGGAAGGCCGCAAAGCAGAGGAAACCCGTAACGACGACGGCGATCCCACCGGTGAAGATTCTTGCGGCCGCCTTTGGCCAGCCGCGCAGCTTCGTTTCGCCAATGTTGGCAAGGGCAAGCAGCCGGCGTTCGCGGGCCGCAATGGCTCCGCCCAACATTCCGACGACCAGTACCATATGCTGAACAATGGCAATCGAAGCGGGGATGGAAACGTGTAGAGTGCGGCGCAGCAGAGCCTCCGCGAGAGGCAAAATAACCATTGCGCCGAGCGCCACCGAAACGATCAGGTTTTCGCTAAGGGCGAGCCTCGCAGCCCACTTGTTCGACTTCTGGGCGGAGGCGGTTTGGAGATCCGGTATGGGCACGGCCTCGCTGCTCACTAGCGGCCTGCCTTGTGGGCGGCGCGGTATTCGGCGACGAAGCTCAAGGCTTTGTCGAAGGCGTCCGCCGGGATCATCGTGCCGCGCATTTTGGGGTAGACCGCCTCGGCAAAACGACGCCAATCGTCTTCCAGGTCCTGCGGAACAGGGCGCACTTGAAGCCCGCGCTTTTTCATGGCCTCAATGGCTTCCAGACTTTCCGCGCGGCTCTGCGCCCGGATTTTCTTGCCCGCTTCGGCGGCGGCTTTCAGCACCTTTGCCTGCTGGTCAGCAGGGAGCGCGTCCCATGCCCTCTTGGTCATGACCGTGGCGCCGACCAGGGGAACGTAATTCACTTCCAGCAGATTCTTGGCCGCCAGGTCAAACTGGCTGGCGAGGGCGTAGAAGGGCGTCACGGGGACGGTATCCACAAGACCCGTTTGCAGGCTGATGAGCACGTCGGACCATTCAAGGGGCACAGCCTGGAATCCCAAGCTGTTGACGATGGTGGCTTCATCGGTGTCGCTGGAAGTTACGAAGACCTTGCTTTTCTTGGATTTGAATTCCTCGGGCGTGGTGAAGGGCTGCCTGGAAATGATGTGAATCCAGCCCGCGTCGGTCCAGGAAAGCGCGACGAAGCCCTTTTGCTCGAGACGTTTCTCCAAATCCGGCTGCATTTTGGAACAGACATACTCCATCTCGTCCAGCGAGTGAAACAGCATGGGTATTTTCTCAATCGCGCCAACAGCCGGATCAATGCTGGAAAGACCAGCGGCGGAGAGGGTGGCGGCTTGCAGTTGTCCCAGGCGAAGGCGCCGGATGGTTTCTTCCTCGCCGCCCATCGTTCCGCCGGGATAGATCGTGAGAGTCAGGGCGCCGCCGGTGCTGGTTTTCCACTGCTGGCCCATCTCTTCCAGGGCGTGATATTGGGAGGAACCCTGAGGCAGCAAGGTGGCGAGGCGAAGGCGGGTCTGTGAGCGAACAATCGCCGGATGCAGCAGGGGGAGCAACATTGCCGCGAAAATGGAAAACAAAGCTCTTTTTTGATTTCTCAAATGTTTCATTTCGTCGACCCCGCAGCGCCCGCATCAAGAAACAATTCGTCTTCCCTGGACAGCAGCCACCGCGCACGGCGCTGCATGACGATATTGCTCAAGCGCCACTCCACACGCTTGTCCGGATCCACCGCCAGCGCCTGCTTCAAAAGCGATTCGAATTCTTCACGATTCTGCTTCTGGACAGAAACCGTTTCCGCATAGGCGACGTACGGCGAAGCGAGCTCTCCGTTGGACAGTGCAACGGCACGATCGAAATGGGCCTTGGAACGCGCGGCGAAATCGCCCTTCGCCCCTTGCCTTGCGGACTCGTAGCTGATGAGGAATTGTTCAATGACGCCATGATCATAGGCTGGATCGAGCTGGTAGGCGCGATCGATCAAGGCTTCCACCTGAGGCTGCTCGGCCACCAGTTCAGGATGGTCTTTGGAAAGCGCGATCGCTGCACCCCAGGCCACGGCAGTCCAATAGAGGAGTGGAACATCCTGTTTCTTCATTGGGCGAACCGCAGCCGTGGCATGGTCATGGAGCGACGCGGAAAAACCGGGATGCTTTGTTTCGAGGCCGCGCAGGCCGTAGTCGCGGGCGCGGAGATAGAGATTGCGAGCCCTCTCGGCAAGAACCGCCGACTTGTTCACGTCCTCGGCTTCGACCTGTTCGGAAGGCTGCTGCACGTAAACGTAGGAGTATTGCGTAAATCCGCTGGTGGCAGCGAAAAGCAGGCCGCGGTGTTTCGGGCTCTGTGCCAGCAAACCCTCAATGAGCTTGAGGCTGAACGGAATCGCCTGGCCCACAAATTCGGGATCGTTATCGGATGCGAAAGTAGTGCCGCTATTGGCCAGCGAGTCGCCTAGCTTATTAATCGCAAACTTGCGCACCGAGCAGCCGGAAAGAAGCAATGCGGCCAACAAAGCGAAGCACGCGCGCAAGAGCATCTTTACATGCCTCCTTGGACCCTTGTTGGCACGCAAATTCCACCTCGATACGGTGAAGTGAGCCTTCTTCTTGAGCTGCGTCTGCAAGCTGGTTTCAGTACCTCGATTTTATCAGTAACGACAAGGCAAACCATGTGTCACTCCCGCCCCAGTGCTCTCCGCCTTGCGCCGTGCCCTTCGCACGACGCCACGCCGGACTTGATTCGGGGCGCCGCTCGCAAGGTTCCTCGAAACCTTAAGACTAATCAAGCGACAATGCACGTCACGCCGATAGTGGCGCGGTATGTCGCTTGGCTGCCCGTTGTGCAATAAAGGCGACATGCGTACGGAGCCGCCCCAAGCCACCTGGAACAGGCTATTTCAGGCGTTTTGACGCGCACCCAAGGCTATTCCTAAGCCCGTCTCAGGTTTGAGACCAAGCTTTACCAATCATTTTGAACGGGCGCAGCCGCCTTTCTTGCTGTTTGCAAAAAAATAACGAGAATTTCACAACGCCGATAACGTACGGAATGAGCGTACAATGGTCATGTTCGGCGTCTAAGAGAGTATTCCAGGTCGAGCGGGTTGGGACGAGGTTGAAATGAAATCAGAGCGTCGCGGGCTGGTTCTGATCATTGCGGTGGTAGCAGTGTCGGCGGCGTTGGGCGGCATTTACGGCCCGAACGTGCGGGCCAAGGAATCTTCTTACGACGACGCGCAGAGTTCGGTACGAACGTTCACCTCGGTGCTGGACGCCGTGGAAGCCAACTACGCGGAAAAAGTGGACGTGGACAGGATCGTGTATCAGGGCGCCATTCCGGGAATGCTGCGCATGCTCGACCCGCACTCGAATTTCTTTGACGCGCGCCAGTGGGCTTCCAATCGGGAGGAAATGCGAGGCAGGTACTACGGCGTGGGCATGGGAGTGATTCCGCGCGGGGACCGCACCATTGTGATGTCTTCTTACGTGGGCACTCCCGCGTTCCGGGCGGGGATACGGCCCGGGGACATCATTGTGAGCATCGACGACAAATCCGTGGAGCGCTTAAGCACATCGGAAATCGCTGATCTTTTGAGGGGAGCGCGAGGCACATCCGTCAAGATTGCGGTTTCCCGCGAGGGTTACGCGGACCCGCTGGTTTTCCATGTGACGCGCGACGAAATTCCGCATCACGCGGTGGATTTGGCGTTTGAGGTGAAACCTGGGATCGGCTACATCCGGCTCTCGGGATTCAATGAAAAAACCGACGGCGAGCTTGGCGACTCGATGAAACAGGTGAACGCGTCTTCTCTCGACGGCTTGATTCTGGACATGCGGGAGAATCGCGGCGGCCTGCTGGACGAGGCCATCGCGGTGAGCGACATGCTGCTGGACAAGAACCAACTGATTGTGTCGCACCGCGGACGCGCTTCGGCGGAGCGGCGTTATTATGCGGTGCGCGGAAACCGCGGCAATAGCATGCCGCTGGTCATCCTGGTGAATGGCAATTCGGCGTCCGCCACGGAGATCGTTACCGGCGCCGTGCAGGATCACGACCGCGGCGTGATTGTTGGCGAAACGACCTTTGGCAAAGGCCTGGTGCAGACGGTTCAGCCGCTGAGCGAAAATACCGGCCTGGCGCTAACGATTGCCCGCTACTACACGCCGAGCGGACGGCTGATCCAGCGCGATTACAAGTCGGTTTCCCTGTATGAGTACTACGAGCACAAGACTCCGGAACATCCGACAGAAGTGATGCTGACCGACAGCGGTAGGCAGGTCACGGGCGGCGGCGGCATTACACCCGATATCACGGTGCGCGAGCCGGAGTTAAATCGCTTCCAAAAGGCGATGTATCGCGACGATGTGTTTTTCCCGTTTGAGACGAGTGTAGGCGGATTTACGCGGCACTATCTGGGAACCCGGCCCACCATTACCAAGGATTTTGAAGCGAACGATGGCGTGCTGAGCGAATTCAGGAAATTCCTTGCAGGCAAGAACATTCGCTACACCGAGCCGGAGATGGCGGAAAACCTGGATTGGGTGAAGCGCAAGATCAGGGAGGAAGTGTTGGTGTCCATCTTTGGCCAGCAGGAGGGATTCAAGGTTCAGCTGGAAACGGATCCCCAATTGCGCGCGGGCATTGATGCCATTCCGCAAGCGCGCGCGCTGTATGAGAAGGCTCGCAAGATCATTGCGCAGCGCGCCGGCGTCACAACCTACCGGCCCTGAACACGCTCGCTTTTAGCCGCTGCACCCTCACCTGGACGCGATGGCTTTGCCGGCTCGCCGGCTGGCACCGTAGCAGCGACGAGGCGCTTCGGCACGCGGCCGACCTTCAACCGCGCAGCTTCGCGGCGCGCTTTCACATCAATGATAGAAACATCGTCGTCGGCTGTATTGCTGACGCAAACGTACTTGCCATCGGGCGAGAAAGCGACCCAATTCGGCCCGCTTCCCGTAGTGACGCGCCCAACAATCTTCTGAGACTTGACGTCGTAGACATACATGGCGTCGTCCAAAAGGCTGGTGACCCACAGCTCCTGCTCGTCGGGACTGAGCGCCAATCCGTGAGTGAGCGTGTTGATGGGTTCGTAGGGGTGCTCATGGGGCTTGGGATGCTCGGCGGGCATTTCGACTCGGCGCACAACTTTCTTTTCGGGAATATTCACTATGACAAAGCCGTGCAGATCGCTTTCGGCGACGTACATAGTTTGTCCGTCGCGAGTAATCACGTAAGGGCGCGGGACACCGCCCGCGGGAACGTTTGCGTCATAGTCCATCGAATCCAGATCGATCCTGTTGATCGCACGGTCTCCCATGGAACTCACGAAAAGGTACCGGTTGCTGCCGGCGTTAAAGGCATTGTGAGGAGCCTTGACGGGCAGGACTTTCACGACTTTTTGCTGCGCTGTGTCCACGATGTCCACGCTGTCACCGTCGCGAATTGGGACGGCGACATATTTACCGTCCGGGGTGACCGCGCACTGGTTGGGACGGCCGGTCAATTTGATCTTGCTTATCAACTTGTCCGTCGAAGTATCAAAGACGCGAAGGGTATTGTCTCCCTCAGAAGTAGTGAAAAGCCGCGTACCATCCGCCTGGGCCGCCATGCCGTGCACATGCGGCCCGACATTGATATCGCCAATTACTTTCAGGGAATTCAGATCGATGACGGAAATGTTGTCGGCGATGCTGTTTCCTACATACAGTCTTGTGCTCTGGGCATGGAGAGCGTTCGAAGAACTCGAAAAGAGCGCACAGACGACCAGAATCCAGACGTAGGTCAAGAATCTCAAACGCATCGTGACGCTCCCGCTCGACCGCTCCACTTTACGCCCTTAGCGATGGCAACTCAATTGTGTGGACGCATGCGGAGACTGGTGCACTATTCGTTTCTCGGAGGAAAAGAACGATATTTGACAGAAGCGCGAGTTCCGAAGATAATTGTTCGTACGTCAATCCTGTGGAGGTCAGACCAGCCCGGCAAGAACCCGGGCTACACGGATGGCGCCAAAATATATTTTTGTAACCGGCGGTGTTGTTTCCTCACTGGGAAAAGGCGTAGCAGCCTCCTCGATTGGTTGTCTCCTCGAAAGTCGCGGTTTTCAAGTCACCCTTCAAAAGTGCGATCCGTACCTGAACGTGGATCCGGGTACGATGAGTCCGTTTCAGCACGGCGAAGTGTTTGTTACGGAAGACGGCGCGGAGACGGATCTCGATTTGGGACACTACGAGCGCTTCACGCACGCGAAGCTTTCCCGCGACAATAACTGGACGACCGGCCGCATCTACGAAACGATTCTCACCAAAGAGCGGCGCGGCGATTATCTCGGCAAAACCGTGCAGGTGATTCCACACGTCACGGACGAAATCAAGGCGTGCATCCGGAAAGTTTCGGAAAAAGTCGACGTGGTGATTGTGGAGATTGGCGGAACGGTAGGCGACATCGAGTCGCTTCCCTTCCTCGAAGCCATTCGCCAGATGCGCCTGGAATTGGGCGCGGAAAATACGCTGTTTGTACACGTGACGCTGGTGCCGTTTATTTCGGCGGCCGGCGAATTGAAGACCAAGCCCACGCAGCACAGCGTGAAAGAGATGCTGGGCATCGGGATTCAGCCGGATATTCTGCTTTGCCGGAGCGACCGGCACATTCCGGCGGAGCTGAAGAAGAAGATCGCGCTGTTTTGCAATGTGGCGGAATCTTGCGTGATTTCCATGGAGGACGTGGACACGATTTACGCGGTGCCCGCGGAACTGAGCAAAGAAGGTCTGGACGCGCAGATTTTGCGCTTGCTGAAGCTGGAGTCGCGGCCTTCGGACATGAAACCGTGGATTGACCTCGTTTACCGCATGCATCACCCGGCTGGTGAGGCACGAATCGCCGTGGTTGGAAAGTACGTGCAGCTCGAAGACGCGTACAAGAGCTTGCGCGAGGCCTTGCTGCACGGCGGGCTGGCCCACAACCATAAGACGGCGCTCGACTGGATTGAGGCGGAAGACATCGATTCGCCGGAAACGGCGGCGCGGCGCTTGCACAGCTACGATGGGATTCTCGTGCCGGGCGGATTCGGCAAGCGCGGGATTCAGGGAATGGTGCACGCGATTCAGTACGCCCGCGAGCACAAAGTGCCGTTTTTCGGGATTTGCCTGGGGATGCAATGCGCGACGATTGAATACGCGCGCGACGTTGCGGGATTAAAACAGGCGGACAGCACGGAGTTCGATCCGCAAACGCCGTACCGTGTGATTTACAAATTGCGCGAATTGCTGGGCGTGGACGAAATGGGTGGCACGATGCGCTTGGGCGCGTGGCCGTGCAAGCTGGAGCCCGGCTCGTTCGCGAACAAAGCGTACGGCAAGTTGGAAATCAGCGAGCGCCACCGGCACCGCTACGAATTCAACCGGGACTTCGAGAAAACGTTAGTGGCGGCGGGGTTGAAAATCACCGGACGCACGCCGGACGAAAATTACGTCGAAATTGTCGAGGCGCCCGAGCATCCGTGGTTCCTGGGCTGCCAGTTCCATCCGGAATTCAAGAGCAAGCCGTTGGAGCCGCATCCTTTGTTTGCGGCGTTCATTGGCGCTGCGCTGGAACACAAGAAACAGCGCACGCGCGCGGCTTCTGCCAGCATGACAGAACATCACAAGGAACCAGCGCTGCGAGCGGCGCCGCGCGCCACCGCCTGAGAAGAGAAGGCACCTTCATCGGTGAGAATTATTTCTTGACTCCGGTAAGCGCAATATCTTCCGCTGCTACCACTTGCCACTGGTTATTTCGGCGAATCCATGTGTCTGTCCAGACGTAACTACCTTCCTCGCCGTTCTTCATGACCCAGTCTTCCTTCCCCTGTGCAATAGCGGCGTCTCCGTAAAACCGCACACTCATCTGCACCACTTTATTGGAAACGAAGTCGGTCTTGCCCCGCTTGGTTCTGGCAATCTCGTCCGCCTTCCCATAGTGCGAACCATCCGGAGCAATCCCCACAAAATCGTCCGCTAGTATTCGCTCTGCAAGTTTATAGTCCAGGGTGACTTCAGCTTCGGCCCATTGGTGCTCGCTTTCAATAATGTATTGCTCAGCCTCTTTCTGGCTGGAACTCTGCCAGGGAAAAGCAGTAGCAAGGGAGGAGAGCAAAATGCTAGCAAAACCCAAAAGCAGCTTCATTTTCATAAGTATCTCCTCGGATGACGATAAATCCAGAGACAGGCTGTCCGAAATGCGTCTTACAAGCAAGCCTCGAGAATGTGCGGCAACATACTTCAACACATCGATTTTGGCAAAGGTCCAAAATGCGTTGGGCGGTGTGGTATCTTCATTAAACTCCCATGGGAACCGTACACGAAATTGAACTTGGCAAGCTGCGCCTCGGCGCAGGGAATCCGTTGTTTCTCATTGCCGGGCCTTGCGTCATTGAAAGCGAATTACATGCATGCGTGATGGCGGAAAAAGTCGCGAAAATCGCCGCCGACGCGGGCGTGCCGTATATTTTCAAGGCGTCGTACGACAAATCGAACCGCTCTTCGCTGAAGGCGTTTCGAGGGCCCGGACTGAAAGAAGGGTTGCGCATTCTTGAGAAAATCAAGAAGGATTTGAAAGTGCCAGTCCTTACCGACATTCACGAAGAATCGCAGGCAGAACCGGTGGCGGAAGTTTGCGATATTTTGCAAATCCCCGCGTTTTTGGCACGGCAAACCGATTTGTTGATTGCTGCAGGCAAGACGGGCCGCATCGTCAACATCAAGAAGGGCCAGTTCCTTTCGCCGTGGGACATGGACAACGTGGCGGAAAAAGTGGAGAGCACGGGAAACAAGAAAATCATTCTGACGGAGCGCGGGACTTCGTTTGGGTACCAAAATCTCGTGGTGGACATGCGCTCGTTTCCTGTGATGCAACGGACCGGCTATCCCGTCGTGTTTGACGTGACGCATTCTGTGCAGCTCCCTGGAGGACAGGGGCGTTCGAGCGGAGGGCAGCCGCAGTTCATCGAGCCGTTGGCGCGCGCCGCGGTGGCCGCAGGCGTGGATGGAATTTTTCTCGAGACGCATGACAATCCCGCCGCTGCGCGCTCGGATGGACCGAACGCTTTGCCGCTCTCACAACTGCAGCCGCTGCTTTTGAAACTGAAGGGACTCAATACGGTGGTTCGCCGCTGGAGCACTTCGTCATGAGTCTGGAGACGGCGCGGCGCGTGCTCAAGATCGAGGCGCAGGCAATTCAGGACGTGCTCTCACGGCTCAATGCCAGCTTCGAAAGAGCGGTGGACACCTTGTTTAACTGCAAGGGGCGCGTGGCGGTCGGCGGCATGGGCAAATCCGGGCTGATCGGGCGAAAGATTTCCTCGACGCTTTCGAGCACGGGCACGCCGTCGTTCTTCCTGCATCCCGCCGAAGCGCTGCACGGCGACCTGGGCATGCTGGCGCGCGGCGATGCGATGCTGGCAATTTCCTATGGCGGAGAGACGCAGGAGATCATCCAGCTTTTGGAAGCGCTCAAGCGCCTGGAGATGCCGCTGGTCACGCTGACGGGCTGTGTGCAGTCCACGCTGGCGCAAGCCAGCGACGTGGTGCTGGACGTCAGCGTGAAGGAGGAAGCGTGTTCGCTGAATCTCGCGCCGACGGCGAGCACGACCGTAGCGATGGCCGTGGGCGATGCGCTTGCGATTTCGCTGCTGGAGCGGCGCGATTTCCGGCACGACGATTTTGCCGCGCTGCATCCCGCGGGACGGCTTGGCAAAAAACTTCTGCGCGTCGAACATCTGATGCATTCCGGGGCAGCGCTGCCGCGCGTCGCTGCCAATACGGCCATGCCAGACGTTTTTCACGAAATGAGCGCGAAGGGTTTGGGAATGACGACCGTGCTGGAGGCAGACGGGCGGCTTGCTGGGATTCTTACCGACGGTGACTTGCGGCGCCTGATGGAAAAACATCGCGGTGCCGTTTTGGAGATGCGCGCGGCGGATGGCATGACGAAGAGTCCGCAGACCATCGGCCCGCACGTGCTGGCGAGCGAAGCGTTGAACCTGATGGAAGAGAAAAAGATTACTTCGGTCGTGGTGGTGGATGACTGCCACCGCGTGCTCGGCGTGGTGCATTTGCATGATTTATGGACGCTGGAATTGATGTAGCAAACAAAGGACAGATATCGCGGAGATAGAGTCACAGAGAACGCAGAGGCACTTAGAAGAAAAGGGAGAACAAGGGGCATGAAGATACCCGCGAAGGTGGCCAGCAAAGCGAAACAGATTTCCGTGCTGTTGATGGACGTGGACGGCACGCTGACTGATGGCAGCGTGACCCTGGCGTCCACACCGGACAACCACGCTCTGGAAGTGAAGACGTTCGATGCGCATGACGGGCAGGGCCTCTCGCTGGCTGTGACCGCGGGACTGCGTACGGGCGTGATTACCGGACGCGGCAGCCCGGCACTGCGCCGCCGGTGCAAAGAGCTGGACATCGAATTCGTTTACGAGAAGCAGGGGCACAAAATCGCAGCTTACGAAGATGTTTTGCGAAAAACGGGGGCAAAGGAATCCGAGGTCGCTTATCTTGGAGACGATTTGCCGGACTTGACCATCATGAGACGCGTCGGCCTGGCAGTCGCCGTGGGCAACGCGGCTCCTGAAGTAAAACGCGCCGCGGACTATCGAACCAAGGCGCATGGCGGAAAAGGAGCTGCGCGCGAACTCGTCGAGCTGATTCTCAGGTCCAAGGGGATTTGGGAAGAGATGATTGATAAAGCCCGAGCGTAGGCTTGGCGGTAAAGAGCCTGCCCTTGTTTTGCGTCGCCTCCCGGTATATCGTCCGGCGCTAAGGGGGGTGCTCATGGCCCAACCCAAAAGCTCCCGGGTGCAAATCCTTATCTATCTGGTTCTAGCTTTCGCATTTAGCTCCGTTTTCTATTTTCTGATCCTTCATTCGGGCAGCCTCGACAATGGACGCGGCATGTATGTCTTGGGTTTGATGTGGTGCCCGGCGCTTGCCGGCATGCTTACGCTCAGGCTCAATAACCGTAGCATCTCCGATCTCGGCTGGAAATGGGGCGAAACGAAATATCAAATCCAGAGCTGGTTCATTCCTCTGCTTTACGCGACGATTGCATACGTCATCGTTTGGGTTGCGGGATTCGGAGGGTTCGGCAATCGAGACTACCTTGACGCGCTCGTCAAACAGATGCACCTGGGCGGGCCGCCTTGGATTTCGATCGCGCTGGGCATCTTCCTCACCGGCACGTATGGATTAGTCCGCAGTGTTTCGAGCGCTCTCGGCGAAGAGATTGGCTGGCGCGGTTTTCTCGTGCCGGAGCTTTCCAAGACGACCTCGTTCACGCTGACCTCGCTCGTCAGCGGCATTGTGTGGTCCCTCTGGCATTATCCCGTGCTGATTTATGGTGACTACAACGCCGGCACTCCGACTTGGTACGGCCTGAGCTGCTTCACGGTCATGGTGGTTTCGGGGAGCTTCATCTTCGCTTGGATGCGCCTCAAGTCGGGTAGCTTGTGGACCGGTGCGATTCTCCACGCCAGCCACAATCTTTACATTCAGGCGATTTTTACGCCGCTGACCCGCAACACCGGCAAGACGGCCTGGTACATAGACGAGTTCGGCTGCGTCCTGCCTCTCGTTTCCGTTCTTTTCGCGATTTATTTCTGGAGCAGGCGGCGAGAGCTGCTCCTTAAATAGAAGAGCGCCGTAGTCCGGAGCAAGTAGGAAGCCAATTTTCGGTCCAATGTTGATACACTTTATTCACTTACAGGCAAAGGCTCTAAATGAAGCGCTTTCTAAAATGGTTTGTCGGAGTCCTGGGGCTGCTTCTGCTCGTGGCGTTTGGGGTGCTTTGCTATATGGCGGGCAGCCCGAAAGATGCTTACGGCATGGTGCG
>Ga0307471_100001578_pt1 | contig 12524 bp, 17 predicted proteins | sample atmos_gasesAM3C__2_FD_204566 | JGI IMG/M metagenome (GOLD analysis project Ga0307471, IMG submission 204566) | Hardwood forest soil microbial communities from Morgan-Monroe State Forest, Indiana, United States - atmos_gasesAM3C_515 | ecosystem: Environmental > Terrestrial > Soil > Temperate... | reverse complement strand
CCATCAAAAACCGACCCACGGCCGCCTCGACGAGGGCGCCGACTACGACCAAGCCCATTCGGCGATCAGGCCGCGGGCCGTTGGCCATGACCGCGCCGCGGGCCAATGCTCTTCTCTTCACGTCACCCAGTTAATGAATGGGATGAGTTTCGGATAGTCCTTACGCACCGTGCGCAGGACGTCCGACTTCGCCTCGGCGAGATCGACGCCGCGACCGACCGCGACCTCCGCCCAAAACCCCTCACGTGGTGCAGGGTCCGGATCGGGAGACGGTTCCGCGAACACGCCACACGATCCGAAGCGCGGTCGGATGTTACTCATGTCGATCCACACCAAGAGATACGCCACGCATGGCGTGGTCGATGGATTCGTCGTCGTCGGACTCGCTGCCGGACTCGCCGATGGATTCACCATTCATTGCCTCCCGATCTTACGGCGCACGGTAGACGTTGCCGCACGTGCGCACGTATTCTTCATAATCCAAAAGCGTGAGCAATGCGATCCCAGAAGCATCGTGGACGTGACTCGCGCGATCTGCTGCCGCCTGTGAATCACCCTTCGACCGAACGGACGGGGCCTTGATGAGCTCCACATACGCTCCGAGTCCAATGATGTGCGCCTCGAGAATGCGACCAATATCCGCCTTCGAAGCCTCACGCGACGGGCGTCCCTCGAGCGCCGTGACCCGTTGTTTGAGCATCGTGGGCGTGTACACGTACGTGGGCACGCCGATTTGCCAGGCCGCCGACGCGATCACCCATTGGACGCCGATCGTCTTCGCGGCCTGCCCGAGACCCCGCGTGGCCCATGCGGCCTCATCGCTCATGATGCTCTTCATCTTGGCGAGGGCCCCGATCCACGACTTGGCCCACCGATCATTCTTGAGCTGTTCGATGAACGCCTCTCGACTAGGGGGAATGCGCAGCTGCAAAATATGTCCGCAAATCTCCTTTAGTAAACTTACGCCCTTGGGTTCACGCGTCTCGTAATCCTCTATGCCAACGGCATTCGGCCGTGTCGAAAGGACGGCCCGCTGAGCGACGCCCCATACTTCATGGATCCGGCGCGAGGTATCCATGCCGGCGCGGATCCGGTATCCGTGGGATTTTTCGGTCTCGATCAACTCGACGCCAAGCGAGTAGATCTTCCCGTCGGTCATCCTTGCCACGCCACCGAGCCCGGTGTAGCGTAGTCCAGGGTCGCCACCCAAAGCGGTGGCCGTGGACGTCGGAGCGGTTGTGGCCGATGTCGGAGGATCCGTCGCTGGCGTCGCCGCGACCGCCTCCAGGGGAAACAGGGGTAGCTGTTCTTCGCTGCTGTTCACTGTAACCTTTCACGAATGAAAAATGGGGCCATTTTGTGATGGCCCCGAAATGGCCCCGGACGAAATCCGAAACAAAATCAATAACCTATCTATGGTCGCGGGGCCATGGGGCCATCGGAGCATCTACCCCGCGTTTCGGAACGAAAAAGGCCTCCCGAGCCCCTCTCTTTTATTTTTTTCCGAAATTCGGGGGGAAAGGTAAAATGGCCCCATGGCCCCGCTCTCGACTGAAAAAACAGTAATAACATCGGGTTAAGTAGCGGGGCCATTTGCGGGGCCATCGTAAAAATGGCCCCATGGCCCCATGATCTAAAGAGGATCATCTACGAAAACAGGGTAATAATCGTCGGAGTAATCCAGCTGTGAATTGTGTGAATTGTGTGAATTGTTGATCAGGGTAGTTACCGTGGCCGCCGCGGGCACCTCGGGCGCCGAGCTCATCAGCACGGGCGAGGCTGTCGCCACCGGCGCAGTCGCCGCGATGGCGGAGGACGGATCCTCCACGGGCACGCCCGTGAGCTGGTACGTCTTGCTGTGTGTGCGACCGCCCTCGCGCACGATGCCGAGCTGGACCAATCGACTCAGGACGTGTTTCACCATGCGGCGTGCGGCCCATTCGTCGTTGGGTCGCCGCGAGAAAACCGACTCTTCGTACAGGCCATTGGCTTTGGCCAAGGTCGCGGCCTGCGAAGCCGGGATCCACTGCATGCCGAAGGTTTCGGTCCAGTGCGCCACGAGCATGCGGTCGTCGTAGAGGTCGGCGTCGCGATCGTCCGCGCTCAAGATGGCCTCTCGAAGGCCTCCGAACCCGGCGTGGGTCACGCACGCCGCGACGGTCGAGATCCAGCGCTCGAAACCGCCGCGCATGCCCACGAGGCCGGTCGCATTCGGGCAGCCCGCGGCCACCCAAGACCGGATCAGGATCAGCGTCGCTTGAATGATCCGTCCCCGATTCAAGATCAGGAAGCCCGGGAGGTCCGCGATTGAGAAGACCCGTCGATCGGGTGACAGGCCCGTCAACCGTCGCACGTCGAGCCGGATCAGTATCGTTCGTTTCGCAATATCTCGAGAGAACGATCCTCCATTCAAGGTCAGTACCCAAGTCCCACGGTTGACAATGTCGATGACCCGCGTCTGTCCGAGGACCCGGCTTCGCCACCGGGCACACGTGATCAACATGGCCAGCGCGTCCGAAGACACGTGGTGACTCACGTTATCCAGTACGTTGTACAGGTCCCCCGCCCGAAGTGCAGACGTGATGCGTTTTTCGAGCTCCTCCTCGGTCGTGCCTTTGGACGTGCTCGATTGCTCGTACCCATTGATGATGCATCCGATGCCGTTCGCAAGGAGTGACTTTCCGGACCGCTGGCCTGATGGCGGAGCTTCCACGACGTAGAGCGGTTTCGGTCGCAGGCCGATCATCGGTAACATGAGCTGTTCGAAGAGTGGCGCCAATGCCGGGCCGAAGCCGTCCACCAAAGGGAATTCGGCGAAAGGCGTGACCAGCGTACGCTTCGCCCATTCGACCTGTTCTGGCGACGGGTTGTCCGGAATGACCATGTCCACGAAATCGGGATCAGGCTGATACCAAGCACGGGTCGCGTGGTCGTAACCGACCGTCTGATTGACTGACCCATCGGCCCGGATGGTGGGCGTGCGGACGATGCCATCCAGCTCCGGCCAGCTCGGCGGATACCGAATGAAGTCGTGTACGAGGATCTCGTGCGGCGTGGTACCCACAGTGAATTCGGCCTTGGTGAGGTCGACGTCTCTCGGCATCTTCGCGGGCTTCGACCAGCGAATCGCCCGAATGAACAGGCCCATGACGCCCGGCGCGTCGTCGACCCGATCGATCATGAGTCGATCGCGAACCGTATTGAGAATAGCCGGCACGAATTGCTCATGGTGCTTTCCCAGCATCACGAACAGGTACTTCCCGTGGACGTCCTCCAAGAGCCGGCGCGTGCGGTTGACCAGCAACTCCATGCGCCCGGTGAAGAGACATGGCATCTCCGTATCGCCGCGCATCACACGTGCATAAATGACGACGCTCCGGACTTGCTCCACGGTCGTGAAAGACTCCTCATGGTAAATGGAGAGCTCGCGTTGAAGGATCGTCAGCACGCGCGCCAGAACGGGATTGTCACACTCGGCCCAAGCGGTCGCGATCGCGATGCCAGGGATCGCGGTGATCGCCTCGATGTTCCACCAATCTCTCGGGTTGCGATCGTCATTGTCCGGGCAGCGCAACCAAATGTATTTCCCGATCCGAAGATACGGCGCGCCATCATCCCCATACTCAACCCAGGCCCACATTTCGCCCTCCACACATGTTATCCTCCACGGGACAGACGGGCGCCCACGCCGATCAAAGGGTCGACGCCCGTCTGTCGCAAATTCACATCGCTTTTCGCCTACGGGACCAATTCGAACGTCACTCGCACGTTCTTGCCGATGTCCTGAAGCCATTGGACGGCATCGAGCGGCGGAACGCGGAAGAGCAAAACCGGCTGACCGGGCTCATCGTGCAGCCACACGCTGATCGTCGTCGTCGCGGAGGTCTTCGTGCGTCGGACTTGGAGCCCTTCGATCACGCCCTGAATCACCGGTGTCGTGCGGTTTCCGATTGACTCCGGCGGTTCACTCGGCCGAAGAAACGGGTCACCGCTGTTCGGGGATACGTCCCCTGGAGGGCCCCACGTCGGGGCCTTCTCTTTTTCAGTCTTCACTCTTCGTTCTCCTCGTCGTCGTCGTCCTCTTCGTCGTCCTCTTCGTCGTCCTCGTCCTCGAGGCCCTCTAGGGTCACTTGCGGCGGCGGTTCCCATTCGTGAGCCGGATCCGGCACGAATGTCAGCGCGACACCCATCGTGGGCACACCCGAGTCTTCTTCGATGTCGCGGACCCACGAGCGCACGACCCACCCGCCAGGGACGCGCGTGCGTTCGGTACACTCTTCAGGACCCTGTTCGACGTAATCGACCGTCTCCCAAAAATCATCCGTCTCTTCAGTGTCGCCGCCCTTGTCATCATCGTCGCTCGTGTCTCTCACTCGTCCTCCTCATTAGGCCAGCCTTCCGGCCGGTTCAGTCGCTCCATACCCGTGGACATCGCCTGTACGATAGTGTCGTCTTCATCCAAAGACACATCGCCCTCGATCAGGTGGCATCCATGCAAGTAAAGGCAGTCGAAACATAGGTTGTCCGCGCCGCACGTGTCGCACTGCTCGAGATCGCGCTCGTCGCACTTACGGCTGCATCGATGGCATACGTCCATAACTATTCCTCGCTCGGTTCTCTTGGCCCACGTCTCTCCCCCTTGATCGACGTGACCAATAACTCGGTCACCGGTCCTCGCTTGTCGCCGATCGAGTTGATCGCCCTGCGCACTTCGATACGATCGATCCGCACATGGGGTGCTGACTTCCAGATCGGCAGTGCCGTGATCGAATTCGACGCCACGCAATGGGCGCCTCTCGACACGCACGCTTCGAAACACGATCGGAGCTGTTCATGGTCGGCGATCTTGAACCCCGCACCCGTATAGGCCGTGAATTGTGCCGTCGTCGACGTCGGCACGTACGGCGGGTCGAAATAGATCGCGCTGCCTTTCCCGGCTCGAGCGACCGTGACCGAGAAGTCTGCGCAGTGAAGCGAGACGCCTCGAAGTGCCTCGGATGCCGCACGCAAAACCCCTTCGTGGAGCACGCACGGTTTCGGGTACTGGCCATAAGGCACGTTGAAGCGCCCGCTCTTGTTGAATCGGAAGAGTCCATTGAAACACGTCTTATTAAGGGCGATGGTTCGCGCGGCCCGAACGACCGGCCCGACCGTCGCCGGGTTCACCGCCCGGAGCTCGTAATAGTACGCCTTGCGGGCTTCAAGACTCGGGACGTCGAAACGCGCTTGATGGGCCATTAGTATTCGGATCAGGCTTTGGACCTCGTCCCGGATCACCTCGTACACATTGATCACTTCCGCGTTCGCATCCCCGAGCACGGCATGATCGAAGACCCGTCGGCGCGCGAGTTCGAAGAAGACGGCACCGCCCCCGACCATGGGCTCGTAGTAGGTCGCCACGCGCCCCTTAGGGAGGAGTGCTTTGACGATGATGCTCGCGAGGGCGCTCTTGCCACCGGGGTATTTCAGGAACGGCCGCGCGAGGCCAATGCCCGGATCGGTCTCGTCCACGTTTCAGTCCCCCTTGGCCATGCCGTGCATGACTTTGAACGCGGCCGCACATTCGTCGATCGATGAGACTTCGACGCCCCCGTCGGCGGTCATGGTCGTCCACATCTCGTTCGCGAGCCCGGTGATTTCATCAAACAGCTCCGGCCGCGGGAATTGTTCCTCGGCCTGGGTTGTGAAATGGTCGACGACCCGTCGCGCCACGACGAGCGCCACGACGTGATAGATCCATTTCATCGCTTCTGGTGGTACGCCGTGAACGCGGAGGAGTTCCGTCGGCATTTCGAGATACGCGTGCATCAAAGGCACGAACGTGTCATTGCAAAGGGCCGTAATCATGTGGATCGGCACGAGTACTTTTTCGGCCGTAGGTGCGTCGGCAGCGGGCGCATCAGTCGTGGGCGCATCGGCCGTAGTAGGTGCGTGGATCGTAGGTGCGTGGATCGTCATGGGGTCACCTCTTCCATAGTAATAAAGCGCTTGACCAGTTTCAGCATGGACGGCGCCGTGGACGGATCGTCGATCCAGTCCTGTAGCGCATCGAGGGAGAAAAACACCGGCAATCCGAGCGCCCGAGCGAATGCGACTTCCCGATCGGCGCCGGGCGACGGTCCACCGAACCGATACACCGCGTCGCATCGCGTGATCCAATCGAAATCGAAGTCCATCCAATCCTCATAGTTGTGGATGTGGATGATGTCCCAGTAAAAACTCAAGTGCGGAAGGAACGGTCGCGCGCCGAGCGCCAAAACTGCATTGGCCTCATCAATGCCCGCGAGCACGTTCCGATGTCGATCCTTTTGCTGCCCGATTGGGCCCGCACAATAAACGTAGCGTCGTTTATTCTTCATACCTCATTCGTCCTCTGTGCCGCGAATGGCATCGATCACCCGATCGTCGTTCCGCATGTCGTGCGGGTCTGGTGGAAAAAGCTTCATCGTGCGGATCAGCGTCAGTAGCTCTGGCAAGCGCAGCACAACGGCAACGGCAGTCGCCGATGTCGAATCCACGCCTTTGAGGAGGGCCGGGACGTGCGGCCGCGTCACGCGCGTCGCCTCGCCCAACCAACGCTCAACGGCAGCAATGATTTGCCGTTGGGCGAAATTGGTGGCGTCCGTAAGTGAAAGGTCTCGGGGCATGTTCGTCTCCTATGCGATATGAATTAATGAAAGCACGAGTCGATAGGGTCGACTCACGAGATTGCGCACGGTCAATGACACGTTCCCGTCGCGGTGTTTGACGTTGCTCAGCTCGAATCGATGGCGAAACCAATTGGGCGTCTCGATCACACTGAGCGGCGGATCGTGAGGCACTTGGAGGTCAACGGTACTGCATCCTTGGATTTTCTCTTCGATGATCGTGTGACCATGTCCGGGATCGGTCAGTGATCCCACGAATCGCGCCTGTGAGGGTCCCGGGTGCCGGACGCAGAATTGAATACACGTATTATCGTTCAGCGTCGGCCGGCGCACGTCGACGATGCATCGGATGGTCCCGTACCTGAACCCGTCGGCATAGTGATGCACGGCGAAGGCGTCGTCGTCATTGGGCATCTCTTCATCGAGCCGAAAGGCCTGATCGCCAATCGTGATCCAATCTCCGAGCTCGAAGGGCGCACGCCATGCAAGCCGCGTGGGCACGACCCCTTTCGGGATCGGGAACTCGACCGGAGTCCAAGCTTTGCCAGTCGAAACGCCCGCACTGAGTCCGATCCATCGATGATGTCCCGAAGGACGTTGCGCTACGATCTCCATGTCCTCTCCTTCTGTCATCGGCGCCCATTGGGTCGTCGGCACGCCCGGCACGCCCGGCACGCCCGACGCGCCCGGCGCGCCCGGCGCTACTCCCAGGGCGTATATTGTTCGGCGAGGGTCGCGAGCTGGACGGCCGTCTGTGCGACCGTTTCTTGGGCCGCCGCGTGCAACCGTTGGAGCTTGGCGATCTCGCACTCGAGAGGTGACGGCGCGTCCGGCTCATGGCGACGGCGCCATGCGGTGAGCGTGAACCGCCGCCCATTCATGTCCTCGAGCCCTTCGATGAGCTCCTGATCCGGAAAACAGCGCAGCGCGATGCATCGTCGCCCGATGAGGTCATGGGATCGGCGGACCGTGAACGTGTCACAGAGTGTATTGACGAAGTCCGTCAGCCGCCTCGACGTGATGACTTCGGACGGACCGAAACACTGTTCGAGGCCATCATCGTACCGAACACGAAGGACGAACCGCTCCACGCGGTCACGTCCGCAAAGGCGCAAGGCTGTGGTGATCGTACAGGGCTCTCGAGTGCGCATGACTCAATGACTCACTTCCGCGTGCGAGGACTGCGCCGCCTTTGTTTCGGTGCGTGGACGGCATCGTCACTCGGTACGGGATCGTCCGAAGGCTCCACGTCATCGAAGGCCGCCCCTGCGGTCATTCCGGGCGGAGCTTCGGGGCTCAATCCCGCGACGCGATCGAGCACGTCGCGCGTGGCCGGGACCGTCGGCATCGGGCGGAGCATGGTCGCCAGCGACACGCGTGCGGCCTCTGTGGGCGACACCGTCCCGCGCTCGGGTGGAGGGGGATCGACGTGTAGCCTCGTGGACGGTCCACCTTCCGGGAGCGGCGGCAGCGTCAATGGACGCGCTGGCGGGGAAAACAGTCGACTCGTGGTTCCGATAGGGTCTGCCGGTGGGGCCTGGAACGTCATGGGCGTCGGCCTAAGCCACACGTCGGGCACGCGCGACTTCCCGAGGCCCGACGGCGCGTGCGTGGGCGCCTGCGCGCCGGGCGCGTGCGTGGGCGCGTTCGGTTGCGCGGCCACGTCACTCGGTCGGGTGGCCACGTCGCTCGGTCGCGCCGACCGGTCCACGTCCGTCCGGATCACCGTCCACCCATTGTCGAGGGGTAGCCCGACCGGTGACGACAGCGCCGCAAGGACGATCTCTCCACGTCGTGTCGCACTCGCCACGTCCTCGAGCACGGCCGCCAAAGTGACAGCGTCGAATGCCGCGAGGTCGGTCTCGTACTCGAGCAGCAACACGTACGGCGCGCCGTCGGCCCACGCTTTGGCCACCGCGAGCATGAGCGCATAGAGCTCGCCGCGTCCGAGGTCGCGCCAGCCGTGCGCCGATCCGTCCTGACCGACCATCTCGAACTGACAACGCGCGAGGTCGAACGCGAACCGGTCGCGATACTGTGCGGGCAGCGCGGCACGGATGGCGTCGTTCATGCGCGTCGACACGTGGCGCACGAGCTCGCCCGCGGTGATCTTCGCGGCCGTCTCGATCGTCCGGTACATGGCGTGTCGCGCGCGAAGGGTCTCGAGCTGTTCCGCTTGGCCCTCGAGCGCTCGTCGCGACGCGGCGGCGGTCCGTGCACCTTGCACCAGCGGCCGAAGGTCGGCCGAGGGCGGGCCGTCGTACTGCGTGGGGAGCCCTTCGAGCATGCGTGAGGTCGATTGGTTGTCGCGCGTGAGCCGCTCGTACCAGGCCGAAAGGCTGGCGCGTGTCTTTTCCCATTCGGTCGCCTCGGCCTCGAGCGCGGTCAGTGACGTGCGCCATTCGACGCGGAGCCTTTTGTACTCGGAGAGGCGCGCTTCACTTTCGCTACTTGGCCCCGCGTGGCGCGAGCGCGCGTCGTCCGGATCGTACGCGACGCCGCAGCAAGGACAGTATCCCGGAGACGCATTGATCTTTTGGACGAAGAGCTGTGCGTCGACCAGTGCGGCCTGATCGGCGGTGATGACCTCATCGATCTTCGCAATGCATTGGATGTGGAACGACCGATCAGGTGGAGACGGCGCCGCGCCGAATTCGGCCATGGCTTTCACGTACGCTTCGGCGTCTTGAGTCAATTGGGACGCCCGTTCGCGGATCACGGCGGACCGCTCCCATTTCTCGGCCCGTTCGAGCTGGCCTTCGAGTCGACCGAGATCTTCTGCGCCCGCAGTGGTCGGAAGCGAGACGCGCGCCGCTTCGATGGCGGTCGCCAGCGCCTTCACCTGCTCGTTCACGGCATTCTTTGATCGGTGGGCCCACGACTCGAGCCGCGCGATCATGGATGAGGGGTCACTCGGAATGTCCGCCGGATCACCGCTTTTTTTCGCGTGCTTTGCGCGGGCTTCTTCGATTTCACGCCCCACGGCGACGAGCCCTTCGCGCCACACTACTTGCTGGGCGGGCGTAATCGTGGCCGGCGCCGCGAGGAGCGCTTCGGCCTCCGGCCCACCCCATCGTTTCACGACTTCTTCGCGCGCCCGCGCGGGCCCGAGGCCTTGGAGCCAGGTGGCCGGCCGAACGATCCGGATCGCAGGAGGCGCCGGGACGCCCTTGGTCCGCGGGTAGACGTACGTCGTCCCTCGGATCGTCAGTGCCGCATGGATCGGTTCGCCGGTCGTGGGCGCGAGCCCATCGAGCTCTTTACCGACCAGGCGGTGACCGGCGAGGGCGAGCGAGATGCCTTCCTGTCTCGAAGTCTTGCCCGTGCCGTTGCGACCGATCCATGCCGTGGCCGGACCGATCGCGTCGTCAAAGTGGATTTTCACGTCCCCGACCAAACGGCCGATCACGGTGTTTGGGGTGGGGGCGTCCGCGCCGCTGCTCGATCCGTTCACGTCGTCACCCCCACTGCACTCATGAACGCGAATGCCTCGGGGTTCGAGAGCTTTTGAATCACTTCGGCGCGCCGCGCATCGCGGGCGGCGATCCATTCTTCCGCCCACTTAAAAGCGAGATCGGCGCCTGCCTGGCCGTGGACGAAAAGATTCGTGGCGACCGCCTCGATGTCCCACATCCGTGTGAGATTCTTCGTGTCTTCGCTTGCGAGTGGCAATAGGCCTGGGAGACCCGCCGGGATCGGTGACTTTTTCGAGTCCTCGATCACCCCACGGATAATGGCGATCGCTGATGTCACCTGTTCGGAAGACGGCGCCTGTTCCAAGACGCTGATCGCGGTCTCGAGATGTGTGCGGTTCATGTACGGTTCCTTTCATTCACTTCGTCGCCGCCGAAAGGATTGTCGACCAACGGCCGCACACGGATGACGCGCGTTTTCTCGCCCCGTGCGTCGCGGTCGCGACTCCCCGAGTACGGATCCTTGATCAGTTTCATGCGGACGAGGTCGAGCCGCGTCAGCATGCAGAGAAGCGGCGTCGCTCGACCGTTGTAGGTATCCTGCGACGCGTGCGGCCCGCCGTAGGGATGGATCAGGGGCGTGTCGTTGGGATCGATCTCCGTCGTCGGAATCATGGCCCCGCACTTGGGACAACAGAACTTGTTCGCTCCCGGTTCCGGTGCCTCGCATGTAACAGTGGTCGACCATGTGACGCCGTCTTTCGGGTCGGAATGCCTTTCGGTCGTCGTGTCCTCGAGCGGTGAGGACCTCAGGGTCCAATATCCCAGGCGGGGCGTGGGCACGCGCGTGATGTTTGGGTAGAACGTGGCCGGCGCGACCGTAATGCCGTCCCACAGAAACAAATCGACCTCAGTGATCGGCTCGCCCACGGCCATTTTCCGGAGCGGTCGCCAATGCGGATAGGCGCGTTTCGATCCTCCCGGGATCGTGCTGCACGGATCGATACGGGCCGACGAGGGACAAACGTGAATAATCCGACCGGTAAGACCAGTGGGAATCGGTTGAGCGCGCTCGACATGGTGCACGTCATGGTGTTCGATGCGATCCCCGTCCTTCAACTTCATGAACACTTGGCCGTGCATGTATCGGTATTCGCGCCCGTCAATGACGGATTATTGAATGGCACCGGGATCGAGCGATACCGAAAAGGAGCCGTCGATCGTCGAGGCGCGTGTACGAATGCCGGGTTGCGTTTGGATACTCATTGGTCTCCCCATATATCGGTAATCTTGGCCTTACCCTTGAATCTCATGCCGTTGTATTCGTAGGCCATAGCGGCCTCTACGATCCGCGCGGCCTCTTCCGCGCGGGGATCCGGAACCTGTACCATTAGGAAGTCGTGGCCGTCGAAAACGAGCCCGCTCCATGCAGACCATCCACGATGAGGGATGGCGGCGTCAATCTCCTGGATCGCTTTATTTTTGAGTGACCCTTCGAATGCGAGAATCGCATGGTTCGGGATCATGTTGTCTTCGAGTGGCCCGTATCGTTTGCGTTGATCGAGGATCGCGCTCATCGCATAACCGCGCGCCCGATACAGACGGAGTTCGTTCTGTTGCCAAGGTTGCGTCCAGGGATGATGCTTGTGCCACCGGTCAGTGTACTTGATTGAGTCCTCGAGTCGGAGGTCAGGAAACGCGCGAAGACCGGTGTCGCGTTTCCGCTCCTTCTTCATGACGGCATACTTTGTTTCGGGGATCGCCCCGTAGATCGTAGCGAAGCAATTCGAAACGAGTCGACCGTTCACCGTGAATCGTCGTCGGGGCCCGGCATTGAGGATGTCGTAAACGCGCTCGACTTCCGGTCGAACGGTGCCGAGTCGAATGGAAACTCGAGCTGCCGCGATGTTTCCTGTCGCATGATCCGGTTGTACCGCTCGGCGACGCGTCGGCAATGACCGCGACCGGTGACGATGAAAGCCTGAGCATGCACGAAGATCTCGTCGCGCGTCATCCCAGCGGAGATCAGTCGCCGAATGGTCTGCTCTGTATAGGGCCACTCTTCCGGCCGATATTCCCAATCGAGCGGGAGTACACACCTGCGCGTATTGCGTTGGCTTACGCGTGGGGTCACCCACCGCAGGTTGCCGCGTTGATAGTGTCCATCGTTGTCGATCCGATCGAGGCGCATGCTGCGAAGCGGGATCCCACAATCCTCGACCATGATCCGAGCGGCCTCTTCGGCCGACGCGAACTTGAACCGGATCCCGCGGCCTCCATAGTCTTTCCATCTGGGTCCCGATGGGTTTTGACAGCGGGCCTGCGCGCCCACGAAACGCGTGATAATCCATCTCGGGACGCCTACGGCCCGCGGGCGTTTGGACCATGCGATCTGCGTGGCACATCGGAGACAGGACGGCATGGGGTGCCGCGGATCCTGTTGTTGGGCGAGCCGTGTACGGTA
>Ga0307471_100001577_pt1 | contig 12532 bp, 11 predicted proteins | sample atmos_gasesAM3C__2_FD_204566 | JGI IMG/M metagenome (GOLD analysis project Ga0307471, IMG submission 204566) | Hardwood forest soil microbial communities from Morgan-Monroe State Forest, Indiana, United States - atmos_gasesAM3C_515 | ecosystem: Environmental > Terrestrial > Soil > Temperate... | reverse complement strand
TCAAGAGCGCCGCGGACACCCTCAAGCGCGTCACTCTCGAGCTCGGCGGCAAATCGCCCAACATTTTCTTCCCGGACGCCGATTGGGAAGCCGCCGTAGACGGTGCGCTCTTCGGCGTTTTCATAAATCAAGGCGAGGTCTGCTCCGCGGGCAGCCGCATCCTCGTCGAAAAGAAAATCTATCCAAAATTTGTCGAAGCCATGACCGAAAAGGCCAAGCGCATCAAGCTTGGCGCGCCGCTCGAGCGCGACACCAAGATGGGCCCGCTGGTCAGCAAAGAACAATACGATCGTGTCAACTCCTATCTTGATGTCGGCAAAAAAGAGGCCAAAATTGCCATCGGTGGGGGCCGGCCGAAGCAATTCGGCAAAGGCTACTACGTCGAGCCCACGATTTTCTACGACGTGCAAAACTCAGCGCGTATCGCTCGCGAAGAAATTTTTGGTCCCGTCGCTTCCGTCATTCCCTTCGACGGCGAATCCGAAGCCATTCGTATCGCCAACGACACGCCTTACGGCCTCGCCGCTGCCGTCTGGACTCGCGACATTTACAAGGCTTTCCGCGTTGTAAAATCTCTTCGCGCCGGCATCATCTGGGTCAACCACATGCAGCCGACTTATGTCGAAGCGCCTTGGGGCGGCTACAAACAATCCGGCTTTGGCCGCGAGCTTGGCCCCTGGGGCCTCGAAGAATATCTCGAAACCAAACAGGTCTTCGTCAATCTCGACGAAGCCCCGATCGCCTGGTACTGATTTTGAACACGCACGGCCAATCCGCCTCTGTAGAGGCCTGGCTTCAGCCTGGCGCGGGGGTGCCGCACCCTGCGGTTTTCAGGGTGCGGGTTTTGACTTTGCTTTCCGATACGGAGCCTCCATCATGAGCACCATTCAACTTCGCACCGAAATCCCCGGCCCCAAATCGCGCGCCCTCATGGCCCGCCGCGAAGCCGCTATCCCGCGGGGCCCGTCGAACGCCACGCCCATCTTCGCATCAAGGGCTGAAGGAGCAGTCATCGAAGACGTCGACGGCAATCGTTATCTCGATTTTGCCGGCGGCATCGGCTGCCTCAACGCCGGCCATCGCTCGCCTCGGGTCCTCTCGGCGATCCGCGAGCAGCTCGAGAAATTTCTGCATCTCTGCTTCGCAGTCACCCCTTACGAAGGCTACGTCGCCGTCGCCGAAAAACTAAATGCGCTCGCGCCAGGCAACTTTCCCAAGAAAACCATCCTCGTCAACTCCGGCGCCGAGGCCATCGAAAACTCCATCAAAATCGCCCGCGCCTACACCAAGCGCCCCGCCGTCATCTGCTTCGAAGACGCTTTCCACGGCCGCACGCTTCTCACCATGTCGCTCACGAGCAAAACGCATCCTTACAAAGCGGGCTTCGAGCCCTTCGCCAGCGACATCTACCGCATCCCGTTTGCCTATGCCTACCGCGGCGAAAAAGGTGCCACTGCTGAAACCTTTGCTCATCACCTCGAGGACGCTTTCAAGCGTTCCGTCGCGCCCGAATCCGTCGCTGCGGTCATCGCAGAGCCTGTTCTCGGCGAAGGCGGCTTCGTGGTTCCACCGCTCGATTACTTCACGCTGCTGCAAAACATTTGCCGCAAACACGGCATTCTTTTCATCGCCGACGAAATCCAATCCGGCTTCGCCCGCACTGGCAAATGGTTCGCTTCCGAACATTTCGGAATCGAACCCGACTTGATCACCACCGCCAAGTCGCTTGGGGGCGGCATGCCCATCGCCGCAGTCACGGGGCGAGCCGAAATCATGGACGCGCCCGGTCCCGGCTCTCTCGGCGGAACCTACTGCGGCCATCCGCTTTCCTGCGCCGCCGCGCTCGCCGCCATCGAAACCATCGAGAAGGAAGGTCTCCTCGCGCGCTCTACTACGATCGGTGAGCGTTTTGAGAAGCGCGCCATGAGCTGGCAGAGGAAATGGGATCTCGTCGGCGAAGTTCGTGGCCTCGGCGGCATGTGCGCCATCGAACTCGTTCGCAACGCCACCACCCGCGAGCCCGCCGACACCGAAACCAAGCAAATCGCCCGCCACTGCTACGAGCACGGCCTCATCACCATTACGGCAGGCACCTTCAACAACGTCATCCGCATCCTTGTCCCGCTCGTCGTCACCGACGAACAGTTTGACGAAGGCCTCGACATCATCGAAGCCGCCCTCGCCTCCGTCGCCGAGCCGCAGCGCGCCGCCCTCTCCCGCGCGTAAATAAGGCGCCCTGTTTCATCCCGAACCCGGTCGCGTCGTTTGCCAACGGGGGTGAGGGATCTGCTTTGTAATCTGACGCTTCTCAATAATCTTTGCAGGGCACGATATGTCGTGCCTTTCTGCTTCGTCTTTTCTGCTTTCTGCCCCGTGCTTCCTCACCTCCGAAACTTGAGATGACTTCTCCCGCGCCAAAGGCGTAACATTTCACCGGCTATTCTCGTAATAAGTAACAAGTTCCCCTAAAAGGAACAAGAATAAGGAGAAACCCATGAAGACCCTTGCCGTATCCCTCGTCCTTCTAGGCGCAACTGCTGCCGCCCCAGCCCTCCGCGCCCAGGGCGGAGCAACGCCCCCGCAACAGCCGCCCACCGTCACCTCCGTCCTCAACACGCTTTACGGCGTTGTCGAGCAGCAAGTCGTTTCCGCCGCGGAGGCCATGCCCGAAGACAAGTACTCCTTCGCGCCCACCAATGGCGAGTTCAAGGGCGTGCGCACTTTCGCGGAAGAGGTGAAGCACATCGGCTTCGCCAATCACCTTTTCTTCGGTCCGCTCATGGGCGAAACCATCGACGCGAAGAACATCCAACAAGAGTCCAACGGTCCCGCCGAGCTGAAGACCAAAGCCGAAATCATCCAGTATCTGAAGGAATCCTTCGCGCTGGGCCATAAGGCCATTGCCACAATCACCTCCGAAAACGAAGTCACGCCACTTGCCAAGCCGCCGCTCCCGTTCCTCTCCACGCGTCTCGCCGTCGCCAATATCGGCACCTTTCATCCGATGGATCACTACGGCCAGATGGTCGAGTACCTGCGGATGAACGGGATCGTCCCACCCGCCAGCCGCCCGCGCCCGCCGCAACAAATGGCGCCGTCCTCGCAACCCAAGTCTCAGCGATAAGGTCGGCTTCTTCTCTTCGTAGGGGTGCAACATCGCTGCGCCCTCTGGTCCGGATATTCTGCTCTTAGTAGGGGCACGATATATCGTGCCCTCCTTTATTTTGTAGCGCGGGCCTGCTTGCCGCAGGCGCTTCTAGCCGGCTGCTTTCGTTCTTGAGCAGACCGCGGGTGCCCAGGTCGGTTTTGGAACCTGGGTCCTGATGCTTCATCTTTTGTCATTTGGCGGGGGCTGCGGGCAGCGCCTGCAGTCGTTCCTTGTTAATTTTCAGCACGACGCCTGCGTTGCGGTCAGCTACTTCGCTCACTTTATACTCCGCCGAGGTGCCCAGCACTTCCGCCACTTCCGGCGGCGTCAATGCATATTTCTCCTCAAGCCATGCCACCATATTTGCCGTTGCGTCGCGGAACGCGTCATCAATCGACCCATCCAATCCCACGGCCATGATGTGCGTTGCCGACTCCACTCGCGGTCCCGGCACTCCTTTCCCGGGCATCACGTCCACGGTGAACTCTACGTCCATGGACGTCTCGAGCGCGTTGCCGTTCAATTCGCCGTCGCCTTGCGCCGCGTGGCCGTCGCCCACGTAAAGCAAGGCGCCCGGCGTCCTCACTGGCAAATAGATCGTCGCGCCCTCCGCCACTTCATTAAAATCCATGTTCCCGCCAAAACCGCCTGAGTCGCCTGTTCCCGGAGCAGCCCCTGCCGGAGGCGGAGCGGTGCCCATGCATCCCAGCATCGGCCGCAACGGCACGGAATAATGCGCCAAGTGTTCCGACGGCTTCTCCAGTGTCGCCACGCCGCGCGCCGTGTCCAGATGCCAGCGCACCGATTTTCCGCCGTCCTTCATTTTTACAGCAAGGTCCGAGTCCAGCCCGCGCCCGACGATCCCATCGTCGCTGATGGCCCAATCGCGGTTGAGCCGCAGGCGTGTTAGATGCACCACCAGGGTGTCGCCCGGCATCGCCGTCTCAATGTAGAACGGTCCCGTTTCCGGATTCCCGCCCAGCACGCGCGTCACGCCTTTTTCATCGGTTCCGCCGGCGTCCACCGTTGTGGTGTGGATGGTGTCGCCCGGCGCAACGGTCAGCACCGGTTTGTTAGCCCCCGAAAATTGGCGGTAAAACACCGTCGGCGTGAACTCGTGCCGTCTTGCTGGCCCCGTCCGCCGCTCCGGCGCGAGAGTCGCCGTGAACGCATGCTTTTCCGGACGAGTCGGGTCGCCCGCATCCGTGAACAAGAATGTCCCGGACATGGTTCCGTCTTTCAACATGGCCGTGCATTCCTCCGTCCCGCCCTGCTCGTCTTTGGCCACAAAATGGATCGCATTGCCCGTGACGGTTCCCTCCAGCTTGTCGCCCCCGAAATCTCCCGTAAGTTTTCCCGCCTCTTCCTTCAAATGCATCTGATAGAAAATCGGTGTCCCGTAAACATCCGCATTGACGATCCATCGTCCGGAGACGCCGGTGCCAGAAACACCGGCATTCGATGGACGCGGCGCCTCTTGCGTATCCGCACCGCGAGAGCTGCTCGCTGGCGCGATTCCAGAAAAAACTACAAAGCAAAGTGAAACAAAAACTGACGAAACCTTAAGCATGTCCACACCTCGATGGCTTGATTCAACCAGAAAAACACCCTGAATACGAGGAATACGAAACCACCCGCCCAAGGTTCCCTGTATCCTTGCCTCAAAATCCGGCATCTAATTCTCTCCGGCCAAGCATTCGCTCCATGCAGGCTCGCTCAGAAAGGCCCGCACCACCTTGAGGCTCATCTCTGTCAACGTCGGCCTCCCGCGCGAAGTCCCCTGGCACGACACCAGGGTCATGACCGGCATCTTCAAGCAGCCGGTCTCGGGCCGCGTCGCACTGCGCAAGCTGAATCTGGATGGTGACCGTCAAGCCGACCTCCGCGTTCACGGCGGCGAATACAAAGCCGTCTACTGCTATCCCGCCGAGCACTATGCCTACTGGAAGAAGGAATTGCCCGGCCGCGATCTTCCCTTTGGCGTTTTCGGAGAAAACTTCACCACAGAAGGCTTGCTGGAAGATTCCGTGCATCTCGGCGACCGCTTCGCCGTCGGCTTCGCCGAAGTGGTCGTCACGCAGCCTCGCTTGCCTTGCTACAAACTGGGCGTCCGCTTTCAGTCCGATGAAATGGTCAAGCGCTTTCTCGCCGCCGCCCGCACCGGCTTCTATCTGGCGGTCACGCGCGAAGGCGAAGTCGTCGCTGGCGATGAAATCAAGCAGCTCTCCCGCGATCCCAGCGCCGTCCCGGTTTCGGAAATCACTCGCCTGTACGTGGCTAACCCGGCAGCTCATGGCGAAACGTTTCACGATGACGATGCCGTCGTCGTGCATTGTGCTCTGAAGGTTGACGCCTTCCCCGAAAGCTGGAAGTCCTATTTCAGGGAGCGTTTGCCCAAAGTGCGCGTCTAGGCCCAGGGATGGCCCCTGACTTTTCTCTTGCGTTTTTGCTTTTTCTTTTCTGCATTCTAGTTTCTGCCTTCTGCTTTTATCTTTCTGCCTTCCCCGAAAGCTGGAAGTCCTATCTTCGCGCCGCTTCCTCAAAGTGAACGTCTAACTCTGGTCGCAGCGCTTTGACAGCGCCTATCCAACGGACTACACTGGCGCCATGGAACTGGACCTCACACCGGAACTGCAGGCGAAACTGGACGAAGTCGCCGCGCAACGGGGGCAAGACGCAAAATCCTTGGTGAAAGAAGCGGTCGAGCGTCTGGTCGACTATGACGCATGGTTTATCCGCGAAGTCGAAAAGGGCCTGGCCGAAATTGAGCGCGGTGACCTGCTGGAACACGACGAAGTCGGCGTCCGCCTGGAAAAGCTCCTTAGGGACAAGCAGCTCCGGCCCTGATGCGGCTGCGCTGGACCGCAAGTGCTGTCCGTGACCTCGAACGAATCACCGATTACCTGTTTGACGAAACCCCGCAGCACGCTCCTCGGCTCGTCCGCTCTCTCTACAAATCCGCCACCGCACTCAAAACTTTCCCCAACCGTGGCCGTCCCGGCAAGAAACAAGGAACACGCGAACTCGTAATTCCTTCTTTGCCCTACATTGTCGTGTATCAAGTCAGCAAGGACACCGTCTACATCGCCAGAATTTCTGCACGCAGCACAGCAATGGCCCGCCTGATTCCTCAATAGCTCCAGCGCTATGACCAAATCGTGCGAAAGAAACTCTCGACTGGCTCTATCACCGCCGCCCGCAAGCGCCGCTTGTGGAGACGATGACTCATACCCATCGGGTGTGCAATTTTGAACAGTTATGCGTTCCTTGGTGACTCATACTGCATTGACGGAGCCTTGCGAAAGCTTTGTCAGCTCTTATTGACCATCAGAGCGTGGGCAGTGTCCGTTGCCCTGTTTCTAAAATGGAAACTCCCAATAAATGAAAATCTTACTGTACAACCCTGACAACGGCGTGACCCGCAACTTCATGCCGCATCTTTGGATGTTTCTGCTGCAAGCACTGACTCCGCCTGGCCACGAAGTGGTGCTGATTGACGGCAACGCGCAGCCTATGGATGAAGAAAGCATTGCGCGATACGTGCGTGAACAAAATGTGGGACTGGTGGGCATCGGTGCGATGACCAGGATGATCGCCAAGGCCTATCGCATGGCGGATGCAGTGCGCGCCGTGGGAGTAAAGGTCGTAATGGGCGGCCCTCACGTCACGGAAATGGCCGATGAGGCTCTCGGGCGTGACGGCGGCTCGCGCCATGCCGACGCGGTTGCTCTTGGCGAAGCGGATGAGACATGGCCCAGAATTGTGGAAGATGCCGTGCGTGGCACGCTCAAGGATGTCTACGCGCCAGTGGACGACTTTGGCCAAGAGCGCAAGCCATCGCTGCAGTCCTATCCGGAGATTCCCTGGGACAAAATCAGACTGGACCAATTCAATTTGCTTCCGGGCATTTTGCAGCCACTACTCAAGCGAATCGGAGCTGGCTGGGGAACCTTTCGAATTATTCCCGTGGAGTCCGGGCGCGGCTGTCCTTACGGATGCGAGTTTTGCACCGTGACGGGATTTTTTGGCGACTCCATCCGCTTTCGTACCAATGAAAGCGTGGTGAACGAACTCTTGCTGCTAAAAGCGCGCGCACGGGAGGAGGGCGGCCAGATTGCCGTATTTTTCATCGACGACAATTTTGCCATCAACGTAAAGCGCACAAAATCATTGCTGCGAGACATCATTGCGGCTAACGCGCAAGTGCATTGGGTTGCCCAGATCAGCGCCAATCTTCTGCGCGATGAGGAACTCGTTGATCTGATCGCGGCCGCGGGAGGCAAATGGATTTTCATCGGAATGGAATCCATCGATCCGGCCAACCTTGCTGACGTAAAAAAGGGCTTCAACAAGCCGGGTGAATATGCTGTAGTGCTCGATCGGCTCGCCCAGCGCAACGTTTTTGCCATCACCTCTTTTATCTTTGGCATGGACAATGACACGCCTGGGGTAGCGGAGCGGACTCTGAAAGAAATTCGCACTTGGCCTCCGGGGCTGCCTATCTTTGGCTTGATGACACCTCTTCCTGCGACGCCCTTGTACAAAAAGCTGGAAGCCGCGGGGCGGCTCACCCGCCCGAAGCATTGGCAAGAGTTCATCCCCTTTGCGATGGCCCATACGCCGCTAAAGATGAGCATCGACGAAGCGCATGCCGAAGTCCGCAAGGGGTGGATCAGCTCTTACAATCCGGAGGCCATCGAAAGGGCCGTGGATTCACTGAACCACAAGCCGCTGGGTTATCGCATCAACATTTTTATCGCACGCCTCTGCTTCCGGGGAATTTATTTTCCGCAAATGGGCCGCTTCGCATGGCTGAAAACAATTCTCGAAAATCGGCGCACAATTTTCAAACTCATAAAGCAGGGATTCGGAGGAGGGCTGCACGCGGCCGTGCCGTCAGTCGCAACCCAGCCGGTCACCGAGCAGCGTGACTGAGGCTGGCGTTTTTTCAACGAAAGACTGTTGTTCGCGAAAAGCTGTTTTAGCCCAAGGCAAGTGTCCGATGCACAAGTAGCCACTGAGAACGAAATTGAAGATTTGTACCGAAACGGATTACTTGCAGGCCCACCTAACTGCCATTGTGGGAGCATCTCGCCACTGGAATCCGGGCTTCTACAGCCTCAAACACTGGATAACGTCAATACTGAAGAAATGGATTGCAGCAGCGGCCTGCGCCAGATCCTGACTAGTTGGCAAACCGAAAAAGTGGGGTCCAGTACCCACGCGGGATGCTCTGCTTGTTAAGCAACCTGTAGCTACCCTTTTCGCGTTGGCATCGAACGAAGCAGCCTCAAGGAGGAAAAGGATGCACCGCGTGCGCCAGGAAGAGTTGCCGTTTGTGGGGAGTTCACACGAGTTTGTCGGCTCCGAGCAGGGAGACGTGGGCGTCTCCGTCTTTTTGTTCAGCGGTCTGCCGGGCAAGGGTCCCGGGCCGCATCGGCATCCCTACGATGAGATCCAGTTTGTCCGCGAAGGCCGCGGAGTATGGACCGTCAACGGAGAGACGTTTGAAGGTGGCGCTGGGGACATTTTCGTCATCAAGGCCGGCGAGATTCACAGCTTCAAAGCCATCGGGGATGGTCCGCTGGTCCAGGTGGACGTTCATCTGAGTCCGCGATTCATCCAGGAGAATCTGGGCTGGTAGCAGGCCCCTTACCGGGGATCGACCAGCGATATGCAGAGAACTCCTGGGTTGCCATCCTTTCGCGCCTTTGCGAAAGGGTGGGGTTGCTTTTCGCTGGCCTCGGAATTCTACGCTATGAGATCACCCGCGCCAGAATGCTATTGGGAGCTGCGAACTCCTTAAGTTGCTGGTACGGGACGGTCACTCGCTCTGCGCAGGCTTGAACGACGTGGGGCCACTGGGGCTGCACCACAAGTCCTTTCTCCGAGAAGTTGTACGCGAACGCGGAGTCCCGCAAGCCTTTCAATGAGAATGAGTCGGGATCCTCTTCACAGTCATAGTTTTCGTCGCTCTTTTTGCCCGCCGCAAGCAATCTCTCAGTCCTTGCAATCTGCTGCGCGAAGATGATTCTGAGAATCTGCTCTTTGCTCGCCTCATAATTCTGAAACAGCTCGGCAAATTCCACTCTTTTTCTGGTTCGCAGGTCGAAAGTGAGCGACAGGTTCTCGTCGTTGGTCGGGTACGGTCCGCCACAGTAATAACTGGCGCTCGCATAAATGCTGAAGATATCTCGAGCGGCATACTCCACACGTGAGGAAACCTTATACCAGTCATCCTTGCCGCGTGGCTCAGCGCATCCGAATCCCTTGGTGACCTCGTCGATTTGGGCATTCACCGCCCGCATCGTATCGGCATCCTTGTAGCCAGTCAGTCGAGGGAATTGAATTCCCTTATGACCGACGGACGCCACCCTGTATTGAATCGGGCTGGCACTCTCCCGTTTAGGGCTCTTCTCTTGAGCCGCCCTGGTGCTCAGGTCAGATGTAGGCAAAATAAGGGAGAGCATCAGTAGCGCGGTCTTGGCCTTCATCTCCCCAATCTTATCCCAGTAGCCCGTTGGCCGGTGGCGCAGAGGCTAGACCTCAAATTACGAGTGCGTGCACGGCGGACAATCCAAACTGACTATCCGCCGAGGATAGTCAGCACTCGGGAGCGCCGCGAATCGAAAAAACATCTCTTCCAACCCACAGTATTTACGGCACTTAGAAACTTCTGGCAAACTGCGTTTCGATGGAAATTTTCTTCCTTTCTAACCTCTAGTATCCACTGGACTTATTGCAAACTTGACAAATAGTACCTGGATGGTATACTATGTAGATGAATACGGCGCCCCACCGCCGCTGTCTCTCGTGCGCAGGTAGGCCTGCCCCTGTTCGCACGATTAGCCATTATCTTGCTACTTCTCACTCACCACGTTCGTCTTTCCCCAATTTTCAACAACTTACGAATTGCCCCTCGCTTTTTGCCCACCGGCAACTCACCTATTTTCAACATGTTCCGAACTGCCCTCTTTGTAACCCCTGTGTTTTGATAACGATCCAAATTGCCGGGGGTGGGTATACCCCTCTATGGGCCAACCACCTAAAGTATTACTTGAACTCCGCATCTTGCGCCCCCGAATCGGGCTCAACCTCGTGCGGTGGGAGAGTCCGCCGCCAGCGGAATCGGAGACTCCGACCTTGTCGGAGGGATTCTTCTCTATTCTGTCGGCTGTCAACTGTGAACCGTCGACTGCGGACTTGCCCAAGTCCTTTAGAATGCGCAGTTCCGCGATTTGGCGTGCTAAGCCCTTTAGAATGCGCAGATCCAAAAACACCTCGCCGTAACCCCTTTAGAATGCGCAGTTACAAAAAATACCGGGGGGAGGGTCCACGCCTGCGCAGTTCCCCCCTCCAATCCCTTTCAGAGCGCGCGCTACTTGTTAATGTCGTCTTTGGCTTCGAGGCGCTTCAGCAGGCCTTCGAGTTGCGGCTTGTTCGGGTCCGGCGCCGTGCTGAGGGCTTGCGACATCTCTTTCGCGGCCGCTGGGAAGTCGCCCTTGTTCGAGTCGATGCGCGCCAACGCCACGTGGCTGATCCAGTGGTTCGGATCCTTCTTGGGAACCTGGGGATACAACTCGAACGCGCGCTTGGAGTTTCCCTGCCTCTGGAAGGTGCGGGCGTAGACGTAAAGCTGTATGGGATTGGCCTTGTCCAAAGCCGTCGCGAGCGCCTTGTCCGCATCCTCTTTCTTGCCCATCGCGCTCAAAATGCGCGACTTGGTCTCCCAATTCTCGAAGCGCGGCTCGCCCTGAATGGAGGTCTCTTCCCATTTCAGCGCCTCTTCCAGGTTGTAATTGTTGTCCAGGCACCACTGCGCCGCCTCGTCGTAGCCCGCCCAGGTGAAGCCGCCCACGTTCCGCAGCTCGTTCTTAATGCTCTTGAGCACCACGGCCTTCACGTCCACGCCAATCTGGAACGGCACCGCCAGCTTCTCCCACCGCAGCGTCGCCACCGCCGAATCCGGCTTCACGTCTTCAAAGGTGTAAGCCAGTTGCTCAAACATTTCTGCCGCATGCGGCTTCACGGTAACGCGCAGCGCATCCTCTTTTTCGTCATAGCTGAAGCTGCCCCAAGACGTCGAGTTCTTCGAGAAGATGATCGTCCACTGATCCTTGTCCGGAATCGTATGCAAACCGTACGTCCCCGCCGCCAGCGGCTTTCCTTCCACCGTCACGTCGTCCGCAAACGTGATGGTCGTGTTCTCATTCGCGCCCGCGCGCCACATTTTCCCGTAAGGAACGATCTTCCCCCAAATCTCCCGCCCGCCCACCGCAGGCCGGTGATAGTGAATCGTGATGTCCGTCAGACCGATCCGCTGCGTCACGCTTCCTCGCTGACTGACCCGCGGAATATTCAGCTCCGTCGGCTGGCTTCCATTCTTGAATTGGGCTTCGGCGCTTGTTGCCAAAAAGCCCAGTCCTGCCAATCCCACACAAAGGCCCAGAACACACTTCCACATGCTGCGCATAACTGCACCATCCTCTCTTGTTGTCACGACCTGGCGAGTCCGCCGCTGTTCCCGGCGGGACACCCCCGTTTGCGATGGACGGCTTGGAGCAAATTTAGGTGAGCAGAAAGACCGGGAAAGTGGCTGCGGATGGCGCGGATTCAGACGAAATTTAGAGGAAAATGCGATAACAGGGAAACGTAACACTCGCCTAAGGTGCAGTTTTCCTGAAACGTTCCGGATGGCTCTGGCGTTCTCTCCTTCAGAGTTGGTGGAGGAGGGCGATATGAAACGCAGTTGGACAATAGGCATGCTAGCGGTTCTAGTGGTGGTCCTGGCTGGATGGAAGGGCCGGGCGAGCCAAACTCAGTCGCAGCAGGCGCAGCCAACCGCGGCCAAGGAACCGTCCAATCAGGAAATAAACGATGCTTTCGTGGAACAAATTACCAAACAGATTGCCGGGCACGAGCAGGAGCCTGCGGGACAAGTGTTCAAGAATATCCAAGTTCTCAAGAAGACTCCAGCTGCGAAATTGCTTCTGATCATGAACCTGGGATATAGCAAAGGGTTGGGGGTGACCTGCGAACATTGCCACGTGAAGGAGGACTTCTCCAAGGACGACAAGCGTCCCAAACGCTGCGCTCGCGATATGCAGCAGATGCATGGTGATATCAATCAACAGCTCGTGAAAATGCAAAACTTGGCGCCGAATCCCAACGGGCACTTCATCAACTGCTCGACGTGCCACCGCGGCCAAATTGATCCTATGGCGCAGCCGAACTAATGCGCAGCAGGGCACGCGGACCAAAAGCAAAGAAGGGCCTGGCCGGACGCAAGCCAAAGGTCCTCGGAACAGGTGCCAGATGCGAAGGGCACTCTTTCCATGTAGGATGGGTAGAAAGCGCGGGGCCCGTAGCTCAGCGGTTAGAGCA
>Ga0307471_100001576_pt1 | contig 12536 bp, 9 predicted proteins | sample atmos_gasesAM3C__2_FD_204566 | JGI IMG/M metagenome (GOLD analysis project Ga0307471, IMG submission 204566) | Hardwood forest soil microbial communities from Morgan-Monroe State Forest, Indiana, United States - atmos_gasesAM3C_515 | ecosystem: Environmental > Terrestrial > Soil > Temperate... | reverse complement strand
CTGAAGATCTTCTTGCCCTTGGTCTCGGTATCCGAGAGGGAGACCAGGTTCACACCCTTGGCGAAGTCCGCCTTGCCCAGGAAATATTTGTCGCCTGCGGGCACGAAACCCATCGCCGCGTCGGGTTTCAGGTTCTGGATGTACGTCTCCACCAGTGGGGAGTACTTCCGGATGTCTTCGTTGAGTTGATTCTCGGTCTTGATGACGCGGTCGAGAACTTCCTCCATCGTTTTGGGCTGGTCGGCCGGCTTGGGGGCCGCTGCGGCGGCCATGGATCCCAGCCCACTCGAGACAAGCACCAGGATGGCTGTAACAAACGTACGCATGATTCCTCTCCCCTCAGTATGCTAGGCGGAATTCGATTCGTACCCGGGCCGGAAAATCCACCGTTTCGCCGTCCCGTTTAGCCGGCTTGAACTTGATCTGTTGAGCCGCACGCATCGCTGCTTCGTCCAACCCGTGGCCCAATCCGCTGACTACGCCTCTCACCTGCACGGTCCCGTTGGCAAGGAAAACGACATCCAGCGCCACGTCGCCTTCGATCTTCAAATTGCGCCCGTCCGCGGTGTACTCCGGGCGCGGCTTTTCGACAATGGTGACCGCAGCGGTCCCGGAATCCGCCGACGCGGTCTTTTTCTTCGGCGCATCGGTCACCGTGCTCTGATCGGCGAACCCGGTGCTTTGCACCGTGCCGCGCTTTCCTCCGCCTTCGGGGGGATTCGCGGTGCCATTTCCAAATCCGGTGCTCTGCACAGTTCCTCGAATGCCCTTGTCACCGCCGGTTCCGTTGCCGTAACCCGGTCCGCCCGGCAACGCCAGCGATCCGAGTCGCGCCACGTTGGTGGTCTTGTTCGGATCGCCCTTGCCCGGAAGACCGTTGGGATCGCCGAAGCCGCCAGTCTGCACTTTGTTCAAGGGCGCTACCACCGTCGCCGGCGCGGCGCTTCCGCTGCTCAAGTTGTTGACCTTCACGTCATCCTTGGGCCGCTTGGGTTGGTTCGACTCGGTCACGACCTTCGACTCGAACGTATTCATCGCCACCAGTTCGGGCGCCTTCGCTTCGACCTTTTCAATCTTGGGTTGCAGCACTTTTTGCTGGATGAAAATGTGCGGCTGCTTCGGGTTCAATTTTACCGGTTCCACAATCTCCGGCTTCACTTCCACTTTCTTGATTTTCGGCGCTCGCGGCGGCGGCGCTACAGGAACTTCGGTCACGGGCACCGCCAGCGGGATAAACGCCATGTTCCGGATGGTGTTCAGCCGCTCCGGGAAAAAGATCGGTAGCGCAACAAAGAAGGCGAGCAACACGACCTGCGCCGCGGCGCTAACACCCACGCGGCTCATTCGCGATTCGCCCTCGGGCAGCATCTCCAGGCGTGCGGGAACCTTCTTCGTCCCTATGGAGTTCTTCCACGCGTCCGAGCCACTGCGGCGCGCTTCAAAGCCGACGCCCAGCCGGGTGGTCTTCGATGGTGTGTCTTCGATGATGGTGTTCATTCCACTTACCGCCTCAAAGGGTATCCGTCCGGTAAAAAACAAGCTTCAAGGAAGACCTAGCCTCCTTGATCCGCTTGGCCGGGCAGAGCCTTGCTTGGCTAGGTCAGAGTAATCGATCGGGCTGGGGGCTCCGTAATAGGACTTACGTACTAGCGTCGCGAATTCGCTAATGCCTCTGGCGAACGCCCGACACCAGGCTCTAACCGATCGTTCGGGTTTTAGTTGCACTGGGAGCAACTTTCGTGGTCACGGCTGGGGTAATGACTTTGTCTGACCTTGAGTGCGGTATCCGCCCGTTCTATCTTTAGATACCTCGAAACCCCTCCATCCGGAGTATCTTTTAGGATGCCAGAGGTCCGGAATTGGGTGCCGGGGACCCGCGCACTCCCAATCTGGTGGCCACAAGTATGAAACAAGACCCGGAAAATGGAAAGGACGCCACCCCCGGTATCCCCGCCGGCGCCGGTTCTTCCGCTCTGCTGGCCTCCCATCGCCCGCTCCTCGATCGCCTCTTCACCGAGTCTGGTGGCACTTCCTGGGACTTGCCTCAAGACCGCTTCGATCTCGCCATCGAACGCAGTGCCAGAAAGCAGTTCGCTACCGTCGATGCGAACCCCCAAAAGCTCGAGGAATATCTCGGCGCCCTGCATGTGAAGGATCTTGCACTGGCGTGTGCTTGTGCCGAGGGGCGCGCGGAGGCTTGGGAGCACTTCGTCGCAACCTACCGCGCGTATCTCCGCACCGCAGCCGGCGCCATCCTCCGCTGCCCGGCGAATTCGCCGGCGGCTTGCGAACTTGCCGATTCCCTCTTTGCCGATCTGTATGGGGTCAGCTCCACCCGACGCGCCGATCTCTCCTTGTTCCGTTACTTTCATGGCCGCAGCTCTTTGAAGACCTGGCTTCGCGCGATCCTTGCTCAGCGCCACATCGACGCCATCCGGGCAGGCCGCCGCTTCACCGAACTTGAAGAGGGCGATCGCGCCGGACAAGACAAACCGCAGGCCGCACAGCCGACCGCGCGGGTTGAATCGCCACCGGACCCGCACCGCGGCCGCTACGTTGCGCTGCTCACGCATGCGTTTGAAGCCGCGCTCAGCCAGCTCGAGTCGCGCGATCGCGACCGTCTTCGCCTCTACTATGCGGAACAGCAAACCCTGGCGGAAATCGGCCGCGCCCTCGGCGAACACGAGTCCAGCGTGTCTCGCAATCTCGATCGCATCCGCCGCGATTTGCGGCACAGCGTAGAAGCCGCCCTGCGCAAGGACCGCTCCGCAATCAACGGCGCTGCCGCTGAAGCTGGTCTGAGTGACGCGCAAATTGCCTTGTGCTTCCAGTACGCGTCGGAGGACGCCAATATCGATCTCGAAAAATTGCTGCCGCGATCTGGCCAGCCGCCGAAATCCGCGAGGCCTCAGTCATGACCATGTCATGCAAGGAAGCCCGCAATTTGCGTTCTAACCAGGGAGACGCCCATGGCGCCTGACGACCGCGATTCCCTGTTTGAGAAAGCCCTCGAGCGCCACTTCCGCGCCAGCCGGACCGGCGCCCATCCGTCCGGCGACACCGAGACGTCTCCTTCCCATCCGAATGCCGAGGTTCTGGCGGCTTATCACGAGCGCCTGCTTGCGCCCGACCAGATGCTCTCGTTCAAGCAGCACCTCGCGGGCTGCGAACGCTGCCAGCAAATTCTCGCCACGCTCGAAGCCACCGACGATCTTCTCCTTCCTTCCGACCAAACTTCCGAGCGCCCGCAGAATGTCGTAACTATGCCGGCTCCACATGTCGAAATCCCGGCAGAAATCGTGAGCGCGCCCATAGCGCCAGGGCCCGCCGTCGTCCCTTCGCGTGCCGCGCGCCTGGCGCAATCGGCTTGGCGCAGCAAAACGCTTCGCGGCGCCAATTGGCGCTGGCTCGCACCTGCAGGAGCCATCGCCGCGATGCTGTTGCTGTGGATCGCGTTCCACGAGAGCCATCCCTCGTCCTTCGAGCTCGCCAAAAACACGCAGCCCGTCGCTGCACCACCGCCGCCGCCGGCGACCCAGAGTGTCGCTCCGTCGCCGCAAACGACCGATTCTCCCCGCCGCGAAAATTCGCCGTCCTCGGTGGCCACGCGCTCCGAAGGTGGTGCATTGGCTAAAGAGGAATCCAGGCTCAAATCGCCGGCCCTACTTGACGAAAGAAAATCCGCCGAGGCTGCCAAGCCTGCGGCACCGCTACGCTCTGCGGACGCCGCAACGGCCGCGCCGCAATCGGATCGCGACGCCAACGAATCGGATTTGCACGCTGGCGCGCGCGCGCACAAGAGGACGCCGCAACCCCCTCCACCGCAAGCGCCCGCTTCTGCCGTAACCGACGCTGCGCCCGCTGTTCACGATTACGCCCAAAGCCAGGCGAATAAGAAAGACGATGCCCAGTCCGCTGGGCTGATCGCTGAGGTCGCGCACTCAAAAGCCGAAGCCGCCAAATCCAAAATTGCCGGCCAACGCCCGACGCCCGAGCAGGAGAAGCAGCGCGCCGCCGGCAATGTCATCAGCCTGGAGTCCGCGCAGAACATGGTCTCCACGAAAGAGCGGGGCATGCTGCGGGTGGCGAAAATTTCCGCGCCAAACGTGATTGCCGCACCACAGTCCTCAGCGCTGTGGAGGGTTGCGCAGGCCGGCCTCATTGAGCACTCCACCGACGCCGGCGCCCACTGGATCGTTCAACCGAGCGGAGTTGTCGCCGATCTGCTCACTGGCTCGGCTTTGTCTGCGACGGTTTGCTGGATTGTCGGGCGCAACGGCGCCGTACTTCGCACCACCGACGCGGGCGCGCATTGGCAAGAACTTTCGCCTCCTGTAACCGATGATTTGGAGGCGGTCTTCGCCGTCAGCGCGCAACAGGCCACGGTGTCCACCGCGACTCCCGCGAAGGCTTACCGCACCACCGACGGCGGCAAAACCTGGACGCAACTTACCAACCCCTAATCCCGCACCGTCCGACCCACTGCAAGAAAATTTGCCGGCGCCGTTCTAATGAGGAACGCGAATTACACGAGGACAAAATGAACATGCCGAACCGCAAGGTCCGTTCCCGGATGATCTGGACGGCCATCGCTCTGTTAGCGCTCGGTCTCGCGGCGATCACGGCCGCTGCCAAACGCAATCACGCAGACGCATCGCCGCAGGAAAAATCGGTGACGGCCGATCAATCCTCAAATCTCCACGATCAGAGCGACCTCAACGTCACGGTCTACAACTCCAACATCGCATTGATTCGCGACGTGCGGAATCTCACACTTCCGGCGGGCTCTTTCCGGCTGAAATTTGAGGACATCGCCGCCACCGTGAATCCCGCGACGGTACATTTTCGCTCGCTCACCGATCCGGAAAGGCTCGGAGTAATCGAACAGAACTACGAATACGACTTGCTGGAACCCGCCAAACTTCTGCACAAATACGTCGGTAAGGAAGTCAGCTTGGTCCGAGTCAGGGAGGAAAACAACACCACGATTCGGGAACGCGTAAAGGCGACTCTACTGGCGGACAACAACGGTCCGGTGTGGCGCGTCGGCGATGAAATCATGACCGGAGGAGGTTACGAGAGTTTGCGCTTCCCCGAGGTGCCTGCGAACCTTTTCGATCGCCCGACACTTCTGATGTCTCTCGAAAATTCCGGCGCAAGCAAGCAACAGATCGAAGCATCGTATCTGGCCACGAATCTTTCGTGGAACTCGGACTACGTGCTGACGGTGGCGCGCGAGGACAAGTCCGCGGATCTGGACGGCTGGGTGACGCTGAGCAACAACAGCGGCACCGCGTTTCACAACGCGCGTCTTCAACTGGTGGCCGGTGATCTGAATCGCCTGCCGCAGGGCAATCTCGTGGCGCGAGAGGAAGCCATGGTGATGAAGTCACGAGCCGCAGCAGCGCCGCAGTTCCAACAGGAAAATTTCTCGGAGTATCACCTCTATTCACTGGGGCGCCGCACTTCAGTGGAAGACAAAGAGACGAAACAGATCAGTCTGCTGCAAGGAAGCAGCGTTCCGGTCAACAAGATCTTCGTGGTGAACGGGCAGAATTTTTACTATCACAACTTTCAGAATCCCGGATCGCCGATCAAAGACGCGGTCCTGGTGTTCTACAAATTCAAGAATGAAGAAAAGGCCGGGCTCGGCATGCCGCTGCCGGCGGGCAATCTGCGCGTCTACCAGAAGGATTCCAAGGGCGGCGTGCTGTTCATCGGCGAAGACCACATCGATCACACACCGAAAGACGAAATGATCACCGTGCATATCGGCAACGCGTTCGACGTGGTTTCCGAGCGCAAGCAGACCGACTTCAAGAAAATTTCCGACCGAGTGTACGAGATGGAATTCGAGATCACCCTGCGCAACCACAAGGACACGCCGATCACCGTGGAAGAGAACGAGCCGATCGGTGGAAGCTGGGAGATGCTGTCGTCGTCGTACAAATTTACGAAAACGTCGGCGTGGGCGGCACAGTTCCAGGTGCTGGTGGAGAAGAACGGGACGTCGGTACTGAAGTATCGGATCCGCGTGAATTGGTAGGAGCAACTCGGCGATTCACTACCAATACCGAAGTAGGGGGAGACGGAGGGGCGACTGCCCCTCCGTTGCCTTTTCAGGCCTAAGCGGTTTCGAGGACGGCGTCGGCTTCGATTTCTACCAGCATTTCGGGGGAGATGAGACTGCTGACCTGCACCATGCTGGTTGCGGGGCGGACGGAGCCGAAGAATTCGCCATGCGCGCGGCCGATCTTTTCCCATTCGGCGATGTTGATGACGAAGATGCGGGTACGCACCACGTCTTTCAAGGAAGCACCGGCCTTGGCGAGGGCTGATTCGATATTTCGAATGGTTTGAATGGTTTGCGCGTACGGGTCGCCAATGCCGACAACGTTTCCGTCCGCGCCCGTTGCCGTAGTGCCTGAGACGGTAACGATGTTCCCAACCCGTACGGCGCGCGAGTAGCCGACGATGGGCTCCCACTGGACGCCGCTCGATATGTTCTGACGTGACACACGCTGCTCCCGGCCTACGCGTTCGCCACGCAGGCACATGCTAGACTGTAAGAATTATGGCACACGCCCTGCGCAGGTAAGGCAGAGCGGGGACGCCGGAGATGAGGTCCGGACAAGACGGCAATGAAATGTAACAACATACTCGAGGCCATTGGCCGTACCCCCCTGGTGCGGCTGAATCGCATCAATCAGGGCCTCAAGCCGCAGATTTACGTGAAGGCGGACTACATCAACCCGGGCGGATCGGTGAAGGACCGCATCGGCATCACGATGATCGATGAGGCCGAGAACAAGGGCCTGCTGAAGCCTGGCGGCACGATTATTGAAGGCACGTCCGGAAATACCGGCATGGGCCTCGCGCTGGTGGCGGCCGTGCGCGGCTACAAGATGGTTTTTACGATCACGGACAAGCAGTCGAAGGAAAAAATCGATCTACTGAAGGCGCTCGGCGCGGAAGTGATTGTGTGCCCGACCGCGGTGGAACCGGAAGATCCGCGCAGCTACTACTCGGTGGCGAAAAAACTGGCGCGGGAAATGCCGAATTCGTTTTACCCGAACCAGTACGACAACCCGATGAATCCCGAGGCCCACTACAAGACGACGGGCCCGGAAATCTGGGACGACTCGGAAGGAAAGATCACGCATTTTGTCTGCGGCGTGGGAACGGGCGGGACGATCAGCGGCGTCGGAAAATATCTGAAGGAAAAAAATCCGAACGTCAAAATCATCGGCATCGATCCGATCGGGTCGCTGTACTACGAGAAAGTGAAGAAGGGCACGGTAGGCAAAGCGACGACCTATGTGGTGGAAGGCATCGGCGAGGACTTTTTTCCCGCTTCGATGAACCTGGACATCCTGGACGACATCTTGCAGGTGAACGACGAAGAGTGCTTCGTGGTGGCGCGGCGACTGGTGAAGCTGGAAGGGCTGTTCACCGGAGGTTCGGGCGGCGGCTGCATTTCGGCAACCCTGCGCTTGGCGAAGGATTTGGGACCAGAAGCGTTTGTGGTGGCGTTTCTGCCGGATACCGGCATGCGCTATCTAAGCAAGGTTTACAACGACGAGTGGATGCGCGAACGCGGTTACGCCGACGCGGCAGTGAGAATCACCGCAGCAGAAGTGGTGAACGCCAAGCACAAGAATGGCAAGACGCGCGAACTGGTGATCGCGCGCCCGTATCAGACCGTGTTTCACGCACTGAAGACGATGCAGGAACAGGACATCTCGCAGATCCCGGTGTTTGAGGAAAACCTGCCGATCGGCACGGTGTATGAAGATCAGATCCTGCACCTGGCGCTGCAAGGCAAGGATTTGCGCAAGCTCGTGGTGCGCGAGGTGATGAGCAAGCCGCTCCCACAGATTCCGCGGACCGCGCCGGTGGAGCGAGTGACGCACATTTTGAGCAACGAGAATCCGGCGGTCTTTGTGGAAATGGGCGAAGCGCGATTCGAAATTCTAACCAAATACGATTTGATGAGTACCGTTGCCAGCCTGATGGAACAAAAGCGGTAGAGACTGCGAACCGCAGGGTTCCCGAGCGGAAACATTTGAGATGGAGTTGACGCCGGGCGGGGGCCTTCGCGTAGAGCGCTCAGGGTAAACAAGCCCGTTCATAAACAAATCCAACGGACAGGACCCAGGCACAGTGAAGATTCAGGATTTCAACCAGAGGCTGAAGAATTCCATTTTGATCGCGGACGGCGCGATGGGATCGCTGCTGCACGAGTCCGTGGGAGCGCAGCGCTGTTTCGACGAATTGAACCACACGGAGCCCGAAGCGGTCTTTCGCGTGCACCAGGCGTACATCGAAGCGGGGGCGCAGATCATCGAGACGAACACGTTCGGCGCGAACCGGTTTAAGCTCGAACCGCTGGGGCTGGGCGACGATGTGCAGAAGCTGAACAGCCGCGGCGTAAAGATCGCGCGAGAGGCGCGGGAATCGGCCCCACGCGAAGTGCTGATCGCAGGATCGATTGGGCCGCTCGGGATCGGAGTACAGGCGCGGCATCCCGAGCCGGAAGAAATCCACAACATTTTTCACGAGCAGGCGCTGGCGCTCGAAGAGCGCGGCGTCGATCTGTTTTGCCTGGAGACGTTCACATACATCGAGGAGTTGTTGCTGGCGATTGATGCCATCCGGTCGTTTTCGGGATTGCCGATCATCGCGCAACTCACGTACTCCGAGGAAGGCACGGCGTATGGGGATTTGCGTCCAACCGATGCGGCGGCGCAACTGAAAAACAAGAATGTGCAGGTGGTCGGAGCGAACTGCACGCTCGGGCCGCAGTCGCTGCTGCCGATTCTTGGCGAGCTGGCGGCCGTGGACGGGTTGCGGGTGAGCGGGATGCCCAACGCGGGCTTCCCGAAACGCGAAGGCGATCGCATCGTGTATCCGAAGTCGTCGCCGGAATATTTCGCGCTGTTTGCCCGCGAAGCGGCGGCACTGGGCGTGCGCATTCTGGGTGGATGCTGCGGCACGACGCCGGCGCATGTTCGTGCGATGGCCGATGCAGTGAGGTCGCTGGCTCCGACGAAGGCCGCAGCGGTGGCGCACACCGTGGAAGTGGCGGTGAAACCGGCCGCGGTGACACAGCGAGATCCCGAGAGCAAATTCTGGAAGAAGCTGCAGGCGAACCAATTTGCGATCTGCTGCGAAATCGATCCGCCCAAAGGGCTTTCACTGGATCGCATTTTCGAGCAGGTGGACAAGATCATGGCGTCGAAGAAGGTGGATGCCATCGATATCAACAGCGGCGCGATGGCGCGCGTCGGAATGGACGCGCTGGTGGTAGCGGGAGCTCTGGAGGCGCGGGGAATCGAAACGGTGCCGCATCTTACCACGCGCGACTACAACATCATTGGTCTGCAGGCGATGCTGCTCGGTGCGTGGACCGTCGGGGGTGTGCGCAACGTGCTGGCGATCACCGGCGATCCACCGTCGGTTGGCGATTACCCGGAAACGAGCGGCGTGTACGAAGTGGATTCCGTGGGCCTGGTGAAAATTCTGCGCAGGCTGAATCAGGGCACCGACTGGGCAGGCAAAACGCTGGGCGGCGCGACGAATTTCGCGATCGGCGTTGCAGTGAATCCGGTTTCGGACGATCTCGATGCGGAAATCGAGCGCTTTCACGCCAAGGTGGAAGCGGGTGCGCACTACGCGATGACGCAGCCGCTGTTCGATCCGGAGCATTGGTACGCGTTCGTGAAAAGACTTGGCGGCAAGCCGGAGATTCCGATTCTGATCGGCATCTGGCCGCTCAACAGTTATAAACAGGCGTTACGATTGAACAACGAAGTACCGGGCATCGTGATTCCCCAGCGGTTGTTGAAAGACATGGAGGCGGCCGGGGCTTCGGCGCGCGATCGCGGGTTTCAGTGCGCGAGAGAGATGCTCGCGTGGTCGCGGACCGAGCTTGCGGGTGCTTATCTGATTCCGCCGTTCAAACGGTATGAGGAAGTGCTCGACGTTCTCTAGGGCGAGGCGGCTCCAGCACGTAGGCAGATGCGAAAATGCCAGCCTCCGGCGGTGCGGCGCCGGAGTTCGGCGCAGTTTCGCGCGCTTACGAGACTTCTTCTTTCTTGGGAAACCAGGGCACAAAGGAACTGGTGGTGCGCTGGTAGTTGCGGTATTCATTGCCCCGGGTGCGGAGCGCTTGCTCTTCCGTGGCGGCGATGCCGGTGATGCCCAGCAGGAAATAGAGAATGAGCGCCGGGGAAATCAGGCCGAGCCAGCCCCATGGCGATCCTAGCGCGAAGACCGCGTAACCCACCCAGATCAGCCACTCAAAGAAATAATTGGGGTGGCGAGAATATTTCCAGAGGCCGCCGCGGAACGTCCTGCCTTTGTTGGCGGGATCTCTCTTAAACCTATTAAGCTGATGATCGGCAATGGCCTCACCGATGATGGCCACGAGCCAGATGCCCGCGCCGATCTTTTCGATGGTACGCAAAGGCGTACTGACGTTGACGCACGCCAGTAGAAAAGGCAACGAGAGCAACACATCGAGCAGCGCCTGAAATTCAAAGAAAAAGAGAAAGCGCAGCGGCAGGTAGGTTTTCCATTCCTTGCGAAGCTGAAGGTAGCGGCCCTCTTCGGCTTGGCCAATCACTCTCGCGAACAGAAGATAGGTCGCGAGGCGTAATCCCCAGAATCCAGCCATCGAGGCGATGGCCCACTTGCGGGCACCGTAGCCGGATCCTGCGGCGGCGTAGAAAATCGAGAGGACGGCAAGGCCCGCGGCCCAGCCGACGTCAACGATGGCGGCGTTGCGGATGATCAGATGAACGATCCACAGCGCTAGCATCATTCCGCCAACGATGGCGGCACCGAACAGCGCCAGATGCTCCATTTGCTGCAGAATCATGCGTGAATCATCGCATAAATTTGCGGCGCGACAGCAGAAGCCACGAAGCTACTGCGTAGGATGCGCGAGGAAAGCTGCCGAAGTACAGGCGACGATTTGATGCATCCAATCAGTGGAATCGATAGTGGCGACGGGTATAAAGTCCAGCTTGCCAGTTTCTGAATGCATGATTCAGCAGCGAGCTGTTCCTTAGCTGACCGTTGCAGGCAGATGCCATGCACGGCCCGGGGTTCGCCAAACCGAAGGAGGCGCCCTCCGATGAATCATTATCTGACGAATTACTGCAAGGAATTGTTCTTGAGGTCGCTGCGCACGATTCGCGGCGGATTCCTGGAAATCGTGTGCCCGGAGGAAACGTACACGTTCGGCGAGCCCGGCGCCTCGCTGCGTGCGATGGCGGTAATTCACGACGAGAGATTTTTTGTGCGCGCACTGACCGGAGCGGACGTGGGCATGGGCGAGTCGTATATGGATGGCGATTGGACGACGCCGGACCTCGTATCACTGGTGCGGATCGCGGTCCGCAATCTGCGCTTGTTGGATGCGAGACACCGGATCTTGTCAGGAGTGCGGGCCATGGCTTTGCGGATTCGACATCGCCTGCGTGAGAACACGATTCGAGGCAGCCGCGGGAATATTCGCGCGCACTACGATCTGGGCAACGATTTCTACCGACTCTTTCTCGGCGTGGAGATGCAGTATTCGTGCGCCTATTTTCGCGCGAAGGATGATTCGCTAGACGTGGCGCAACGGCAGAAGCTGGATCTGATCTGCCAGAAGCTACAGATCGAGCCCGGCGATCGCGTGCTGGAAATCGGATGCGGATGGGGCGGGTTTGCAATGCACGCAGCGAGATACTACGGCGCGTACGTCACCGCGGCGACGATCAGTCCGGCGCAGCATCGATATGTGAAGAAGCAGCTAGCGGCAGCCGATGTCGCCCCGGGAAGCGTGCGGCTCGTACTGGAAGACTACCGTCGTCTAACCGGCCGCTACGATAAGATCGTGAGCATCGAGATGTTCGAGGCCGTGGGACTCGATCACTACGATGAATTTTTTGGCGCATGCGACCGCTTACTGACGCCCGACGGATCGATGTTGTTACAGACGATCACACTGCCGGAGCAGCAAGTGGCCGCATATCGCAAGCGCGTCGATTGGATCCAGACGTACATCTTTCCGGGGAGCGAGCTGGCTGTGGTCGGCGAGATTCTGCGGTCGCTTGGGCGACGCACCCAGCTGGCGCTGACGAACGCGGAAAATCTCGGAGTGCACTACGCGCGGACGTTAGAGCTCTGGCGCGAGCGGTTTTTCCAGCATTTAGCAGATGCGCGCGGACTGGGTTTTGACGAACGATTCCAGCGGATGTGGGATTTTTACCTGGGCTGGTGCGAGGGCGCTTTTCGCGAGCGGTATATCAATGTTGCTCAACTGCTGCTTGCAAAGAATGGAACGCCGCGCCGATTGCTGGGCGATCCGGCGTTTACCAACGCCTCGCTGGCGTCCGGGCCGATGTCGGCATGAACGAGAAGCACCAATTGGTCTGATCTCTCTTAGCGAAACGAAACGGCGGACCCCAAACGCCACACAACAAGTGGGATGTTCCGCCCTTGTCTTTCTAAATCTCCGCGGTGATTTGCAATTCCACCAATGC
>Ga0307471_100001574_pt1 | contig 12542 bp, 16 predicted proteins | sample atmos_gasesAM3C__2_FD_204566 | JGI IMG/M metagenome (GOLD analysis project Ga0307471, IMG submission 204566) | Hardwood forest soil microbial communities from Morgan-Monroe State Forest, Indiana, United States - atmos_gasesAM3C_515 | ecosystem: Environmental > Terrestrial > Soil > Temperate... | reverse complement strand
CCATGGGCTTCGCGGTCTTCTCCCTCTCCATGGCGCTGGGTCGCTTCGCGGGCGATCGCCTGGCTCGACGGATGGGCCCGGTACGCCTACTTCGTCTTTCCGCCTCGCTGGCCACGGGTGGCCTCGCCGCATCCTTGCTTTCAAGACACCCGGCCATCGCGCTTCTGGGATTCGCCGTCGCCGGGCTGGGTGTGGCCAATCTCATTCCTATTCTCTTCAGCGCCGCCGGACGGACACGCGGCGTGCCCGCGGGCACGGCCATCGCGGCGGTGGCCATCACGGGATACTTCGGCTGCCTCGCCGGCCCGCCCTTGATCGGCCTCGCCGCCGATGCGGTAGGGCTGCCCGCGGCCCTTGCCATCGTCTGCGGCGCCTGCGCGGTCGTCGCGGTGGGCGCCTCTGTCCTTTCCCCGCGCCGTCCCATTCCGCTGGAGCTGGAGCATGCCGAGGGCGGGAACTTCACCACCAACACGGAGGGCTCTCATGGCTGATCCATTCGAGTACGTCTCGAAGTCGAAGCTCGAGTATCGCTACGGCTACCGTCACGCCTACCTGGGCGACGTGCCCGCGCCGGTGGTCTACGGCGTCCAGGGCGCACTGCGTGAGTACTACGGGGTGGCCGAGGGCCCGCCCGTCGCGTCCACCCTCGACCACATCGTGGCCGCCGTCGCCGGCTGAATGTACGGCACACTGCGCGGCGCCCTGGCAGGGCGCAAGATCGAGTACGACCGCGAGTCCTACCGCGCCACCGTCGAGGGGCGCATCGCGGGCATTGGCAAGACCATCCACATCAAGTCCATTCACGTGCACTACGAGCTGGCCGTGCCCGCGGCGGCGCGCGAGGCGACCGAGCGCGCCCTCGTGGCCCATCCGCAGGGCTGCCCCGCCCACCAGAGCGTGAAGAACGCGATCAAGATCACCTGGGCGGCCACGGTGAAGGCGGGCGACGAGGTCCTCTCGCTCAAGGAAGAAGAATCAGATGGCGCTTCCGCCTAGAGACTTCTCGACCATCGGCCCTCGCGAGGGCACCCGCTTTCCGGAGGTCGTCCTGCCGGATCAGCATGGCGTCACGATGGACCTGCACGCCGCGCGAGGCGGCCGGCGGGCCCTCGTCGTCTTCTACCGCAGCGCGGACTGGTGACCGTTCTGCAAAACGCAGCTGGTCCAGCTGCAGCAGGTTCTCCCCCGGCTCGAAACCGCCCGGGTTGCGCTCTTCGCCGTGAGCTACGACCCGGTGGCGGTGCTCCGGGCCTTCGCGAACAAGCAGGCCATCGCCTTTCCCCTGCTCTCCGACGAAGGCAGCCACGTGATGCGTCGCCTCGGCCTCCTCAACGAGCGGGTCCAGGAAGATCACGCGGCCTACGGCATCAAGCCCGATCCGCGGCACACAAACCTTCCCTATCCCGGGGTCTTCGTTCTCGACGAGGCGGGCGTGATCGTGGCGAAGCGCTTCCACGAGAGCTATCGAGAGCGCGACTCGGGCGCGGCCTTGCTGGCCCAGACCCTGAGGGTTCTCGAGCCTAGGCCGCCCCGGGCCGCCGACTTCCCCGGCCCGTCGATCGTGGTGGGCGCATGGCTCGACTCACCGACCTATAGCTTCTTCCAGCGCATGCATCTCAACCTGGAGCTCCGATTGGCCCCGGGCTTCCGCATCGGAGCGCCGGGGGCGCCACACGGCATCGCCCCCCTCACCGTGCAGGTCGCGGAGACTCCCGGAGTCGAGGCCGGCGCGGCCGAGTGGCCGGACGCCGAGGAAAGTCGACGAGCAGGACAGGACGGCCCCGCGTTGATGCATGGAGGCACGATCCGTGGCCTCGTGCCTCTCACCTTCGCCGCCGCTCCCGGAGCGGGCGATCTCCTGGTGACGGCGACGGTGAGCTACCAGCTCCGCGACGATGCGGGCCGACTCCTCGAGCCCTCATCGGTCGAGGTGCGGGTCTGCGTCTCGGAGCTGGCAATGGTGGACCGGGCGCTGCCTGTGCGGCAGGGCGCTTAGCAACGGCTCGCCTCACGCACGCCCTCCTCTCCGCGAGACCTAGGGCAGATACAGCCGGGCGATCTGGTTGTCGACGACCTCACCCTGGACGCTCGCCACGAAGTTGGACGTGATGAGGCCGCGTGCCCCGGCCAGGCGCCCCTCGCCGCCCGTGATGGTCCACATGACGGCGCCATGGACCCAGCCGTCGATGGGGCTCGGGCCCACCGTGCCCCGCCCCACCGTCTCGAAGGACACCGAGCCGAAGCGCCCGTAGGCGATCGTACCCGCCTCGACAAAGCTGCCGTCAGAAAAGCGCTCGACGGTGGAGTCGAGCACGGCGGCGTCGCCGGCCACGGGCTGGACCGCGGTGTCGATGGTCCCCGCGTTCAGCACCGTCCTCCAAATCTGGCTCGGGGCCGTCGTGCTGGCCTGGCGTCTGGTAGGCGAGGCGCCGCTGGGATCTCCTCGACCCCTGAACTCGAGCGCAAAGACCAGCTCCGTCACGATCGCATCCTCTCTCAGAACACGATGAGGCCGCGGCCGAGCTCGCCCGCGGCGAGAGCGCGGAACGCCTCGTTCGCGTCGTCGAGACCATAGCGGTGAGTGATGAGCTCATCGATGCGGAGACGACCGGCCAGGTAGAGCTCGGCGAGCTTCGGCAGGTCCTCGCGCGTGCGCGCTCCCCCGTAGCTGCAGCCCCGGATGACCCGCTCGCCCGTGACGAGGGGCCGGACGTCGAGGGGCACGGTGGCGCCGGTGGCCGGCACGCCGATGAGGACGCAGGTGCCCCCGGGGCTCAGCGCGTCGCACGCCTGGGCCACCGCGCGCGTATCGCCCACAGCCACGAAGGAGAAATCCACGCCCCGGCGCGTGATCGCCTTGATGGCGGCCACCGGGTCCTCGGCCGAGGCGTCCACGCCGTGGGTCGCCCCGAGGGCCCGCGCGTGATCGAGCCGCGCCGTCTTGACGTCGACGGCGATGATGGGATGCGCGGCCACCATGTTCCCGCCCTGCACCACGTTGAGGCCGATGCCTCCCGCTCCGAACACGGCCATGCTCGCCCCCGCGGGCACCGCCGCGGTGTTGATGACCGCGCCCACCCCCGTCATCACCGAGCAGCCGATGAGGGCGGCGCGGTCCAAGGGCATCCGCTTGTCGATGGCGATAGCGCACGATTCCGCCACCACGGTGCGCGAGGCATAGGTGGCGACGTGGCCGTAGTGATAGACGGGCTGGCCGCGGAGGGACATGCGCGTGGTGCCGTCGGGCAGCACGCCGCGGCCGGGCTGCCGGCGCTCGCAGAGATTGGGACGTCCGATCACGCAGAAGTGGCAGCGGCCGCAGGTGGGCGCCCAGGAGAGGATGACGTGGTCACCCTCCTGGAGGCTCTGGGTGCCCGGCCCCACCGCCTCCACCACCCCCGCGCCTTCGTCGCCGAGAACGATGGGCACGGGCACCCCCGCCCAGCTCCCGTCCGCGGCGTGAAGACAGCTGTGGCAGACGCCGCTCGCCGTCATGCGCACGGTGACCTCTCCCGCCCGCGGCGGCTCGAGATCGAGCTCCTCCGTGTGGAGCGGCTTGCCCTGCTCGAAAAGCACCGATGCGCGCATGGAGGTCTCCCGCGGTCAGCTCGCGTACCGGATGCGAGGATCGAGGTACCGGTACAGGATGTCCACCGCCAGATTGATGGTCATGAAGAGCACCGCGATGAAGAGAATGGTGCTCTGGGTCACCGGATAGTCGCGCTGGTAGATCGACCACAGGACCAGCCGCCCCACCCCGGGCAGCGTGAACACTTCTTCCACCACCACCGTGCCGCCGAGCAGGATGCCCGCCTGGAGCCCGGCCACCGTGACCACCGGGATGAGGGCGTTCTTGAGCGCGTGCTTCAGGATGACCTTGCGGCGGGCGAGGCCCTTGGCCGCCGCGGTGCGGACGTATTCGGAGCGCAGGACGTCGAGCATGCAGGCGCGGGTGGTGCGCGCGATATTGGCCGCGCTCGCCGTGCCGAGGCACACCACGGGCAGGAGCATGATGGTCAGGTTGCGCCGGGGATCCGTGAAGAAATCCACCCACACGATCGGGGGCATCCACCGCAGGTAGAGGGAGAAGAAGAGGATGAGCATCGTCCCCTGCCAGAAGACAGGAATGGACAGGCCGAAGAGTGTGCCCACCCGCGCCACCTGGTCGACGGCGCGATCCCGCTGTATGGCGGAGAGGACGCCCGCGGCCATGCCGAGGACGAGGGCGAAGGTGACGGAGAGAAGCGTCAGCTCGAGGGTGACGGGCAGGCGCTCGAGGATGAGGCTCACCACCGGCTTACCCGTGCGCCACGAGGTGCCGAAGTCGCCGTGGGCGAGCCGGCCGATCCACGCCAGATACTGGGTGTACCACGGCTGGTCGAGACCGAAGAAGCGCTTGAGCTGCTCGACCATCTCCTTGCTCACCACCGCGTCGGCGCCGATCATCTGCTCGACCACCGTGCCCGGCACCAGGCGCAGCATGAGAAAGACGAGGACAGTCAGCCCGGCCAGGGTGATGCCCATCGAGTACAGACGCACCGCGAGGTAACGGCCCATGTCCTCCCGCCCCGCCGCCCTCTCTCCTCAGGCCTTGTCGAGCCAGACGTCTTCGAAGTTGTAGAGGAGGGTCGTGGGGTGCTGGCGAAAGCCTTTGACGGAGGCCTGGGTGAAGTCGATCCGCTCCGCGGAGAAGAGCCAGAGGTGCGGCACATTCTCGAGGATCATGATCTGCACGCGATCATAGATCTCCTTGCGCTTCTTGGGGTCCATGGTGCGCCGGCCCTGCTCGAGGGCGGCGTCGAGCTCGGGCACGCTCCAGCTGTTCCAGTTCTGGCCCTTGGTGGAGTGGAGTGCCCGGAAGAAGGCGGTGTCGGGATCGGCGTAGCCCGGGGTGGAGTTCATGGTCATGTCGAAGTCGTGGGCGAGCCAGCGCTTGATCCAGATCGCGTATTCCACGTTCTCGATCTCCGCGTTGATGCCGATGCGCTTGAGCTGGGAGGCGACCACGGGAGCGCCGGACACCATGGTGGGAAAGGTGGGGATGACGAGGAGCTTGACGGTGAAGCCGTTGGCCTGGCCGGCGTCGGCCATGAGCTTCTTGGCCTTCTCCACGTCGGCCTTGTAGTAGCGCATCCACTGCTCCTCGGGAATCTGCCACTGCTTCATGGGCTGGGTCGCCGGCGCGGTGAGGCGGCCGAAGCCGGAGGCGGCCACCCGCATCACCTGGCTGCGGTCCACCGTCCAGGAAATGGCCTGGCGTACCCGCACGTCCTTGAGCGGCCCACGGCTGGCATTGATATTCAGGTAGTCGTAGCCGAGGCGCGACGACCGGTATCCGGTGAGCGTCTTCTCGTCCTTGAGGAGGTTGAAGTTCTTGTTGTCCTCGAGGAAGGCGTGGTGAATCTGGCCCGTGCGAAGCGCGGCCACGATGTTGGCCTCGTCGGGAATCACGCGCAGGGTGAGCGCGTCCACGTAGGGCTGGCCCTTGCGGAAGTAGTTGGGGTTCTTCTTCAGCACGAGCTGCTGCTCGACCTTCCAGTCCTCGAGCATGAACGGCCCCGTGCCGAGGGCCGCCTTGTTCAGATCGCCGTACTTTTTGACCCCGGTCTCGCTGATGATGAAGCCCCAGAAGCCGCCGAGGGCCGCGAGGAGGCCGGCGAAGGGCTCCTTGGTGACGAACTTGATCCCGTACTTGCCCGCCGGCTCGACCTTGTCCACCGCGATGAAGTCGGACTTGCCCGGGGAGACCTCGAAGAGCCGGTCGAAGGTGAACTTTACGTCGGCCGAGGTCATTTCCTGGCCATCGTGGAACTTGACTCCCGGTCGGAGCTTGAACGTCCACGTGAGCCCGTCAGGGCTGATCTGCCAGGACTCGGCCAGCTCGGGAACCACGTTCATGTCCGCGTCGAAGCGCACGAGCTGGCTGTACATCATGGGCGAGCGGCGGCTGCGGGACAGGGCGGGGACGAGCTGGGGATCGAGTCCCGTCGCCTCGGTGGTCTGGGCGGAGATGAAGCTGCCCCCCGGCTTCGGGGTCTGGGCGAAGGCCTGGGTGCTGAGGGCCAGGGTGCCCAGCGCGGCGCCACCCAGCTTCAGGGCGTCGCGGCGGCTGAGGCGAGAGAAATCGGAGGGCTCCGGATGATTCGTCATGTCATTCCTCCCGTGAAGTGCCGCTATTGCGAGTTGGGGTCGAGGACATCGCGCAGGCCGTCGCCGAGGAGATTGAAGGCGAGCACCGTCACCATGATGGCGATGCCCGGAAACACGGAGATCCAGGGCGCGGTTTCGAGATAGGTCCGGCCCTCGTTCAGCATGTTGCCCCACGACGGTGTGGGCGGCTGGGCCGACAGACCCAGATAGCTCAGCGACGCCTCGATGAGGACAGCCTGCGAGAAGGCCACCGTACCCTGTACCACGAAAGGGGAGAGCACGTTCGGCAGCACGTGCTTGAGAGCCACGGCCAGCCGCGTGGCCCCCAGCGCGCGCACCGCCTCCACGTAGTCCTTCTCACGCTCCGCGAGCACGGGTCCCCGCATGACCCGTACGAACACCGGGGTGTAGACGATGGCGATGGCGAGCACGGCGCTCTGCACTCCCGGCCCCCGCATGGCCGCCACTCCCACGGCGAGGAGGAGCCCCGGGATGCTGAAGAAGACGTCCATGACGCGATTGATGATGTTGTCCCACGCGCCGCCGCTCAAGCCCGCCCCCAGCCCCAGGGCGCCTCCCGCCAGCATCGAGACGCCGATGGAGACGAGGGCGACGGACAGCGAGATGCGCGAGCCGTAGATGACGCGGCTCAGGACGTCGCGGCCGAGCCGATCCGTGCCGAACCACGCCTTGGAGCTGGGCGGGGCTTCGATCAGCTCGAAGTTCGGCTCGTCGGGCGCATGCGGAGCGATCACGTGGGCAAAGATCGCCACCCCGACGACGAGGAGGGCCACGATGGCCCCCGCTACCACGATCCCGCTCCGCGCCACGCGGCGGACACGCCGGCCCCATTGGACGCCCGGCATCCAGCTCGGGCGGGCGGCGATCGCGTCGCTCACGCAGATCCGGACGGCGGCGACGGGCCTCGGCGGATGCTCATGCGGTGGAAACTAGCACAATCCTGCCAGCTGCTCACCCACCACGCTCGATCCACGGGATCCTGCCCACGACCCGTATCGTTCCCTGCCTCGCCATGACGTCAGTTGACTGTATAACCCCGCCCCGACATGCAGGCGCTGAACGCGCGATTGTAATTGGATCTCCCCCGGGCCATCGCGTTCTGCTGCTGGGCCATGTACGCCTGCTGCTGCTGCTGTTGTTGCTGCTGCCCCTGCTCCTGCGCTTCCTCATTTGACCGCGCGCGCCGGATCATTCCGAACAGGCCGCCCACGGCGGCGCCGATGGCGGCGCCTTCTCCGGCATTGCCCCCGATGGCCCCGCCCACCGCTCCCAGCGCCGCGCCACCCAGCCCGCCTTCGAGGGCGCCGCCCCCGAGAGACTGCTGGGGCGGGGGCGAGTACATGGGCGGGGGCGGCGACATGGCGACCCGCGGATTCGCCGGGTCGAAGCCGGTCTGCTGCACGGCCCAGCCGTAGCACTGGCCCTTGTCCGATTCCTCCTGCTGTGGTGACTGGCCCCGCTGCGGATAGATGTAGGGCTGGGTCGGTGGCGGCGAGTAGACATAGGGGGAAGGCGCATAGGCGGGGGGGGGAGGCGCATAGGCGGGGGGCGGCGGCGTATATGCGGGCATCGGAGCCGGAGGTGGTGGCGGCTGGTATCCGCCGAGCCCGCCGCCTCCGAACTGCCCCTGGCCGCCCGCGCAGCCGGCGAGGACCTGGGCCGCGAGGAACACGCCTGCTAACCATTTCGTCATGCGGTCATCTCCTTCAGTCGTGAGTCGCGGATCCGCGCGGTATCCCACCGCGGGCAATGGGCAGGAGCTAGGGAAGCGCGCACTGTCCGAAGATGACGAAGGCTTCGCCATCTCCCGCGGCGGTTGCCGACATCTTGCCGTTGGCCTCGTTGACCAGCACCGTCCATCCCCACTCGCCCTCGGCCCCGCTCAGCATCATCTTGTTGTTGGCCCGGTCGACGTTGCGGATGGCGGTTTCCCTGGGCTTCTCGGCTCCGAGCTCCCAGAGCTTCATGGCCTTGACGTCGACCTTGAAGAGCGGGGGGAAGTTCACCTTCTCCACATTGCGCCGCTGACATCTCCCGTCCGCGTCGCATTCGCTCACCGTCGTGGCCGCGCAGACGAGCGGCACCGATCCGTCGTATTTCCCGGCCGCCGCGCTTGCCCCGGGGCCCAGGCCAGCGACGGCGACTCCGAGCACCGCCACCCACCACCCGAGAACCTTCATGGATTCATCAGCGGACCGTGTAGCCGCGGGCGGACATGCACGCGCCGAAGGCACGCTCGTAGTTCGACCGGCCCTGCGCCATGGCGTTTTGCCGCTGCGCCGTGTACATCTGCTGCTGCATCTCTTGCTGCTGCTCCTCTTCGTAGCCCACCCGGCGTGTGCCGGCGAACAGCGCTCCCACCCCTGCCCCGGTGGCCACCCCCTTGCCCGCATCGCCGCCGATGGCGCCGCCCACCGCTCCCAGTGCGGCGCCTCCCGCCGCGCCCCGGAGCAGGCCACCCTGAGCCGCCTGGGGCTGGCCGTAGTACTGCGGCGGCGGGGGCGGGGCCATGCCCACCTGGGGATTGGCGGGATCGAAGCCGGTCTGTTGACCCACGAGCACAATCAGGACGACGCGCCTCGCGCTTCCGGTCATGGTTCTCCTCTACGTGATTGGCGAGTGCAATGTCTGCGCGTGGCCGGCCCGCGGCGCACCATTCGGCGGATGGTAGCACACAGCCGCGGGTCACTCCGGTCAGACACCGTCGCGCACTCGATTTGGGTTATTATGCAGGACGGTATCGGCGACTGTCCTGAGGCTACCCGCCCTGAAGGCGGGTCATCTCGTACACCTGCTCCGGGCGGAGGTGCACGTTCTTGGCGACGGTTCATGATCCAAGACCATGGAAACCATTCTGATCGTCGACGACGAGCCCGAAGTGCTGGGGGTGACCAGCAGCCTCCTGCGGGCGGAGGGATACACCATCATCGCCACCGGGGACCCGCGCGAGGCGCTCCGCATCGCCCGCTCCCGCCAGGAGCCGCTCGACCTGCTGCTCACCGACGTGGTGATGCCTGGCATGAATGGACGCGAGCTGGCGGGCCGGCTCCGGGTCTTCCGTCCGGGCATCAAGGTCCTGTTCATGTCCGCGTACAGTGCGGAAACGGTGGAGAATTATGGCATCCGGCTCGCCCCCGGCGAATCCTTCGTCGTCAAGCCTTTCGCGGTGGCGGACCTCGTCAGCAAGGTACGCGGGGTGCTGAACGGCCAGCTGCCCGTCGCAGGACCACACGGACCCTAGGTCACTCGAGGGAGTGAGAATTACCCGAACATGACGAACTCACCCAAGACGCAGGTGAAGGTGTATCGCGCGGAGGATGCGCCTCCGAGAGCGCTCGCGGGCGAAGTGGTGGCGGTGCTCGGCTACGGCAACCTGGGACGGACGGCCGCCCTCAATCTCCGGGACTCGGGGGTCAAGGTCCGGGTCGGCAATCAGGAAGATGAATACGCCGAGCGCGGCCGCTCCGAGGGGTTCGAAGTCGTCCCGCTCGCTCTCGCTGCCTCGGATGACGTGGTGTTCGTGCTCCTCCCCGACGAGGTGATTCCCGCCGTCTTCGAGGGCGAGATCGCGCCGGCCCTCCGCCCGGGTAGCGCCGTCGCCTTCGGCTCCGGCTACAGCCTCGCCTTCGACCTCATTCAACCTCCCCCCTCCGTCGACGTGCTCCTCGTGGCCCCGCGCATGTCGGGGGTGTCGGCGCGCGCGCGCTATGTCGCGGGCGAGGGCTTCTGGGGCTGCGTGGGCGTGGAAGCGGACCGAAGCGGTCGCGCCCAGCAGCGCATGCTCGGTCTCGCCGAGGCGCTGGGCGTCCTCCGCTCCGGCGCTGTCGAAATGACCGCGAAGACCGAAGCCTCGCTGGATCTCTTCGTGGAGCAGACCGTGGGCGCGGTGCTCGGCATGGCCATCATGACCGCGTTCGAGGTGGGCCGGGATGCCGGCATTCCTGCCGAGGCCCTCGTCCTCGAGATGTACATGTCGGGGGAGATGGAGATCGTCTTCCGCTCCTTCCGCAAGGCCGGTTTCTTCCGGTCGTCCGGGGATCACGGACCCACCGCCGTCTTCGGCGGGATGCTTCGCACCCTCGAGATGGACCGGGACGCGATCATGACCAGCTTCCGGGCGACCCTGGAAGACATCAAGAGCGGCGGCTTCGCGCGGCGCTTCCAGGAGGAGGCCAAGAACGGCTATCCGATGCTCGACATGGCCCGGGCCATGATTCACGGACCTTCTCCGATCACCGACGCGGAAGCGCGGCTTCGCCTGCTCTCGGGTTCACCCGTGCCGGAATCAGAGCAACCAGACAAGGCGTGAGCGCCTCGTCGGAGAGCGCTTCCCTCTCCGATTCCGTCGTCACGGCGCGACCGTGACGACCCCGGATGCGGTGTGGAAGGCCCCGGTGACGGCGGCCGAGCAGTCGGATCGGCTCCGGGCCCAATCGATGGCCGCCCTACCCGTGCGCGAGATCCACGCTGAGTCCATGGAGGCGTACTGGAGCGACTGGGAAGCCCTGCGAACCGCGTCGGACGGGGAGCTCCTGAACGTCTATCCCTCGGTGCTCCTCGATGAGATCGGCTGGCTCCAGAGAGGCGAAGCATACCTGCGCTTGCCCGACGGTAGCCGCTGGGTCCTCGCGAGCGGGCGAATCCCGCGCGAGGATACCGCGCATGACAACGCCTTCCTCCGGCGATTGCACGCGCTCCTCCTGGAGCACCGCGCGCTGCGGCGGCCTCACCAGTCGGCGAGGACCACCGTCCTCCTCGAAGCGGACACCCTCGACGTCCGGCGCGTGTACTGCACGGACTGTCGCGTCTGGTGCGACCTCCAGGCCGACGCCGAAGAGGCCGAACGGACGCTGGGCCCGTGGCCCGGCGGCGCGGAATGGCGTCGTTCTGCGCCGCCGCGGGAAGCCTGATCGAGACGCTACACGGGCTCGCCCGTCTCGCCGGACGACGCAGCAAGCGCACGCAAGGGCGGAAAGCGAGTCGGCAAGTCAGCCGCTTCCACCTGGAAGAGCGTCTGCGCCTCGCGGAGGCCCCGGAGCCGATGCGAGCCCAGACTCCGGAAGCGTATGCCGGCGGGCCGTGCGCGGCCCACGACGTTCCGCGTGGCCGCCGAGAGGAGAATCTGGCCGCCGTGGGCGACCGAGCAGATGCGCGCCACCGTGTGCACGGCCAGCCCCACGTACCCGGCATCGGTGAGAGTGGGCCGGCCGCCATGGATGCCGATGCGGATCTTCACCTCGACACCGTCGGGCCACGCCCGTCCGCCCGCCGAACGTTCGATGGACAAGGCGGCTTCCAGCGCCTTCGGGGCACGATCGAAAACCGCGAAGAACTCGTCTGCGCGCGCGTCGACCTCGCGGCCGCCCGCTCGGCTCACGGACAGTCGGATCATGGCGCGCACGTCGGCGAGGAGGGCAGCATAGCGATCGCCCAGCCGTTGGAGAAGGCCCGTCGACCCTTCGATATCGGTGAGGAGGAACGTCACGTGCCCGGTCGGCAAGGTCCGCGTTTCGCTCGCCTGGGCGTCGACCTGGCCACGGAGCCGCTCGTTCTCGACGGCCAGCTTCACCGCTGCGGTCACCGTCTTCACCAGGTGCGGATTGTCGAGAACCGTGCGGGCATGCACGAGCGCGGTCATGGGTCGGCCGTGGCGCTCGAGGAGGGTCACCGCGCGGCCTTCGCCGTCGGGGGGCAAGGTGGCCGGCCGCCCTGCTCCATCGAGGTACCGGCCGGCCGAATCGGACCAGTGGAGGACGGAAAGGGTGGGATCGCGCAGAGCCACCCGGAGGCGGCGCTCGAACTCAGACGGAGTGTCGACCTGGCCGAGCTCGATCACGAGCCGGCCCGCGGTGGCCGCGCTCATCTGAGCCTGTAGCTGGCCGGTCATAAACCCGATGGGCACGATCCCGTACTTCTTGGCGGCGCCGAGGAGCTTCTTGCGCGCCCGCTCGAGGGCCGTTTCATCCTCGAAGACCACCTTGGCGAAGCGCGCAAGGGCGTTCCGAACGTGCGACTCGTCGTGGATCGGCAAACGCCGGCGGCCCCGCGAATCCACGTAGGCGAAGGCGCTCTTGGGTAGCTTCTTTCGGTCCCGGGCGCTGAGCTGGCTCATGAGCGTGGGACCTATGCCGGCTCGGGGAGCCACCAAGGTAACGCGAGGGCCAGGTAGGGTCCGCTTTCGGTGAAGATGGGACGAGCGCGCGTGAGCTCCTCGAGAACCTCCCGGATGTCCTCCGCGCCGACGCCCCCTCCCCCGGCCGCGCGCAGGGCGTGGTGGGCTTCGTCGGGCGTCGCGCCGTCTTCGCACGCGAGATAGATCGCCGCCTCCTGCTCGCCGAACGCGTAGTTGGCCCGATCGGAGTACGGCCGCC
>Ga0307471_100001573_pt1 | contig 12544 bp, 8 predicted proteins | sample atmos_gasesAM3C__2_FD_204566 | JGI IMG/M metagenome (GOLD analysis project Ga0307471, IMG submission 204566) | Hardwood forest soil microbial communities from Morgan-Monroe State Forest, Indiana, United States - atmos_gasesAM3C_515 | ecosystem: Environmental > Terrestrial > Soil > Temperate... | reverse complement strand
TGCGCGCGCGTCCCGGCAATATTCCACGACCAGCTGCGCGAGGATCGCCTCGCCTGCACTCGTCGCCTGCAGGAACGCTCCTGGCGGAAGTGTGACCTGGGCGCGGCCGATCGTAAGCACGGGGGGCCTGCGCTGGGCGAGAAGTTCGCCGTGCCGCGTGAGCCTCGCAAGATTTCGGCACTCCGCGACATGGGCGAGCGCTGCCGTGTCCGCCGCCGTCAAAGGGCCGGACCCGCGCACGTCGACATCGAGCCCAGCGTCGCTCGCGGTTACCTGGATGTCGAGCGGCTTGCGCACCGGCGCAAGCGCTTCGGCGATGTCCCAGGACACCGCGATCGCGCCGGTGAGCGCTGGCGCCAGGATGGGGCAGCGGTCGATCGCCACCACGCGATGCGCCTTCATCGCGGCAAAGCCGACGGCGAGCACGTCACGTGGGCCGCATCGCGCGTGAAACACCGCGCGCCGGCGGCCCTCGCCGTGGGCCTCGATCACGTCGCGGACCGGCGCGTCGAGTCCGGCTCGCGCCAGGGCGGCGATGACAAGGCTGCGTTTCCAATCGCGATACGGCCCGGCGGCCAAATGTTGGAGGGCGCAGCCGCCGCAGGCGCCAAAATGCGGACAGATCGGCGCAGTGCGCGCGGGACTGGCGGCCGTGACTCTGTTGAGGCGGCGGCGGTCGGCGTGACCAGGGCAGGGCTCGACCTCGGCGGTCTCGCCCGGCAGCGCGTACGGCACATAGATGGGGCCTGCGGCGGTGTCGACGATTCCCTCGCCGTGCGACCCTAGGCGGGTGATCACTAGGTTCTCCACCATAGACTTTCGATAGCCAGCGATCGGGAGTCCGTCCAGATCAGGCGAGATGGAACGGATGAACTCTTGCCTATCGCCCCTTCGCCCTTCCTCGCCCGTCCTCCGACATGGTCAGCGCGTGGAAGCGGGAAATGAGCAGCGCCGCGAATGTCGCGACGCCGCTGGAGAATCCGATCCAAATTCCAACTGCCCCCAGGCCGCCTGGGAAAGCCAGTCCGTACGCACAGGTAAAGCCGATCAGCCAAAAGCTCACTGCGGCAAAGAACATCGGCACGCGTGTATCGTTAATTCCGCGCAACGCACCGGCGGCAATCGTCTGCACCCCATCGGTCACGAAGAAGCTCGCACCGATGAGTAGAAGCGTTGAGGCAAGCCGTGCTGCCGCGGCGTTCCCGCCTGCATCATGGCCGAGGAAAAGTAGCGGGATCAGGTCACGGAACGCGACCACGACAAGGGCCATTGCCACCATAAGGGCAGCTCCCAGTGCGATCGCACCGAAGCCGGCTCGGCGCACTGCGATCGGGTCGCGACGGCCGAGCGCCTGGCCGACCCGAACGGTCGCTGCAAGCGAGATACCGAATGGGATCATGAACAAGATGGCTGCGACCTGCAACGCGATCTGATGGGCGGCAAGCGCGGTGGTTCCGATCCACCCCATCAGGAGCGCGCCCGAGGAGAACAGCCCCCATTCGAGCATGAGGGCGCCAGAGATCGGCAATCCGATCGCAATCAACTCACGCAGCAACTCCCAGTCCGCTCGCCAGAATCTCCCGAGCATGCGATACTTTTTGAACGGGCGGCAGGTATAGCAAATCCAAATCGCGGCGGCACACATTGCAACGTTGACGAACGTGGTGGCGAGGCCGGCGCCGAGCAGATCAAGTCGAGGCGCCCCGAACGCACCATTGATGAGTGCATAAGCGAGCAGCCCGTTTGTTGGGATGGCAGCGATGGTGACCCACAGCGCCGGTTCCGGACGATTGACCGCGCCCATGAAGTTGCGCACTGCGATGAAGCACCAGGCCGGGATCATCGACCATGCCAGCCCGGTCAGATAGCGGGCGGCGAGGGCCGCTGTGCCAGATGATTGCCCGGCCATAATGAGAATGTCCTCGCCCCAAAGCTGTGCGACATTCACGGGAATGCCAAGTATCAGCGCGGCCCAGAGTCCCACCCGCAGCGAGCGGCGGACCATCCGTGGTTCGCGTGCACCGAACGCCTGCGCCGCCAATGGTGTGATCGCAGAAACCGGTCCCATCCCAAGCACGAATCCCACGAACAGGATCAGGTGCGCGAGGCCGACGGCAGCTATGGCGGCGTCGCCGAGCCGTCCAATGAGCGCCAGGTCGGTCGTCATCATGGCGATCTGACCGAGTTGGGTCAGCGCCATGGGCCACGCCAGTTTGACCGTTTCGATGATCTCGGCGCGCCAAACCGCACGCGCCCGCGCCGCTGCGGCCGCCGTGATGTTTCCTGGCAATGTCATCTCGCGGCACCATAGCGGATGCTATGGCAACAGAAAGGTGCAGCGGGCGGGTTCAGCTCCGCCCGGCTGCGACGAAGAATTCGCGGTTGCCGTCGCCGCCCGGAATGGGCGAGGGGACCATTCCGGCGACCGTCCACCCGCAGGACGCGACAAAGGCGGCGATGTCGTCGCAGACGGCGGCATGAACGCGCGCATGGCGCACGATGCCTCCCTTCATCCGGCGTCGGCCGGCTTCGAATTGTGGCTTGATCAGCGCGATGAGGGACACTGAAGTCTGCGACAACGCAAGCGCCGCCGGCAGGACCAGCTTGAGCGAGATGAAGCTGACATCAATGACGATGAAGTCGGGCCGTTCGGCGAGCTGCGCCGGATCGAGGCGGCGAACGTCGGTCGCTTCCAAGGATACGACCTCCGGTCGCCCGCGCAGGCTTGGATGCAGTTGGCCGCGCCCGACGTCCACCGCATAGACTCGCCGTGCGCCGCGCGCCAGCAGGACCTCGGTAAATCCGCCGGTACCCGCGCCGATATCGAGACAGACGCGGCCTCGGGGATCGAACCACGGATCCTCGGACCCGAAGTGATCGAGGGCGGCCGCAAGCTTCACCCCACCGCGCGAAACATAAGGATGCGCAGGCTCGGCGCGCAGCACCGCGTCGGCGGAGATCTCTTCCGACGGCTTTTCGACGACGAGCTCGTCGGCCCTCACACGGCGGGCGGCAATGGCGGTCTGCGCCTTGGCGCGGCTCTCGAACAAGCCGCGCTCGACGAGAAGGCGATCGATGCGAAGGCGGCGGGTCATGCGCTTATTATCGAACGAAACGACGAACGGCGCGCAGCGTGCCGAGGTCTCGCGTACGCCCACTGGAACAAATAACGGCGGTTTGCTGTTGTTCCCGTCGGCTCGCTGTGGCCCGAGCCGCAGAGCGGGGTTCAACCCAGCTCGGATCAGGACGGAGGAGAACCATGGCACGACGATATTCGCGCGGCGCTTCGAAGGACGTCGAGCGCGCAATGCGCAAGCGCAAACGCGGAACGCTCAAGAGCGGTAGAAGCGGAAGAAAGGTAAAGAGCCGCAAGCAGGCCATCGCCATCGGCCTTTCGGAAGCTCGCCGCAAAGGAAAAAAGGTGCCGCGCAGAGGCAAAAAATAGCTGGACGCGCGGAAGCCCTTACCCGCGTCCCATCCTTACCGCCTCGCCGCGCAAATTCTGCCCGAGCGCCTCGAACGCCGTGGCAACGATTCCTCTGGCGTCGAGGCCGGCCTTCGCGTACATCGCCGTCGGCGAATCCTGATCTATGAACTCGTCGGGCAGCATCATGGAACGCAGCTTGATGCCGCCGTCGAGCACGCCGCTGACGGCCAACGCTTGCAGCACATGGGCCGCAAAGCCGCCAATGGCCCCTTCCTCGACGGTGATAAGCACCTCGTGCTCGCGTGCGAGCCGAAGGAGGAGTTCGGTATCGAGCGGCTTGGCAAAGCGCGCATCGGCGACCGTGGTCGAAAGTCCGAGTGCGGCAAGTTCGTCCGCCGCCTTGAGGCATTCGCCAAGCCGTGCGCCGAACGAGAATAGCGCCACCTTTGTGCCCTCGCGCAGCACGCGTCCCTTGCCGATCTCCAGCGGTGTGCCTTCCGCCGGCATCGGCACGCCGAGGCCCTCGCCGCGCGGGTAGCGCAGCGCCGACGGACGGTCGTCGATGGCGGCAGCCGTCGCCACCATATGCACAAGCTCCGCTTCGTCCGCCGCCGCCATGACCACGAAACCCGGAAGGCAGCCGAGATACGCCACGTCAAACGCACCGGCGTGGGTCGGGCCGTCTGCGCCAACGAGGCCGGCACGGTCCATGGCGAAACGAACCGGCAAGCGCTGGATCGCCACGTCGTGTACGACCTGGTCGTAGGCGCGCTGCAGGAACGTCGAATAGATGGTTGCAAACGGCTTGAAGCCTTCGGTGGCAAGGCCGGCGGCGAAGGTCACCCCATGCTGTTCGGCGATGCCGACATCGAAGCAGCGATCGGGAAATTCCTTGGCGAAGAGGTCAAGCCCGGTGCCCGACGGCATTGCCGCGGTAATGGCAACGATCTTGTCGTCCTTCCTCGCTTCCTTGATGAGGGCTTCGGCATAGACTTTGGTGTAGGCCGGCGCGGCCGCTTTCGACTTGGCCTGGGCGCCCGTTGCCACGTCGAACTTGACCACGCCGTGATATTTGTCCGCCGATTTTTCCGCCGGCTCGTAGCCCTTGCCCTTTTTCGTGACGACGTGAACGAGAAACGGCCCGTCCTTGGCGTCGCGCACGTTTTTGAGCACCGGCAAGAGATGATCGATGTTGTGGCCGTCGATCGGCCCGACATAGAAGAATCCGAGTTCGTCGAACAAGGTACCCCCGGTCACGAGACCGCGGGCGTATTCCTCGATGGCGACCGCGCGCTGCTCCAGGAACGGTGGCAGCAGCTTGGCCACTTTTTTGACGGTATGGTGCACCGACCGGTAGGTGCGCCCAGAGACCAAACGCGCGAGATAACCCGAGAGCGCGCCGACCGGCGGCGCAATGGACATATCGTTGTCATTGAGGATGACGATCAGGCGCGAGTTCATGGCGCCCGCATTGTTCATGGCCTCATAGGCCATACCTGCTGACATCGCGCCGTCGCCAATCACGGCGATCACGTGATTCGAATTGCCGGCGAGGTCGCGAGCGACCGCCATGCCCAGCCCGGCCGAGATCGAGGTCGAGGAGTGTGCCGCACCGAACGGGTCGTACTCGCTCTCGGCACGCTTGGTGAAACCGGAAAGCCCGCCCCCCTGCCGCAAGGTGCGGATGCGGTCGCGCCTGCCGGTCAAGATCTTATGCGGATAGGCCTGGTGGCCCACGTCCCAGATCAGCCGGTCCTGCGGGGTGTTGAACACGTAATGAATGGCGACCGTCAGCTCGATGACCCCGAGCCCGGCACCGAGATGGCCGCCCGTGACGGCGACGGCGTCGACGGTCTCCTGGCGCAGCTCGTCAGCCAGCTGGCGCAGTTGGCCGCTGTCCAGTCGACGCAGGTCGGCTGGCGTCTTGACGAGATCCAGGAGTGGGGTCTTCGAAGGCTGATGCACGGGGAGCTCCACCGACAAGGGGGCGGTAACCTAACGGGTTGCCCATGGTTTAACCAGCCAGGACAGCAAGGGCAAATCCGAAACGTTGCGAAGTACTTAACTTAGCTCGATTTTTCTGCAATGCTCCGGAACCTGCCGCGCCGCCGCGGCGTTGCTCTCATCGCCCAAGGGTGCGAGTTGCGTCATGTCAGCACTTGCAACTTGGACGTACTTCTGCCGCAAGTCGTCACCCGGCCTGTTATCAGCTGTCACTAGGCGGGATCGCGTCCCTTTCGAGCGCGCCCCGGCAAAATGCAGGCGTGTGAGCTGACCGGTGGGTCTTCAGGTATATCGCAGGAAACGCAAGTTCAACGTGACCCCGGAGCCGCGGGGGCGGGTCCGTCGGACCGAAGGACACCAGTTCGTAATCCAAAAGCACGCGGCGCGGCGTCTGCATTATGACCTGCGGCTCGAGCTGGGCGGGGTCATGAAGAGTTGGGCCGTGACTCGCGGCCCAAGTCTCGTTCCGGGCGAGAAGCGCCTGGCGGTCCACGTGGAAGACCATCCCATCGAATACAACGCTTTCGAGGGGACCATCCCGGCAGGAGAGTACGGCGGCGGCACGGTCATGATTTGGGATCGCGGCCGCTGGCATCCGGAAGGCGATCCTGACGCCGGATACAAGAAAGGCCATCTCGACTTTACCCTCGAGGGCAAGAAGCTGCACGGACGATGGCATCTCGTGCGTATGCACGGCCGGGCAGGAGAGAAAAAGCAGCCCTGGCTTCTGATCAAGTCCAAGGATGAAGCAGCCCGCAGAGCCAGCGATCCGGATATTCTCGAGGAGCAGCCACTGTCGGTGGTCAGCGGCCGATCAATCCCCGAGATCGCTGAAGGCAAGGGCCGCAAACGGGTCTGGCACTCGAACAGAAGCGTGAAGGAGAACGTCAAGGCAGGGGCGACCAAAGGCCATGCCGTCCTGCCGCGTGCGGGTGCGCCCAAAAGCTCACAACAGCGCGCGCGCACGCCGCGCGATCGGGATGGAGCGAAGAAAGGCAGCAAGGGCAGCGCCGGCAAGAGCAAGGACAAGGATCGGCGGCTAGGCGACGCGCCGCTGCCGGATTTCGTGCCGCCTTCGCTCGCCACCTTGCATTCGACCGCGCCGAGCAGCCCCGGCTGGGCGCACGAGATCAAGTACGACGGCTACCGCATGCAGGCCCGGCTCGACCGCCGCAAGGTGCGTCTGCTCACCCGCAAGGGTCTCGACTGGACCGAAAAATTCCCGAACGTCGCGGCCGCGGTTGCCAAGCTTCCCGCGCGCACGGCGCTGATTGACGGCGAGGTTGTCGTCGAAGATGAAGACGGGGCTTCCAGTTTTTCGGCGCTGCAGGCGGCGCTCAAGCAAGGAGAGCGAGAACGCTTCATCTACTACGTATTCGATCTTCTTCATCTTGATGGCCGCGATCAAACGGGGCTGCCCATGGCCGAGCGCAAAGCCGAACTGGCGCGGCTGCTCCCAACCGCAGAGAGCGGACCGGTCATCTACAGCGAACATTTTGAGGGTGACGGTCAGGCGGTGCTTCGCACCGCCTGCCTATGGAGACTCGAAGGAATCGTCTCGAAGCGCCTGGACGCGCCGTATCGCAGCGGGCGCTCGGAGAGCTTCATCAAGATCAAATGTTCCAACGCGCAGGAACTGGTGGTCGGCGGCTATTCGCCGTCGACCGCCTTGCCGCGAGCGATCGGAGCGCTGGTGGTCGGCTATTACGATGATGGCCGGCTCATCTATGCGGGCCGGGTCGGCACCGGATACACGCGCACGCTCGCCCGGGACTTGTGGAAGCGGCTGCATCCGCTTGAGACGAGCGCACCGCCCTTCGATCAAATTCCCCGCGCCGAGGCACGGCGCTCCGACGTCCGCTGGGTCGAGCCGAGCACCGTGATCGAAGCGCAACTGCGTGGTTGGACCGCAGATGGGCTCGTGCGTCAGGCGGCGTTCAAGGGTGTGCGTGAGGACAAGTCGCCGCGGGAGGTGGTCCGCGAGCAGGCGGCGCCAGCAGCGGTGGAGGCGGGCGGAGCGGCCGCGCCGAAGAGCGCAGCGGAGACGGCAAAGACCATGACGAGTACCTCGAAGACGAAGTCGCGAGCGAGCCCGCGCAAGTCGCCGAGCCAACGTTTGGCAGGTCCAAGCGACGTCCGCTTCACCCACCCCGACCGGGTCTATTGGGCCGACGTCGGCGTCACCAAGCAAGATTTGGCGGATTACTATCGCTCGGTCTGGGACTGGATGGCGCCGCACATTGTCAGTCGGCCGCTCGCGCTCGTACGCTGTCCCGAGGGCACGAGCGGCCAGTGCTTTTTCCAAAAGCATGCTTCGGCCGGTCTGACCGAGGCAAACCTCCGCACCGTCATCGATTCCAACCGGCGGCAGGTGATCGCGGTCGAAGACCTCGATGGTGTGCTTTCCCTGGTCCAGGCAGGCGTGCTCGAACTGCATGTGCGCGGATCGACACTCGATCGCTTGGACGTTTGTAACCGCATCGTCTTCGATATCGATCCCGGCGAGGGCGTTTCCTGGGCCGGCGTGGTCGCTGCCGCGCGCGACGTGCGCGAGCGGCTCGACGCGCTGGACCTGGAAAGTTTCGTCAAACTCTCCGGCGGCAAGGGCCTGCACGTCGTTTTGCCCATCGGCGGCGCCGACTGGCGCACCACAAAGAACTTCGCGCAGGCAGTGGCGCTCGCGATCACCGCCGATGCTCCCGCTCGATACGTCGCGAAAATCACGAAATCGCTGCGCAGGGGAAAGATCTTCATCGATTACCTGCGCAATTCGTTGGAACAGACCTCCGTCGCCGCATACTCGACCCGCGCCCGGCCCGGAGCGGCGGTGTCGGCGCCGGTGACGTGGGAGGAACTTGGCCGCACCAAGGGCGGCAACCAATATACGATGCTCAATCTGGGCAAACGCCTCGGCGGCCTCAAGCAGGACCCGTGGAAGGATATCGGACGGCTGAAGCAGAATTTGCCGGATGCGCGGACACTGCGACGCCGGTAATCAGCCGAGCAACAGTCGAATGCCCGCTTTCGCGGGCGTGACGGGGCGCGGAGAGACTGCGGAGAGACTCTAATGCTTAGGTCACGTCCAGCGGCTCGGTTCCTGTCGGCTTGCCGGCGGCGTCGAGCGTGATCTTCTCCACCCGCGCCTCGGCTTGGCGCAACAGCTCCTCACAGCGGCGCTTGAGCGCCTCGCCGCGCTCGTAGATGGCAACCGACTCCTCGAGCGGCACCTTGCCCTCCTCGAGCCGCTTGACGATCGATTCGAGTTCCTCGATCGCCCGCTCGAAGGGGAGGCGCTTGACGTCGGAATGGGTCTCGTCGGCCATGCTCGGTTCCGGTGAGTCGCACCCTATATAATGTACTCCAGCAAGAGGGGCCACTCTGCCCCTGACCGCGTGACGAGGAATGGCGGCTGCAAACGATCTGGGATTAGGGGCGATCGCAGCAGGTTGTGCCGCTATTTGACCTGCATGAGGGCGGCGACATGAGCGGCAACCGAGTTGGCTAAGCCATCGAGGTCGTAGCCGCCTTCGAGCACCGAGACCAAGCGGCCTCCAGCGCTCGCGTCGGCTACCTCCATGAGCTTGCGCGTCACCCAATCGAAATCGCTTTCGACCAAGTTGAGGTTGGCGAGCGGGTCGCGCATGTGGGCGTCAAAGCCGGCCGAGATCACGATGAGGTCCGGCCGGAAATCGCGCAACCGGGGCAGAATCACCGTCTCGAACGCGGCACGGAACGCCTCACCGCCGTCACCCGGCCGCAACGGTGCGTTGACGATGGTGTCGTGCTCGCCACGCTCGCCCGCCGCGCCGGTGCCGGGGTAAAGCGGCATCTGATGAGTCGAGCCGTACATCACGGTGCGGTCGGACCAGAAGATCTCCTGCGAGCCATTGCCATGATGCACATCGAAATCGATGATCGCCGCGCGCTCGATGCCGTGTTTCGTCTGCGCATAGCGGGCGGCGACGGCGGCATTATTGAAGAGGCAAAATCCCATCGGACGCATCGTCTCGGCATGGTGGCCGGGCGGGCGCGTGGCGACGAAGGCGTTTGCCGCCTTACCTCCCATGATTTGGTCGACGGCGTGCACTGCGCCGCCGGCCGCGCGTAAGGCGGCCTCGAAGCTTCCCGGCGATAGCGTGGTATCGGCGTCAAGCCCGAGCAGACCCTGTTCCGGGGTCGCCTCGCGGATGGCGGTGACATAGCGCATCGGATGGCAGAGCGCGATGGTCTCGAGCGAAGCCGCCGGCGCCTCGACCCGCGCAAGCGGTCGAAAGCGCTCGTGGGAAAGCGTCCGGTCGATCGCGCGCAGCCGATCGGGGCGTTCCGGATGGCCGGCAGGCGTGAGGTGGTCGAGGCAAGCGGGATGGGTGATCAGAAGCGTGGACATCGGACGATCCGGGAGGCCGCGGGCGGTCGGTTATAGCAGAGGCGTTCGCTAGCGGCCTATCACATCGTCACGGCCGCAGTTCCCACCCGGCTGCTCACTCCCATCTTTGCCCGGTGACGCTGACGCCGGGCGGTGGCGGGGGCTCATCCGGCACGAAGAACGTCGGCGCCAGCGGCTCGGCCGCGTCCACGCGATATTTCTCGAAATCGGTCACGCCCTCGGCCGCGAGGAAGCTATCGTCGATGAGAAAATTGCCGGTAAAGCTGCGCGACGGCTTCTGGAACACGAGGTACGCCGCGTCGGCGATAATTTCGGGCGTGCGCGACATGCGCATGACCCGCTCGCCGCCCAGCAGGTTCTTGATGGCCGCGGTGGCAATGGTGGTACGGGGCCACAGCGCATTCACCGCGATGCCCTTGTCGCGCAGTTCGCCGGCAAGACCCAGCACGACCAGGCTCATGCCGTACTTGGCGATCGAATAGGCCGTGCTGCCGGAGAACCATTTTTCCCGCATGTCGAGCGGCGGCGAATTCATCAGGATGTGGGGATTATCCGCCCTTGCAAGATGCGGGATGGCGTATTTCGAGACCATGAAAGTGCCGCGCGTATTGACCTGATACATCAGATCGAAGCGGCGCACGTCGGTATCGACGACCGGCGTCCGCTGGATCGCGCTTGCGTTGTTGACGAGGATGTCGAGGCCGCCAAACGTCGCGACGGCTTGCTCGATCGCGCTTCTCACCTGCGCCTCGTCACGCACGTCGACCACAAGCGGCAGGGCGTTGCCGCCGGCCTTGGAGATCTCCTCTGCGGCGGTGAAGATGGTGCCCGGCAGCTTCGGATGCGGCTTGTCGGTTTTGGCCGCGACGACGATGTTGGCGCCGTCGCGCGCCGCGCGCAGTGCTATGGCCAACCCGATGCCGCGCGATGCGCCGGTGATGAACAACGTGCGGCCCTTGAGGGTCATGATGCGTCAGGGTTGGTCAGTCGCCTCGTCGAACGCAGATGACTTCAAGTCAGCGCCGCGTCCGCGGCGTTGACGCTGTCTGCCGATTGCACGACCGTGCGCTCGAGGCTCTCGCCCTGCACGGCGACATTCTCGGCGAAGAAGCGCGCGATCGCAACGCGCCCGGCCGCCTCGGCTCCATTACCGCCCATCCGCACCGCTGCGAGTGCCTCCTCGGCGAGGAGCGCGCCGCCGGCCGCGAGCGCGAACAGCCGCAGATAAGGCGTCGCGCCGGCAAGCGCCGCGGTGAGGTCGTTGCGCTGGCTGCCGAGGAGCCAATTCGTCGCGCGCTCCAACGCCTCGGTCGCGTCCTGCAATCGCACCCCGGTCCAGCCGAACGCGGGGTCGTTGGTGGCGTTGACGGCTTCGACGATCCGCTTGATTTCGCCGATATAAGCCCTCACCGTCGCACCGCCTGCGAGCGGCAGTTTGCGCGTAACCAGGTCGATTGCCTGAATGCCGTTGGTCCCCTCGTAAATCTGCCCGATGCGAGCATCGCGATAGTGCTGGGCGGCGCCGGTTTCTTCGATGTAACCCATGCCGCCGTGCACTTGCACGCCGAGCGAGGCGACCTCGCTGCCGACGTCGGTCGAAAATGCCTTGGCGACAGGAGTAAGAAGCGAGGCGCGTTCGTAGGCGGCCTTTCGCGCCGCTTCGTCGGGGCTGCGCTGTGCGCGGTCGAGTGCGACGGCGGTGGCGTAGGAGAGCGCCCGCGCGGCGCGTGTGAGCGCGCGCATGGTCAGCAGCATGCGTTTGACGTCGGGGTGCGCGATGATGGGGCTTGAACCGGTCTCCACTCCCGGTGCGCGGCCTTGCTTGCGCTCGCGCGCATAGGCGAGCGCCTGCTGCGTGGCACGCTCGGCGATGGCGACGCCCTGCAACGCGACCGACAGGCGGGCCTGGTTTATCATGGTGAACATGCAGGTCATGCCGTGGTTTTCCTCGCCGACGAGAAACCCGGTGGCGCCGCCGCGGTCGCCGTAGACCATGGTGCAAGTCGGAGAGGCATGAATGCCCAGCTTGTGCTCGATCGAGTGGGCGCGGGCGTCGTTGCGGCGACCGAGCGAGCCGTCGGCATTGACCAGGAACTTCGGGACGAGAAAAAGCGAAAGCCCTTTCGTTCCCGGCGGCGCCTCCGGGAGGCGAGCCAGCACCAGATGAATGATGTTATCGGTCAGGTCGTGCTCGCCATAGGTGATGAAGATTTTCTGCCCGGTGATGCGATAGCTGCCGTCCGGCGCGCGCTCGGCCCTGGTGCGCAACGCGCCCACGTCGGAGCCGGCCTGCGGCTCGGTGAGCTGCATGGTGCCCATCCATTCGCCGGAAACGAGCTTCGGCAGGTAGACGCGCCTGAGCTCCTCGCTGCCGTGTGCCACCAGCGCGTCGATCGCCGCCATGGTCAAAACCGGGGCCAGCCCGAAGGCCATGGCGGCGGAGTTCCACATTTCCAGGCAGGCGGCGTTGAGCGCATGCGGCAGTTCCTGGCCGCCCCATTGCGCGGGCGCCGCAAGCGCGTTCCAGCCCGCCTGCGCCCAGGCGTGATACGCCTCCTTCCATCCCGCCGCCGTGGTCACGGCGCCGTCCTTGAACCTCGCACCCTCGCGGTCGCCGACCGTATTGAGCGGAGCGAGGACATCGGTCGCGAACTTGCCCGCTTCCGTGAGCACCGCTTCGACCACGTCGGAGGAAAGGTCGCCGTAGAGGCCATCGGCGAGCGCTC
>Ga0307471_100001572_pt1 | contig 12546 bp, 12 predicted proteins | sample atmos_gasesAM3C__2_FD_204566 | JGI IMG/M metagenome (GOLD analysis project Ga0307471, IMG submission 204566) | Hardwood forest soil microbial communities from Morgan-Monroe State Forest, Indiana, United States - atmos_gasesAM3C_515 | ecosystem: Environmental > Terrestrial > Soil > Temperate... | reverse complement strand
GGGCGCGGGAACACGGCGTCCCGGCCGAGAAACTCGGGCGGCTGCTGGTGGTCGAAGACGCGCTGCGTGCGTGCCTCGCGCACTGGACCTGAGGCAGCGCGGCCCCCGCGAAATCGCGGGTCTTGCGATGCGGTGGTGACTCGCCGCGAGCCGCGGGCGCGATTTCACGGGGTGCCTTAGAATATGAGGATCGATGAGCATTTCACTGACTGAATCCGCGGCCGACCGTGTGAAGACATTCCTCGCCGCGCGCGGACCCGGTACGGGACTGCGGCTTGGGGTGCGGAAGACCGGCTGCTCCGGGTTCGCGTACGTCGTCAACTACGCCGATGCCCCACAGCCCGGCGATGCAATCTTCGAGGACCGGGGAGTACGGGTCTTCGTGGATACCGAGAGCCTGGCGCTGATCGATGGGACGGTCGTCGATTTCGTGAAGCAGGGGCTCAATGAGGCCTTCCGCTTCAGGAATCCGAACGTCAAAGGCGAATGCGGTTGCGGGGAGAGCTTCTCGGTGTGATTCTGCGGGCGCCCGCGCCGGCGCACTGCCGCGGGACGCGGCGCCCCACCCTGAAAAACTCCTTACCGGACGAGCACTTCCAGCGCGCGGTAAATTGCCGGCGCCTCGGCGGCCAAGGTAAACTTCGCCGCTTGCCTCGGGGTCCCCGCGAAATTGCGCGTCTTGCCGGTCGTTGCAGGCTCCTCGGTCAGGGCAAGCGCAATTTCGTGGGGTGGCTCGCGGGGCGCGGCGCGTCCGGCGCCGGAACATCTCCCACTCGTCTGCATCTTCGTGAGGTCAAAGCGAATGGCGCTCGAGCGCACCCTGTCCATCGTCAAGCCCGACGGCATAAGAGCCAACCTGATCGGCGAGGTTTATCGCCGCTTCGAGCAAGCTGGCCTCGCGATCGTCGCCGCCCGCATGCTGCATCTCTCGCAGCGCGAGGCCGAGGGGTTCTACGCCGTGCACCGCGAGCGTCCGTTCTTCAAGGACCTGGTACGTTACATGAGCTCGGGCCCGGTCCTCGTGCAGGTGCTGGAAGGTGAGAACGCCATCGCGCGCAACCGCGACATCATGGGTGCCACCGATCCGAAGAAGGCTGCGCCCGGGACCATCCGCGCAGATTTCGCGAGCAGTATCGAGCAGAATGTCGTGCACGGCTCCGATGCGCCCGACACCGCCGCACGCGAGATCGCGTATTTCTTCAGCACCACCGAGCTGCACCCGCGCGGCTGACGCCGCCAGCACAGGCCGGCCATGACCACCGACCCCGCGGAACGCACGAACCTGCTCGGACTGCCGCGCAGCGAGCTCACGGAGTTCGTGGCGCAGCTCGGCGGCCAGCCCTTCCGCGCACGCCAGCTCATGCACTGGATCTACAAGCGCGGCACGGGCTCGGTCGCCGACATGAGCGACCTGGCGAAGAGCTTCCGCGCGCGGCTCGCGCTCGCCGCCGAGGTGCGCGCGCCGGAGATCGTGGCCGTGCAGCGCTCCGCCGACGGCACGCGCAAGTGGCTGCTGAAGGCCGATGCGGCCCAGGCGTTCGAGATGGTTTTCATTCCCGAGCCCGACCGCGGCACGCTGTGCATCTCTTCGCAGGTCGGCTGCGCACTCGACTGCTCGTTCTGCTCGACCGCGCAGCAGGGTTACAACCGCAACCTGACGACCGCCGAGATCGTCGGCCAGGTGTGGCTCGCGGCGCGCGAGCTCGAGCAGGAGGCGCGTGAGCGGCTCGTCGCGGGCGCAGCTCTCGAGGGGGGGCTGCGCGATGAGCGGCACGTGACCAACGTCGTGCTGATGGGCATGGGCGAGCCGCTCGCCAACTTCCGCAACGTGGTGCCGGCACTGCGCATTCTTCTCGACGATTTCGGCTTCGACCTGTCGCGGCGCCGGGTGACGCTCTCGACCTCAGGGCTGGTCCCGCAGATCTACCGGCTCGCGGAGGAAACCAACGTCGCGCTGGCGGTGTCGCTGCATGCACCCGACGACGCGTTGCGCAACGAGCTCGTGCCGATCAACCGCAAGCATCCGATCGCCGAGCTGCTGCAGGCCTGCTGGCACTACCTCGATGCGCGATCCGGCCGCAGCGTCACCTTCGAGTACGTGATGCTCGATGGCGTCAACGATTCCCCGGCGCAGGCGCGCGCGCTGGCGCGGCTTCTCAAGGGGCACCCGGCCAAGGTGAACCTGATCCCCTTCAACCCGTTTCCCGGCACGCGTTACCGGCGCCCGCCCGCGCATGTGATCCAGCGCTTCCGCGACGAGCTGCTGCAGCGCGGGCTGCTCGCCACCATCCGCCGCACGCGCGGCGACGACATCGACGCCGCCTGCGGACAGCTCGCCGGCCGGGTGATCGATCGCACCACCGTACGGCTCGGCAACAAGGTCATCGGCGTCGCGGTTCAACCATGAGCAAGCACAGCAACACTCTTCCCGGCGCGCGTGCACGCGTGCGGCTGATAATCTGCAGCGGGGCTGCGGCGCTGCTGCTCGCCGCCTGCGCCTCGCAGAAAAAAACCGACAAGGCGCACGAAGCGGCCATCTACAACGTGCAGCTCGGTGTCGCCTACATGAACCAGGGCGATCTCGAGCGCGCCAAGGAAAAGCTCGACCGGGCGCTCAGCCAGGATGCGGGCAGCGCCGACGTGCACAGCGCGCGCGCACAGCTGTTCGCGCGGCTCGGCGACAAGGACAAGGCGGACACCGAGTACCGCGCGGCTTTGCGTCTGGCGCCGCAAGATCCGCGCATGGTGAACAACTACGCCGTGTATCTGTGCCAGAACGGCCGCGCCGATGACGGCGTGAAACGCTTCCTCGAGGCGGCGCACAACCCCATGTACCCGACTCCGGAAGCCGCCTACACCAACGCCGGGGTGTGCCTGCGCTCCGCCAAGCGCGACGAGGAGGCGCGAGTCAACTTTGCGCGTGCGCTGCAGCTGAAGCCGAACTTCGCCGAGGCGCAATTCCAGCTCGCCAACCTGCAGTTCGACCACGGCGAGCTCGTGCCGGCGCGCAATGGCATCGACGGCTTCATCGGCACTTACAACGCGACGCCCGATCTGCTGCTGCTCGGCGTGCGCGTCGCCCGTGCCCAGGGCGATCGCGTCGCCGCGCAGCGCTACGCCCGCAAGCTGCAGCTGGATTTTCCCGGAACGGATCAGGCGCGCGCTCTGGCCGCACTCGGCAGCGGTTGACGCGCATGACGGCTGAAGGCGGTGGCGGTGAGCCGCGCGGCATCGGCGCGCGGCTGCGCGCGGCGCGCGAAAAACGCGGACTGACGGTGCTGCAGGCAGCGGAACGCCTGCACCTCGATGTGCGCATCGTCGAGGCGCTCGAGGCCGGGGATTTCACCGCGCTCGGTGCGGATGTGTACGTGCGCGGGCACCTGCGGCGCTATGCCGAAACGGTTGGAGAGTCGCCGCCAGAACTGCAGCAGCTGTACTCGGAGAGCGCGCGGGCGCCGCGACCGGATCTCACACGCATCCCGCGTGGTGAGCCCGAGAACACATCCTCGCGGCTGCTGCTGCCGGCGCTGCTGCTGGTCGTGGGGTTCGCGGTCGCAGGACTCCTGTGGTGGCTGCTGACGCTGCCCGGAGAGAAGGCACGTCCGCTGCCCGCCGACCGCACCCCGGCTGCGGCGCCCGCCGCCGCGGTCGCCACAGACACACCCGACAGGGACGCCCCAGCTCCCGCCGCCGCAGGGAGCGGCGCAGCCGCACTGCCCGGCCGCGGGCCGCAAGCGCGCCTCGATCTGCGCTTTTCAGGCGCGAGCTGGGTCGAGATCTCGGACGGCCAAGGCCGGCGCCTGCTGCATGGGCTCATCGAGGGCGGGAGCAGCCGCACCCTGACGGGCAGCGCGCCGCTCATCGTGGTGCTCGGCAACGCTCCCGCAGTGACACTGCGGCTCAACGGGCAGCCGGTGCTGCCTGGGACGCTGGTGCGGCGCGACGGCAGTGCGCACCTGCTGATCGACGCTGCAGGCCGAGTGAGTGCGGCCGCTCCGCGGCTCGCGCACGGAGACTGACGTGGGCGAGCAGATCCAGCCGGTCCGCGGAATGAACGACGTGCTGCCGGAGGCGATCGGCGCCTGGCAGTACTTCGAGAGCTGCACCCGCGAGGTCCTGACCGCTTACGGCTACCAGGAGATCCGCGTACCCCTGGTCGAGCACACCGAGCTCTTCCAGCGCGCCATCGGCGAGCACACCGACGTGGTCGGCAAGGAAATGTATACCTTCAACGACCGCGAGCGGCGCAGCCTCACGCTGCGGCCGGAGGCGACCGCGGGCATCGTGCGCGCGCTCATCTCCAACGGCATGTTGCGCGGACAGCGCCACAAGCTCTGGTGCCTCGGGCCGATGTTCCGCCACGAGGCGCCGCAGGCGGGTCGCTACCGACAGTTCTGGCAGGTCGATGTCGAGGCGGTGGGATGTGTGGGCCCCGATGTGGACGCGGAGCTCATCGCCATGAGCGCGCGGCTGTGGCGCCGGCTCGGGATCGAGGGACTGACACTGCAGCTCAATTCCCTGGGCACTCCCGAGAGCCGCCGCGACTATCGCGCACGGCTCGTCGAGTACCTCAACTCACACGAGTCACAGCTCGATGAGGACAGCCGCCGGCGGCTCGGCGGCAATCCGCTGCGGGTGCTCGACAGCAAGAACCCGGACATGCAGGAGCTTATTCGCGGCGCCCCGCTCCTCACCGAGTACCTGGACCCCGAGTCGCGCGCGCATTTCGAAGAGCTGTGCGAGATGTTGCGCGCCGTCGGCGTGCCGTACGAGATCAACCCGCGCCTGGTGAGGGGACTCGACTACTACAACCGCACGGTGTTCGAGTGGATTACCACCTCCACCAGCGCACAGAATGCCGTATGCTCCGGCGGCCGCTACGACGGGCTGATCGCGCAGCTCGGCGGCGATCCGACCCCCGCAGTGGGTTTTGCCATGGGGGTGGAACGGCTGGTGGCGTTGCTGGTCGCGGCCGGGCGCACCCCGCCCGCGGCGCACCCGGACGTGTATGTGGTCGTCGGCGGTCCGCGCGCCGTCGGCGCGGCGCTGCAGCTCGTCGAGCGGTTGCGTGGCGAGCGCCCGGCGGTGCGCTTCGAGCTGAACGTCGGCGGTGGCAACCTCAAAGCCCAGTTTCGCCGGGCCGACCGCAGCGGAGCCGTGCTGGCCCTCATCGTGGGGGAAGACGAGATTGCGCGCGCCGTGGTCGGCTTGAAACCTTTGCGCGACACCGCCGGTCAGAGCGAGTGCCCGATCGCACAGCTGCCGGCGGGGCTCGATGCGGCGCTGGCAGCGGCCCGCGGCGCTGCCGTCGGGCCCTGAGATCTGGGGAGGATGCGTGGACGACTATCTGTCTGAGAAAGAGCAATGGGAGTGGCTCAAGGCGCAGGTGCGCGAGAACGCGCCCGCCGCACTGTTGGCGATCGTGGTGGTGGGCGGCGGGGTCTTCGGCTGGCGCTGGTGGCAGGGCCACCAGGACGCGCGCCATCTGGAGGCCGGAAGCAAGTACATGCAGATGGTCCAGTCGCTCGAGCGCGATGACCGCACGCAGGCGTTTGTGCTGCTCGGTGGGCTGGAGCGCGATTACGCCGACTCTCCGTACACCGATCAGGCGCGGCTGCTCGCCGCGCGGGTGTATGTCGATGAGGCGCAGCTCGATCACGCGGCGAGCGCGCTCTCGACCGTAGCCGAGCAGTCGAAGGATCACGACCTCGCGCTGGTCGCGCGCCTGCGCCTCGCACGGGTGCAGATTGCGCAAGGCAAGCCCGACAGCGCGCTCGCCACGCTCGGCGCCGCCGGCGACGCCGGGGCGTTTGCGGCGCGCTACCACGAGGTGCGTGGCGATGCCTATTACGCCAAGGGCGACAAGGCGGCGGCGCTCACCGAGTATCGCAGCGCCAGGAGCACCGGAGCCGAAGGCACCGAAACTGCGCTCCTGCAGCTGAAGATCGCCGACCTGGAGAACGGCGCGCCGCCGGTGCCGCCCACCGCCAACACGGTGGCCGCTCCGGCGGTCGCCCCGGCCGCTGCGAAGTAATCATGCGCGTACGGCAACTTCTGAAACCAACATCCGCACCTGCGTTGCTGGCGCTCGTGCTCATTGCCGCCTGCTCCAAGGACAAGAACGTCGATGAGCCGGCGAAGCTGACGCCGCTTCCCCACCCGAGCGTGCACGTGACCCACCTCTGGGGTCACAACATGGGCGACAAGAAGGCGGCCGTGCTTCGGCTCGGTGACGGCATCTCGATCACCGACCAGCGCGTCTACGCCGCGGGCCACAAGGGCGAGGTGGTGGCGCTCGATCTCGCCAACGGCCGGCTTCTGTGGCGGGCGAAAACCGGTGCGCCGCTCTCCGGGGGCACCGCCTCGAGCCCCGGGGTGGTGGTGGTCGGCGCGAGCGACGGGCAGCTGTTCGCCTTCGATCCCGCCAACGGCCACAGCCGCTGGAAGGTGCGCCTGAGCGGCGAAGTGCTGGCACCGGCGGCGATCTCCCCGCGGCTGGTCGCGGTGCGCACGGTCGATGGCAAGCTGCACGCGCTGAGCCCGCAGGACGGGCACGAGCTGTGGGCGAGCGAGCAACCGGTACCGCGCCTGTCGCTGCGCGGCACCGCGAGCCCGGTGATCGCGGGCGAGCTGGTGCTGTGCGGGTTCGATAACGGCAAGGTGGTCGCGGTCAACGCCGCCGACGGCTCGTTGCAGTGGGAAGCCACCGTGACCCCGCCGCACGGACGTACCGAGCTCGAGCGGCTCGATGACATCGATTCGCCGGTGCGCGTCTCCGGCCGTGACGTGTACGCGGTCGGTTTCCAGGGCAAGGTGGCGATGCTCGCGCTCGACACCGGGCAGGTGTGGTGGTCGCACGAGGACTCGAGCTACCGCGGCGTCACACTCGATGAGGACACGCTGTACCTCGCGGACGCCGACGGGGTGGTGGCGGCGTTGAAAGCCCGCACCGGTGCGGAGGTGTGGCGACAGAATGTGCTGCTGCACCGCGGCCTCTCGCCCATAGCGGTCATGGACGAAACGATCGTGGTCGGGGACTTCCAGGGCTACCTCCACTGGCTCGACAAAGCGAGCGGCGCGCTCGCGGCGCGCGTCGGTAGCGGCTCCGCCCGCATCAGCACGCAGCCACTCGTGGTCGGTGACATCGTGGTGGTCGCCAACGACCGGGGTCAGATCAACGCCTACCGCGTGAAGCCGCTCGCGGTGGCGGCCACGGCACGCAAGCCCCCGCCCCCGCAGAGCAAGTAGCGGCGCGAAGCGCGGTACGCGCGGCCATGTTGCCCGTCATCGCGCTCGTAGGGGCCCCGAACGTCGGCAAGTCGACGCTGTTCAACGTGCTCACCGGTACGCGCGATGCAATCGTCGCGGATGTGCCAGGCCTCACGCGCGACCGTCAGTACGGCTTCGGACGGGTGGGCCCGGTCCCGTACGTGGTGATCGACACCGGTGGGCTCGTCGAGAATCCGCGCGGTATCGAGGCGCAGATGCGTGCGCAGACGCAACGGGCGCTGGAGGAGGCGGACCGGCTGATCTTCATCGTCGACGCTCGCGCCGGGCTCTCGGGCCAGGATCAGTTCGTCGCCCGCGAGCTGCGCCGCGCGGGCAAGCCCGTGACGCTTGCCCTCAACAAGTCCGACGGACTCGACCCCGATACGGCCGCGGCCGACTTCCATGCACTCGGCTTCGGCGAGCCGCTGGCCATCTCGTCGAGCCACGGGAGCGGTTGCGAGGAGCTCATGGCACGCGTCCTCGCGGGCTTCGAGGCACAGCCGCCCGTCAGCGGGGAAGAGGCGGACGCCATTCGCATCGCCATCATCGGCCGGCCGAACGTCGGCAAGTCGACGCTCGTCAACCGCCTGCTGGGCGAAGAGCGGGTGATCGCGAGCGAGGAGCCCGGCACCACCCGCGACAGCATTCTCGTGCCCTTCGAGCGCGAGGGGCGCCGCTTTCTGCTCATCGACACCGCGGGAGTGCGCCGGCGCGCGCGAGTGGCGGATGCGGTGGAGCGCGCGAGCGTCGCCAAGACGCTGCAGGCGATCGATGAGGCGCACGTGGTGATCCTGGTCCTCGATGCGCACGACACGGTGGCGGAGCAGGATGCCAGCGTGCTCGGGCTCGCCCTCGAGCGCGGGCGTGCGCTCATCATCGCGGTCAACAAGTGGGACGGCATACCCGAGGAGCAGCGCGAGCAGATCCGCCGCCAGCTCGCCCTGAAGCTCGATTTCGTGCCGTTCGCGCCGCTGCATTTCATCTCAGCGCGCCACGGCACCGGGGTGGGTGAGCTGATGTACTCGACGGTGCGCGCCTACGAGGCCGCGATGCGCGCCATGCCGACGCGCGAGCTCACCCGCACGCTCGAGCACGCCCTCAGCATGCATCAGCCGCCGCTGGTGCGCGGCCGCCGGATCAAGCTGCGCTATGCGCACCAGGGCGGTCGCAACCCGCCGCGCATCGTCATTCACGGCAACCAGACAGCCGCGGTGCCCGAGGCCTACACACGCTATCTCGCCAATGTCTTCCGCAAGACGTACGACCTGTTCGCCACGCCGGTATTCATCGAGTACCGCACGGACGCCAACCCCTATCGGCGCGAGTCGCGGCCGCCGCGCGCGCGGCCGCGGCGGCAGCGCGCGGCAAGCCGCAGGTCGCGCTGAGCCATGGCCGACCGTGGCGCACGGTCGCACGGCACAGCGCCCGCGCACTGCACCAAAGGGTAGCGGTCGGCTCTGGCTTTGCATGATGAAGTCATCAAAATAGACCCTTGGTCGTGCTGTCGTGCGCCGGCCAACCGGAAGGTGAGAGTGGTAGCAGCTCGAAGTCCGCCGGGCCTTTGGGCCGTGCTCGCCGCCGCGTTGCTGTGCGTGGCTCGGGGCGCGCCGGCGCAGGAGTTGAATCCGCGCGCCTACGTCATCACGCCCGTGGGCACCAACGTGATCAACCTCGGGTATTCACACCTCGAAGGTAACCTCGACCTGAGCGGCGCGGCACCGATTGCCGATGCTCGTGCCAGCGTCGATCTCACCGCGCTGGGGCTCTATCGCGGCCTCGATTTCTTCGGCCGGTCTGCCAATGTCGCGGTGGCGATTCCGTACGCCGTAGGGAAGTTCTCCGGGTTGGTAGCGCATGCGCCGAAGCACGCGCATCGCTCCGGGTTCCTCGACTCCTCGCTGCGCTTTTCGGTGAATCTGATCGGCGGCCCGGCGATGGCGCCGCAGGAATTCGTCAACTGGCGGCAGGACATTCTGCTCGGCGTGAGCCTCAAGATCGTGGCGCCCACGGGGCAATATGATCCCACGGCACTCATCAACCTCGGCACCAACCGCTGGGCGTTCAAGCCCGAGATCGGCTATTCGCAGCGCTGGGATCACTGGGTGCTCGACGGCTACGCGGCCCTCTGGTTCTTCACGGAGAATCCCGAGTTCTTCTCGCACAACCAGTATTTCCCCGGCGTGCAAACGAGAACACAGAGCCCGGTGACGGCGTTCGAGGCGCATCTCAGCTACGACGTGCGGCCGCGCCTGTGGATCTCGCTCGACGCAAACTTCTGGTCGGGAGGCGAGACCAGCGTCAATGGCGCGGCGAACCCCTCGACCTACCAGAGAAACTCGCGGGTCGGAGTCACGGCTTCGATCCCGATCAGCGCACGCAACTCCATCAAGCTCAGTTACAACGACGGCGCTTATGTCCGCTATGGCGGCAACTACCGCTCGATCTCCGCCTCCTGGCAGTACGGCTGGATCGGCTGGCCGCGATTCCACTGAGGAGCCGTTTCACCGACCCACAAAGTTGCGAACACGCGCACAAACAGCCGCGTGCGTGCCACGCATAATCTCTGCGGCCATACCGCAGCAGAGGTCACTCGTGAGCGACAACAAGGTCGTCCCGTTTCGCAGGCGGCCGCCCTCGCAGGCGGAGCTGGAGGTCTATCAGCGGATGACGCGACACTGGAGTCCGACGCTCCGGCAGATGATGTTTCCCGAGCTCTTCGGCCGCGAGCAGGACAGACAGCGGCGCTCGCCGCGGCGCTGAAACCCCGGGGTCCCCCCGCACTCCGGGCGCCGGCCCGGGGTTGTGCGTTCCGTAAACGTTCGTCATCCTCCCGTGGCGGGCCCAGTGCCCAGGGTGGAGTGATGAGACCGCGACTACGCGTCGTCCCCGATGACCTCGTACGGCCGATCCTCGATGAAGCCAAGCGCATCCTCGCGGAGATCGGCATCGAGGTGCGTGGCGCGCGGCTGCGCGAGCGGCTGCTGGAGCAGGGCCTGAAGATCGCACGCACCGCCGACGATGCCGAACGCGTGCTGTTTCCGGCGGAGTACGTGGAGCGCGCTATCGAGAGCGCGCCCAAGACCATCCCGCTCCACGACCGCGACGGCTCGCCCTACACCGAGCTCGGCGGCGATCGGGTGCATTTCGTGCCCGGCTCGAGCGGACTGCAGGTGCTCGACCATCGCACCGGCGAGACGCGCCATTCCAAGACGCGCGATTTCATCGAGTACGTCCGCATCGCCGACGGACTGAAGAACCTGGGGTATCTCGCCACCGCCTTCTCCACCAATGACATCGAGCCGCAGGTCTCGGACGCGTGGCGGTTGTACCTGGTGCTCACCAATTCGCTGAAGCCGGTGGTCTCGGGCGCGTTCACCGAGCACGGGGTACCGCGCATGGCGGAGATGATGCAGCTCTTCCGGCGCGACAAGGCCGATCTCATCGCGCGCCCGATGTCGATCTTCACCGTCACCGCCACGGGCTTCTACCGCTACAGCGAGGACTCGTGCCAGAACCTGCTCGACTGCGCCGACTTCGGCATCCCGGTGGAGATCGTGCCGGTGACGCTGATGGGCCTGATCGCACCGGTGACCCTGGTGGGCGCGACGGTGATGCACGTCGCGGACGTGCTCGCCGGCATCACCATGGCGCAGATGGTGCGGCCGGGCACGCCGGTGCTGTTTGGCGGTGCGCCCGCGACCTTCCACATGAAGACCGCGATGTCGCCGATGGCGGCGATCGAGACGCTGCACCTGAACGCCGCATACGTGGAGATCGCCAAGCACCTGCAGCTGCCGACCCAGAGCTACATGGCGCTGAGCGAAGGCAAGTTTCTCGATGCCCAGGCCGGGGCCGAGACTTTCGCGGGTGCGCTGCTCGCCGCGATCAGCGGAGTCAACTCGGTGTCCGGGCCCGGGATGCTCGACTACGTGCTGACCTTCAGCCTCGAGAAGCTGGTGTTCGATGACGAGCTCTGCGGCCAGGCGCTGCACTTCTGTCACGACTTCTCCGTCATGGACGATCTGCCGACCGTCGAGCTGGTGCGTCAGCTGCTGCACGAGAAGCACCTGCTCACTGCGCGTCACACCCTGAGCTACTGGCCGCGGGAGCTGTACCTGCCGGGTGCGGTGTTCGACCGTGTCAACCGCGAGACCTGGCTCCAGGAAGGTGGCCGCAGCCTCGATCAGCGCGTGAAGGGGGAGGTCGAGCGGCTGCTCGCGGGGTACGCATCTCCGCGGACCGATCCCCTGGTCGACGCCGAGCTCATTCGCATGATCAAGGCGGGGCTCACGACCGATGAGGCTCTGCCGGAAACCCTGCCAGCGGTCGAGCATCCGCGCACCAGCGCTGGAGCGGTGCGCGAACGCCGCGGCCGCGGCAGGCGCCCGCCCTGAGCGACTCGACATAACGCAACCCTGATGTTGACCCAAGGGCGCAGGCCACGCGCCTGCGCCGGCGTCGCGTCGAACCCTAACGGTGAGCTAACCGACTCCCGGATAAGCTGCCAACAGTCGTTGACGTCAGATAGGAGGGTCCCATGCTCGCCAAGATCATCATCCTGGTGGTGCTCGTGGTTCTCCTCAGCGGACTGCGGATCGCACAGGAGTATCAGCGCGGCGTCGTGTTCCGACTCGGCCGCTACACCGGGCTCCGTGGCCCCGGTCTCTACTGGGTCATCCCGCTCGGCATCGAGCGGTCGGTGACGATCGACATCCGCACGCGCACCGTGTCTGCCGAACGGCAGGAAACCATCACGCGTGACAGCGTCACCGTGAAGGTGAACGCCGTGATCTGGTACCACATCGTCGATGCGGGCAAATCGGTCGTCGCGGTGAGCGATGCCGGGGCTGCGGTCTACCAGCTGGCGCTCACCAGCCTGCGCAACATCATCGGGCAGCACGACCTGGACGAGGTACTGCAGGAGCGCAACAAGATCAACGGCCTGCTGCGCGAGAACATCGCCGGCGCGAGCACGCGCTGGGGCATCGAGGTGGAGCGCTTCGAGATGAAAGACGTCGAGCTCCCGGAGGCGATGCAGCAGGTGATGGCCATGCAGGCGGAGGCGATCCGCGAAAAGCGCGCACGCATCATCAAGGCGGAAGCGGAGCTCGAGGCCTCGAGGAAGCTCGGCGACGCCGCGGAGCAGATGGCCAACAACCCGGTGGCGGTGGAGCTGCGGCGCATGCAGATGGTCACCGAGGTCGGTGCGGAGAACAACAGCACCACGGTGCTGATGATCCCGTCGGACTTCGTGACGCTCGCGAAAACCTTCAGTCA
>Ga0307471_100001569_pt1 | contig 12548 bp, 9 predicted proteins | sample atmos_gasesAM3C__2_FD_204566 | JGI IMG/M metagenome (GOLD analysis project Ga0307471, IMG submission 204566) | Hardwood forest soil microbial communities from Morgan-Monroe State Forest, Indiana, United States - atmos_gasesAM3C_515 | ecosystem: Environmental > Terrestrial > Soil > Temperate... | reverse complement strand
ACGAACTCCTCGCCCTTATGTTTTGCGATGGTTCCTATAATCCGTGCGCTGGAACTTTCCGTCGTGATGGCCATTTTGCCTTTTAGTTCCGGTCTCAGCAGTTCTTGAAAATTTTTCGGCAGCTGATTTGCGGAGAGCATTTTGGTGTTGTAGCCGAAGCCCAGGTAAGCCTCGCGGTCGGTAACCCAATATATCAATCCCTTGTCGGCCCTTGTTTTGGCTTCCTCCGGGAATTTAGCCAGCTCGGGCGAGGTGTAGGCTTTAAGTACACTCGCTTCACGCAACAACATGAGAGCGCCGGGCGTTGTTTCGAGGGCGTCGGCCAAATATCTTCCAGCCTTCGCTTCGCTAAGCAGCCGTTGAGACACATCGCTGCTGCCCGCGCGATAAACCTCGATCTGTATTTCGGGATATTTTTTCTTGAAAGCGTCAACCAGTTCCCTGTAGTTTCCCGATAGCGACGTGTACCAGAGCACTTTTCCCTCCGCCTTCGCGCCATCCAAAATAATTTTTTGCCGGTCCGGTCCGGTATAGGCGGCCAGCTCATTCAGAGTTTTTGGCTTGCCGCCCTGCCCCCATGCCGGATAGGACACCGTCATGATCAAAGTTATGATTAGACCTAAAGCTTTCATGCATTTCTCCTTCCAAGATCCGCAAACAAGATCGTTGCTGCGTAATGTAGCAAGCAACGGCGCGAAAGTTGAGAGCACGCGAGCGCAAAACGTTGACGCGACCGCGAAGAGGCGATATGCCAGCAGAGAGAGAAACAATCGGAGAGCCTGGAGGAATCGTATGCTTGGAGGTCATGCAGTCGCTCAGTGCCTGCGCAACGAAGGCGTGAAACATGTTTTTAGCGTGCCTGGCGAAAGCTACATCGCGGTGGTCGATGGGCTGGTAGATTTTCCTGAAATCAAACTTATTACCAACCGCCAAGAAGGCTGCGCCGCATTCATGGCGGAGGGCTACGCCAAGGCCACACGCAAACCCGGCGTCTGCATCGTCACCCGCGGTCCGGGCGCGACCAACGCGAGCATCGCCGTTCACAGCGCCAAATACGATTCCGTACCGATGGTGCTCCTGGTCGGACAGGTCAGCCGTGGCGCGCGGGGGCGGGAAGCGGGCCAGGAGATGGACTACGGTCAATTCTTCGGCAGTATCGCCAAGTGGGTCATCGAGATCAACGATCCTAAGCAGATTCCGCGGATTGTGAGCCGAGCGTTTCACATTGCCCGCACGGGCCGGCCGGGACCGGTGGTTGTGTCGCTGCCGCGCGATGTGATCGAACAGGACGCAGACATATCCATGATCGATCCTTATCCGGAAGTAAAACCCAATCCCGACCCCGGGGCGATCGAAGCCTTAGTCGGGCGCATCAACGCGGCGCGCAAGCCCGTGCTGCTCATCGGCTCGGGCACACAGTATACTCGGGCGTGGCACGAGGTGATCGACTTTGCAGAAAAATTTCAGATCCCTGTTCTGACTTCTTATAAACGGCAAGATGCCTTTCCGAATAATCATCCCAACTACGCCGGCAATCTTCTGACGTCGAACAAGGAGGCGCAAAGGCTTGCCTATGATGAAAGTGATCTATTAATTGTCCTCGGCTGCCGGCTCAACCAGCAGACCACCGGCGCCTTTACGTTTCCGCGGCCGGGACAACCGTTTGTGCAGATCGACGCGGACGAAGGGAATATCGGCCAGAACGCGCGCCCGGAAGTGGGGATCATCGCCGACGCCAAACAGACATTGCTCGCGGCGCTAAAGCATCCGGGGCCGCGGCCCAACGAGAATCGCGCTGCATGGATTGCCGAGCAACACGCTAAGCAAAAAGATTTCTGCACGCCCAAAGATCGTCCGACGCCCAAAGTCTCGATGGAACGGGTCATGAAGGACATAAAATCCGCTATGCCCGCCGACGCGATCACGACCACCGATGCCGGTAGCTTTGGCCAATGGCCGCAGCGCTACATCGAGTTTGATTATCCGGACTCCTACATTTCGCCGACCCTGGGCTGCATGGGTCCCGGCGTGCCCTCCGCGGTGGCCGCCAAATTAGCCCATCCGAATCGCGCGGTCATCGCCCATGTGGGCGACGGCGGATTTCTTATGACAGGGCAAGAAATGGCCACAGCAAAGCAATACAGCGCGAACATAATTACGATTGTGTACAACAATGAAGGTTATAACTCGATTCGCATGCACCAGGAGGCACAATACCCCGGCCGCCAATACGGCGTCGGCCTAGAGAACCCCGACTTCGCCGTCATGGGTGAATCCTACGGCGCGCTTGGTTTGAAGGTCACGCGCGACGAGGAATTTTTGCCGGCGTTTAAAAAAGCGCTGGCCGCTGATCGCTCGTCGTTGATCGAAGTGCAAACGGACTACGAATACGTGACGCCATCGGCAAGGTTGTCCGAGCTGGCAGGAAAGAAATTGGGCGGAGATTAGCTATCGAGGCGAACAATAGCGGCAATGGCAGTCCTTAGAACCCTCTCCCGCTGGGAGGGGCAGGGTGAGGGCCAGCATCACAGCGCCAACGCGCCCTCACCTCGATCCTCTCCCAGAGGGAGAGGAACTAGGATAGAAGACCGCTTCACCTTTCGATCTAAGAACTTCGCGGTCTTGGAATTCTCAAACCGTCATCGCTGACGCGGTGCGAAAAAAAGCGAGGTTTCGTGCGATCCGGCTTTCGATTTGTACTTACGCTTTCAATCGTTTTATGCGGTTGGTTCGTCAGCGATGTCCACGCGCAAGACGATCTTGCCATCAAAGCACAAAAAGAGCGCGAGCTAGTGGTCTACGGCACCGCGTTAGTAGCGCAATTCGAGAAATTCTCGGAACCTTTCAGGCGCCGCTATCCTTTCATCAAAACCCAATACTCGCGGGCCACCGGCGAAGCGTTAACGACGAAGATCTTATACGAGGTGTCCGCCCACCAACTTAGTCCCGATGTGGTTCTCATCAACAACTATACCCACCGAATCTTCATGAAAAAAAATATCATCACGCCCTACCTGCCGCCCACCGCCGGAAACTTTCCGCCCGGGTTCATTGATAAACAGGGTTATTGGTTAGGGTTTTACCTGGTGCCTTACGCCATCACTTACAACACGACGCTGGTGCCCAAGGGAACCGCTCCAAAGTCTTTCGACGACCTGTTGAATCCCAGGTGGAAAGGCCAAATTTCCCTCGAACGAGAAGAGTATCTGGTAACTCAATCCCATGCGCAGTACTTGGGACAATCCAAGGCCATCGAGTATTTCAAGCGACTCGCCCGGCAGGATCCGATTCTTGTTAACGGCCATAGCAAACAGGCCGTCCTGTTAACTGCCGGTGAGTTTCCGATCATTATCTATAGCGACATCGCCCGCACCGAAGAACTGAAAAGAAAAGGCGCGCCAGTCGAATGGGTTAAGGCTGAACCGCACATCACGGTGCTGGTGTCGGCGGCGATTACGCGCGAAGCGCGGCACCCCGCTGCGGCCAGGCTGTTCATGAATTATCTCGCCGCAGATGAAGGCCAGAAGGAAGTGCTGAGCATGGATAAACCGCCGGCGTTGCCGAAGTTTCAGCCGGACTATCTGCGTGGCGTCAATCTCTATCCGGCGGATTGGACCTTGTCAGATACCTATGAAGATTACAATTTACTTTATCGTGAGATATTTTGGAAAGGTAAATGAGCGCGTGCTTGGAGCGACATCCCCCCTCCTTCGTCCCGCCAAGGAGACTGTGTCGCACTCTCCAAAAGTCGCGCTGTCATCCCGAACGAATGTGAGGGATCTAAGAAAGATTTCTCGCTTCGACTCGAAACAAGGATTTCTCCTGGAGTTTACCCTGAGCTTGGCCGAAGGGATCGAAATGACAGAGAGGCGGATGGACACGATGTTTTCGCTATTGCGACACAGATTCAAGCGGAAAGAGGGTGGGGACACAATCGACGCTAAGAAGAGCCGGAACACCAGCTGTGACTAATTCGGCTTAACAGACCTGTGAGAAAGGAGACGAGAACAATGAAACTTTTCAGCTTCATCATCTTGGCTCTCTTATTTCTGCCGTCAGGAGCATGGGCACAAGCGCGAAAGCCCGCGTCGATCACAGAGCTTGCCAGCTACCGCGGCGCCGATCGCGAACAGCTTCTTTATGCCGGGGCAAAGACCGAGGGCAAAATCATTTGGTACACGTCCCTGGCCGGAGACTCTTACAAGGAAATGGTGAAAGCTTTCGAAGCCAAGTATCCAGGTGTAAAGGTTGAATCTTTTCGAGCCGGAGGAGCCGACTTGGTTACGCGGCTAGAGGAGGAAGCCAAGGCAAGACGTAATATTGCGGACACTATTGAGACCACCGAGGGAAGTCTCATATTCCTGCGCGATGGAAAACTGCTCCGTCCTTATGACTCTCCGTATCTGGACAAATATCCGGAAGACGGAAAGGAACGAGCCGGTAAGAGTCTCGTTTATTGGGCCCTCGCCAGAGAGTCTTATATTGGCTTCACTTACAACACGACGCTTGTGCCCAAGGAGGCGGTGCCGAAAAATTTCGACGGCCTTTTTCACCCGCAACTTAAAGGGAAAATGGGCATCAGCATCGGGCAGACTAGTGACAAAATCATTGGAGCCATGCTTAAGACCAAAGGCGAGGAGACGGTCAGAAAGCTCAAAGGGCAGGAAATAAAGCTTTATTCGATCGAGGCTCCGGCGCTCGTTAATAACATCGCCGCTGGAGAGATCGTCGCGTCGCCTGCGATCTTTCAGACCCATACTCTGCTCGCCGCCTCTAAGGGAGCGCCGGTGGAGTGGGTTCCAATGGATTTAGTTCCCACCAACGTGGGCAGCGCAGCCATTGCGGCCAATCCGCCGCATCCCCATGCCGCGCTGCTCATGGCGGATTTTCTTCTTAGCCCTGAGGGACAGGGAGTGCTGGAGAAATTCTACTACGGCAGCGGCGCCAAGGAGTATGGATTTAAAAAGTGGCGCCCGGAACGAGGCCTAACAACGGACCAGTATGAAAAGGATCTTGCTCGTTGGGACAAATTACTTAATTTGGTTACACGCAAGTGAGGACATTTTCACCGCAGAGACAAGAGTACGCAGAGTAAAATTTCGGAATTCGAATTTTCCATCTCGGCGTCCTCCGCGCCTCAGCCTTGAAAACTGTGGCTGATCCGTCCTTTGGCGGATAGGCGGTAAATAACCCAAGACAAGGAGAACCACTATGAACGACCTACGCATCATCGACGCCGACGGACATGTGCAAGAGCGGGATGCCAACTGGCAGGAGCTCTTGGACCCGCCGTATCGGAAGCATGCGCCGTCGATGGTTCAGTGCGCCGATGGCCGCACACATCTCTTGTTGGAAGGAAAGATCTGGGCGAAGCCGAGCGGGATCGGCTGCGGTATCGGCACAGCGCCGATTACCAGAAGACCGCAACCGACCACCGGCATGTTCGATCCGGTGCAGCGCCTAAAAGACATGGACATGGAAGGGATCGACACCGCGGTCAACTTCGGCACCACGGTGTTCCTGAGCCTGCCGTTTCTAGAAAATCATGATCTCGCCTGCGCCATCGCGCGCGCCTACAACAATTGGCTCGCTGGTTATTGTCGGACCGATGCAAGGCGGTTAAAAGGCGTCGCATTGGTTGCCATGCAGGAGCCGGCAGAGGCGGTCAAGGAACTAACGCGTTCCGTCAAAGAGTTGGGCTTTGTCGCCGTCGCCGTCGCCGGACATTCCGCCGGGAGAAACCTCGATCATCCTGACTTTTATCCGTTCTATGCGAAAGCCGAGGAGCTCGGCGTGCCGGTCTGCGTCCACGTCGGCTCGGGCCGCCCGGCTGCGGCAGCGGAGCGCTTCGACAACCCGTTTTTCGTTCACGCCACGACGCACGCGTTCGAACAGATGATCGGCGTCATGTGCATCGTTGGCGGCGGCATTCTCGAACGCTATCCAAAGTTGAAAGTGGCGTTTTTGGAAGCCGGCGCCGGTTGGGTTCCGTACTGGATGGAGCGTTTGGATGAGCACTATGAATACATGGCACCCTCGGTGCCGCTAATGAAAAAACCCTTTAGCGACTATATGCGCAGCGAACAGGTTTACTATTCCTTCGAGCCCGACGAACACACTTTGAATTTTGTCATGGATTACGTTGGCGAAGATCGTTTGGTATTCGCGTCAGACTACAACCACGGCGACAGCAAGTTCCCGCATACCGTTGAAGCTGTGACCGGCCGCAAGAATTTAAGTGAGAGTCAAATGCGTAAACTGATGGGCGACAACGCGGCGCGGCTGTACAATATTTAATCGTAGGGGCGACCTGCTGGTCGCCCATGGGGAAGCCGGAGGTCAGCGATCAGAAGTGAAAAATTAAAAATTAGAGAATGATACACGACAACTGGGAAAAACAATGCGCGAAGGAAGCAAACCACAGCACATTAAAGATAGGGCTTTTGATTTCGCAGTAGACACTGTTGGCTTTGCCAAAAGCTGAATGTGCAGGCCGAAGCAAACAGGACGATAAGACGACAGCTTTTGGGCTGTGGAACCTCGATTGGAGCGAATATAGAAGAAGCTCACGCCGGACAAAGTTCGGCCGATTTCCTCAGCAAATGTTCAATTGCGCTTAAAGAAGCGCGCGAAACGATCTACTGGTTGATGCTGACAAGAGCCTCCGGTGAATCGGCTAATGACGTGGACGGACTTCCAAAAGAAGCGAATGAAATATCACGCATTATCGGGTCAATAATCGTCAGCACGAGGAACGGTAAAAAACAGCGATGAACTTCTTCCCCTTTTTTAATTTTTAAACTTTTAATTTTTAATTACTCCGAAGGAGAACCATGCCTTACGTGAAAGCCAAGGACGGAGTCGATATCTATTACGAAGTGTCGGGGCGGGGGAGGCCGTTTTTGTTTCTCAGTGAGACTGCCTGCGATGGCGCGGTGTGGAATCTGTATCAGGTTCCCGAGTTTGCCCGCGATCATCGCGTGGTGATCTTCGACTATCGCGGCACGGGCCAGTCGGCCAAGCCTTCCGCTCCGTACAGCACTGACATGTTCGCTGCCGACGCGGTTGCGATACTCGATCATCTCGGTCTTGAAGGCGCGGTCGTGTGCGGCCACTCCATGGGCGGGAGAGTCGCCCAACTCATTGCGCTGGACCATCCGCGCAAAGTCAGCAAGCTGATTCTCGCGTCCAGTGGGGCGGCGCATCCGGGGGAGACGGGCATTCCGTTGAGGATTGCCAAGGAAATGGTCGAGATGGGGTACGAGCGCTATGTTCGGGACCACACGATCGTGGTTGGTTGGACAGAGTCTTACGCAGAGCGGCACATGAAGCTCATCGAGGAGTATCTAAAGGTGCGAATGGCGAATTTGTGCCCGGTGGAGTTCTACTTCCGGCACGTGCTCGCGCGGCAGGCCCACGATACTAGCGGCCGATTAAAAAATATTAAGGTTCCGACGCTCATCTTTGTCGGAGACGACGATCATTTCGTGGTGAGCGATATGTCGCATCGCGCCGGTGCCGATATTCTAGCCAAGGGAATTCCCAACTCCAAGCTAGTCGTGCTGCCGGGTGAACGGCATAGTTACTTCTATACGGAACCGGAAAAAGTCCATGGCATCATAAGAGATTTTTTAAAGTCTTGAGTCTAGCGCGACGGAGCTGCAACCAATAAATGCTACAAAACGGGAACAGACATCCATTTGTTCCTACTCACGTTCCCTCAGACCGGCGGAGGCCGGTATCCATCCCCCCTTTCGTCACACCAGCAAAAGCTTTTACTGGAAACAGTGTCCAGCATCACCCACCGAACCTAGATTCCGGCTTTCGCCGGAATGACGGATGGGTTACCACCGGGACTCCCAGTCCTTTTTGTAGTAAAATTTTCGCCGGCTACAAAAATTTACAGTGGATAGCAATGCAATCCAAAGGAGGCCAGTATGGCGTACACGGCAAAGGGCAGAACAAAGAATTTTCCTGTGTTCGATTGTGACAGCCATATCTACGAACCAGCGGAAATATGGGACCGCTACATTCCGCAAACCCAGCAGCATTTCGCCAAGACCCATTTTTACCGGGATGCCGACCGTCTCATTTTGGTGCGCAACGGTAAAATCAGCTTTAGAGATCCGGATAAATGGAAATATCCCGGGGAAACCTGGCATCCGGGACTAAACAAGAAAATTATCGGCGCCACGCAGCCCGGAACCAAGGACTGGGATGAAAAGATCGGCCGTAATGCCAGCGCCAGAGATCCGCGTGCGCGACTGAAAGACATGGACGCCGCCGGCATTGATCAGGTCATGATCTTTCCCTCGACCTTTGTATACCTTCCACTCGTGGACAACGCCGAGGCGGCCCACATTTGCGCCCGAGCCTACAACGACTGGGTTTTCGACTATTGCAGCGCCGATGCCAAGCGACTTTTTCCGGCGGCGGTTTTGCCGATTCAAAATGTCGAGTTTGCCATCGAAGAATTGCGGCGGGTTGCCAGACGCGGATTCAAATCAGCCCTGGTGCGGCCCATCATCGCCCACAACAAGTATCCGACGTTTCCGGAGTTCGATCCGTTATGGCGCGAGTTCGAAGAGCTGGGAATGGTGCTGGGCATGCATACGTTTCCGTCGCGCGGAGAAGCTTTGTCGCCCGGTTTGGGCGAACGCATGGGAGCTAACCGCAAGCGTCTATTCGGCGATGAAGATGTTCTCGTCTACTCGCCCGGACAATTCGTCGCCAACATCATGGAAATCATGGGCTCGCGCCAAGCCGGCGATGCCGCCTACGGTTTCATCGCGGAGGCGATGACCTGGACCGAGGTGGTGCTCATGACGGGTTGGCTGGAGAAATTCCCGCGGCTCAAAGTGGCGATCCTCGAGTCCAACTCGAGCTGGCTGCCGTTGGTGCTGGAAAAGGCCGAGACCTATCTGGAGTTGTATCGCCATATTGGAGAAAAAATCGGCGATCCGCATGAGGTCTTCTATAAGACTTGCTTCATCGCCTTTGAGAGCGACGAGGAGATGACGTTTCGCTTGTGGGATCTCTATGAAGATATCGCGCTGTGGTCTTCGGACATGCCGCACCTCGACGCCTCCGATGTATGGGAGGCCATCGATCACATGAATAAATGGAAGGTGCCGCAGGAAGTACAGGAAAAAATGCTCGGCGGCAACGCGCGGCGATTGTATGGCATCGAGCCCCAGTTGATCGTCACCGCCGCGCCGGATGAGTATCGGCCGATTACGATGTCGCGGTACGCGTAGTTCGTGATCGTGCACGTGATTCGTGTTCGAAAAAGAGATTCGAAAACCCAGAATCAGCAGATGTATTCCGTTACACGGACACGAGTCACGAACACGATCACGGCACTTTCGCGTCTGTTGTCTATCGCTTGTAGAGCTGCTTGATAAATCCTGAAGCTTCTAACTCCCGCACTAAGCTCGCGTCGACGAACGCCTTGGGATCGGCCGCGGCGGCTTTCGGATCGCGCGGCGCCAGGTCGTCGAGTAGAGTTTTCACGCCTTCCGGGGTCGGCAGCAGATTGTCCGGATAAGCCGCCGTGTAGGCTTCATAGGCGCGTTCAAGACCCTCTGGGTCAGAAATACGCAAATTTCTCCCCCAAATCATTTTCGCCTCTTCCTTGTTCGTTTTATTGAAATGGATCGCCTCGATCATCGCGCGAGAAAATTTCAGCAGCACGGGCCGTTTCGCCTTCACAATCGATTCCCGGGATAACACGGCATTCCACCAGAACGGTATCTTAAGCGAGCCGATGTCGAAGAGATCGCGAAAACCTAATCTCAAAGCCTGGCGCACATACGGCTCGGGGATGATCGTGAATTGTATGACCCCCTTTGACAGCGCCGCGAATCGTTCCGGGTTGCCGCCGGCGGTGATGATTTTAGCGTCTCGTTCCGGATCGATTCCAAGTCTTCGCAGCGCAAAGCGAAGGCCTGTATCAGAAGCGCTGCTGATTCGGTTGACTCCTCCGATCTTCCCTTTGAGCTGGTCCGGGCTCGTGATGCTTTGCGTGGTTATGATGTGATCAACAAAAGTCCGCACGACGCCGAGAATCATGATCATGTCGGCTCCGGCCAGGCGCGAGCTGACGAGCGTGCCTACCGAGGTCGCGGAGACATCGATCTCTCCCGCCAGAAGAGCCTGCGAAACGATGGGGCTGGCGCTGATGCTGATGATTTCGGGCTCCAGCCCCTGCTTTTGCAGTAATTTCTTTTCTTGCATAATCCAGATCGCGCTGTTGGCTGGGCTGGCGCCGGCCCAGGCGATGCGGATTCTTTCTTGGGCGTTGATCAAGCTCGTGAGGCTTAGCAACGCTGCCGACGCCAAAGATACTGCGAATAATTTTCGAATCATCTTCGTCTCATGCTCCTGTCTAGGGTCGTTGGTTGTCGCGATGTAAGGGCGACCAGTCCCTCGACTCGGCTCGGGACACTGAGCTTGTCGAAGTGTCGGTCGCCCCTACGCAACGATGCTGCCGGATCCATGTTTCGCATATTTCGATTCAGTTTTGCAAAAACCCAAGCATGTGCGCCTCCGGTTTCGAGAAATTTGACATCGCCCAGGTTTTAATACTAGCCTCTCGACGAAAGAACCACGGGAGAGAAGAACATGTTTATACACCCGCTCAAAAGCCGAAAGTTTTCTTGTGCCACGTTTCTTGCGATCATACTCGTGGCGCAAACTCTAGGACTAGCGTTGGCGCAACAAAAAAAAGACGACGTCAGCATCGGCTATGCGTCGCCGAGCGGTGTGTTTGCACCGGTTTTCGTTGCGCAGGAGCAAGGTTTGTTCAAAAAATATGGCCTGGGAGTTAAAGAACTGATACTGTTACGTGGCACCGGACCGGCAGCCGCGCAAATGCTTGTGGCCGGTACGGCGCCCATTGCCGCTTTGGGCGGCGCTCTGGTGGAGGCGGCGATCCGCGGCGGCGGGCTCGCCTATATCGCGAGCACGTCGAATAACTTGATCTTTTCCATATATTCACGGCCCGAAATCGCGCGGCCGGAAGATCTCAAAGGAAAAACCGTAGCCGTCGACGCGAAGGGCGGCTCCATCGAGCTTGCGACCATCGTAGCCTTGAAACACTATGGCTTAAACCTCGGAAAAGAAGTGAGCGCCGTCTATCTCGGCGGGCCAGTGGCGCAACTCGGCGCTCTGGAAAAAGGCATAGTCGATGCGACCACGCTTTCAGCGCCGACGACACTCAGAGCCAAAGGAATGGGACTTAAAGAGTTGATCAATATCGGCGCCCTGAAACTCAACTACGTTCATACGGCCATCGGCGTGAACCGAAGTTTTGCGAAAAATAATCCAGAAATGATAGAGGCCTTTCTCAAAGCTTACATAGAGGCGCTCAAGGTAACGCGGGAAGAGCCGGGCCTGGCACAAAAGGCGATCGGCAAATATACAGCGATCAATGACGCTGAAGCGCTCAAAGTCACCTACGAGACTTTTCTGCCTGCCTTTCAACAGCGCGTCCCGTATGTTTTGCGCGAGTCGGTGCAGGGAGTGCTGAATTTCTCTACTTCGCCCGAAGCCAAGTCTCAGCGTGCGGAGGACTTTATCGACCATTCGTTTTTGGAAAAGATCGAAGCGTCGTCATTTGTGAAGAAGCTCTACGGCGAGGCCAAGCCGTAGGCGCAAAAACTTGGAAACGTTCAAGCCGCTCAAAAGATTCAAATCGTTCAAGGCCTCCACCTCTTTCCTCCCCCGCGGGCGCGGGGGAGGATGAAGGAGGGGGTTTGAACTCGGCTAATTAGCGCACCGGGATAGAGGAATTTATGCCAAAGGATATGCGCAGTTGGATCAAGCAGTTGGAAGACGCGGGGGAGCTCATCCGCATAACCAAGCCCGTCCATCCGCACACGCAGATGGGGGCGCTCCTGTATCAATCGAGAGAAAAGGGGCTGCTCTTCGAAAACCTCGAGGGATTTCCCAATTGGCGCAGCTTGGGTATGGCGCCGGCGAACCTGCGCCACGCTGCTCTGTCTTTTGACACAACGATAGAGAAACTGATCCCCACGGCGGCGGAACGAACTCTTAGGCGTCAGCCACTGGAATTGGTCAAGACGGGGCCAGTTAAAGAGGTCATTCTGACAGGCGACAAGGTGGATCTCACCAAGCTGCCGGCGCATATCGCCGGCACTGAAGAGACGCCCTACATCGCATCCGGCTTAATGGTCGCGCGCGATCCCGACAGCGGCATCAACAACGTCGCGTTCCATCGTCTCCAACTCAAAGGGCCGCGAAAAATGGGTGCGTTGATTGTCCCACGCCATACCCGCCAGATCCTCAATAAATATGAGCTGAGAAACGAACCCATGCCCGTTTCTATTTTCGTTGGTCACCACCCGCTCTACTACATGGCGGCGGCGAGTACCGGCGCATTTGAGATGGATGAGCTGGAGTTAGCCGGCGGGCTCATTGGCGAACCCGCCAAGGTCGTCAAAAGCGAAACCAACGATTTGCAGGTTCCCTACGACGCCGAGATTATTCTCGAAGGCCGCATTCTTCCCAACGTGCGGGAAGACGAA
>Ga0307471_100001568_pt1 | contig 12551 bp, 10 predicted proteins | sample atmos_gasesAM3C__2_FD_204566 | JGI IMG/M metagenome (GOLD analysis project Ga0307471, IMG submission 204566) | Hardwood forest soil microbial communities from Morgan-Monroe State Forest, Indiana, United States - atmos_gasesAM3C_515 | ecosystem: Environmental > Terrestrial > Soil > Temperate... | reverse complement strand
TTCATCGAGTTGCATGTCGGTGCGCAGAAAGTTTTCGAACCACGTTTCGATGCGTTGTCGATCTTTCAAGACCTCCTCGGTGATGTAATTCGCGTCGATGTTTATGCAAATCGCGCCAACGATTCCGAATTCCTTTCGCTTAATCGGGATCGTGGTGCATTTGAATTTTCGCGCGCCAATGTGCAGCTCGTAGTTCAACTTGTCCTCGTTCAGGAGCTGGCGACGTTTCAGATCAATCAGCAGATTTGTTGTGCCGTCACGTAAGTGCCGGCCGGTCACGTTGTTTTCGAGCGTAATCAGCGAGTGCGCCGGGTCAGCGAGATTATGCAACAAGATCTCGATTGCGGTATTTGGAAACGATTTTCCGATCAGCCGCACAATTCGCTCGTAGTTCTCAAGGAATTCATCTGTGTCATCGGTGACCTTTTTCCCGTCGTATTTCTCGAATAGCTGCGCGTAAACCTTCTGCTCCGCGGGCTCGAGCTGCGCGCGCACGCTGTTTTGCTCACCGATGAAGATGAGTTGCCGCGCGGCTGTATGATCTTCGTTCTTGAGGAAGTAATGCATGCCCAGCCGGAAATCTTTCAGGCTGAACTCGCCGAAGTTTTCCCGAGTGACGGTAAAGGGATAGAAGTCGTACTCTTCGAGATTTCGCCCGAACTTGCGCCGCCGCTCCTTGTATTTGCCCCAGACGAAGCCGAGGGCGAGGAACAGCAGCGATACAATAATCGAAGCTAAAACGTTGATTGTAAGCTCGCTCTGCAACGCGTTGATCATATTGCCAACATCTTGTTGAGTACTGTAGCCATCGGCCTGCGGCCGACCTCTTGTTGTGTTCCTCGGAAACGGCTCACAGAGCCGTGGCTACAAACTGTGCTGACCCCAAGTTGCGCGATCATCACAGATTTCCACCCAGACTGGAGAGCGTGATGTTTTCGACGAGCGTGTCCGTCGGGCGCGCTAAAGCGAATGCCACCGCGTCAGCGACCTGTGTGGCACTCATCATCCGTTCTCGTTGCCATTGGCCTTCGACCTGGCTCCAGATGTCGGTGTCGGTTGCGGCGGGATAAACGTTGATCACGCGCACTTTGCGGTCGCGCAGCTCTTCGCGCACGCAGCGCGAAAAGCCGTCGAGCGCAAACTTGCTCATGCAATAGGCGCTCCAGTTTGGGAACGCGGTTTTTGCTGCGACTGAAGGAATGTTGACGACGCTCGAACCCGGCGGCATCCGAGGTCCAAAGCGCTGGGTTAACAGGAACGGCGCAGTTACATTGACACCAACCGTTTGCTCCCATTCGATCGACGTGATCTCGGTGAACGGTTTCACTACCGCAATGCCTGCGTTGTTCACGAGCAAGTCGATTGGATCCCGGCCGACGTCGTCGATGAGATCGGAAACGCCACGCTCCGTCGCGAGATCGTGAATCAGCGGTGTTACCTTCGAACATTGCGGCTCGACAAGTTTGCGCGTTTCCGCGAGCGCCACTGCGTCGCGCCCGTGCAAAAGCAGTTCGACATCTTCGCCAGCGACTTTTTCCGCGATCGCGCGGCTTGCACCTGTGATGAGACATCGTTTCATTCGCACTTATTGTAGCGGCGGTCTCCGACCGCCGACCACTCGATTCTTGACGCTCAGAGAGCGCCGCTACAGTTCACGTTCGCCGCAACGTAAACCGGTTGTTCCTCGTTTCCGACAGGCGCAATCGTACGAGCTGTTGATTCACACGGTTATCAATCTTTGGCCAAAGCGCGCGCACGATGTTTTCGCCTGTCGAAGGCGCGTCCCGAAAATCCTCCGTTTCCAGATCCAGATGCCGATGCTGCCAGGGTTTCAGTGATTGATGAATCGCGTCGTTCAACACAACGAAATTGTAAAGGGTTCCGCTGCGCTCGTCGTATTCGCCTCCGATCGTTGTCTCTGTCAGGTAGCGATGACCGTGGCCCCTTGGATTGTTGCACTTACCATAAAGCCTCATGTTCTCGGCATCGGAAAGCGTCGCCGTATGCAAGCGATGCGCTGCGTAAAACGGTACCTGCAATCCAAGGAAGATCGTGTTGTCTTCCCACGCTTCGGCAAAGAAGTCGGCCCGCTCGTGCAAACGAACGTGCTGCAGTGGCATCATCGAATTGACGCGTTCATAGATATATTCGGCCAGAGTCTCAGTCGTGATGGGACGTCCTTTCAGTCCGGTTACTTCGTTAAGATACTGGTGATCGAGTTCGGCGCGCAACGCGCGGACACAGGTCTCGATTTCATCATAGCCGACCAAAGACCGTTTGGGATCGAGTTGTCCCGCTCGAAACGTGAGGCGGCAGCGATAGTTGTGTCCGTGCGGTGCAGTAGCCGGCCCAAACAGCCGCACGTTTTCCTCCGGGCTCAGATGCGGGGACATCGTTCTGCGTGCTGCGGAGAATTCGAACCAGTAATTTGCCTCAGAAGCACCGGTGAAATAGTAAGTCGCGCTCCGCTCGGATGACTCGCTTAAGTGACAGACGGACAGTTTTGCTTCGACGTCCGAAAACAGCGACGCGACATCGCAATAAAGCTGACGGGCGATGTTCTCTGCAGTGGGCGGAACCTCGCGAAACGACGGATTGTCCTGGTTTAAAAATTTATGATCGAAACCATCGCGAAGAACTTTTCCAGCGCGCTCCTTAATTTCGCTGATGTTGATCAGCATCCCAGTTACTGGATCGACCGGACCGGTGAAGACGAAATAGGCAACGTAATTTCGGCCGCTGCCATAGCGCGCACTTGTTTCCGGTCCAAACGCTGTCGCGTTCTCCTTCTCAGTCCAACCAACGACGTTCAAGCGTCGAGATGCGGAAAATTCCAGGCGTTTGCTGACGGTCAGGAGCATACGCAAACAATTGTAGGCCGTCTCTGCGAGACGGCATCTAATTCAGAAGCGTCTGACACAGACGCCCTACAGTTAGTCGTTCAGCAGCGAGAGGAATTCGGAGCGCGTTCGCGCGTCTTCCTTGAAAACGCCGAGCAAGCACGACGTTTTCATCACCGAATTCTGCTTCTCAACTCCGCGCATCATCATGCAGAGATGTTTTGCCTCAATGACCACACCAACGCCACGGGGATGCAGTGCCTTCATTAACGCGTCCGCAATTTGCATCGTCAGGTTTTCCTGGATCTGCAGTCGCCGCGCGAACATGTCCACGATCCGCGCCGTCTTCGACAGACCAACCACCTTGCCGTTAGGTATGTAAGCAACGTGCGCTTTGCCGATGAACGGGATCAAATGGTGCTCACACAACGAATACAGCTCGATATCTTTGACCAGAATGATCTCGCTGGCTTCCGAATCAAAAAGCGCGTTGTTAACTAGTTCGTCCAGGCTTTGCCTGTAACCCGCGGTCAAAAATTCGAATGCGCGCGCCGCGCGAGCCGGCGTTCTAACCAAACCTTCGCGCTGAGGGTCCTCACCAATGGCTTCGAGCAACCCAAGAAACGATTGCTCCATGCTCGCGACCCGAGCGGCGCCACAGCGCGGAATCTTGCTGATTCGGCGTTCAGCGGCTTGCAACTCAGTTTCAGTTTCGGAATTTCCGTCCCGCATTGAACTAACTTATCTGGACTGGACTCTCCCTCAAGGAGCAGCGGTCTCTAGTCCGCAGCAGCAGATTCAGGGACCCGATCCAACTAATCCAGCCAGCTCTGCGGATATTTTTGGTCGTCGAGCGCAACAGCTTGCTCAGTGAGTTCGAGTGTATGTTGCGTATCGAACATGACCGCCAGTTCTTCCGTGCGCGTGGCGTTCTTGCTCGCCATGATCGTGCCCGGGTGTGGGCCGTGCGGAATTCCGCGCGGATGCAACGTAATCGAAGCCGGCTCAATACCCCGGCGCGACCCAAAATTGCCGCGCACGTAAAACAAAACTTCGTCGGCTTCGACGTTGTCGTGCACCCAGGGAATTTTTACAGCTTCAGGATGGGTATCGAGCAGCCGGGGCGCGAAAGTGCATACCACGTATCCGCGAATTTCAAATGTCTGATGGATCGGCGGCGGTTGGTGAACCGTGCCCGTGATCGGCTCGAAGTTCTGCGCGTTAAATGTGAAGGGATATACGTAGCCGTCCCAGCCAACAACATCGAATGGATGATGAGCCATCGTCACCTGAGTCCAGCGCGGACCGTCCTTCACTAAAATTTCGGTGTCTTCATCCTTGTCGATCGTCAGCGCTTCCATTGGGCCATGGAGGTCGCGCTCGGAATATGGAGAGCCCATTTTGATCTGGCCCTCTTTATTCAGATAACGTTGCGGAATTCGGACCGGCCCTACGGATTCAAGAATCAGGTAATCTTCTTCTTCTACATTGTCCGGCACGAGCCGATAAGTGATGCCGCGCGGAATCACGATGTAATCTTCAGCGCGATAGCGTTGCGTCCCGAAGACTGACTCAACCGTGCCGCCTCCTTTGAATACGAAGATGATTTCGTCCGCGCCGCCGTTTCGATAATACAGAAATTTATCGTAAGCCTTTTCCGGGCGCGCGCGATACGCGATCACGTCCTGGTTAAACAAAATCGGAATGCGACCAGTGTAGAGACCGCCTTTGCGGGGAATGTTCGCGGTCTTCAGATGATGATGGCGCAACGGGCTATCAGTGGCTCTCTTCAGCTCCTCGCATTTCAAGAGCTTCACGTTGCGGACGCGTGTCGGCGGCCGCAGGTGATACATGATTGAGAACGCTTCGTTGAAACCCTCTGTTGTAACAACGTGTTCGTAATAGATGCCTTCGTTTTTGAAACCGGGTCCCGCACCGTCACGGTGGAACCAGATGTGATGCTTTCGCGGTATCTCGCCAACTTTTTGATAATACGGCATTGTCTGTCTTACCTCCTTTAAAATTCGGTCAACTCCTCACCCTCCCCCTCTCCTCTTCCCAAGAGGAGAGGCGATCCGTTGGTCCGCTCAAAGTGAGATCGTAACGCGCATCTTGGGTCGCCTCTCCCCTCCAAGGGGAGAGGATCAAGGTGAGGAGTAAACTCTTCTGATTGCTCATCGTTACAAATTTCCTCTCGCGGCCTGCTCGTGCTCGATCGCTTCGAACAACGCTTTGAAATTGCCTTTGCCGAAGCTCTTCGCGCCTTTGCGTTGAATAATCTCAAAGAACAGCGTCGGCCGATCTTCCACCGGCTTAGAGAAAATCTGAAGCAGATAACCTTCATCGTCGCGATCCACCAGAATTCCGAGCCGCTTCAACGCGTGAATCTCTTCATCGATTTCACCCACGCGGTCAGGCAATGTGTCGTAATAGGTCGACGGCACTTTTAGAAACTCGAGCCCGCGCTGCTGTAATGCGGTGACAGTTTCAATGATGTTGTTTGTCGCCATGGCGATGTGCTGCACGCCTTCGCCGTCGTAAAACTCCAGGTATTCTTCCACCTGCGATTTCTTTTTGCCTTCCGCCGGCTCGTTGATCGGAAATTTGACGAATCCGTTGCCATTGCTCATGACCTTGCTCATCAACGCGGAGTATTCGGTTGAAATATCTTTGTCATCAAACGTCAGGATGTTGCGGAACCCCATCACGTCCTCGTAAAACTTCACCCACGGGTTCATCTGATTCCATCCTACATTGCCGACGCAGTGATCAACATGCTGCAATCCCGTCTCTGGCGCGCGAAACGTCGGCTCCCACTTCACAAATCCAGGCATGAAAGGTCCCGTGTAATCATCGCGCTCGACAAACACGTGCACGACTTCTCCGTAGGTATGGATACCGCTTAGGACGATTTTTCCGTGCTCGTCCTTTAACGTTTTCGGTTCCATATAACTTTTGCCGCCTCGCTTCGTGGTCTCTTTCCAGGCGGAGGTCGCGTCTTTCACTTTCAACGCGATCACTTTGACGCCGTCGCCATGCTTAAGAATGTGATCGGCGATTGCATGCTTTGCTCGAATCGGCGTGGTCAGAACAAACGTGATCTTGTTCTGCCGAATCACATAACTGGCGCGCTCTCTCACGCCAGTTTCCGGTCCACTGTAGGCGACCGGTTGAAAACCGAGCGCGCTCTGATAAAAATGCGCCGCCTGCTTCGCGTTACCGACGTAAAATTCGATGTGATCTGTCCCTTCGAGGGGCAAAAAATCCTCCTGCATCGCAAGAGTCTTTTTGGTTTTTGGAGCAGAAATTGTCGTTGACATAGTGACCTCCTAATAGTCCAGCGCCGAGCGCCTCTAAATATAAGAGCGACAGTCACGCCTCGCAAGATTGTCACGTGGTGACACCATTGTTACCGGATGCATACACCCGGGTCTGTTGCTCCCGTATTGGCACGATGCTTACTTGATGGACACCGGACTTCGAATGGCAAAAACCTCTCTACCCCATCATCTCGTCGCGTTGTGGTTTGCTGATATCGCGGGCTATAGCGAACGCGCCGCACAAGACGAACGTGGCGCCCTGCAATTGATTGAAATCTTGCAAGCGCTCTCCCGCAGCATCGTGGAAAGCCACGGCGGTCGCGTCGTTAAATTTCTCGGCGACGCGGTTCTCGCCGAATTTCCAAGCACTGAAATGGCTGTGCGCGCCGCAGCCGCATTGAGCCAGCAATTTCGCGAACAGTCAGCTACAACTGGTCGCGCACACGATCTGCGCATTGGTGTTCACGTTGGTGACGTTGCCGTAGACGCAGACGGCGATCTCTACGGTGATTGCGTTAATGCGGCCGCGCGTATTGAAGCTGCAGTTGATCCTGGCTACGTCGCCGTGAGCGAGGACGTCTGGCGTCAAATCCGCGGTCGTGAGGGATTGCGGTTTGAGACGTTAGGTAACCGGAGCCTCAAGGGCGTGGGTTTGATCGATCTCTACGCAGTCAGTCTTGAGGAAAGTCCCGGGTCGTCCGGGATTTCGGACGCGGAAGGTGAGCGTCCAGATCAAAGGAAGGAAAAGATTCGCTCGATCGCTGTTTTGCCGTTCGCCGATCTCAGCGCAGAGCGTGATCAGGAGTACTTTAGTGATGGTATTGCCGAGGAAATACTCAACGCCCTCAGTAAGGTTGACGGTCTTCACGTTCCGGCGAGGACATCCTGCTTCGCATTTCGCGGAGCCAGTGCGGACGCGCGAGAGATCGGGAGGCGCCTTGGCGTCGAGGCGCTTCTGGATGGTAGTATTCGAAAAGCTGGAAAGCGCCTCCGGATTAGCGTGCAACTAATTGACGCGCGGAACGGCTATCAGCTCTGGTCGGAACGCTTCGATCGCGAGATTGAGGACGTCTTCGCAATCCAGGACGAAATCGCGCGCAGTGTACTAGAGTCGTTAGGCCTTGTACTCACTGAACGAGAGGAAGTCCGCTTTCTGAAACCCTCCACCGCAAATATGGAGGCATACGAATTTTATCTTCGCGCACGCAAGCTTTACCATAAATGGACACGCCAAAGCGTCGAATTCGCGCGACAGATGTTCGAGCGCGCAGTCAAGACCGATCCCGGGTTCGCCTCGGCTTGGGCGGGACTAGCCAACGCGTATGTCGATCTCTTTCGGTGGGGACGGAACGCACAGGACTTGGAAGCAGCGCAGAGTGCGAGCGAGCAAGCGTTGAAGCTTAATCCAAATTCAGCGGAGGCCCATGTTTCTGTCGGTCAAGCGCTCGCGATTCAACGACGGTTTTTGGAGGCGGCAACTGCATTCGAGCGAGCGATCAAAGAGGATCCCACTCTTTACGAGGCGTATTATCTCTACGGCCGAGCAATGGTTGAAAGCGGAGAGCTTGAGAAAGCCGTGAAACTGTTCGAGAACGCGCAACGAGTCCGGCCGGACGATTACGAATCGCGCACTTTGCGAGGCCAGGCTTTGACCGAACTTGGTCGATACGATGAGGCACGCCGCGCCAATGAAGAAGCAGTCGCATCCATCGAACAACACCTTGAGCTTAACCCTGATGAAGCGCGCGCATACAGTCTGGGTGCCAGTGTTCTAATCAGGCTGGGCGAAAAGGAGCGCTCGAAGCAATGGACTCTTCAAGCGATGACCCTGGCCCTGAACGACCCGCTGGTTTTATACAATGCGGCATGTAATTGGGCGCTGCTCGGCGAACCTGACCACGCGCTCGATGGATTGGAACGTGCAATTGACGCAGGTGTTGCCGTCGCAGACTGGATCAAGCACGACCCGGATTTCGAGAGTCTCCGCAACCATCCGCGCTTTCAAGCGATCGTGAAGCGGATCGCACCGTCATAGAATTTCTCGATTCGCCGGCAGCTGTAAACGTCGCGCCGCCTTAATTTCGCGAAGAATTTCTTCGGATTCATAACCGCGGCAGGTGAATCGTCGCCATCATGCAGCGCGCGCTCCCGCCGCCAAGTTCAATCGTAGGAAGTTCAAGCAGCACGAGTCTCGCGTAGCGGGTCAGCGTTTGGCGTTGTTCTTCAGTCAATGCTTCAGCTGCGCGGCTGGAAATCACCAGCAATTTCTCTCCACTCTTATTCTGTAGTTCGATGGCATTGCCGGCAAAGTTCGCGATCTGATCTGCCGATAACTCAACAATCTCCCTCCCGGTCTTCTCCAACCGCGCTCGCACCTCTTGCCGCTCAACTTTGTTTGGGATCATCTCCAGACCAACCACCGCGAAGGCCGTGCCAATGCACATCATCACGTTGGTGTGATAGATCGGCTCGCCATTGGAGCCGATGCTGGTAAAGGTAACCGGCTCGTAGTTGAAATCATCGGCAAAGCGTTGGATCACCTTTGGATTAGATCGATTTGAGAGCGAGACGTACGCAATTTTGTTCCGGTGATCGAGCACAAGACTGCCAGTGCCTTCCAGGCACCAACCTTCATCCTCGAACGCCGAGTAATCGATCACATCGGTGACCCGATAGTGCTTACGTAATTCCTCAACGATGTCCTGCCGACGCTCGTGCCGCCGCAGGGCTGAATACATCGGGAAAAGGGCGATCCGCCCGTCGTGGTGCGTCGAGATCCAGTTGTTGGGGAAAACCGCGTCGGGTTTTTCCGGCTCAGCCGTGTCGTCAAAGACATGTACATTTACTCCAGCCGTGCGCAGCGTCTGCACAGCCGCGTCGAATTCCTTTCTCGCCAACTGTGTCAATGCATCTAAGCCGCGATCGTCGTCACATTGGAACGCATTGTCTGCCGCTGTTTCCGGATTGGGATAAAAGCGCCCTGGGCGGATCATCAGCACCGAGTTGGTGCTTTGCGCGTTCGCAGCAGTTTGCGTCATTGAGCAGCTACATACTACCCTACGCGACGAGATGTCGCATCAGCCAGCAGAGAAACCATCGATGTATCGAGGCCGCCTGAATATGCGAGGACAATTTTCACTTATGTTCGATGTTTGATGTTTGATTTCCATTAAACAGCAGCGAAAACAAAAGCGCTGTAGTGTCCGCTGTCTCAGCGGAATTCTGTTTTGCGATTCAATGGCAAATGCGCTGAGGACAGCGCACGCTACAGCTCTGGAATCAGTCGCCGAAGGAAATGTCCACGTCACGCGCGGTCTGCACGAGCTCGCCATTCGGTGGGACAAGCTTTAGGCGATTGACCGCTTCGGCGATCGGCACATGACGCACCTGGAGTTTTGGTAACTCACCATCGACCCGAAATGCCCCTCATTCGCTAACTGGACGGCTTTGACTCCGAAACGTGTCGCAAGGATTCGGTCTAGCGTGGTCGGCGCGCCGCCGCGTTGAAGGTGACCGAGCACGCAACAACGCGTTTCTTTACCCGTGCGTATCGCGATTTCGCGTGCGACAATTTCGCCAATTCCACCCAGCCGAAACTCTCCACCTTCGACATCGCGCTTCACTTGTTCGCCGTGTTTAGGTCGCGCGCCTTCCGCAACTACGACAACAGTTCCAAGGTAACCGGCCGCTTCGCGAGCCTTGATCACGGTTGCAATCTTGTCGTAATCGAACGGGATTTCGGGAATCAGAATTATGTCGGCGCCCCCGGCTATACCGCCTTGCAACGCGATCCACCCGGCGTGTCGTCCCATCACTTCGACGACAATGACCCGCCGATGGCTGGTAGCCGTCGTGTGCAACCGGTCCAGCGCGTCCACCACGACATCAACGGCGGAATCGAACCCGAACGTGGTCGCCGTCGCTTCCAGATCGTTATCGATGGTCTTCGGTACGCCGATGCAGTTGATGCCGGCCTCCTGCAACTGCTGCGCAGTCACCAGCGAGCCGTCGCCGCCAACAACGATCAAAGCTCGCACGCGGAGGTTCTCCAGGATCTTCCTAGCGTCTGCAATGATTTTTGACGGGACGATGGTTCGATCGCCCGCGCCGACTTTCGCGACGAAATGTCCGCGATTCGTCGTCCCGAGGATCGTCCCGCCCAGCGCCATGATTCCGTTTACAGCCTGCCGATCGAGAATGACGTGATTGCCAGGCGGTAGCAGCCCTTCAAATCCGTCGCGAAAACCAACCACTTCCCAGCCGAGCTTGTCCGCCGCGAGCACCACGGCGCGCAAAACCGCGTTAAGCCCCGGACAATCTCCACCGCTGGTAAGAACACCAATGCGCGGTTTCATTTTCGCAGAAGCGAAATTAGAGGATTTTTTTTGGATCAGCCATCCGACCCGCAGCGGCCCATTGGTCGTACAACTGCCAGCCGCGTTGCATCAACGCCGCGCCTTCTCCAAACCGGTTCGTGCTGCCCAGTAGCACCACCATTAAGTGGCGGGGATAAACGGTTTCCATCTGGCCGTTGCGAACAACTTCCGATTCACGATTTGCATACAGAATCAAACAGTCGCCAGCACGCGATGAGCGGCCGGTCTTCACGCCGTCGATTCCATTCTTGCCCAGAAGCTCATTCGTGTTGCGAAGCACGTAATTCAGCTGATGACCTTGGCGATTAAATGAAATCTGGCGTTCCTTTTGCGAAACATAAAAACGGAAGCTCGGCTTATTCATCGCGTATCGGGTGAGACGCGCCATGTCTTCCGCCGTGGAATACGGCAGTGGCTTCACTTTCCAATCGATGCCGTGGGGATTGACGAAACGCGTGCGCTCCATCTTCAACTGTTTGGCCAGCGCGTTCATCTGAGCGACGAACATGTCCGCCGGTGTCAGTTTCGCGCCCACCTCAACCGATCCCAACCGCGAACCGACATGATAGGCCAGCGTATAGGCTGCAATATTGTCAGATTGCACGAGCGCCGCGTAAAGAAGATCACGCAAGGTGATACTATCACCCGGTTGAAAGCCGATATTGTTTTCCGTTGTCCCTTGAAACGCCTCTGGCGGAATGGTCACCTCTCCATTGAGGTCGCCGGACCTCCTTTCTGACCAATCCAACACCACGCATGCCGTAGCAATCTTTGTCAGGCTACCGACCTGCAGCTTTTCCCTTGATTTTTGTTCTTCCAAAATGTAACCGGTTTGCGCGTCGGCAATAAGGTATGCCTGCGCCGCTGCCGCCGAACGAACAACAGACGCGCTCGCAGCCAGTGCGAGGAAAACGATCAGAAATCGACGTGGTGAATGCATAAGATCTGCTGGAACGGCAGCACCTTAATCGGCGCATTTTGATTCGCAAACGCGCAGGTGAATCGGGTGGAAAGCCCGGCCGTTGCTTCACATCCGTTACGGCTCCGAAAACGATGACGATAAACGCCGAAGGCGCAACTATCCGGCGGCAAAGCCGCATTTCTCTGCTAACGCGTCGAGGACAACGCGTTCCAGCTTCATTCAGTCTTCTGCGGAGTTCTCGCGCGGCTGATCAGCAACCGCATGAGAAAGTAAACAAATATCGCCGAAGGGACGGCGACGAATAGCGAACCGACAAACGCGGGCCAGAAGGTAGGCCACACGACTCGTGAAAATACATGCCAGTGCACGTAATCGTGCAGCCGAAACTGGCGGAAATGCACACGCTGTGCTGCCGGTCGATTCAGTATCCAGCACCCCAACTGGTATTCGGCAACATAGATCGCCGGCATCGCCCAGATCACGACATCGTGTAACGTCACCGCGATCGCTGCCGCGATCTTGTTGCAACGAGAAACCCAAGCCGCGGCGATCGACAACAACGTCTTCAGCGGATAAAGCGGAGTGAAGCCAAAGAAAATTCCAATGGCTGACCCAAGAGCAATCGAGTGCGGAGTATCGGCGATCGTCATCAACGTCATGTGATGCGCGACCAACCAGCGCTTCATTCGCGCGAGCCGCTTCGGCAGACGCGATTCATAAACGGCCTCGCCTGGCTGCTGTGCTTTCTGTGGTTCCAACGTCACTCAATTTGGCAGAAAACGCCGAACACCCAACGTCGAACGCCCAATATCGAATTACAGAATCGCGCTCGTTAGTTCGAGCAGCAATGCTGCGCTTGGTTCGGCGTTGGATGTTCAGCGTTGAGCGGTGGACGTCCTTTGCGAGCTAGAACAACTCCAGTGTCTCCGCCGGTGCATTGACGATTTGGCCGAGCGCCTTGCGTAGTCGAAGCGCCGCGCGCGGCGCGTAATCGAGATTGTTGTTGTTGAAAATCACGTGCAGGTCGCGCGCTTCTCTTGCGAGTTTTCTGCTGCGCTCTACGACCTCCGCGATTTCCTTCGCGTTGTAATCG
>Ga0307471_100001567_pt1 | contig 12553 bp, 11 predicted proteins | sample atmos_gasesAM3C__2_FD_204566 | JGI IMG/M metagenome (GOLD analysis project Ga0307471, IMG submission 204566) | Hardwood forest soil microbial communities from Morgan-Monroe State Forest, Indiana, United States - atmos_gasesAM3C_515 | ecosystem: Environmental > Terrestrial > Soil > Temperate... | reverse complement strand
TGGCCACTCTGGAGGAAGAATCGTTGTCGCTCTGCGGGCTGAACCCAAAACGCTGAACCCCTTGGTCTCCGTCGATGCCAACTCGCGGGAGGTCATTGGCGCGATGCAGGCGGACCTCGTTCACATCAACCGTGTGAATCAGTTGACGGAACCCGCCCTCGCGAAGTCTTGGAAAATTTCGCCGGATGGATTGCAGTACACGCTGGTATTAAGACGCGGCGTGAGGTTTTCCGATGGCCATCCGCTAGACGCCGACGACGTTTTGTTTACTTTTCAAGTGTATCTAGACGAAAAAGCACACGCGCCGCAACGCGATCTGTTGCTCTTTGAAGGCAAGCCGATCAACGTCCGCAAAGTAGACTCGCAAACCATCATTTTTCAGCTCCCCAAGCCTTATGGCGTGGCTGAAAGATTGTTTGACGGGCTGGCGATTCTGCCTAAGCATCTTCTGGAAAAGCCGTACGAAGAAGGGAAAGTTGGCCAGCTCGGAACATTGGCGACTCCCCCAAATCAGTGGGCAGGCCTCGGCCCTTTCCGGTTGAAGGAATATGTGGCCGGACAACGATTGGTGTTGGAGCGCAATCCTTACTATTGGAAAACGGATGTGAAGGGGAACCGGCTGCCCTATCTGGACGAGTTGGTTTTTCTCTTTGTTCCCAGCGCGGATGCTCAAGTTCTAAGGTTCCAATCCGGAGAGACGGATTTGATAAGCCGGTTAGGCGCAGAGAATTTCTCGGTGCTGTCGCGGGAGCAAAAAGACTATACGATGGTGGACGCCGGACCCGGGCTCGAATACAACTTTCTCTTTTTCAATTTAAGCGAGCCTGGAGAGAAGACCTCCGCGGAAACCGCTCAGAAACTAAAATGGTTCCGGGAAGTAAAGTTCCGGCAGGCGGTGTCAGCCGCCATCGACCGCGAAGCAATTGTGCGTCTGGTTTACCAAGGACGCGGGAGCGCGCTGTGGGGGCTGGTCACCCCAGGAAATCGGCGTTGGAGAGACGAAAAGCTGCCGCACCCTGCGCGCTCGCTCGACCAGGCGCGCGCGCTTCTGAAAGAGGCCGGTTTCTCCTGGGCAGGTTCGAGCGCCGAATCGACACTCCTCGACTCGAGCGGGAAGCCTGTGGAGTTTTCCATTATCACGAATTCGTCCAATGCCGACCGGTCAAAAATGGCTGCATTGATTCAGGACGATTTGAAGCAGCTTGGCATGCGCGTCCAGGTTGTTCCTCTGGAGTTCCGTTCGTTGCTCGATCGCGTAACACAAACGAGGGAGTACGATGCTTGCGTCTTGGGAATTGTCGGCGGGGATGCAGATCCGAATTCCGATATCAACGTTTGGCTGTCGCGCGGCGGCACGCATCTTTGGAATCCCTCGCAGGCTCGCCCCTCCACGACGTGGGAGGCGGAGATTGATCGGCTGATCAACGAGCAAATGTATGCCCGCACTTTCGAACAGCGAAAGAAGCTCTACGACCGCGCACAGGAAATCTTATGGGACTATCAGGCCATGATTTTTCTTGCCAGCCCGGATATTCTAACGGGTGCCAGAAAGACGGTCGGCAACTTTCGCCCAGCGGTGCTGGAACCTTACGTGCTATGGAACGTGGAACAACTCTATCTCAGGTATGATGCGGTCAACGCTACTCAATGAGCGCCGCAAGCTCCAAAACCGGAACTGAGGGTGTCGTTTGGAACGACACGCTTCTCGTCAAGGAGTGCTTGGCTGGCAGCGAAGAGGCCTGGTCTTTGCTCATCGAAAAATACAAGGCCTTGATCTACTCGATTCCGGTGAAATACGGACTTCCGCCGCAGGAAGCCGCAGACGTTTTTCAGGCAACTTGTACGGAACTTTTGGTGCGCCTCGCGGAAATCCGTGAGCCGCGCGCACTTCCGAAATGGTTGATGCAAGTGGCGCATCATGAAAGCTATCGCTGGAAGAGGCAGGGCCAGCGCGTGGTCAGCCGCGATGGAGATGAGGATCTGCCTGAACCGGAAGTCCCACCTATCGCGGAGAACTTGGTGCAGCAGACGCAGGAAGAGCAGATGCTGCGCGAAGCCATGGCCTCGTTGACCCCGCAGTGCCGCCGCCTGGTGGAGCTGCTTTTCTATGAAGTTCCCGCGCGGCCATACACGGAAGTCGCCAAAGAACTGGGACTAGCCGTCGGTTCCATTGGATTCACGCGCCAGCGGTGCATCGAGCGGCTACGGCGACAACTCGAGGACTTGGGTTTCTCCTGATGCCGGCAACGCGCAGTAAAAGTTCCACGGGCGAATTCATCGCTCAGCTCGCGAAACTCTCCACCGAAGAGGATCGCCGGAAATTTCTAGCCCGGCATCGCGGCTTGATCCGCAAAGAATTTGTCGAACAGCTTGCGGAGCTGGTCGTTGAGCGTGTTCGCGTAAGCACTCAAGAGGCTCTGCATCTTGCGGAAGCGGCCATCCTGATTGGCGGGCGACTAAAACGCAAAGACGCTCTGGCGCTGAGCTTGCGCGCGAAGGCCAACGCCCTTTACTCCTCTGGCGACAATCGCGCGGCCACCGAGCATCACCAGCGGGCTTTCCAATTGTACGAATCGGCAGGCAACTGGAAGGAGGCTGCGCGGACCTTGAGCAGCTCCATCCAACCACTGATTTTGCTGGGTGAATACGATCAGGCGTTTCAATCCGCAGAACGTGCCAGAGAAATATTCACCCGCCTCGATGACCAGCGGCGCCTCGCACGATTGGAAATCAACGTCGGGAACATCTACCACCGCCAGGACCGGTTTGAGGAATCCATCGCTCATTACGAGCGCGCTTATCAGGGCCTGATGCCTTACAAGGATGCGGAAGGGATTGCCGTCGTAGTCAGCAACATGGCGGTGTGCCTGATCAGCCTGAACGACTTTCCGCGCGCTCTGGCGACTTATCAGAGAGCCCGTTCCTTTTGCTCACAGCACAACATGCCGCTGCTAGTTGCCCAGGCGGACTACAACATTGCCTATTTGTATTATCTGCGCGGCGAATACAGCCGCGCGATCGAGGCACTTTATGCCGCAAGACGCGCCTGCGAGGCCACCGGCGACGCCTACCACCTGGCCCTTTGCCATTTGGATTTGTCTGATATCTACCTCGAGCTGAATCTTAGCGAAGAAGCACGAGAAATGGCCCACGAAGGCTATCTTCGGTTCGAAAAGCTCGGGATGGGCTACGAGGCCGCAAAAACGCTGGCCAATGAGGCTACTGCTTACGGTCAACAGGGCAAAGCGGTGCAGGCACTGGAACGCTTTTCGAAGGCCCGCGAAATCTTCGTGCGCGAAGATAATCTCGTCTGGCCCTGGCTTATCGATCTTTATCAGGGATTATTGCTTTTCCAGGAAGGGCGTTACTTCGAGGCTCGGCGTCTGTGCAATTCGGCCGCAGCGTTCTTCGATCAATCAGCGATTTCAGGCAAGGCCGTTATGGCCCACCTTCTGCTCGCCCAAATTGCTCTCCAAGTGGAGGACCTCGCGACAGCGGACCAAGAGACGCGGGCCGCAGTTGCGAAGCTCTCTGGACTGCAGACACCCGTCCTGGTCTATCAAGCACATTTCCTTCAAGGCGAGATTGCTCGAGCGCGCGGCGAACGGCAGGCGGCGCGCCGCGCATATCTGGAGGCCCGAAAAGCGCTCGAAACCTTGCGCAGCCGTCTGCAAGGCGAGGAACTGAAGATTTCCTTTGTCAAGAACAGGATGCAAGTCTATGAGGCGCTAGTTTCTCTCTACCTCAGCGGGGGAGACGCCGAGACCTCTACGGAAGAGGCTTTTGCGTGCATCGAAGCTGCCAAGTCGCGCAACATGATCGAGATGATTTTTCAGAGCGGACAGAGCCTTCCACTTGGCGAGACGGGCCAAAGCGACTTGGTCCGGCGGATTCGGGATTTGCGCGAGGAACTGAATTGGTACTACCACCGCATCGAACTCGAACAATTGCGGCCCGAGGCGCAATCCCGCGAGAAACTGGAAAATCTCCAGGAAATTGCGCAATCCCACGAAAAGGAACTGCTGCGCACCTTGCGAGAGCTGCCCGCGCACGAACGCGAAAACGCAACCCTCGAAGCGCCTGCCGACTGTTCTCTGAAAAAACTCCAGGATAGCTTGCCGGAGAACGCTACGCTCGTCGAATACTTTATTGCGGGCGAACAATTGGTTGCCGCTGTTGTCTCGCGCGATAACGCGCGAATTCTGCCAGTTACGATGCTTTCCCGCGTCGCTCATCTCCTTCAGTTGCTAAGGTTTCAGGTTTCCAAATTCCGTATGGGCAATAACTACGTGCAGCGATTCGAAGAGCCGCTCTTGCGCGCTACGCATAGCCATTTGGAATCGCTCTACAGCGAATTGATCGCGCCACTGCGCATGCTTTTTCAAGGAAACCATCTCATTTTTGTGCCGCACGGCCCTCTTCATTTTCTACCGTTCCATGCCTTGAAAAGCGGGGATGAACACCTGTGCGATGCTTTCACGGTTTCTTATGCGCCGAGCGCAACGGTTTTTTCTCTTTGTCAGCAAAAGGCCTCAAGCGCTGCTCCGGCTTCACTCGTGCTCGGTATTGCGGACGAGCGCGCGCCACAAATCCTGGACGAAGTGCGCAGCGTGAGCTCTTTGTTGCCCCGTTCTTCCCTCCACCTGGGCGAGCAAGCGACATCTTCGTTGCTTCGCGAAAAGGGGCCGGAGAGCGGACTGCTTCACATCGCCACGCACGGCATGTATCGCCAGGACAACCCCATGTTTTCGGGCATTCGTTTGGGCGACGGCTATCTGAATTTGTATGACCTTTACCAGATGAAGCTGAATGCCAGGCTCGTGACTTTGAGCGGCTGCGCTACGGGCATGAATTTCGTGGCTGCGGGCGACGAACTTCTGGGCCTTCAGCGCGGCCTGTTCTGTGCCGGAGCAACCACCTTGCTGCTGTCCCTATGGGACGTCCACGATGAAAGCACCGCTCAACTGATGGGTCATTTCTATCGTCACTACATTCAGAGCGCGGACATGCCACGTGCCCTCCAACATGCCATGCGAGAGTTGCGCCAGAAGAAGCCCCACCCGTTCTACTGGGCGCCCTTTGTGCTCGTTGGAAAACTGACTGATTCTAAAGGACTTGTCTAAAGTTCACCCGACTACATTTTAAGGTGGCTATCTGCCTATTTTTTGGCCCTTTTCCCACCCTTATAGAACGAGTGTTGGCAGGTGATCCTCAGCCACTGGGGAGTGGCCAAGGAAGGAAAGGACTTCGGGGGGAACGATGAAGCACTTTACGACGGAGGAGTGGATTGATTTCGTGAATCGGGCGGTTTCTCCAAAGGAGTTGGAGGGAATGGAGAAACACCTGAAAGATGGATGCAAACGCTGCCAGGAAACAGTTTCGATGTGGCAGCGGGTGCAGAAGTCGGCAGCGGCCGAGAGAAATTACCAGCCGCCCGCTGACACGGTAAGAATTGCTAAGGCGGCTTTTGTGGCCGCTGGGTTGAAAGGCCAAAGAAGGGAATCCAGGAGCCGGATTTCGGTTCTCTTCGACAGCTATCTCCAGCCCGTTGTCGAAGGGGCCCGGTCGGCGGCTACTGATTCGAGACAGATGCTCTATCGCGCGGATCCATTTCAGATTGACCTGCAGATCGAAGCAAAACCAGGCAGCAACGATCTCATGGTTACCGGGCAGGTCCTGGACTTGAGCAATCCTGAAATTCCCGGAAGGGATCTGCGCGTCAGTCTCTCGAATTTGCGTGGTCATGTCGTGCACGCAGAGAGCAACCAGAACGGCGAGTTTACTTGCGAGATCAAGAACAGTGGCGACCTGCAAATTACGTTTGCAGGCGCACACGGTGAGCCCATCGTGATTTCACTTCGTGATGCGCTCGGCCGTTTGCCACAGGATGAGAATTGATTTGGATGCCCCTCAAATTTGCCGCGCAGCGCGCCTTTGGTACGAAAGTACCAAGCGCGATGGCCAACTTGGGGAGGGCGGGAAGCCACAGTCGTACTATTGGACCGGAAGGATTCTCCCGCGAAGCTAGCGGGGCAAACCTCCGGCCGATAGCTGGGGAATTCACATCCAGGAGGCCCTTCAAGGGTCGTAACCTATGAAACGCAGGACAACCATACTTTTTGCCCTGATCGTCCTTATGCTGGCGAGTTCCCGGCCGGCTTCTGCTCAGAATCGCTACATCGTGCAAACCAACGGCGGGCTGTCCTCCGTCTTAAATCTTTGCAATCTCCTCGGTTGTCAGGTTCAGGGATCTTTGGATGGCCAGGTCGGCAAAACCTTTCTGGTGACTTCCTCCCAAAATTTGATCGCCCAAATCGTAAATGGCGCACTCAACCTTGTTGAATCTTTGCTGGGAATCGTCAGCGTTGAGGCGGACAGCCTCCTGCCGATCCCTCAGCCTCATTTGTCCAGCATTCCCTCTGGTTTGTCGGACACCGCGCCGGTCAATTACTACGGCACGGTAGTCTGGCATGGGTATGCGGCGCAACCCGCAGCCCAAATCATTCGGCTGCAAGACGCTCAAAATGGTTTCGGGATTAGCGGTACGGGAATTGTGGCTCTCATTGACACCGGCGTCGATCCCAACCACCCCGTTCTTCGCCCAGTTCTTCTCCAAGGCTACGACTTCACGCGAAACCAGCCAGGTGCCTCCGAATGGCTCGACGTGACGGGGCAGAATGATAACAATCAGGGGCAGAACCAGCAGGCTGGCTTCGTTCAGCAATCGACTGCCGCAGTTCTGGATCAATCCACAGCTGCCGTTCTGGACGGTTCTCCCTATGTTGCTTTTGGACACGGAACGATGACTTCCGGGCTTGTACACCTTGTCGCCCCCAAGGCCAAGCTGCTGCCGCTCAAGGCCTTTTCCGCCAATGGGACCGGCTACCTGTCCAACATCGTTGCCGCTCTTTACTACGCGGTTCAGAATCACGCCAACGTCGTGAACATGAGCTTCGACCTCAGCTCTTCGTCACCCAGCCTGCAAAGCGCGGTTTCTTACGCCAATAAGGCAGGCGTTGTCCTCGTAGCCGCTGCAGGAAACGAGAACACCAGCGCACGCGTCTATCCGGCGGCCTTGAATGGCCAGGTTGTTGGTATCGCATCGACGACAGATTGGGACCAGCGCTCCTCCTTCTCCAATTATGGTTCTGCCGATGTCTGGATTGCTGCTCCCGGCGAGAACATCATTAGCACCTATCCCGGTGGGACTTATGGCAGCGAATCGGGGACGTCTTTCAGTTCGCCGCTGGTTGCCGGGACTGTGGCCCTGATGCTCAGTGTCAAGCAGTCCAGCCTCAATCAATCGCAGGCAGCCAATGCCTTGGCGAAAGCACAGGTTCTCACGCCGGACCTGAATCATGGCCGACTCAATGTCTATCAAGCCGTTTCAGCGTGGGTGAACGGCTCCAGTTCAACTTCCGGTTCTGGCTCATGTTTCTTGCTCTGCTTCTAATAGCTGATGTTCAAGGGTCAAATTCCGGCGCCGATAGGAAGCTCCCCGCTTCTTGCGGCGCCGGAGTCGCTCCGGATCAAGCAGCTTGAAGAGCAAGCCTCCGCGTTGCGCAATTCGGTGATTTGCGCCTTCAATCAGCTACTCGACCTAAAGGATCTGAATACTGGAGTTCATAGCACGCGCCTCGCGGAATGGGGAATGCGCGTGGGGCAGGAACTTGGCCTCGAAGAGGCCGCCCTTCAGAACCTCGAGGTTGCAGCGCTCTTGCATGATATTGGCAAGGTCGGCATACCGGACTCCATCCTTCGCAAGCCGGGACGCCTCGACGAAGAAGAATACGCATTGATGAAGAAACACCCCGAATACGGCTGGGCGGTTCTCCGCATGCTTCCAGGGTTTGAGCGAGCCGCTCTCGACATTCTTCACCATCATGAGTTTTTCGACGGCAAGGGATACCCTGCGGGTCTCAAGGATTCAGAGATTCCGATTGTCTCGAGAATTGTTTCCGTCACGGACGCTTTTGATGCAATGGTTTCTTCGCGTCCTTATAGGAAAGGTTTGCCTTTCGAGGAAGCTATGCGTAGGCTCTCCGAGTCAAGCGGAACTCAATTCGACCCGGTCGTCGTGAAGTGCTTCCTCTCTTTCGCTCGCGAGGAAATGCCTACTGTATTCGCCGCAGCTGGAACATCCGTTAGTTCCGCCCTCTAACCGCCTTTTTCTTTACCACAGTTACCTGCTGCGCGCGATTTCCTCGACCTCACCAAACGTTTCAGATTGAACCAAATTTCCCGGTTTGTTCCACGCCTGAAATTTAGCTCACCCCGAAATCCGCAAATCAAAAATAAGTTCCAGTCTTTTCAATCAAATAGAGGGATAAAGAGCGTCCCGTTGTGGGCATGAGCGTGCCTTTAATTGGGGATTGGACGTTTCGTCCGAATCGCGCCCGAGGGAGCGAATGGCAAATGCCAAAGAACTTCATTGACCTAGAGGAATTGCTTGAGCGGACTGAAAACGACCGTGAACTCATGAGAGATCTGCTAACGATTTTCAAGGAGGAATTCCCGCAACGTCATCAGGCTCTGGGCGAGGCTGTTGCGTCCCTGAATGCAACCAGTGTTGTTTTGGAGGCTCACACCTTAAAAGGAATGCTTTCCAATCTAGCGGCTGTAGAAGCGGCGACAGCCGTCGCTGAGCTGGAGCGGTTGGGACGAAAAAACGAAACTTCGAGATTTCTTGAATCTTTTTCACGTTTTGAGGTCATTGCGAAGGAACTCTCGCGACAAGTTGAGGCCTTCATGGCTGAGGTGTCCGGATGAGGATCCTGATCGCGGATGACGAGTTAATGTCGCGGCGGTTACTCGAAAAAACCATGCAACGTGCAGGCTATGACGTGACTGCAGTTGCAAACGGCCAGCTCGCTGCAGCCGAACTGTGCAAACCAGAGGGGCCCAGGTTGGCGCTTCTGGACTGGATCATGCCGGAGCTGGATGGGCCGGGAGTCTGCCGGGAAGTCCGGAAGCGCAAAGACCAGTCTTACGTTTACATGATCCTGCTAACTTCCAAGGAGAAAAAGGAAGACGTCGTCGCGGGGCTGGAATCAGGGGCGGATGATTATCTGACGAAGCCGTTTGATCCGGAAGAACTCAAGGCGCGACTGCGTACGGGCAAACGTATTTTGGATTTGGAAGATCGCTTAATCGAAGCAAGAGAAGAGATGCGATTTCAGGCGACTCACGACGCCCTCACATCTCTTTGGAATCGTGGTGTGATCATGGACCTTCTAGGGCGCGAACTGACGCGCGCGCGCCGGGAAAATAAATGCACAGCGATCTTGCTTGGGGACCTGGATCATTTCAAGAATATCAACGACACCTATGGCCATTTGGCCGGGGATGAAGTGCTAAAAGAAACCGCGAGGCGTCTGGTCTCATCGGTACGTTCCTACGATTTTGTGGGTCGCTTTGGCGGCGAGGAATTTCTGGTTACGCTGAACAATTGCGATCCAGCATTCGGTCTGGCACGAGCCGAAAAGATTCGTAAAACCATCGCCGAGAGCCCAGTGGAAACTTCGGCAGGTCCTGTACCAATTTCCATGAGTTTTGGACTCCTGCTGAGCCAGGAATGGGGCTATATGTCGGTCGTAGAGTTGCTTCACGAGGTAGATACCGCCCTCTACGGCGCAAAGGCGGCCGGGAGAAATTGCGTCAAACTGGCCGCTCCGAAAGCTCAGTCCGATGGCGCGCGGGAGTTCGCCCCCGAACCTGCCTGGCGAAGACAATAGCTCTCTGCTACGGCTATACAACCTTGGTCTTTGACTTCGACTGCCCGAGCATCTGGCGCATCGCCACGGTAGAGCCGGGGGCACGCTTTTCCCGCCAAGCCTCCAGGCGCTTGCAGGTCTCTTCAATATTCTGAAACAGGTGGGGATTTTTGAACGCGGAGCGCCAGGTGGGAACTATGGTGCGCATGCGGTCCCACACCACCCAGATTTCCCCGTTGCTTTCGAAAAAGAGCTCGTCGTTGATGAGCCCGCGATTGACGATGCTCGCGACCATTTCCCAGTAGCTAATCACCATACGGATGTACGTGTTCTCTTCGCTTCCCTGAGGATATTTTTCGATCATGTCTTCGGGAGAAGTGGGGTGGAAGTTGTCGGTAAACCAGGCGCGCGCCTGCCGCAAACGAGCCTCGCGCCGCAAATCGTAAAGCCGCAGCATGAGATTCACTTCGTCGTACGTAATCTGGGCCATGGCGAATCCTCCTGGGCTAATTCGCGGTATCCGTTTGTGCCGCTTCCGGCAAGGAATGAGAAAGGCCGGTAAGTTCGATGCGCTGGACGCTCGAAACGGGTATTCCTTGCTTGAGGAGCTCCGCCTGAATGCGGCGCCGCAGCTCCCGGGCCACTTCATCCTGGCGTGTCGGCGCTGTCCGCACTTGCAGACGAATCGTGGAAGCGGTTCGGTCAAAGTCTTGAACGCCGAGGATACGGGGGCCGTCCACGAGGGCCTGCGACCATGCAGGATCGCCTCGCAATGCGGCGGCAGCCGTCTCCAGGGCCTTCAGCGTTTTCTCGACAGGCGTCTCGGGCGCCAGGGCGACGTCCACGAAGGCCTGCGACCAGTCGCGGCTGAGATTGCTGACGTTGCGAATCTCGCCGTTGGCGATCGTCACCAGCGCTCCACGGGCATCCCGCAGGACCGTCCTGCGCAACGTGAGATGCTCCACGCGGCCGGTGTACTCGGAGATTTGCACCGTGTCGCCCACAACGTATTGGTCTTCCAGAACGATGTAGAACCCGGCAATTACGTCGCGAACCAGAGTTTGCGCTCCAAAACCCAAAGCCAAGCTGGCGAGGCCGGCAAATGTTACTGCGGGCAGGATATTGATCTTAAGTTGGTCCAGAGCTGTTAACAGTGCAATGGCCCAGACCACTTTGCTCCCCGTGCTATAAACGATGCCGGCCAGCGTGCGCGTTTGCTGCTCCCGCAGCTGCGACTGACGGGTCTGTGCAGTGGCCGTCTTTATCATTAATCTGCTTGTCGCCAGGAGCAGACGGTTCGCCGCCAGCGCGATGACCAGAATCCCCAAAAGGGGAAGACCGTGGGTCGTCGCAAAATCCAACAAATGATTCAGCAAACTCGACATGATTTTTGTGTGAGGGGGAGTATAACATTGGAAGAGGTTTGCGGAAGCGCGATCGCGTTTGGATGTGGATGGAATTGGCAAAAGGGAGTAGCTGGTTATGGAATCTAGAAGAAGGTTTCTCACGGTATTTCTGGCTTCGGGTGTGCCTCTGGCTTTCTTAAATTCCTCTTTGCGTGCACAGAGTGGAGGGGGTGTGCCTACCCCGAAGCCCGCGCAAAGGGACGAGGACACCGAGCAACCCAAAATCGGCTCTAAAGTCATCCTTGAAGCCAATCAAAAGGACATCAAGAAAAACATCGAGCGGCTTTTTCAGTTGGCAAGCGAATTGAAAGCCGAAGTGGAAAAAACCGACTCGGTTCAAGTGCTTTCCGTGGCTATGCTCAAGAAGGCCGAAGAAATCGAAAAGCTTGCGAAGGGAATCCGCTCTCGCGCGATTGGATGACCTGGCTCTTTCCTTTGCAGCTACAAACGCCTTAGATGATTGCGAGCTAGCGCGACCGAATCAGACGGGATAGAATGCAGACTTGAGTGCATTTGCTGCACTCGGGCACTCCTTCAAAACTAACGGAGTGCCCACCGCGCGCCCGTAGCTCAGATGGATAGAGTACATGCCTCCGGAGCATGGGGTCGTGAGTTCGAATCTCACCGGGCGCGCCATAACTCCGAGGTGCGGCCCGGAGACATGGGTTACACAATGTACCGGCTACATAGGTAACACTTTTGGGTCGAATGAATTCTCGAGTGGTTCGAGAACCTGGGTCTCCAGGTTAAAGTACCCCAGATCCCATAAACCATAAAGCGGACCAGCCAAAGTGTGCTCAAAAATACGTGCGTTCCTGTTGAGACACATTCTGCTCCCAGTACTATAGGCAGATTCCTTCCTTGGAGGCCAAACTGGCCCTATGAGGGGTCTTCGTGTCGTCCCCTGTCTAAAGGCTGGTCAAAACTGATGTCAAGGGACTTCGCCGATTATAAGAATGTCCCCAAAGGCGCACTGGAGCCGCTCGAGCGGGCGAGTGTCGACTTCGCACGGGCGGGCGAGCGAAGGTCCGAAAAAAAGTCCGCGAGAAGCGTACCGAATTGGTGGAGACGTGTTTGGAGTCTGCCAGGGCAACAGGGACGTTTTCTGGGTTGGCCCGCGACCATTTTCATTGTGACGCAGGTGTTGGCGGGAATTCCACTTCTGCCCTACGCATTGCTGCACTGGCACACGGACAACTCGCTGCGTTTCGCCAGTTTTCTTGCGGTGGCTTTGGGAGCGTCACTTTTCAAAGTACGGCTGCCCGGCATCCAGGCCACGATGTCGGCGAATTTTCTCTTCATTCTTGTTGGGATTCTCGACCTTTCTTACCCGGAGACTCTGTTGATGGGATGTCTGGGGGGCTTGGTGCAATCACTCTGGCAGGCCAAGCCCCGCCCGCGCTTGATTCAGATCCTGTTCAATTTCGCCAATCA
>Ga0307471_100001566_pt1 | contig 12559 bp, 14 predicted proteins | sample atmos_gasesAM3C__2_FD_204566 | JGI IMG/M metagenome (GOLD analysis project Ga0307471, IMG submission 204566) | Hardwood forest soil microbial communities from Morgan-Monroe State Forest, Indiana, United States - atmos_gasesAM3C_515 | ecosystem: Environmental > Terrestrial > Soil > Temperate... | reverse complement strand
AGCTTTTTCAAAAGAATACGCGACAACATCAACAGCAAGCGCCTGCCAAAAGCCGATTCTGAAATATTGTTTTCAATTGCTTCTGCTCACATTACCTTGGAGGTGAAGCTTGGGCTTAAGGTGACTGGTAGGTGTGCCGTCACCTTCAAGACAGTTAGCGGCACGTTCTTTTACGAAATGGAGCAGGACATCAGGCGCTTCCTTGCCTCTCTGCAGCCTGAATTCGACCTTACATACAGCGCAGTCACCGACTCGTACGGCTACATGTGGATAATATTCGAGGGCAAGAAGATAGAGGATCTCTTGGCAGCCCTGACCGCTACAGGGGACATAGTGGAAGAAAAGGGTTTTTCAGATCAGCTGCTGGCAGCGGTGTTCGAGTTTGCAAGTGAGAGGCAGGGTGGCCACCAGTACCTAATTTATAATTACAGGCGCAACAACTTTTACCCATTCGTCCCGACCGGTCAGAAAATAAGGGACACAGATCAGGAAATGAAAATGATGTCGGCTATAGGCGAAGAAATGCCCTTTGAAAAAGACATGACGCTGTGGTATCCGCTGTGGGACCTTCCCCTTAAATCTCTGGGATAACGCCTTCTCCTCTGAAGAGCCTTTTTGCTTCGTCGATCGACAGGTCCGCGCTTGGCAGTATGATGTCAGACTTGATTATTTCCCGCGGGTCTAGCGGCTTGCCATTCTTTACCACAATATTGTTCAGCTCGGTTAGCCTCTTCTTAAATTCTAGGTCATCAGATCTCTCTTTGCTGACCAGTTCAACCATGGCATTGTCAATGTCATTAAGCTTCTTCAAAGTCTTGCTATCTACGGTGAATTGTCCGTGGCCCATTATCCTGACTATTTTTTTTGCTGTCGGGCCTGCGCTTCTCGGCTTTGTCTTGGCAAGTATGGTCTTCTTCGATGTCTTCTTAGCCGATTTTCGTGCAGAAATAGCTTTTTTGGCGCGCAATTTGCCTCTTGATTTGAGCTTGCTAGCGGCCATCCTGCCTTTCGCCTTTACTTTTTTACTCATTGTTGCGCTTCTTGCTCCACTTCTTGCTTCTTTTTACGTTGTTTCTCTGACTTTAACTTTGCTAATTCTTCCTCGACTGAATCTTGTACTGTAATTTTTTCTAATTCCTTCTCAATTTCATCCTTATTTGATGTATAATCTGTCAAAACTCCCGAATCTATCATGTCGTCCAGGGCCTGAGCTTTCGCTTTCATATTCTCGGTCTTTTCCTCGGCTCTGTCCATCGCCATTCCGACATCGGCCATCTCCTCCGAGATGCCAGTTACGCTCTCTTTTATCTTGACCTGGGCCTCGGCGGCTGAATATCTCGCCTTAATAACCTCCTTCCTAGATTTGAACTCCTCCACTTTGGTTGCCATGCGCTTTTCCGCTTCTTCCATCTTTTGCCCCTCTTCTTGAAGTTCTGTTATCTGCTTGTCAAGGCTTTGAATCTGCATCAGATTGGCGTTCTTGCGTTCAAGCGCGAGCCTTGCGAGGTCCTCCCTACCAACATCAAGCGCCCGCCTTGCTTGCTCATCAAGCAGCCGCATGTTGTCCATTAGCCTTGACTTTTGCATTTCTAGCCTCTTGCGTGACGTAATGATTTCTGCCAGGCTTCTTCGTAGCTTGTTAAGCATTTCCAGCTGCTTGACATAGGAATAATCGAGAGCTTCCCGCGGATCCTCAAACTTGTCAAGAAGCATGTTTACCTTTTGCTTGATTACGGTTGAAACACGGTTCATCAGACCCATTTTTTGTTCAAGCTATTATTCAGAGTCTGGTTATTAAATTATGATGCTAGCGGTTGAGCCTGCGCCATTCGTGTTCGTCTGGAGGCCCATAATCTTCCTTTGTCTTAAAGAATCCCCAGTAAAGCAAGATCCCACCTGCTGCAATCATCGCAATCGCAAATTTTTCGTTTGTGATCTGGGCGTTGACAAAGTTGTCAAGGAACAATTGCGTTCCGTCCCCGATAAAGCCGGCGGAATGCTGGATGTTGAACAACACAACGTTCCTTATTAGGATTATTGCGGCGCTGACCATGAAGAGGACGCCCATTGCTGACATCCAGTTCCTCCCGCGCTTTCTGCCCCCGATCTCTTCCTTCCACCTCATGCCAGTATGATTTAGAAGGTGCCATTCCTGATAACGTTTGCGTTCAGATCAGTTTCACGCCGGGATTCTTCATCTTGTTTCTCTTGGCGGCATTTAGCAGCATTGGGGTCAGGACCTCCGCCTGGTACGTAAGGGAGAGTGGTCCAAGATAGATCGGTCGCAGGCCAGAGATTTCGGAAACAAGTTCCATCAGCTTGGCAACGGCGCCCTGATCGTCGCCGCAGATGAACGTGTCTGTGTCAAGGCCCTGGCTGACGTTTTTCAATTTTACTTCAGATATCGTGTGGAATGCAGAGACTACCCTTGACCTTGGAGGCAGCTTGTCGGCAACCATTTCCGCTGCCTGCTTTTTGTGCTGCTCGAGCGGGATATAGACAAACCCGGCGTCAGTTCTTGTCATGGGCACAATGGGTGACACGACTATGCAGTCGTCTCTGATCTTTCCTGCCAGTTTGCCGCAAGTGTCGTCGATGAATTCATACGGGATTGAAAGTATCAAAATATCGACATCCTTGCCAAGTGCAATGTTGTCATCACCGGAAATGCTGCCGGAAATGCTGCCGTAGGCTTCTTTGGCAGCCTTGCTGTAATTTTCTGCAGCTTCTCTGGCCCTCTGGCCTTCCCTAGAGCCAACGATCACATCGTGCTTTTGACACCACCTGAGCGCAAAGCCTTCACCCATGCCGCCGGTGCCACCCACTATGCCTATTCTCATGCTGACGGTCAGGGGGAATCTTGATATTAATGTTGCATAGCCTATTTGTTTTTGCGATCATGACGTTCCGCAGCTCTGGGTAAGTCGGGTCTGTAAGGTGTACCCAAATATTATGTCCCTGTTGAATGTCATCCTTTGAACCACCCGGCCTTACCTCCATTTCGTTGTACGAGATGATGTTCTGCAATATACGATGAAGGGACTATATTGCCTATGATGGGTATCTAAAAAATTATTAAGTGATCTCACGTCCACAGGTTCAGCCATTGCCACTAGTCATCTTTATGCGCCACGGCCAAGCAGAGAACAACGTTAGCAGGACCCTTGTCGGCAGGCATATCGAGTCGCACCTGACGTCTCAAGGCAAGGATCAGGCGGCCGATGTCGCAAAACAGCTAAAGAGTATTCCCATAGACAAGGTCTACGTTTCGCCTGTGATAAGGGCAATCGAGACGGCGCAGATAGTATGTGAAACACTCGGGATGGATTACGAAATAGATGAGCGGCTTTATGAAATCGAGCTGGGCAAGCTTGTAGGCATGAACTACGAAGAGGTATCCACGAAATATGGCGACTTGTTCCTCAGATTCTACGCCGAACACGACCCGGTGCTTGCCAGCTTCGGCGTGGAGCCATTTGCAGCCGTCAAGCAGCGCGTAAAAAGCCTTCTTGACGACGCCCTGAAAAAGCATGAAGACAGCAATGTGCTCATGGTCACGCATCTGGACCCGATTAAAGCAGCTCTAGCAACGTTACTAGACCTAAAGCCCGAGGCGCTTTACCGATGGCATATTCGCAACGCGTCGCTCACAGTATTAAAGCATGAAAGCAGGATTTACTCTCTTTCTGGAGTAAACGTGATGGCTATGCACCGCTATCCAAATGACTGAAGCAATTTGCGATTTGCGATTTGCAAAACCTTAAATAACATCGGGAAACGAGTGATGACAGAATAGGGACGCAAAAGAATGCTTTCACATTCAGCGATAATTTTATTCCTGATTCCCGTTGTTGCAGTATTCCTTCTTGGCATTGACTCGGCCTTTGCGCAAGAATCAACCCAGAACTACATTATACACAGAATAGAGATCTGGGCTCTGTTCTATAGGCTCATGGTCGTCGCATTTGTTATCGGTGCGGTAGTTATGGGCTCTATTGCGTACGTTGTGTGGCGCTTCCGCGAATCACATCCAAAGAATAGGGGCGACATCACTCCCGCTAGGGCCGGAGGTGCGCAACACTAATGGGCCACGCCACTATTGAATGGGTCTATATCGGAGTAGTAATCGCAATCCTGGTCTACGTTGGTGCTGATGCGTGGAATATCGAGCGGTTGCTAGACGTCAGCAATGCTCCAGCAGAGGCCGAAGTCGTCAAGGTTACGGGTCAGCAGTGGTTATGGACCTTTGAACACGAAGACGGCAAGAAGGAGGTAGGCGAGCTTCACCTGGTCAAGGGCAAGCCCTACAGGTTCGAGGTGACATCTCTTGATGTAATACACGCGTTCAACATGCCCGACTTTGCCACACTTATAGACGCGGTGCCTGGCAGGATCAACACCGTTTGGCTTGTGCCCGACCAGTCTGGGGAATATTTGATTCAATGCAGGGAATACTGCGGGTTTTCCCACTACCAGATGAGAGCCAAGCTAATAGTCGAAGAGCCTAGCTGAAGACGAAATAATGTCAACAGCGCCGCTGCCAAATTACCATCGAAGGGCACTACGACAGTCGCAACCTAAAAACGAGTTTCGGCAAAATTTACTTTTACAAACCTTCAACCATTCATAGCTAATTTAACAGCAAGAACTAGAAACAAAATGCTTTTATTGATATAGCATTCCATGTACGGACAATAAGAGGGATGGATGCGAGTTGGTTCTCGAGGTCAAACAACCCCGCCCGATATGGGAAATCCTTTTTTCGACCCATCACACTGATATCGGCCTGCTGTATGTTTACCTATCAGTCACAGCCTTGATCATTGGTGGCGCCCTAGCTATGGCAATCCGTGTAGAGCTGTTCGTGCCAGGCCCCGGAACTCTGATTCCTGATTCTAACACATTCCATAGGATATTCACAGTGCACGGCACCAACATGCTGTTTCTTTGGCTTATCCCATTTGCATCTGGCATTGGGAACTACCTGATTCCAATCATGGTCAGGTACAAAGATATGGCATGGCCAAAGCTGAACGCAGTTGCGTTTTGGATGATTCCAGTAGGCGCCGCACTTGTATGGCTTGGCTTTGCCGATACAACATGGAATGCATACCCACCATACTCTATAATCAGGGCACCGGGACCTGCAGCCGAAATGTGGATTTTCGGGCTAAAGATACTTGGCATTTCTTCCGTTCTCGGAGGTATCAACTTTATCGTCACCATACTCAAGATGAAGCATCCTGACTTGCCGCTGATGAAAACGTCGCTATTTGTATGGTCGACTCTTGTCACATCTATCATGATAGTTGTCGCAATACCTACCTTTGCCGCAGCGCTTATCATGCTGTACACGGACAGGCTGGGCGTATCGGGCTTTTTCAACCCTGCAATGGGAGGGGATCCTATAGCGTACCAGCATTTGTTCTGGTTCACATTCCATCCTGAAGTGTACATTTTCTTGATACCGGCAGTGGGCATGCTGTACGAACTTATACCCAAATTCTCGAGAAAGCCCATTTTCAGTTACCAGTCAGGGGTCGCGGCGTTCGTGCTCTTGGCATTAGTTGGCTTTGCGTCTTGGGCCCACCACATGTACTCAACAGGGATGAGCTTCACTGAGAAGACTGTCTTCATGGTGGGAACTCTGGCAGCTGTGCCGGCGTCGGCCATGCACGTTTTTAACTGGATAGCAACAATGTGGGGCGGAAGGATCAAGTTCGCAGCCCCCATGAGCTGGGGAGTTGGGGGCATAGTGCTGTTCTTCTACGCGGGAGCTGGAGGCATCGTCAACACCGCCATGCCGCTGGATTTCCTCACCCACGACAGCTACTGGGTCGTGGGACACTTCCACCTGTTCGTTGCGGGGATGGTCACGATGGCATTCATTGGCTTTACTCACTATATGTTCCCGTTCATCACTGGTAGAATGTACAATGAAAGAGTCGCAATGGTTTCATTCTGGCTCTTCTTCGCGGGGCTTTCGATCGTATTCCTGACGCAGCACGTACTTGGATTATACGGACAGCCAAGGCGGGTGTACGACTATATCCCCGTGGAGCCGCTCATAATAATGAACCAGATAGCCAGCATCGGAGGATGGATGGCTGGTGTCGGAGCGGCAATATTCATTTACAACATGATAACGAGCGCGTTCAAGGGTAAGCCTGCCAAGATGAACGACCCATTTGCAATAGGAGAGCAGTACTACGACTATGCAAGGCGTGAGCCGCACCACTAAAGGAGAAAATGAGAAATGTCGCATGATGACCTCGGACATGAGAAAGAACCGATAATTCTGACTTCTGGAAAGCGTTTGGGCAAGGGACTTGCGATCATTGTCATTACTCTGGCAGTAGGCGCGGCAATTGTAGTGCCGTTCTTCCACGACTTTTACAAGAATCCACCTCCTGTGACGCAGATACGCAAGCCAACACCGGCTCCTTCCGAGCAGCCGCCGGCAGAGGCAGGAACCACAACAATTTCAATATTGCAGGGCGCCTCAACTCAGGGAAGCCCGGACTTTAGCTCTGACGAAAAGCCGAATGTGCCTCTTGGCAGCAAGATAGTGTGGCAAAATCAAGACACCATCCCGCACACCGCTACTTCAGGTACCGGCGAAAGTGATCCCGACAAGGGCAAGCTGTTTGATACTGGCATAATCAGCGGCGGCGAAAAGTCAAAGCCTGTCGAGCTGAAAGATGCGAAGGAGGGAGACACGATCAATTACTTCTGCACTGTTCACCCGTACATGACAAGCAAGATCACTATTACCGGAAAGGAGCAGGGAGGAGCCGCGGGTGGAACTAGCGGAGGAAGTGCAGCAGCTGGAGCAACGCTCACCATCCTCGAAGGAGCGTCGGTGCAGGGCAGCCCGGACTTTGATCCCGATCCCCTCAAAGCAAAGGTAGGCGACACAATCCACGTGATGAACAAAGACAAGATTCCTCACACTGTGACTTCAGGTACCAATGGCAAACCTGATGGCAATTTCGACACGAGTATAATCATTGGAGGAGAATCGGCAGACATAAAGCTGGACAAAGTCAAGGCCGGCGAAGTCGACTATTTCTGCACTGTTCATCCATACATGACTGGCAAGATTACAGTAGAGTAGCAAATGCTGCTTAGAAACCTCTCTTTTTCCACCCTTTCCGTCCTATTTTCCCTGATAACTATTGGAGGGTACGTAAGCGCTTCCGGAGTCGGCCTCACGTGCCCCGAATGGCCGCTCTGTCCGCATGGCTTTATTCCGCATGCAGATTTTATCATTGAATACTTCCACAGGTCGGTGGCTGCTACAACCGGTGTGCTCGTGATCGCAACGATGGTTTTTACATTAAAGTCAAAAGCTGCGCCGGCGGGAATGAAGGTCGCCTCAATGATAGCCGGTGCCGCGGTAATCGGCCAGATAACTCTGGGCGCAATAGTAATAGTTGAGCGGCTGCATGCCCTTTTAGTCACGGTCCACCTTGGGCTTGGTATCTTGCTCTTTTCGATGGTGCTTATGACTGTCCTCTACGCCCACAGGCTCGAAAAAGACGCTAAGGCAATCCGGGCCAAGGCACAATAATATACGGGCAGGACAGAATCATGCCTGTGAAGGTCCCGGCCCTGCTGGCGATTTCACTTTTGCTTATTGTCGCTTCTGCGCCTGCGTACGCGCATTTTGAACACTTTACCCATTACAATAATGGGGGAGACTGGATAGGGCCGTATTACGCTTATGAGGCACTCGAGCCTGAGTATGCTGGTGCGGGAGAGCCTGTTGCTATCATATTCAGCGTTCAGGATCATGATGGACGTGACACGTACAATATCGACGCTATGGTAGAAGTCTACTCCGCTGAAAGTGGCGAGCGGCTAAAAGCCTTTCCATGGACAAGGGAAGACATTGGCGACTTTAAGCTCTTTTACAACTTTCCCAAGGTCGGAAACTACCAGATAGTGCTGAGCGTAGCAAAGGATGCTGCTAACCTTAACAGCATAGACCCGCCAAGGACCACGCTGTCAGGCACTACTGGTTGCAACTGCCACAGGGCAATCTTCAATGTGTCAGTTGCAAATGGCTTTGGCGCCATCTGGACAACGACGATGTTAGCTGCCGTAGTCGGCCCACTTGCCGTGTTCGGGGGCGTGCTTGCATGGAACTATTCAAGCAGGCGAAAAAATGGCAGGCTTGGAGACAGGGCGGAAACCGCGAGGTATGTGATTATGCTTGCCGCAATAGCGGGAGGTCTTGTTCACCTTGCAATATACTCTGAACATGCATCGCTTCGCATCGAATACAGTATATTCTTGATAACAGCTGGAGGAATGCAAATAGTGTACGGTGTTGTATACACACTTTTGGTGTTGACTGGAGAAGTAAAGGGCAAGGAATTCTCTGTACAAGTTGCAAGGAAATACTACCAAGACAGCGTTCGAGTCAACATATTTGGCCTGATCGGTACAGGAATTCTGCTTGGTCTCTACGCCTACGCTGTCATATTTCCGCCGCCGCTTTCGCCTAACAATCAGCCAGAAGATGTCGATCTCGCGGGTATTATTGCCAAGTCAATTGAACTATTCACTGTGATAGGGATATTCTATCTTATGAAGCTTGAAAAGCGTCGGCTGCAGTCTTTTCTGAGAGAACACGCATAGACTTATAGAAAATTCCACCTTGATCCAGTAAAACATAAAACACCAAGGAGACGATTTCATATAAGCATGGCTTGGAAAGTAATGATGCCGAAAAAGATCATGTTCGGCGAAAATGCTGCAAAGGAATTCCCCTATCCGAAAAATTCTCTTGTTATTACCACTACCACACCTGACATTTACGACAAGTGGCTGAACTACATGGGGATCAAGAACTATGAAGTGTATGACAAAGTCACCCCGGATCCTGCGATAGAGACGGTTGAAACGATACAGAAGCAAATCGAAGGCAAGAATATTGAAGCGTACATCGGCCTTGGCGGCGGAAGCTCTATGGATGTCTGCAAATATCTTAGTAAGCTCACAGGCGTACCCAAGATCCTGATCCCAACCACGTTTGGGACGGGGGCGGAAATGACTACCTATGCCGTCATCAGCTTTGACCACAAGAAGAAACTTCTCCAGGACGAGGCCTTCCTCGCAGATGCGGCTATCGTTGACCCGTACTTTTTGCCCGGCACGCCTTTCAACATTATGAGGAACTCCGCATGCGATGCGGCAGCCCAGGCATCGGAAGGGTACGACAGCAAGGCCGGCAACCCATTCACACGGTTCTTTTGCAAAGAGGCGTTTGACATACTTTATGACGCAATAATGAACGACAAACAAAATATGCTGCCATATGGCGCAATGCTATCCGGCATTGGATTTGGCAACTCTTCGACGACACTAGGTCATGCGCTGTCGTATGTGTTCTCCAACGAAGGTGTGCCGCACGGCTACGCGCTTTCGTCCTGCACCACAGTCGCTCACAAGTTCAATAAGTCCATTTACCACAAGCGTTTCAAAGAGATCGCGCAAAAGCTGAAGTTCGAGCAGCTCAAGCTCAAAAAACCGCTCGACCAGGCAGCAGACGACATCATGCCAGACCGCGGGCACTTGGACAACAACCCGATAGCGGTGAGCAAGCAGGATGTCATAAAGTGCCTTGATGAAATAGTGAACAGCAACCCCTTGGCATGAGTGCCAGTTTTTTCTTCCCTCTTTTGTGCACTGCGGCCTACCTGCCAGCGATTGCAAAACCTTTAAATTCAGTTCTTCTGACTTTATCCTCCGATGACCGTTATCCAAAAGAGCATAGAAATTAACGCTCCAATCGGTGAAGTGTTCACCTATTTTGCGAGGCCAGAGCACATGGCGGATCAGTTCCCAGAGAACATGGGCCTGAGCGTTATCCCAGTCGAAGTCAAGAATGGCTTTGGCGTTGGTACTATTTTCAGGATAAGCGGAGATTTTGACGGCAAAAAGCTCGAATGGGATTGCGAAACAATCGACTATGTTCCGATGCGTAAGATAGTAGCAAAGATGATCGAGGGTCCGTTCAAGAGCTGGCAGATAACAGTCGAATTTGAGGAGCTGGGCGAGAAAAAAAGCAGGACAGGCATGACAGTGGAATACTCGATGCCTATGGGGCCGCTCGGCAGCTTTATGGACAAGGTCAAGCTAAAAAAAATAGCAGAGCGCGGAATGGAAAACGGCTTGTATCGCGTTAAAGCATTGCTTGAAGGCACAGGTTCAATTCCGGTCTACATAACGCTGGATGCCTACAGACACATCCTGAAGGAAAAGGAAAAACTCAACTGCTCCGTCTCTGAGGCAATAGTAAAGATCATCGCCCAGAGTCAAGAGACAATCAAGGCCTAGACTCTCTTTCCCCTTTTCTAGTTTCATTTAAATATCGCTCGATCCAGCAAATTTTCTGCGGGTTCGTAGCTCAGCCAGGTAGAGCGTCTGGCTCTTAACCAGTCAGTTATTCTGGGTTAAAATGTCGAGGGTCCGAATCCCTCCGAACCCGCATTTCTAGCGAACTATATTAGAGATTCGTGTCGAAGAGACAATCTCAACACCAGCTTGAACGAGGAAAAGTACAACCCGGCGGCAGAGCAACCCATCCATTCCTTTCGGCGTAGAGCTTGAAGGTCATGATTTCAAGGGGTAAGGCCAGTACTCCATTCCGAATTGAAAAATGTCAAACCTTTTGTAATGATCGCCGAATCCCTCGTCATGTAATCTGGAATACGGTCAGATGAGAGGTCGTTTTTCCAGTTTCGGGCACCTACAAACATTACTTTATCATCAATAATTACAAGCTTTGAATGGTCGAGTCCGGGTTTATAGGAATCAAGGGCGGGGGAGGGAAGAGCGTCATACTTGAAAGGAATACCGCTGTTCTTTAGAAATGTAATTGTACCGGGATAAGATTTCTTTGTATCATCATCCACCACTAATTTGACATCAACTCCGCGATCATATGCTTTTTTCAGCTCGTCCATTAAGACTGTGGCTCTAAATGTCGGGTTACTTGCTTGGTAGTCAATCAGGTACATGTCCATCTTTATGCTAGTAGTGGACCCTTGAATCATGCTCTTAATACCATTATAGTATTCTGCATTACTTAGGAAGGCTTCATTTTTGCTCAAATCCGTCGTGACATGATTGGGTTTGCCATTATTCCACCATCCGTCAAAGAAGGTTTTGGCCTCGCTGATAGCAGCTGTGTTTGTTGTCATTATTGATTGTTCCGTGTTGAATTCGAGTGCCTGCCTATTCAAATTATGAGTTCCTACGAATAGTGTGCCATCATCAATCAGGACAAATTTTGCATGGGAGGCTCCAGTCTTGTATGGTATGCCCTCTGCATTAAGAAAATCATCAGTATCGGGGTATCGTACCATGTTTCCAAGAATGAACTTGACATCAACGCCTCGTTTTTTTGCATCTGCAATTGCGTTCAAAATAATGTTATTTCGTGTAGTGTCATTATTTGGAGTGTGTTCAACTAGATACATGGCAATATGGATACTGGATTTAGAATTCTGGATTGCATCCTTTAATTGATAATAATATTCATCGTTAATCAGAAGCATCAAGTTCATATCCTTATAGACAACCTGTCCACTGGTATTGAATAAAGAGGACTCGTACTGGTCTGTTACTTCTTGTGATGTTATCGCTCTGTTCCATAACCTGACCTCGTCTATGCTGCCAGTGAAATATAGCCAATTATACGAGTTCGATGCAGTCTTTAGCGAATTGGCTCCGATTCTGAGTGGCTGATTTCCTGCTGAATCTGGAGCTGCAGTCGATGATTTCGTGCCAACCTCCACACCATCGATATAAAGACGAATTATAGAGCCATCATAAGTTAATACGCCATAATGCCAGCTATCATCGGAATATGAATTTGGAGAAATCACAAAAAGATCCGCTCCATTGCCAGCTTCATATCCACCTACAATCTTTTTATTTGCATCCACCCAAAGGCCATAATTCATGTTCTTGCCCGGAGAGTCAGAGCCAAAGCCGCCTCTATTAGCAATCATGGCATTTCCACTGTAATTCTTGGATGTCTTGAACCATGTGCCCAGGCTGAATTGCGTCAAATGTAGAGATGAAGAATTTGGTATATCTGTGTAATTGTTACCGGAGGCATTGAATGAAGGTGCATAGTTGTTTCCTGCGGCTGCATATGCAGACTTATTTTTAAGAATTGACATGGGAGTTCCTGCTATAGCGATTAATAGTATAGCTATCACGGAGAAGGAAATTGCTATGGGCTTCATAGCACAAATATGCTCTGTTAAGTGAGGCCCGATTAGAGTATCTTGCAATCAAACACAAGAACATAGAGATATTGTTAAACTTTTAGTATGGAACTGGATTCGCCTGGTTGTTCAAGCGTGACAAGGTCGAAGAGCAGACAAATCAGGGCATTCGTGACCGACTGAAAGGCAGTCAACCCAAATTACTGTAATGACTAAATCCCGCTGAGCTCAAATCCCTTGTGAGGCGTTTCCTTTTCGGAATCGTTTCGTGAGCTTCCCTTTCTACATTGTAATCCAAAAGCAACCAATTA
>Ga0307471_100001565_pt1 | contig 12570 bp, 8 predicted proteins | sample atmos_gasesAM3C__2_FD_204566 | JGI IMG/M metagenome (GOLD analysis project Ga0307471, IMG submission 204566) | Hardwood forest soil microbial communities from Morgan-Monroe State Forest, Indiana, United States - atmos_gasesAM3C_515 | ecosystem: Environmental > Terrestrial > Soil > Temperate... | reverse complement strand
TGCGAGCTGACCGTGTGGCAAGCTGGTCGGCGTCAGTGGATCCTCCGTGAACTGCAGATCGTTGAGGATGCCGACGGCCCGATCGATCCCGTATTTGCTGTTCAGGCGACGCGCCAGCGCCGCGTAGCCCAACTCGTTCCCCGCGGATTCGCCGACCTGCTTGGCCTCGAGGATCTGGATGGCCAGTGCGTCGGACGGCGACCACTGGGGGATGGGCAGGTCGGCGGTGAGCACGAAGCCTGCGGGCATCTGGTCCGGATGCATGCTCAAGTACGCGATATAGGCGTTGATGCCGTCCGTGTAGCGCTGCAGCGAGGCCTGCTGGCCCTTGCTGAGAGCCCTGTGGATCTCCGCGATGCGTTCCTCGTTCGTCTCGGAGTCTCGGCGTGTGACGAAGTCCATCGTCGCGTAGGAGTTGTTGGTCCCCGGCCCGACCAGCTCTGAGATCGTCCCCTCGGCCGCACGACGGAGCACCTCCATCTGGAACATGCGCTCTTCGGCCTGTGCGTAGCCGACGCCGAACGCGATGTGCTCCTCGATCGCCTGCTCATTGACGCCGGACGCGAAAACGTGGGGGACGCCCCACCGGTCGCGAACGATGCGCACACCGGCAAGCGGGATCTCCGAGCTGACAGCCCCCACGACGCTGCCTGGGCCTGAGCTCAGCGCGCCATTCTTGAACTGCCAGTTCTTGTACATGTCGAGCTGGTCACACATGTGCGGACCCAGATCGCCGCACTGTCCGCTCTGCTGGTTGGCCAGGAACTCAGGGACGGTGATCGTGTTGCCCTCCCCCGGGGGGAGGATCGTCTCAGCGCGAGGTCCGAGGCCGGCCGCCTGGGCCGCGCCACGGGGCAGGCTCAATGCCCCACCCAATCCGAGGAGGATCACACACACCGCCACCTCCCTTCCCCAGCGCTCGCGCATCGCGCAAGAGTGTACCGACCCGGCCGCGCGACCGGAACGCCGCCCCGCTACACGCGCCGCCCGTCGAGCCGGATCGTCCACCGGTCGATCGTCTCGATCCGGAGATGCGTCTCGCTCCAGGGATCGCCGGCGAGCGTGGTCCTGATGGTCTCCTCCGAGTCGGCTTCAACGGCGCTCACGACCCGCAGCTCATCGGAGAGCGGCCCGCCGACGACGATGAACCCAGAGTCCACCAGACCGTCCATGAACTGGGCATGGGCGGGCCAGTCCGATTGCTTCTCCATGGGCAGCGACGCGTCCCACTCCGGTCCCGACCGGGAAAGCACGACGAGGAACATGGCCAAACGTGCATTCTGCATCCTCCTCGCATGCGCATCGCAACATGGAACGTCAACTCCCTCGCCGTGAGGGTGCCCCGCGTCCTCAAGTGGCTGGAGATCGCGCGGCCCGACGTGCTGTGCCTCCAGGAGACCAAGCTCTCCGATGAGCAGTTCCCCCGCACGCAGTTCGCGGCGCTCGGCTACGACGCGGCGGCGTACGGCGCCGGCCAGTGGAACGGTGTTGCGCTCCTGTCCCGCGTCGGCCTTTCAGACGTGCAGCGCGGATTCGCCGGTGAGCCCGGTTTCCCTGAGGTCGAGGCGCGAGCCATCGCGGCACGCTGCGGCGACGTACGGGTCTGGTCCGTGTACGTCCCCAACGGGCGCACCGTCGGCAGCCCGCACTTCGCGTACAAACTCTCCTGGCTCAACGCGCTACGAGAGGCGGCCGCGAGTGAGGCACACGTGACGTCGCAGCTCGCCATCTGCGGTGACTTCAATGTCGCACCGAACGACGACGACGTATGGGACCCTGCCGCGTTCGTCGGTTCTACACACGTCACCACCGAAGAACGTTCCGCAGTCGCCGCGCTTGTGGACCTCGGCCTGGTCGACCTCCGTCCGCGTGCGTTCAAGGGAGAGCCGTTCACCTACTGGGACTACCGGGCCGGCAACTTCCACAAGGGCCTCGGCATGCGCATCGACCTTGTCCTCATCAGCAGTGCGCTCGCCACACGGGTCACCGATGCATACGTCGATCGCGATACACGCAAGGGCAAACTGCCGTCCGATCACGCCGCCGTCGTCGTCGATATTGACCTGTCCGGCGCTGATGGCGCGTCGCCCGCCGGCTGAGCGATGGGCGCCGATCAGCCAGAGTCCATCGGCTATACTCGCGCGGTCCTGGCCCCGGGGATGGGACTCCAAGGAGGGTATTGAAGCGTGCGGACGAACAGCAGTCCTCAGCGCCTCCCGCTCGCCGGAGCGTTGGCGCTCTCGGCGCTGCTCGCGTCGAGCCCCGCCGGGCGCGCCGGCGCGCCGGTGACCGTCACCCCGACTGGAGCGCAGACCTTCATGATCTACACCCCGCCCGACGGGACCAACGGAAAGCACAGTGCCGATGAGCCGTCGATCGGTGCCGACTGGAAGACCGGTGCGGTCATGTACCAGGCACTGCTCGCCACGCTGCGTGTCAACTTCGACGACACCAAGTCGCCGGCAACCGCGACATGGACGGACGTCAGCTCGCTGCTGACGTCGCAGCAGACGGAGGATCCGATTCTCTTCACGGATCCTGTTACGGGCAGGACGATCGTTTCTCAGCTGGCGGGCAACTGCAGCCTGTCGGAGCTGACCGACAGCGATGGTGCGCCCACTACCACAGCTCCGACCGGATGGACGCCGGACTCAGGGTGCGGCCCTGCGTCCGGGATCGACCACCAGTCGGTCGGCGGTGGGCCGTTCGCGACGATTCCCCCTCCTCCCCCGCCGGCGTACCCGCACGCCGTCTACTACTGTTCGCAGGCGAGTGCCGCCGCTTTCTGTGCGCTCAGTCCGAATGGCGGGGTGACCTACAACTCGAGTGTCCCCATCTATAGCCAGCAGCAGTGCGGCGGGTTGCACGGCCACGTGCGGGTGGGTCCCTCCGGCACCGCCATCGTTCCCAACCAGAACTGTGGACCCGCCATCGATCCGAGTAACTCGAGCGGGATATTCCCCAATCAGGCCGCGGTCGTCTCGACCAACGACGGCACCACCTGGAATGTGCATGTCATCCCCGGCAGCAGCGAGTCGCTGCGCAGCGACCCGGCGGTGGCTGCGGATGCGGGCAACAAGTGGTACTTCGCGTATGAGTCAGGACTCAAGAACACGTCGGGCGAACAGATCGCGGGTAGAGCGATGATCTCCACGTCGACGAACGACGGCACCACATGGTCGCCATCCGTCGACGTCGGGGCGCCACTGGGAATTCAGAACGTGACATTCCCCGAGGTCATCGCCGGCGACTCGGGAAGAGCGGCGTATGCGTTTCTCGGCAGCACGACCGCAGGCGACCCCGAGAATCAGACGTTCAAGGGTTTTTGGTACCGGTACATCGCCTTCACGTACGACGGTGGCACCACCTGGTCGGTGAGCAACCTGACTCCCAACGACCCGGTCGAACGGGGGTGCATCTTTCTCGCCGGCACGGGCGATTGTCCTAACCCGGCGAAGCGCAATCTCTACGACTTCATGGATATCACCGTGGACAGCCACGGTCGCGTGCTCGTCGGATATTCCGACGGCTGTTCCGGCACGTGCGATACGCAGCAGAGCCAACCTTGCAGCGACGCCGCGTGCGACACGGGCCCCACGGCCAGCACCGACCACCTGGCATCAATCGCGCGCGAGGCCTGCGGCAAGGGGCTCAACGCGCACTTCGATTCCGCACTCACGTGCTCGAGTCCCGCACTCATTTCCGAGACTCCATGGACGCCGGCGCTCCTGATCGCGGGAATTCCTCTCGTGGTCGTGGCGAGCTGGTCGCGACGGCGCCCGAGACGATCCGCCCGCTGAGTCCATGCGCATCAATCGGCCGTTCCGGGCGTGCACCATCTGCGCGATCGTTACTGTCTCCTGGCTGCCGCAGGCCGCGCGCGGCGCCGACCCACACTCGAGCACGATCGGCACGCCGGTCACCGTGGGGGCGCATGGCAACGAGCCGATCGTGAAGATCGCACCAGACGGCACGCTGTACATCAGCGCCCTCGAATACCTGTACTACTCGACCAACAACGGCGCGACCTGGAAGGCGTCGCCCGGCACGATCTACAACAATCCCGCGGGCGGCGGTGGCGTCAACCTCAACACCGACAGCTCCATCGACATCGACCAGCTCAATCGGTTGTACTTCACGTTTGATTACCCGTACGCCGGGTTCACGTCGGTATGCGTCAGCGACGACCACGCCCAGACGTTCAGCTGCAATCCGACTACGTTGCCGGGCGGAACGGATCGCATGTGGATCGTGGCGCCGTCGACCACGGCCGCGTACCTCGTATCCAATGAGGGCGCCGAGCAGACGCTCTTCTTCAAAAGCACTGATCGCGGTGCGAACTGGACGGCCGAAGGCACCACCGGCGCGGCGTTCAACTCCGACACCGGCCCGCTGCTTCCCTCGCCGCTAAGCGGTCTCATCTTTCAGCCCTACGTAAACAACGCCAGCAACGCCACCGCGACAACGAATCTCAACTCCGGACCGCTCGCGTTCCACGTGTTCAACCCGGCGACGACGAATCCAGCGCTGTCCGGCGAGATCACCACGCCGCTCACGGCGCCGAACGCGCTTCCGAGCGCAGGATTCACACCGAACGGCACCCTGTATCTCGTCAGCGAGGAGCCGCGCAACGATTCGCACGGCAACCTCGCCGGCTACCAGTTGACGATCGCGCGCTCCACGGACCAGGGCGCCCACTGGACAGTGCTTCCGCCGATACCCGGCACCTCCAGCGGCACGCAGAGCTTCAGCGCGATCGCCACCGGCGCCGACGGCCATGTGGGGGTGCTGTACTACCGGACCCCCGGCGGCGGTGACCCGACGCTGGACACCAGCGCCACATGGGACGCGGCTTGGGCCGAGTCGCTGAACGCCGGCGCGGCGACCCCATCATGGACGGTGCAGACGATCGACCCCGGCGTGCACACCGGCGCGATCTGCTCGACCGCAGGATGCACGGGGGACAACCGCTACTCGGGTGACTTCATCTCGGCACAGTTCGACGCCGCCGGTCTCCCCCATCTCACCTGGGTGAAGGATCTGGACACTTCCGGCACCAACACGCTGGTCCGCTATGCCGGCGTGCTGACGCCTGGCAATCCCACGCCCGAGTTCCCGAGCACCCCACTGCTGATCCTCGCGCTCGCAGCTGCAAGCGGCTTGTTCATCCGCATGATGTCGAATCGCGTTGGGACGGTTGGTTAGGGTTTGCGACGATGTACTCGAAGGTCCAGCGCACGGCAGCAGAGGCGCTGGGCACCGCCGCGCTGGTACTGGTGGGGCCGGGAACGGTGGTGGCCACCGTCATGCTCGCCGGGAAGGTGGCGCCGCTCAGCGGGGCCGACTTCCTCGGCATCGCATTCGCGTTCGGGCTGATCATCACCGCCCTGGTGTACAGCCTGGGCAAGGTGTCCGGGTGCCACATCAACCCGACGGTGACCTTTGGGCTCGCCGTCACCAGGCGCTTCCCGTGGGGCGAGCTTCCCTTGTACTGGGCGGCGCAGTTCGCCGGCGCCTTCGTGGGCGCTCTGGGCATCTGGGCCATTTTCGGCGCCTCCGGCATCACACTCGGCATGGGACAGACGCACTTTGCGAACACCACGACATACGCGTCGGCCGCGGCCGCCGAGCTGTTGGGCACCGGCCTCGTGATGTTTGCCATCCTGGGCATCGTCGACAAGCGCAGCCCCAGCGATCTTGCGGGGCTGGTGATCGGCGGAGCGTTCGTGGCGATCATCATGGTCACCGGCCCCATCACCGGCGGGTCGCTGAACCCTGCGCGTGCGCTCGGCCCGGAGCTGGTCTCCGCCATCGGTGGCGGTCCAACCTATTGGGTGCAGTACATCCCGGTGTACGTTCTCCCCGGACTGGGTGGTGCCGCGTGCGCCGCCTGGCTGTACGACTTCCTCGCGCATCCGCGCATAGTCGAACGCCCGATCCAGGAGGCAGTCACCCACCCTGACCCATTCGACCTGCCGTAGACTTGGCTCTGCCCACATGCGGCATGTGGGTTGCCGATGCTGGGATGCACCGGGCAAGGATGGGATTGGATCCACAGAGGGACTGAGGTGATCAGACGAAATCGGGCGGTCGCTGCTCTGGCGGCCACCGCTGCAGTCATGGCTGCTGTGACAACGGTGCCGAAAGCGCACGCCAGCACTCCCGCACCGCCCGCCTTTGGCCAGCCGACCATCAGCGGCATTCAGGCCGACGGGTTCGAGCAGGACATCGAGCTCGACAACACCACCAGCAACGAGATCATTTACACGAGCGGGCCGATCGCGACAGGAAGCGTCGCCACCATCTGGCGCTCACTCGACGGTGGCCAGACCTTCAAGTTGATCCCCGCGCAGATCCCTCCGTCGGGCAAGCCGCTCGGGACCTGCATCGGCGGCGGGGACACCGAGCTCGGTGTCGACAAGGCCGGACATCTCTTCTTCAATGACCTGTGGCTGGGTAACTTCAGCACCGCACGCTCCGACGATCACGGCAAGACCTTCGCGGTGGGCGCGAGCTGCGCCGCCGTTCCGGACGCGGCCGTCGACAGGCAGTGGTACACGGAGGTCGGCGACCCGACCACAGCGGCTGCGAACACCGGGCTCTTTCTCGCGTACGACCGGCTGGATCAGAGCGTACCTGCGTGCCAGTCCACGCCCATCGGCAACGCGCTCGTCATGGCCCGCTCGCCGGCCTTCCAACAGCCGGGCTCGACAGCGGGCGAGACCTTCAGCGCGTCGCTACCGCTCAGCTGCGACGAAGCGATCATGGGCAACGACGTTTCGTTCACCTATCCGGGAACCGGCGCTGCCAGTGGACCCAAGGTGTTCGACATCCATGACAACGCCGCCATCAACAAGATCCTGGTGAACCGCTGCGATGTCGTCGCCGAGTCCGCCACCAACCCGACAGGGCTGGCGAACTGCTTGACGGACGCCCAGGGGCTCGTGGCGAGTTTTCCAGGGTTCGTGACTGGGGCGAATTTTCCGACCATCTCCGTCGACAACCAAGGTGGACTCTTCGCCGTTTGGGAAGAGGCCCCGGGCGCAGGCCGCGGGAACAACATCACTGGTAACACGTACCTCTACTTCTCGACGTCGTCGAACGAGGGGACGTCCTGGAGCGCGCCGAAGCAGCTCCCCACGCCAGGGCTGAACCAGAACGTATTCGCATGGCCTGCATCAGGCGACCCGGGAAGGATCGATGTCGCTTTCTACGGCGCGCCCGAGGCGTGGCAGGCGCACGATCCCAACAATGGCAACGGGCCTGACAACCTCGGCCCGGACAGCGTCGCCGGTCACTACGGGCTGTACATGGTGCAGACGCTCGACGGCGGGACCACCTGGTCGGCGCCGATTCTCGCCAGCGAGCACCACATCCACTACGGCACCCAGTACACGCTCATCGGTGGGCAGTCGGGCAACCGCGCGCTCGGCGACTTCCTGCGCATCCGTGTCGGGCCGAATGGCGAGGCTGAGATCTCCTACGCCGATTCGAACAACTTCGAGTCCGGCAGCGACCTCTCACCGCAGGGCATGTACGTCCGACAGATCTCCGGCACCGGCCTGTTCGCAAACAAGACGATCAACGGACCGTTGCCACCCTCCGGCGGGTGCGTGAACGACCCGCAGTCGGGTGACGCCACCCTGGACGCCAACGGAACATCGAGCGCCAACATCGCACACCTCGAGCTGCTGCGTGCGTGCATGAGCCAGCCCGACGCGAACAACTACAAGATCACCATGAAGGTGTCGGACCTGACCACTCCCGCCGGCATGTCCGGGCCTGGACCCGATCCCACCGCGGGCGGCACGACCAACGTCTGGCAGACGCAGTGGCACGTGCCGTCGAGCACGGACCCGCAGGGCGGCGCGCTGTTCTTCGCCTACATGGAGTCCGTGAACGGCGCGACACCGACCTGTTGGGTCGGACAGTCCTCGCAGTTCGTGCTGCCGTCAGGCGCTGAGCTGACCTATCCAGGCACCACCCAGCTGACCGGCTCGAACTGCGTGTACACACCCACCGCGCCGGGCACGATCACGATAACGGTCCCGGTTGCCGACGTCACCGAGCCCGGAGCGATCGGCAACACCCTCTACAGCGTGACCGCGTCGACGCAAACGGTGAATGGCCCTGCGGAAGACCCGCCAGCAACCGATACGCAGGCGAACGGCATCGTCGCCGGCCAGCCGCCCAACCTCATCGACGTCGCGCCCGGGTTCGACCTCGTCGGGTTGAGCTCGAACATTCCGGAAGTGCCATGGGCGCAACTGCTATTGCTGGTGGGAGTCGGTATGGCCAGCGCGGCTGCTCTCGTGCGCCGCCGGAGGGCATCCTCCGCGTAATCGCCCAACCCGGCGCAGTGCGGCTATGGTCACTCGTGTGACCGACGAAATTCTGATCGCTACGTCGGGGCACGAAGTCCCCATCACAAGCCCGGGCAAGGTCTACTTCGCGGAGCGGGGCGACACCAAGCTGGACCTGGCGCGCTACTACGAGTCGGTCGAGGCGCCGCTCATGCGCGCCATGGGCGGCCGCCCGGTGCTGCTCCAGCGTTTCCCCAACGGTGCCGGCGGCCCGTCCTTTTTTCAGAAACGCGTCCCGGATTCGCGTCCCGACTGGTTGGAGACGACGATCGTCACCACGCCGAACGGCACGACCTCGCGAGCGCTGGTGGCCGCCGACCTCGCGCACGTGCTCTGGGCCGTCAACCTCGGATGCCTGGGGTTCCACGTGTGGCCGTCCAAGGCATCCGATCCAGAGCATGCAGACGAGCTGCGCATCGACCTCGATCCGAGTCCCGGCGTCACGTTCCCCATGGTGCAGGAGGCCGCGCGAGAGGTTCGATCCTTGATGAGGGAGGTCGGGGTCGTCGCCATGCCCAAGACGACCGGCAACCGCGGCATCCACGTGTACGTGCGTCTCCAACCGCACTGGACCTCGTACGAGGTGCGATCAGCGGCTGTCGCGGTGGCGCGCGAGCTCGAACGGCGACGCCCCGACCTCGTCACCGCGGCGTGGTGGAAGGAGGAACGGGGCCGCCGCGTGTTCATCGACTTCAACCAGAACGCACCGCATAAGACGATCTTCGGCGCCTGGTCCGTGCGGGCCCGCCCGGGTGCGCAGGTGTCGACGCCGTTCATGTGGGAGGAATTGGACTCTATCCACCCCGACTCGCTGACCATCGCAACCGTGCCGGCTCGCGTGGCGCGCGATGGCGATCCGTGGGCGCCGATGGATGCCGCCCCGCAGTCGCTCGAGCCGCTGTTGGCGCTGCATGAGCGAGACATGGCTGCAGGCTTGGTCGACGCGCCGTGGCCGCCGGTCTATCCAAAGATGCCGGGCGAGCCGCCGCGCGTGGCGCCCAGCCGGGCCCGCAAGCCCGTGGAACCCGACTGAGCGAGGCCGCCTACTCCTCCATCACTGCGCGACGTTTGCGTCCGCGCACCCTCGACGCCAATAGCGCCGCGCCAGCGCCTGGAATCAGCAGGAACACCGCCCACGGCGCCTCCGGCGTGGCGGGGCCGGGCGTCGAAAGCATCTTGGTGAACCAGACGTTGACACCTGTGGTCGCATCGCCGTCGTCAAAAATGATGTGAGGGAATCCCGGGTCACTCGTGATCTGGAAGAAGTCGAGCAGGCTGCGGTCTGCGCAGCTCTTGCCGCCGCCGGATTGAATGCAGCCATTGTGCATGTCTTGGATCGCGACCACTGGACTAAACGATGGGGAGCCGGTGTCGGCGTTGGTCACCCTCGCGTAGTAGATGTTCCATGTGGCACCGCCGACGCCGGACGCAACAGAGTTGGGGTCGCCCGTGGATGTCGTCCCGTACCAGGCGGTGTCGAGCGTGCCGTTGCCGGCGATGTCCATCGTCGGGAACGTGGTCGTGCCGGCCTCGGTCGACAGGAGGATCGGGGCGTGCCATGTGGCACCGCCGTCCTTGCTGAACGAGTAGTACTCCTGCACACCGCCGGAGCCGGCGAGGTTGCTGGCGAAGTTGAGTGCGTGCGCCCACATCACGTACACGGTGCCGTTACCGTCGACCTTGACCGGACTGAAGTTCCATTCATCCTGGAACGCAGAGCCGGCCGCGTGGTCGGGGATGAGCACCTGCGTCCACGTAGCCGCCGTTCCCGCCACGGGATCCGAGTACGCGATCGCCTCTCCCTTCTGGTGGCTGTAGGTCACGTAGACGCGGCCGGAGTGCGCCCCCGTCGTGTTGTCGATTGCGATACCGCCGGGCGGGCATACGCATGCGCGCGTGCTGTCGGGCACGCTGCTGCTGTTGACGGCCACCTCGGTGACGACGACATTGTCGTTGATCGCCTGGACACCAACCGGTGGAGTGGTGATCGGGGCGGTGTTGGCGATGTGGACCGCGTCCACTCCATCATAGGTGAAGAAATTCTCATTGAGGCTCTTGCTGTAGGCGATCCAGGGACGGTCGTCACCGGGTTGGATGTGCGAGCCGTATGGATCGCCGGCGGCGAACGAAGCACCATGATCGGTGGAGACGCTGACGCAAGAGTTGCCCAGCCACAGATCAGTTGAGTAGACGTTGTCGTTGCTGTCCGTGGCGAGGTCGGTGTCACCGCCTGACGCGACGGTGCAGAACGGCGACTGGACCGGCGGGTTCGACCAGTGCAGGCCGCCATCGAGCGACGTCCACATGGGGCTGCCGCCTGAGGTGCCATTGCCGAGCGCTTCGGGCGCTTGGACGAACAGCCGCGGTATGTTCGCCGTCGTATTGCCCGCTCCGCTGTCATGGATGAGCGTCGGCTCACCGAGTCCACCCGAGTTGGGAAGTTTGATCGGGCAGATGAAACCGTTCAACGAGATGTTCTGCTCGGGAACGCCCACGGCGCAGGACGAGGACGCTGTCGTCGTTGTGGTCGGCGTGGGGGTGATGATTGGCGTCGGGGTTGTCCCGGTGCAGCTCTCGCCGACGACGTAGTCGTATGAAGACGGGTCGTTGTCGGTCGGCGCACCTCCTACCAAGATGATGACCCCGTTCTCGTAAACGTCGCTCTCTCCGAAGATCCCGCTCTGCGCGAAAGCGTCTCCCGCGACTGGGCTTCCGATGTCGGAGAAGGGGACTGTGACAGTGATCAGTGCATTCGGTCCGCTACCGAACGTGCCCGTCGTGAGGGTTGCGGTCGTTGTGTAGTTGGTCGTGCCCCCTGTCATCGTGGCAGTTCCGTACGCGTACGTCACCGTGTTCATGACGCTCGAGTAGTCGGCGCTCGTGAAGTAGCTGACGGAGTTGAAGGCCCAGACCAGGTAGTAGACGTTGTCGGTGCCTGGTGATGGAACGATCTGGGTGAGGTTCTTGATGGTCAACGTGGTGGTCAGCGCCGAGCCATTGTCGGACAGCTTCCCGCTGACGATGTCGAGCTGGTCAGCCTGCGACGCGGTGGGTGCACCCGCTGACGCATCCGAGCTCGTGTCAGACCATAGCGTGCCGCACGGATTGATGTTCTGCGCGGACGCGTGCAGAGGCCCGAAGGAGAACGTGACGGCAAATACCGCCACGGCGACGATGCCCAAGAAGGCGCCGACGGTGCGACGGTTTCGACGCGTGTCCATGATGATTTCCGCTGACCCTGCGCTAGTTGTGGCTCGCGGTCACAGTTCCGCGTCGCCGGCGCAACGCAACGCCACCCAAGACGAGGGCCACACCAATTCCCAGAACTGCCGGCGTCCACGGCGCCTCGGGCACCTTGGGAGCCGGCGCTGTCGCCTGGAAGTTGAAGCAGCAGACACCGTCGACCTCGAAGGGCACGTTGTCCGACTGGCCATTCGCGTTGGTGATCGCTTGCTGCGGATGGCTGGCCGCGAAGGCGTAGGAGCCAACCTCTTCCAGCAGGCTCGTCTGACTCGGGCTGCCCACGTCAGATGTCGGCACTGGAATCGTGATCGTGCCCGTGCCCTGGTCGAAGCAGGTCGCGCACGTGATCACGTTGCCGGCAGGCGGGCCCTCCGGAAAGTACACATCGTGCGGGAAGCAGGCCGACACAGAGCACAGGTCGACGGTCTGCGCCCGGCCCGCTGCGTACGTCACCGTCGATGCTCCACCTGCGACTGTTGCGGGTGTGACCTCGGCCATCGCGTAGAACATGGTGCACGCCGTGGACGCAGGGAGCGAACACACGCCCGCTCCGGCTGCGCTGGGCATGAGCCAGCGGGTGACATAGGTGAGGTTGTTCGAACCCGGGATGCTCGTGAAAACGTTTCCGATATCCGTGCCGCTCAGGCTGTTGAGATGCATCGTCACCGTGAGCGAGCTGCCGTTACTGGACAGGCTCAGATGATTTGCAAAGCCCTGGCTGTCGCTGGTGAAGTCCAGCGCTTTGAGGTTGGTGCCGCCGATGACGGGATACACGCCGTCACCCGTCTTGTCCGCCATTCCCGCCACGGGCGTGCTCGTCTCGTATTTGGGCGTCGCCAACGACCACGTGCACAGCGCTGAGCACGCGGCAGGGACATTCGTGCCCGCCAGGTTTGGCCCGGCGCCGATCAACCCGGGACCCTGGGTCTGCCGGCCCATCGTGATCACTCCGGCGCCGGCGTGG
>Ga0307471_100001564_pt1 | contig 12572 bp, 13 predicted proteins | sample atmos_gasesAM3C__2_FD_204566 | JGI IMG/M metagenome (GOLD analysis project Ga0307471, IMG submission 204566) | Hardwood forest soil microbial communities from Morgan-Monroe State Forest, Indiana, United States - atmos_gasesAM3C_515 | ecosystem: Environmental > Terrestrial > Soil > Temperate... | reverse complement strand
ACGCGTTCTGCGCGAAGCCCTGCTGAACCGGACCCAGCCACTTTCCAAACTTCTGTTCCACCCAATCGCGCAGCAGGTAGCGGGATGCGAGAAACGCGAGCGTCGCGCCCGTCGTCGCCCCCAGATTAACGAAGAGGGTGGCCGGCACAGCCCCGAAGAGGAACCCGCCGGCCAGTGTCAGAATCACGGCGCCGGGAAGCGAGAGCCCCGTCACGGCCACATAGGCCAGGACGAACAACGCTGCGGCTGCGGCAGAATGTGTTTCGGTGAACGACAGTAGGTAGTCGCGATTGTCCTTTAGCACCTCCAAGGAGAGAAACCGGCCCAGATCGAAGTAGAAAAATGCGGCCACCGCAACCCCGATCGCGAGAACCATAGCAATCTTTCCCGCACTCAATCCGCTCTTTGTTTCAATCGATGGCATGTCGTTCGTCATGACGGTTTGCCCGGGTATCATGGGGACTCCTTTTCTGGCTGTCAATGTAGCTGACTGCCTCTTAGTCGCCTGAAGTTCCATGGTTATCCCGTGACAACACCCTGCCACACGTAAACGCTTGCTTGCTATAGGTCTGCGACGTGAGACGGTGATTGGATGTTAACCCGCATTATTTATGACGGTTCATGGCGAAATCGCTGAGCCGCGTCGCGAGACCGGCGCGCGGAGCCCAAGGGACTGGCTCCGCCGTCTGCGGCGGTGCCTGCCCCGCTCTCAGGCCGTGGACAGGCGCCAGGAAGAAGGGGGGCGCCAGTCCTCAACAGTACGGTGTGGGTCCAAGGGGCGAGCCAGTCGACCGTAGGCTCGTCGTAGCAGCAGATCGGCGATTGCGGCAGAAGCGCTCATGAATAATGCGGGTTAAGAACCGAAGGAGGTAGCAGAGTCGCTATCGTGGCTGGCGATCGTAGAAATCGCGATCCATGTCGAGCCGGCCGAACGCCCGTTCAACTGGGTCGATCCTCCCATCCTGGTTTCGATCGAGCTCTTGGAAATGGTCGTGGGTGAGGTCAGGGGTTTGCGGATTCCGCACGCCGGCCGTGCGGTGGTTGGGGCGAGGGTCGAAACGTTGAGAGTCCTCAATCATACCGTGGTACATGAGATCTGTCCGAGGCTGCACGACGGCTTTTGGCACGACCTTCTTATGGACTTTGACATGGCGATGGGCTCTCGGAGTTGTAGGCTTGGACTCTGACGGCGTCTTTTTGGCCTGCTTCTGAATAGCCTCCGGTTGGCGCTCTGTGGCAGCGGGTATGGGACTCTTCTTGGCAAGCTGGATCGTCGAGTTTTGCCCTTGCTCAGATTGTTGCTTGTGGGGCTTGGCTGCGACGACGACCGGAGCCGGCTCTTTTGCTTTTTGGGTTGCAGCAATCGTCTGCCCGACCGTAGTCGCGAGTAAGGCCACGGAGCACACCGCTCCGAGTACAACAAGTTCTAAGATACCCCTACTCATACCCCTCCCAATTATGACTTTCTTCAAGTGTAGCAGATCACTTGGCGCGTAAGAGCATGGAACTGCACGATCTCTCAATGCGTTGACATTCAGCGTTCTGCGCCTTTGTTTTGAAATACATGCGTCTGCGGTTCAGGGAGACCGTTCGGCCCAACAACGGGTGGCCACCAGGCAGCTGTTGAGGCTACTCGGTGGGGCTCCACCTGCACCGGCTGCCTCTGTACATATGGGAGAAATCGTTTGAGCCGAAGAATCGGTTCTTCGATCAAGAGCCAGGATCCACTCGCAACAATCACGAGCGCCCCTAACCAGAGCAATACATGCGCAATAAACCCGACTTGTAGCGAGTGCAGCCATGCTGACACAAATCCCGCAATGAGCACATGCCACAGATAGAGTCCGTAACAACGCCTCCCCAGGAACGTGAGAACCGATGATTTCAGAAGGGCACCAACAAGTCCATCTGCGTTGAGGCTAGCCCCGAGGAGAATAGCAAAGCTCACGGCTAACCATGAGTACCCGAAGACGCTAAAGAACCATGGCCTTGTCTCAGGAAGAGATGGACTAAATGGAACAAGGAATGTGATGAGCATCACGACCGTCGCGAAGGGTGCGAGTCTTTTGCATAGACGGACGGCTTCGGCATGCCAATTGTGATTGCCGAATATAACCGCCACAACCGCGCCAGCGGCGAACGCGTCAAGCCGACAGAGCGTAAAGACGTATGTTGCAGGGTAATCAGATGCCGAGAGCGTGATGGCCCGTATAACAGGCGCCGCAGCCATAATGCCACCGCTCCACCACAGCAGCCGGTGTCTCCTGCATGCTCGAACGAGTAACGGCCAAACAAGGTAAAACTGCTCCTCGATTGCCAGGCTCCAGAGGATCATCACGGCCAACGGCTGCCATCCATATATCGCAATATGAATATTACCCAGATAGAGGGCATACCATGCCCACCCTTCGAAGTGAGGCAACAGCTTCAGTGGATCGCCGAGCCATGTAAGAACAAATAGAACCAGGAGATACAACATGGCCAGGGGAAGGATCCTTAGTCCCCGTCTTCCCCAAAACACCCATGAGGTGCCACCCCCGTCTCGTAAGCGAATCAGAATTGACGTGATGAGAAATCCGCTGATGACGAAGAAGAGGTCCACACCAATCCAGCCGCCGAGACTCATCCTCCCGATAACGCCGAGCATCGCCCACGGGGACTGTTGAGCGGAAAACTCGGGAAGATCTCGAAAGAGGAACGGGGCGTGATACCAAAGAACCAAGAGGATGGCGATCCCCCTCAACCCATCAACCGTCGGCATGTATGTAAAGGCACTATAGCTGGAGGATGGTCGCGAGTACGGGTTACGGGACTGCAAATCCTGCATCTTGCTCCACCCTAATGATAAGCAGGCCTGTAAAAGGGACGCGCACTGAACTGCGGATGCAACGCTATGACGATTCCCGGATGCCGGCTCAAGCTAATTGAGCATTATCGATCCAGAGCAATTCTATGAAGCCAATCGCATCGAACTTCTTATTGGATTGTCTGGCAATATTGCTCGATCTGTTGGGCAAAGATGAGGAATTGGTCTCCTCCTTGCTGACGATATTCCTCTTTCGGCACACGCTCCTGACGTTCCTTTCGCACCCGTTCGCAGGCCTTTTGTTCTGCCCGGTGGATTTGCGGTTGCAACCGAGCCTGCTCCTCCAGGGAGCGACCTGCCATACTTTCTTGCATCTGTTTCAAGAAGAGATAGTGATCGTAGAGTTTCGGCTCCTCCGTCTGAGTCGGCGGCGCTTCAGTCTCCGCTGAGTACACGGCAACAGGGAACATCAAGAGCACAAGCAGGACAAACTTTTTCATCGCGCACCTCTTTATGTGAGTCGTATGCCATGTTGAGCTGGGATCGTGTCGATGAGGTTGAAGTTCGTTCGCACGGCGGCAATCGCTTCGCCGCGCTGTTCGATCGATCCTTCACTGATCGGTCCCAGCCAGTTATCGGCCCTCTCCAAATAGGACACTTTATAGGGGTCGATGCCCATGATCCGGCAACAGGTCGCATCGACCGCGGCAAGATTGCGCCCCATCACCAAGACACCGACTTGTTTCGGATCGCCCATGATCGGACCATCGCCCTGCATCCCGACAATGCCATCGACAATGGCAAAGTGCGGTTTCAATGTCGCATTGATATCGAGAATTGAGTTTTGGATCCCTGCCTTGTGCAGCACGTTCTTGGGCCAGCCATAGTAAATACCTGGCATCACCCCGAATAAGTTCTTCATTGAAAGCGTGGCTCCAGTCCAGTGGTGCGTCTTCATTTTTGCCACAGACACGATCCAATCCACTTCCTGAAAGAGGGCAGGAAACGTCAGCGTCCTCATGGAAGACTGGCGACCGGCATTTGGCAGCTCATACCCCGTAATGTAATTAAGATCGTGAAACCTGATGCGATCTTCCGTCAGCACATCCGCCAAGCCGGACTCTTCATAGACCGCCAGCGTGTCGCGGCGATGGCCGGGTCCCTCGGCGACCATCACAGTCGCCGCTCCCAGCCGAAGAAACGCTTCGATCGCCCCGCGCAGAACGAGAGGATGCGTGTTGATGTGAGACGCACCTGAAGCAGTTTCGACCAGATTCGGCTTCAAGAGGATGCGCTTGCCCTTTAATTCCTCGGGAGAGATACCCAGCTCCCGAATCCCCCTCGTAATCGCATCGGCGATATCCAACTGGTAATGGGCGACTTTGATCACGAACGATTGCGCCTGCTGCGGCATGCGAAAATACCGCTTCGGAACCAGGAGCAATCCAGATCCAATCACAAGACCGGCCGCTGCGGCCAAGAGCACGTCGCGGCGCGTCAGGCCTCCTGTCGATGTGGGATCCACGTGATCTGACACGGTACTCCTTACTGACTGAGGACGGCAGGCGCCTGATTACGACTCCGGTCTAACAGGTTGCGGAACAACTCGGCTTTCGTTCAACGCACCGTCGTACACTCAAGCACGACGACAGCACAAGAACAGATCGCAGGATGCTCAAAAAGGCCGTCCAGCAAGGCCGCAGCGAGTGAAGAGGCGACGCGTACTCTTTGCCGTACGTGGAGCCTCTGAGCGACGCGAGAACGACGCTGGCGGACTTTTTCATCATCCTGCTAAGAACAGAGTGGTCTTCATGTCCGACTCTCCTGCTAATGCGCCCAAGAATAGCAGACAGAGCGCCGACGTATCGTAGTCGCCGTAACGGGTTTGATTCGCCAAGCACCGTTCAACCAGAGCCGCTCCGTTCGACGGCCACAGATCCCACGCCGCAAGACCCAGCAAGCCCCACCCAAGCGAGATCGGCGTGCGTAACCGATCGACCTCGCCTTGAAGATACGAAATACTCCGGGCGACCTTCTCCTGACCGACCACTCCAGCTAATCCGGTTAACGCGGCACCAGTGCTTTCCGGCATAGGATGAAGCTCCTTTCCGAACATAAGGGTGTTCCCATAATTCCATCCCCCATGGGGCAACTGACGATCGAGCATCATCAGGATGGCTTCATGGACGCGCTCATGTTGGCCATGCCCTGTCGCCCGTAATGCCATCACGCACGTAGCCGTGGGTTCAACCCAGGAATGGGTATCATCGATCCAGGGCCACCCCTTCAAAATTGTATCGTGTGCCCACGGAGCATCAGGCTTCCTAGGAAAGTGAATGCCGGTGCGGTCAAGCAGAAAGTGAACGGCACGATTTTGAGCAACTTGGCTTGCCGGGGAATTCTGCCAGGCGAGAATCGCCAGAGGGGTAGGCCAATAGGACGCCGGATGATCCCGATCCACACAAACCCGACCATCTCCACTTTGCTCCCGGGCTAGGAGTGCACGGAGCCGTTCAAGTATCTCGTCCGATGCGCCGCATGCACGAAAGGCAAGCATTCCCCAAGCAGTCGAGTCAACTTGGAATGTACCTCCGAGCCTGCCGACAAAGCCTCCATCAGGTAGCAAGCGGCGTGATAGGGATGCTGCAACAATCTTCCGGAGAGATGAACGAGACAAATAAGATCCCCATTCATGTTAATGGGCCGTCATCGCAGGGAATAACACCTGCACGATTTTGATGCAGGCCGGGCCAATGACGACTATAAATATGGTTGGGAAGATAAAGAAAATGAGAGGCAAGAGCAGCTTCACCGGCAACTTTGCAGCCAACTCTTCCGCTTTCATTCGACGAGTGGTGCGCATGGAATCGGCGTGCACCCGAAGGGCTTGACCGATACTGGTCCCAAACCGGTCCGTCTGTACGAGCATCGCGACCAGATTCCTCACCTCTTCCAGATCCGTGCGATGCGCCAGATTCCTGAGCGCTTCTTGTCTCGACACGCCGGTTCTCAATTCCAATGCCAAGACGTTCAATTCATCACTCAATTCTGGGTGAGCCCGCTTGACCTCTTCACCGACTCGACCGATAGCCTGATCCAATCCAAGTCCTGCTTCTACGCAGACCACCATCAAATCCAAGGCATCCGGAATGGCCCGCTGCAGCGCATCCTTGCGAATGGCAATGGCCCTCCGCAACCAGAGCACTGGAGCATAATAGCCACAAGCTGCAGCCAGGACATAACAAAATGTGAGTATTGAAACACTCGGGAATCCCAGCAACTTCGCGGGAATCATGGCCAATAGGCACACGATGACGATGGCCAACAAGAGCTTGGCGCCGCTGTAGAACACTGGGGCCTTCCCAGATCGATAGCCCGCGTTGATCAATTTGCGACGAGTCGCACGAACTTCCTCAACATTCGACGGCTGGTTCATCCGGGCGAACCATCCCAGGAGATCTTGGAGTTGGGCCTTGAGCTGATCGACCATCCTGGCAGGAGTCGCATCAGATCCGGCAGCAGCACTGGCGCCATCAGCCCGTCGTCGCCAGGTTTGCAAGGCTTCTCTGGAATTGAAATATAGGAAGACAGCCGAACTCGCCAGTATGACTCCAAGAAATGTGACCAGCGCAACGATTAGAGGAACATCCATACGTAGCTCCTTAGACCTTGATCGCAACCATGCGCTTCATGATGATCGCTCCTGTCACCAAGAGAAAACTCCCAACCATGAGCATTTTCTGACCGATGGGGTCCGTGAAGAGGATTGACATATATTCAGGATTCATCATGTAGAGGGCACTGCCGACAACCAGGGGGAGGCAGAATAAAATAATCCCGGAGAACCGCCCTTCGGCCGACAAGGCTCTCACTTTCAGGTGCAATTCGAACCGCTTACGGATCATTGCTGCCAGCGAATCGATGATCTCGGCGAGATTGCCACCGGTTTCCCGCTGAACTAACACAGACGTGACAAAGAACCGCAAATCCACGCAATTCAGTCGATCAGTCATATTCTGGAGCGCCTGTGGGAGAGCCACGCCCATGGACACCTCATCGAAGACACGTCGGAACTCGATGCCGATGGGATCGGCGGCTTCATCTCCAACCAGCTTCAATCCGACCGAGAAGGCATGGCCGGAACGGAGCGCCCGCGACACCAGTTCAAGCGCCTCCGGCAGCTGACGCTCAAACATCTTCATCCGTTGGTTCTTCAGCCAATAGAGATACCCGGCAGGAAGGGCACCGAGTACGAAGGCAAGGAGAAGGGCGAGCAGCAAGGCCTGATGCATCGAAAGGATGAGCAGCAGCGCACCCAGCGCCAAGAGCGGCGTAGCCAGCACAAAGATGCCCAACGGCACCCGACAATCGGCCTGTCGGTGGAGCAGGCGGAGTGGCTGAAATTGACGCATCTTGATCAAGAGATCGTGCAGCCAAGGGATGTCGCTGAGCGACTCCTTTCGAACGATGTCCGATTGTGCTGCCACCTCGGGAGCCGTCCACTTTTGGATCCGTTCGACCGCGCGATCCGTCCCACGGGGAGCCATCATTCGGTGCAACAAGACAACCCCCTGCAAAAACAACAGGATCGTGCCGAAAATCCCTAGTGCGATCAGAACGGTCAGCATTCGTATACCTTTTGAGGATCGAACAGATCGGGCGGAAGAGCGACGCCCTTCGCAGCCATTCGCTCGGCAAACTTCGGCCGCACGCCGGTCGCCTTGAAGCGCCCTTTGACTTTCCGATTCTCATCCAGACCGATCTGCTGGAAAGTAAACAATTCCTGAAGCGTGATCAGGTCGCCCTCCATGCCGACGACCTCTTGCAGACTGATCAACTTCCTCGTTCCGTCCGACATGCGCGCAATTTGAATAATGACATCCAGCGCGGACGAGACATAATGGCGCATTGCCTTCGCCGCCAAATTGAACCCTGCCATCGACACCAAGGTCTCAATCCTGGTCAGGGCATCTCGACAGGAATTGGCATGGACCGTCGTCAACGACCCGTCGTGACCGGTGTTCATGGCTTGGAGCATATCCAGGCTCTCCGCTCCGCGCACCTCGCCGAGGATGATCCGGTCCGGACGCATACGAAGGGCATTCTTCACCAACTCACGCTGCGCGATTTCCCCTTTTCCCTCGATATTAGCCGGCCTTGTCTCCAGCCGGACCACATGCTCCTGGCGCAATTGAAGTTCCGCGGCGTCTTCGATCGTTACAATCCGTTCGTTATTCGGAATGAATCCGGACAGCACATTCAACAGCGTGGTTTTCCCCGACCCTGTCCCGCCTGAGATCAGCACGTTCAATCTGGCCTGCACGATCGCTTTCAACAGCTCGCCGATTTCCGGCGTCAGCGATTGCTTCTCGACCAAGTGACACAGCTGTAAAGGATCCTTGCTGAATTTTCTGATCGAGAGAGACGGCCCGTCGATCGCAAGCGGCGGGATGATGGCATTGATGCGGGACCCGTCCGCAAGCCGGGCATCCACCATCGGCACCGACTCATCGATGCGGCGCCCGATGCGCGCGACGATCCTCTCGATGATCTTTTTCAGATGCGCATCGTCCTTGAATCGGACGGACGTCAGTTCGAGACGGCCATAGCGCTCGACGAAGACCTGTTTGTACCCATTCACGAGAATGTCGTTGACGGTCTGATCCGCCAGCAACGGCTCCAACGGCCCCAACCCCAGCACTTCGTGCAGAATGTCCTGCGTGAGTTGTGTCCGTTCCCGTTGATTGAGCGGGACCGATTCCTGCTGCAAGAGCTGTTCGATCAGCTTAATCAACTGAGCAGTCACGGCCTCCTGCGACATCGAGTTGATGGCAGTGAGATCGAGCATCTCGATCACGCGCTGGTGGAGACGGTCCTTCAACTCCTGGTAGTGGGATGCGACCTCAACCCCGTTTGCCTGTTTCATTGTGAGCATAGTGCCTGCCTGCCCTCCTTCTCTCCCTGGTTGCCTAGCACGCTGTTGAAAAAGTCCGCCAGAGTCCATGGACCGTGCGTGTGAAGCGCGAGAGATGCGAGAAAGGCGCGACGTGGACGGATTGGGTTCCCACCTCGTTTGACCCGTCTCGCTCGTCCCACCTGTCTCGCTTCTATACGACCGACGTCTTCCCTTTCGTCTCAAGCTTGAAGCTCGGCAGATATCGGCCCAAGAACGAGGCTTTCTTGCTCTGCTCTTTTCCGGAAATTGTGCCATTGACGGCAGGTTTCTCGCCGATGAGCTGATCGGTCCCTCGCAAATACCATTGTCCGATCGTCGTCCTCGACGCCATGATCGTGAGCGGCTTCCCATGGTCGAGAGCCTCGCTGGCCGTCCCATAGTCGTTCGGAATCAGTCCCGCCATGCGGTCTCCGAGCATATCTTCGGTCTCGCTCAACAAGTTCTTCTGATCGTTCACGTACCGATTGACAACCACCAGCACCTTGCCCGCCGGGTATCGCGCGGCTCCCAAGGCCTCCAGCAACCGCTTGGTGCGACGGATGGTCGGCAACGAGAGCGTCGTGACGACGATGATCTGATCGGAGCAATCCAGTGCTTCCTTGACCGCCGGCTCCAACACATGCCCGCAATCGACGAACACATGCCGGTGCATCGATCGGAGGAGACCGATCACGCGCATCGTGCTGCCTGTCGTCGGCTCGACCTCGTCGAACCCTTCATAGCCCGACGCGAGAAGGTGAAGTCCGGACGAATGTTGCGCCAAGCTGCCCCGGACGATCGTCTCATCCAGCCGGGAGATGTCCTTCGAAAGATGTTTCAGCCCTTGAGAGGCATGCAGGTCCAAGAACAATCCGAGATCTCCGCCGTGCATGTCGAGATCCACCAACACCACCGACTCCCGCTGCCCGGCTTGTTGCACGGAAGTCGCAAGATTCGTGGCCACCGTGCTCGCGCCCACCCCGCCTCTCGCCCCGATGACGCTGACGACTCTGCCCGACTGCATCTCCGCGCCAGACACTCGCCCGTTGAATCGCTCCTCGAACCGCGCAAGTGCCGGCTCCACTTCTTGGCGCGTCAGGGGCTGAGACAGAAATTCCTTCACCCCGAGCCGGAACGCGTCCAAGAGTATTTGCGGGTCCGTCCGCGAGGCGGTGAGAAACACCTCAAGGTTCGGCGATGCGCTCAGCAGTTCACGGATGTGGCCGAACGTCTGTTGCGGGCGCACTTCGTCCAATTCGAGCAACAACATGTCCACCGCGCCGGTCCCCTGCCCTTTGGTCACCAGATAGTCCCGCCGCCCCGAGAAGATCTCTTCAAAACTCTGACGAGCCGCTTCATTTCGACAGTCAATCGACACTGCAATCAATCGTGCCATGCGAACCATTCTCCTCGGTTGTACGAGTTATTCGACAAGACCAGGTAAGGTGGAGAACACCCCAAACGCAGGTCCGCCACCCACTCCCCCTGATTGGAACAGGGGGCATGAGACCTTTCCCACAATCGTCGCGCCTGGCTGTCCATGAATGTTGGTGATCGCGATGTTGGCGTACCCGACGATCGGGATCGCTCCGCTCGGGTTGCAGGCGTTGCCTTGATAGACCGGCACCAAGGCGTCCCACACTCCACTCGCATCTTTCTTGGCATTGAACAGGTTCACCAACGCGGCCCAGGTTGGATTGCTCAATGTTCCATTGGTGAAATTGAGGTCGGTCACACCAGCCGTGCTCGCTGGGGCTTGATAGGTCCCATTGATCATGCCATTGATGATAGCCAGCATCTTAGCATTGCTAGATGGGGTCTGATTAAACGTGGTAAAGCCGGCACAGGATTGCGGATTCCCATTGCTGGGATAGAGCATGATCGAATCGCCGCAGCCATACTGGCTAAAGAAGAGTTGCGACATGGCGAGTGGTAGATTCAACGCGCCCGGAGGGGTGGAGGCGAGCGCGGCGAGCTCCGCTGTCGCAGCCGCACTGACATTCACGCTCCTCATGCCGACCACGCTCGCCAGAAATGTGCTGATCGGGCCATTGGCCGTGCCATCTCGCCTCGTGATGACCCTGACGTCCCGCGGTTGGTTGACCGTCGGGGTCAACGTTCTGGTCGCCGAATTCCACAGACCGATCTGAATATCAGCGGCATTCACCGTCACATTCACGCCCGCAGCCGCATTCAGGACCGCGGTACTCTGCACCGCAGTCTTAATCGTCGCCGCATCACCACCGGAAAGCTGGTAGGTACCCATGGCAGCCGGCGTCATGCCTTCATACAGAATACCGAGCGCCCTTGCCCCAGCCAGTGCGCCGGCATCCGCCGCATTCTGCAGCTCGTTTCTAGCCACCATGGCGTGGCCGATATCGAGCGCTGCGGCAGCCATCGCTAAGAGTACCGTCATCGTGAGCGCCACCATCACCGCAGCGACTCCACGCGAGTTGTTGAGAGGCCTCATGAGGCGTTGTGTGACTCTGTTGCTCATCGCATAGCTCCTTGCAGCGATCATCTTGTTATTCATGGCGCATGATGGTTTGTCCTGTCAGAGGAAGAGGCTTGGGCAAGCCCAGCACAGTTGGGATATAGGGGATTAACCAGGGATACCTATATGTGGCCTGCACTGTAAGCGTGGCGGGATTGACCCCTCCCGCGCCGGTGACTGTGATGGTCACATTTGCTGGGTTAATCCCTGTCCCGGTCAGATACGTGGTGGCGATCGTCGTTATGGCTCCCGCCGTCGGTTTGGGGGAGACCTGGACGATCCCTGCCCGCGCCCCTTCCCGGCTGGCATTGGTGATCACTTCGCGGCTGTACATGATCATGCCGAACTCGATCGTTCCGAACAGAATTAGCAAGATCACGGGCAGCAGGAGCGCAAACTCCGCTGCCACCGCGCCACGCTCGTTCAGCCTTCGCATTGGATAGATCCCTTTGCTCGACTACCTGGTTTGTACACCACTTGCGACGATCGACTTATCGAATCTCGCGTCAGGCTTTTCGAAGGTTTTCCGATAGGCCTCCATCGCGATCGCATTCTCTTTCCCGTCTTGGCCTTCGACTGGGTCGAGCTGTTCGCCGGCCGTGGGATTCAGGACCTGCTTGGCCCGCATGTCCTGATAGGCCGTTCCCCAGTTCGGGCTGATTGTCGTAGGGGCACAGGCACCGACCACCAGGCCCACCGTCATCACCGCCAAGATCCCGTTCATTGTTCTCATTGCGCTCTCCTTCTCATCATCTTTGAGTCAGCCACATTGAACCTGTCTCGTTTAGGGAACGATATGCCCAACCTGTCCCTCCATCGCACTGAGTTTCGTCACACGGTTGGAGAGCACTTCGGCGGCGGGCGATTTCTGTCCAAGCTTGCCCCCGAATCCGCCTTTCTCGGCCATGCCCCGCATGTAGAACTCGAAATCGTTTGGCTCGACGTAGTAATCCGTGGGCAGCGTCAGGGCCGTCATATCCAACGGTTTCACCAAATGCGGGGTTACGATGATGAGTAATTCCGTCTCATCCTTCTGGAACGATGTGCTCCGAAAGAGCGCTCCAAGTATTGGGATATCCCCCAAGAAAGGAAACCGTTTGACGTCGGTGCGAACATTGTCTCGGAGGAGCCCTCCGATGGCAAAGCTCTGCCCATCGGCCAATTCGATGGTCGTCATCGCCCGACGCGTCGAAATGGCAGGAACCGTGAAGCCTTGCGTTCTCAACGCATTAGAAAAGTCCAGCTCGGACACTTCAGGCGCTACGGTCAAGCTGATGTGCTTGCTGTCCAAGATATTCGGCGTAAACACCAACCCCACTCCGAATTTCTTAAATTGA
>Ga0307471_100001562_pt1 | contig 12584 bp, 15 predicted proteins | sample atmos_gasesAM3C__2_FD_204566 | JGI IMG/M metagenome (GOLD analysis project Ga0307471, IMG submission 204566) | Hardwood forest soil microbial communities from Morgan-Monroe State Forest, Indiana, United States - atmos_gasesAM3C_515 | ecosystem: Environmental > Terrestrial > Soil > Temperate... | reverse complement strand
TACCCAATCCTGATTGTTACGGGGCCTGGCTCGACAGAGCCTAAGGTTTCAAGGTATTTGCTGGTCGCGGAAGGCAAACATGGCGCCGATAGCCAAGTGGCCGCGTTTACTGGAAAGAATGTGCAACTTCGCGGCACGAGGATCTATCGTGAGAACCAGATGATGCTTGAGGTGGCGGGCGGCTCGATTTCGCTGAAAGGTGACTCTGCGCAATCTGTTCCACCAGGCCAGGAACTAGGCGCTTTCGAATTGTCAGGAGAGATCGTGGACGGCAAGTGTTATCTGGGAGTGATGAACCCGGGAAGCGGCAAGGTCCATCGGGACTGCGCAGTGCGCTGTATCAGTGGAGGCATTCCTCCCGTCTTCGCAACGAATGATTTCAACGGTTCTCCCGCCATCCTCTTGCTTAGCGACCTCGATCAGAAACCTCTTCCCAAGGAGTCCTTCCTCAAACTCGTGGCGCAACCCGTGCGCATCCGGGGAAAGGTTATTAAAACCGGCGAAACACTGTATCTGAAAACAGAGCCGTCTGCCATTTTTCCGCTGCCGTAGAAGGGTCCGTCTCAGATTTTCTCCACTTTGCCGAATCCCAGAACGGCCAGCCCTCATCTCATGCTTATCGTGGATTAGTAGCGATGCGACAGTCTAAAATCCCGTTAGGTTCAGGTGGACTGGCAGCTTTCGTTGGGAGGTCTCTTTCGATGAATGACATCTACAAAATCAACGTCGCCAAGACCGAGTTTCGGGAAGCTTATAACACCGGGGATGTGGACCGGCTTCTCGCGGTATTCGCCTATGAAGGGTTTACGAGCATGTTCGAAGGCGGACCAAGCCAATTCGGCGGCCGTGCGCGTCCCAGCCTTCGTGATGACGCGGCCAAGCTGTTCGCCGACTATTCCGTGCAATTGAGCCTCATCATCATTGACATCGTCGTTCAGGGCAGCACCGCTTACGACTACGGGTGGCACGAGTTCACACTAAGCCCAAAGGATGGCGGCGAACCCATCCGAAAGCGGCTGCGCTACTTTGAGCTGTGGAGCAAAGATCCTTCAGACGAGTGGAAGATCGCATTGCACATCAACAATCAGGATGTCCGCGAGGAGCTAGGCGGAAGCGTGAGCCATTGGTTCCTCGGCGAGGAGCACTCCGCGACTGTCAATTGACAATCAGCTTGCGTGAGGAGCAGCCGGGAGTCACCAGTTCAGGTCTGTCGTTACTTGGCTTTAAGCTTGTCGTAAAGGCGTTTGCTGAATCCTTCGGGCATCTGGTATTCGACACCATCACCCACCAGTTTCACGAGGTTCTTGGTCCCATCCAAGATCGCGGTGCAGTGGGCGCAAACCTTGAAATGCGCTTCCATGCGGGCGCGCATCTCCAGGTCAACCTCCCCGTCCAGGAAATTGGAGATCTCTCGCCAGACTTCAAGGCAGCTGATTTCAATCACCTTCATTGGATACGGAGGGCCCCTTTTAGTTTCATGCGCCGGGCGCAAGCTGACCTTACCACGGCCGCACCTTCTCGTACTCTTGCTTGCCGGAGCTCCAGCTTCCATCAATACCGGGTGCCAAGGCATCCCGCATCTGCAAGCGTGCCCGGAGAAGCCTGGTCTTTACACTGCCTTCTGTAATTCCGAGGACCTGAGCAGTTTCCTGAATACTGAGGTGCTGGACGTCCCTCAGTATAAGGACTTCTCTGTATTTCGTGGGTAGGGAGTTTAAGGCTCGTTTCAACGCCTCGCGTAACTCCTTCCGATGGAGTGTTTCGGATGGGATTTCCCGCCAGTCCGCATAATCCTTGGGAAAGTAGTCTCCTTGCTCGTCCGTCTGCTGCTCATCAACGGATTGGTAGAGGTGTTTGCGGTCCTTGCGGAGCTTGAGCCGCGCCTCATTGATGGTGATTTGAATCAGCCATGTGCTGAATTTGGCCTCGCCACGGAATCGGGGCAATGCTGAGAACGCCTTCAGGACGGCTTCTTGCGCCACTTCCTCGGCGTCTGCGGGATTATTAAGAATCGACATGGCGGCGGTAAAGACGCCGCGCTCACAAGGTTGTACGAGGCTATAGAAAGCCTCCTTGTCCCCCTGGCAGACGCGCTGGATCAGCTCCGACTCGGTTGTGTCAAAGTTTGCCTTCGCTGTCCCTGTCGACACGAATTCCCGCCTTAACTAACACAAACTAGGCAATTTGCGAATTGCCCCGAAAGTCTCCATGTTTTTGCACTGTCCGATGACCTGAAATTCCGATGTACGTCCCCAAATGGCACTCTCGAATGTCTATCGGATGTGGGAACTTCAAGAAGGTCGCAACTATTTTCAACAATTGTTCGATGAGTGTAACCACACGTTCGTGGAGACTTTTCTGCTGATCGTTGTGACTTATTGCAGCTATCCGAATCCTATCCCGCGTGACCGACACCCACATCTCGCCACCGCCTGCTACACAGCCCAGTCTCGGCACGTCCTTGCCCAATGGCGATGACCCGGCATCGTTTGCCCGTGGCGCTGGTTACGCGCTGGCTCGCCACTGGCCGGAATACTTGATGGAAGGTGCTGAACTCGGAATCTTCATGATATCCGCCTGTGTCTTCACAGCTCTGCTGGAGTATCCCGCTTCTCCGGCCCTCAGGCTAATTCCCAACTCTTTTGTAAGAAACGTACTCATCGGGTTAGCTATGGCACTGACAGCCGTGTCGATCATTTACTCCGGATGGGGGAAACAGTCGGGCGCACATATGAACCCTGCGATGACGCTCACCTTCTTCCGTCTGGGAAAGATTGAGCCCTGGGATGCTTTCTTCTACGTGATCGCGCAGTTCTTCGGCGGAGTTTTCGGTGTGGCTGTTGCTTCGCTCCTTCTTGGCATGGTGGTTGCCCATCCCTCGGTGAATTACGCTGTTACGCGGCCAGGTCCCCTAGGGGTAAGAGTCGCCTTCATGGCAGAGGTGCTGATTTCTTTCGTGTTGCTTTTGACGGTCCTTACGGTTTCCAACAGCAAGAAGTGGGCACGGTATACAGGACTTTTCGGCGGAGCTCTGATCGCATCCTACATCACGTTCGAAGCGCCGCTCTCTGGCATGAGCATGAATCCGGCCCGGACCTTCGGTTCCGCATTCCTAGCAAGATCCTTCGATGCGCTGTGGCTCTATTTTGTAGCGCCACCGATCGGAATGCTGGCGGCCGCCGAAGTGTATGTAAGGCTGCGCTCCATCCGTGCGGTCCACTGCGCCAAATATCATCACAACAACGACAAGCGATGCATTTTTCGTTGCCGCTTCGCCGAGCTTCAGAACCCGAAGACTTTAGGAACCATGTCATAAGTTCGATTTGAAATATTTGTTGTGGAGATAAACACGATGGCTCAGGACAAACACTACGACGTAATTATCATCGGAACCGGCGCGGGCGGGGGAACGCTCGTGCACGCACTCGCTTCCACAGGAAAGAGCATCCTAATCCTCGAGCGCGGCGACTACGTCCGCCGGGAGAAGGCCAATTGGGACTCGCGCGCCGTCAACGTTGAGGGGAAATATCAGACTAAGGAAGAGTGGCGGGACAAAAATGGCAAGCCGCTCCATCCGCACACCAACTACTACGTCGGAGGCAATACCAAATTTTACGGTGCTGCACTTTTCCGACTCCGCAAAGAAGATTTCGGGGAGATTCGCCATTTCGGCGGAATCTCGCCAGCCTGGCCCATCTCGTACGATGAGCTCGAACCGTACTACCTAAAAGCGGAAAGGCTCTATCACGTTCACGGAAGGCGCGGCGAAGATCCCACGGAACCTCACGCGAGCGGCCCTTACCCGCATCCGGCCATCAGCCACGAGCCGCGCATCCAGCAGCTCAGCGACGACTTTGAGCGACTCGGACTGAAACCGTTCCATACGCCCCTCGGCTTGCAGCTTGATGAGCAAAATCCTCATGACAGCAAGTGCATCCGTTGCGATACGTGTGACGGCTACCCCTGCCTTGTGGACGCAAAGTCCGACGCGCAAGTGCTTTGCGTGGACCCCGCGTTGCGCTTCCCCAATGTAAGTTTGCTGACGAACGCCTATGTGGAACGCCTGGAAACAAATGCCTCGGGCAGAGAAATATCGCGAGTCGTAGTCAGCCGCAACGGGACGAAAGAAAACTACTCCGCAGGTCTCGTGGTGGTTTCATGCGGTGCGATTAATTCTGCCGCGCTGCTGCTTCGCTCTGCAAACGACAGGCACCCGCGAGGACTGGCCAATGGCTCCGATGTAGTCGGCCGCCATTACATGGGCCACACGAACTCAGTGATGCTCGCGCTCTCGAAGTGCCCGAATCCCACGCTGTACCAGAAATCACTCGCGGTAAATGACTTCTATTTTGGCTCGAAGGAGTGGAACCATCCTATGGGTCACATCTCCTTTGTCGCAAAGCTCGATGGAACGGCGCTCTCCGCCGGCGCTCCAGCCATTGCTCCTGGTTGGACCCTGGACCTCATGGCCAAGCACACCCTCAGCTTCTGGATCACCTCGGAAGATTTGCCGGACCCAAACAATCGCGTCACCGTTGACCGCGACGGGAAAATCGTTCTGCAGTACACCCCGAACAACGAAGAGCCTCACCGCCGTTTGCTTGCCAAGCTCAAAGAGCTCATGCAGCAGCAGACCAAATGCGGCATTCACGGCCACGAGTGTCACGAAGGACTTTTCGCACGGAATTTGTTCGTCGGTAATCGAATTCCGCTTGCCGGTGTGGCACACCAGAACGGCACGATTCGATTCGGGAGTGATCCCAAGACGTCTGCCCTGGACACGAATTGCAAGGCGCACGAGATCGACAATCTTTATGTTGTGGATGGCAGCTTCTTCCCTTCCAGCAGCGCTGTTAACCCCGCGCTGACCATCATGGCCAATGCACTCCGCGTCGGCGATCACCTGAAACAGCGATTCGGCGTCACAACCTCCTTGGCGGATAACTCCCGAGTGCCGTCGTTTGCAGGAGTACAAAATGCGGTCTAAGCTACTCCAGGCGCTGCTTCTAGCTGCGGCGCTATCCTTCGGATGGACTCTTCCATCATTCACCGAGGCAGCGCCTCAGAGATCTTCTCCTCCAGGCGTAAAGATTCGCAGTATCGGCACGATCCTCATCACCGTGGGTAATATGGACCGATCTCTGGATTTCTATTCGCGCGTCCTCACATTCGAGAAGGTGTCGGACACGGAGCTGGCTGGCGACGACGTCGAGCACCTCTTCGCTGTGTTTGGGGCACGCGTGCGGGTGGTTCGGATGAAGCTAGGCGATGAATATGTCGAACTTGTCCAATTTCTCGCGCCGCGTGGACGTTCGATTCCTGCCGATTCCAGAAGCAACGATCTTTGGTTCCAACACATCGCGGTGATCGTAAGCGACATGGATCGCGCCTATCAGGTTCTTCGGCAAAACAAGGTTGAACACGCTTCCTCTGGACCGCAGCGCCTACCCGATTGGAACAAGAATGCGGGTGGGATCAAGGCCTTCTACTTTAAGGATCCGGATGAGCACCCTGTTGAAATCCTCGAGTTTCCAGAGGGCAAGGGAGATCCGAAGTGGCATCGCGGCACTGACCGCCTGTTTCTCGGGATCGATCACACGGCCATCGCGGTCTCGGACACAGATACAAGCCTCAAGTTCTACCGCGATCTGCTCGGTTTGCGAGTTGCCGGAGAGAGCGAAAACTACGGAACAGAGCAAGAACACCTTAATAATGTGTTTGGCGCCCATCTCCGAATCACGGCGCTACGCGCCCCGACCGGGCCAGGAATCGAACTCTTGGAGTATTTGAGCCCGCGCGATGGGCGCCCTTTCCCTGTTGATGAGCACGCGAACGATCTTGTCCATCGAGAGACGATTTTGATGACACCAGATGTGGATGCGGCAGCGTCCCAGCTCGGCGCAGCAAGAGTGAAGTTTGTATCTTCTGGTGTAGTCGTGAATCACCTGGAAAAGCTCGACTTTAGCAAAGCATTTCTCGTGCGTGATCCGGACGGCCATGCAATCGAAATTGCGGCGCAATGAGCAACTCCAGACGTAGGAGTGTGGTTTCTGACAAAGCACGAAGATAAGAATGAACAACTACTTTTCAAGGATGCGAATCACGAAAGACCGATAAGGTTCACTAGCGAATTGATTCATGAATTCAGGATTATGCTCGCTGCTCGGATCGGTTATAGCGAATTGGCACTTCACGCGATCGAAGATTCTCATCCAGCACGGGAATGGTTGGAGAAAATTCGCAAGCACCCGAGCGAACTGGGAGCATTGCTCCACAAATTGATTGTTATGAAGCCGTCGAAACATGGTGAAAAACTATGAACGCCGAAGAAAAACGTCTCGAAGAAGCCAGGACACGCAAAGCGCATTGGAAGCGCTGGGGTCCCTACGTCAGTGATCGCGCGTGGGGTACGGTGCGCGAGGACTACAGCGCGACCGGAGAGGCCTGGGAATATTTTCCGCACGACCACGCTCGGTCGCGCGCCTATCGCTGGAATGAGGATGGCCTGGCGGCGATTTGTGACCGCCATCAATTCGTCTGCTTCGGTCTTGCCCTTTGGAACGAGGCCGATGCGATCCTCAAGGAACGTCTCTTCGGCCTGACAGGCAACGAAGGCAATCATGGCGAGGATGTGAAGGAGTATTACTTCCATCTGGACAGCACGCCCACGCACTCCTACATGAAATTCCTTTACAAGTATCCGCAGCGCGCTTACCCCTATGGACAATTGCTGGAGGAAAATCGGCGCCGTTCGAAACAAGACCCCGAATTTGAGCTGCTCGATACCGGCGTCTTCAACGAAAACCGTTACTTTGATGTTGTCGTCGAGTATGCCAAGGCCGCCCCGGAAGACATCCTCATTCGAATCACCGCGCACAATCGCGGACCCGGACCGGCGCGCGTGCATCTATTACCGACAATTTGGTTTCGCAATACCTGGTCCTGGAATCAAGGCCAGACCAAGCCGGTCATGAAAAAAGTCGACGCGCCCGGCAAGATCTCCACACTCGCACTCGAGCATCCAGAGGCAGGCAAGCTGTGGCTCCATTGCGAGGACACCGCCGAAACTCTCTTCACCGAAAATGAAACGAATACGCAGCGCCTCTACGGGTATTCCGGACCTGCGTACGCCAAGGACGGCATCAACGATTACATCGTCGCGGGCAACAAGGAAGCTGTCAATCCCGCGCAATCTGGCACCAAGGCTGCCGCGCACTATTCATGCGAGATTCCGGCGGGTGGTAGTGTCACGATCAAGCTGCGCCTTACTAAAGAGAATCCTGCCGCGCGAAGGAACCCGATTGATACTGAATTCGACCGTATCTTCCTGCTACGCAATAAAGAAGCCGATGAGTTCTACGCTAAAGTAGCGCCCTCTTTGTCGGAAGACGGCCGCAACGTCCAGCGGCAGGCCTTTGCTGGACTTCTGTGGTCCAAGCAGTTCTATCACTACGCGCAACGGGATTGGCTTGCCGGCGATCCAGCGCAGCCAGCGCCTCCCGAACAGCGCAAACGAGGTCGCAACAGCGACTGGTCGCACATTTACAACGCGGACGTAATTTCAATGCCTGACAAGTGGGAATACCCTTGGTATGCCGCGTGGGATCTCGCTTTTCACTGCGTGCCCCTGGCATTGGTGGATCCGGATTTCGCCAAGGAACAACTTGTTCTCTTCCTCCGCGAATGGTACATGCATCCGAACGGACAACTGCCCGCGTACGAATGGGCGCTAGGTGATGTGAATCCTCCTGTTCACGCATGGTCCGCGTGGCGGGTCTACAAAATTGAAAAGAAGGCCCGCGGAAGAGGCGATCGTGCTTTTCTCGAACGCGTGTTCCAGAAACTCATGCTCAACTTCACTTGGTGGGTGAACCGCAAGGACGCCGAAGGCATGAACGTGTTCCAGGGCGGCTTTCTCGGCCTCGACAACATCGGGGTCTTCGATCGTAGCGCACCGCTTCCCACGGGTGGCCATATTGAACAGTCCGATGGGACAGCCTGGATGGCTATGTACACCCTCAACATGCTGGCCATCGCCCTTGAGCTCGCCAGCGAAAATCCCGTCTATGAAGACGTCGCCAGCAAGTTCTGGGAGCACTTCCTCTACATCGCCAACGCCATGAGCCACCGCGGCGACGGTATGGACTCGATGTGGAACACCGAAGACGGATTTTTCTACGACGTACTGCATCTCCCCGATGGCGAGCGTATGCCGATGAAGGTCCGTTCCATGGTCGGCCTGATTCCCTTATTCGCGGTTCAGACGCTGGAGCCCGAACTTCTCGAGCGCCTCCCTAATTTCAAACGGCGCCTCGAGTGGTTTGTCGAGAACCGTAGCGACCTGACATCCAACCTCGCCTGTATGCGTACTCCGGGAAATTGTGAACGACGACTCCTCTCTATTGTCGATGCCGACAAATTGCGTCATGTTCTGCGCTACATGTTGGATGATAGCGAATTCCTCTCGCCGCACGGCATCCGCGCCCTATCTCGGTTTCACATGGACCACCCTTATGTGCTCAATGTCAACGGCATGGAGCATCGTGTCGACTATCAACCGGCAGAATCGAAAACGTCTCTTTTCGGCGGCAACTCCAACTGGCGCGGGCCCATCTGGTTCCCCATGAATTTCTTGCTCGTGGAATCGCTTCAAAGGTTTCATCACTACTTTGGTGACGAATTCAAAGTCGAGTTCCCGACCGGTAGCGGACAGATGTTCACGTTAGCCGAAGTAGCTGGAGAGATTTCTCGTCGCTTGAACAGAATCTTTCTGCGCGGTGAAGACGGTCGCCGCCCGGTGGCTGGAAATTTGGAGATTTTCCAGAACGACCCGCACTGGAACGACCTAGTCCTGTTCCACGAGTATTTCCACGGCGACACCGGCAGCGGTGTCGGTGCAAATCACCAAACTGGATGGACCGGACTTGTCGCCAAGCTGCTGACCCAGAGCGGCGAAGCCCGCGAGAAGAACACTCAGTTTCGATCAAAAAGTGCAGCGAGATAAGGAGAACGTAATGAAAGCAATAGCGGTATTACCTGGCAAAGCAGGGAGCGTACATCTGGCGCAGGTCCCAAAGCCAAACGTCGCCGACGTTACGAACGGTCGCGGCGTGCTGGTCAAGATTCTTCGCGTCGGTGTGGACGGTACGGACAAGGAAATCAATGCGGCCGAATATGGAGCCGCCCCCGACGGCAGCAACTATCTGATACTGGGGCATGAAAGCTTTGGCCGCGTGGAAGAGATTGGCCCCCGTGTTACGGAATTCAAGCCCGGCGATTACGTCGCCCTCACGGTGCGCCGCCCCGGTTCGAGTCTCTACGACCAGATTGGCACCTACGACATGACGACCGACGACACCTACTTCGAGCGCGGCATCAACCTGCGCCATGGCTTTCTTACAGAATACGTCGTCGATGAACCGGAATACATCATTCGTGTGCCGGAAAACCTGAGAGAAGTCGGCGTCCTGATGGAACCGATGAGTGTGGCGCAGAAAGCGATTGAACAGGCTTACCGCATCCAGCAGCGCCTCCGCGTATGGCGCCCCAAACGCGCCGCGGTGCTCGGAGCAAGCACACTCGGCCTGCTGTCATCGCTTGCCCTGCGGCTGCGCGGCCTTGAAGTCACGGCCTTTGGGAATACGATGCCGCCGTTCCTGAATTCGAGGCTCCTCGAAGAACTTGGCGTCCGTTACGTCAGCACCAAAGAGATGTCGCTAACAGATGCCTCCGCAAAGTACGGACCGTTCGATCTAATTCTCGAAGGAACCGGCTACTCACCGCTCGTGTTCGAAGCGATGAATGTTCTCGCGAAGAACGGTGTGCTCGCCATGGTGAGCGTTACGGGCGGCTCCCGCCAGCTTGAGGTTCCCGCTGACAAGATCAATCTCGGTTTTGTGCTCGGCAATAAGGTTGCGTTTGGGAGCGTCAACGCGAATCGCGAATACTTCGAAACGGGCGTAAAGGACCTCGCGACCGCGGAACTCCAATATCCAGGCTGGCTGAAAAAACTGCTTACGCACCCCGTGAAAGGATTGGAGAACTACGAGCAAATCATCCGCCTGCTCACGGAGTCTAAGGGATCAATCAAGGTGTATTGCGAAGTAGCAGCAATCGAGGGCGCCCAAACCGCTGGCGCGGCAAGCTAAGAGGTCATTTCTTTTGTCCGTCACGGGAGCGATAAGGTTTGCTCTCTGATTCAAAGGACTGGCGTGATCCTCTATTGGCGATGGGCTATCTCTGCCTGCGGTTCGGGCTGACACGGCTTCTTCACATCAGGACAGGTTTCGAGCCGGCATTCATGCTGACGGCAGTAGGAAAATGGGCTGAGCCCTTGAATTCGCAACCCAAACGCGCGCCGGGAATCTTCGCCGCCATCGCCGCCGCCTTGACGGGCGCTTCGACGAGATAGAAGCCGCCGAGTTGCTCTTTGGTTTCCGCGAAAGGGCCGTCAATGGTCGATTTCGGGCAGTACGACCAGGCCGTACCGCGTCAAGAGAGCGCCGGCAAACACAGGATCGGCGTTGCTAGCGGAGCGACTCACTTTGCCCTGGTCATCGATTTCCACCAGATCTTAGGTCTTGCCCGTCGGTTCTGCACTTGTGCCGTGGTGCGCGTGCTGGAGCGTGGCCAGCACATGCCCGTGGGGGAGCCTTGCGTAGGAGTGAGGATGCATGAAGGCCGGCCGTGTCGGTAAACAGTTTCAGGTGCAAAGGGTCACGCAGGCCAAAAAAAAGGCTAGCAACACATTACACCTTGTGGTGTAATGTAAAAGTATGGATCAACTGACGGACATACTGATAGCCATTTCTCACCCCAGTCGGCGAGCGATTATTGGGCAGCTAGCAAACGGACCTGCCCGATTTTTGGACGTCGCAAAGCCGTTCGACACCGCCTTAAATGCCGTGACGAAGCATCTGAAGATGCTCGAAAGAGCTGGACTCATTGAGCGTCAGAAGCAGGGGCGTGAAGTGTTTATTTCATTTCGAGGGGAACCGCTTCGGCAGGTAGCGGGATGGGTGCATGTATACGAGCGGTTCTGGAACGAACGCCTCGACCAGTTTGAGCAGTATTTTACTGACAAAAAGAAGAAGGAGAAGAAGGAGAAGAAGTAATGAATAACTCTAGGAAGACCCTTGAATTTAAGTTTGAACGAACCATCCCTGCACCCCTGGGTGAGGTGTTCGATGGGTGGCTGGATCCAAAGATCCCTGGCAATCCTTGGAATGCGGCTGACAAGTTGATGTTAAACCCGAAAGTAGATGGGTTCTTTTACTGGACCTTCAAGGGAACTCCCCATTACGGACGATTTACGGAAGTAGAGCGACCGGGTCGGATTCAGCATACCTGGGTGTCACCGAACACCTTGGGAGAGGAGTCGATGGTTACAGTGACATTTAAGAAACAGGGAGAAGAAACACTGATGACCCTCGTGCATTCCGACCTTCCGGATCATGAGCTGGCAAGGGGGCATGAGAAAGGTTGGAACTACTTTTTGAGAATTTTTCGTGAGCAATTTGGAGCTGGCTCACGCAAGAAATACCGCTGGGATGACGCTCATCCGTCTGCGACGAAATAAAGGCATCACCGGAAGAGTTTGAAAAACCGCGCCTGAAGGCGCTTAACGATCTGCAACGACGACTGGAGAAAACCAATGGCTAAATCGACCTTTGTCTACGTGACCTACATCCGCACCACGCCGGAGAAGCTGTGGTCGGCGCTGATCGACGTGGAGTGCATGAAGCAGTACTGGTTCGGCGTTCACTGCGAAAGCCAGTGGACGGCGGGATCTTCGTGGAAGATGGTGTACCCCGATGGCCGCAACACCGACGCCGGCGAGATCGTCGAGGCCGAGCCTCCACGGCGGTTAGTGATCCGCTGGCAGCATCAGAACAATTCCGAGCTAAAGGCTGAAGGCGAGTCGCACTGCACGATGGAACTGGAACCCAGTGGACCGGCGGTCAAGCTCTCCATCACCCACACCATCGAGCGCGAACCCTCGAATTTCATCGTGGCGGTGTCCGGCGCCTGGCCGAAGGTCATCTCCAACCTGAAGTCCCTGCTGGAGACCGGCTCCGCCGTTCTGCAGGATCCCTACCCCATTGAGAGCGCCCATTCTGGAAAGGAGTAACCATGGCAAAGGTAATTTTTGGAAACCATTCTTCGGTTATAGTTCCGCGACAAGATCGGGACAGCATCCGTAAATTTTATTGTGACGTCCTCGGTGGCAAAGTCACGAAAGAGGAGAACGAAAGGGACTTCCTTCGTCTGGGAGAAAACTTCTATATCGGGTTTCTCTATGGGGATGTCCCTGATGAGAGCGAGTTCTTGCGGACTGCAAGATCGGTCTGGCTGGAAATCAAGTCCGACAACGTGGAAGAAATGACGCGGAAGATTCTCGATTTCGGTGTCAGGAAGCTTGATATACCGGACCCCCATCTTTATTTTCAGGCGCCAGGGGGACAAGTCTTGCGGCTGGTCGGAATCAACGAGGACCTCTCATTTTATGAGGGAGCCGGAGAAGGCCCGGACGTGGCAAAGGTAAAAGAGGCCCTCAAGAAGCATGCGATGACCAAATGAGCTAA
>Ga0307471_100001561_pt1 | contig 12587 bp, 9 predicted proteins | sample atmos_gasesAM3C__2_FD_204566 | JGI IMG/M metagenome (GOLD analysis project Ga0307471, IMG submission 204566) | Hardwood forest soil microbial communities from Morgan-Monroe State Forest, Indiana, United States - atmos_gasesAM3C_515 | ecosystem: Environmental > Terrestrial > Soil > Temperate... | reverse complement strand
CGGAGCTGGTACAGCCCCATCCGCAGCGCGAGCACGACAGGCAGGTCGAGCCGCGCCAGCGGTTTTTCCAATTGCCCCTCGATCAGAAAATCGAGCAACCGTCGCCAGCGTAGCACTCCCAACGTCAATTCCGTCGCCAGCGCGGCATCCGCAGGCTTTACGCTTGCACCCAGTTCGGTGTGCAGCACATCGCTCGCGTACGCCCCCTCCGCTTCCACGCGACGCAGCACTTCAAATGCAATTATTCTCGCTGCGCTGGCGGGCATCACTGCCCGCCGAATTTTTCGCCAGGAGCGATTTTTGCGCTGTTCATGAAGTCGCGATCGGAGATGCGCTTTCGACCTTCGAGTTGGATGTGCTCGATGCGAAGCACAGTCGCGCCGCCGCAGATCACCAGCAATCCATCTTCCTGCGCCGGGAGAATGATGCCGGGCATGCCACCCAGAGCCACATGCTTGAGAGGCTTGCCCCAGATTCTACAGGTGGCTCCGCGAAAGTTCGTGAATGCGCCGGGCCAGGGCTGCAGCCCGCGAATACGGTTGTAGATTTTCGGCGCGGGGAGAAACCAATCGATGCGGCCGTCCTCCTTCTTCAGTGGCGGCGCGAGAGTCGCCTGTGAATTGTCCTGCGGCGTCGGGGCAATTTCACCGCGCTCCAATTTTCGCAATGTTTCTGCCATCAGCGGCGCTCCGGCTTCTGCCAGCCGCGCCGTGAGCTCTGGCATCGTCTCATCAGGCCCAATCGCTGTTTCATGTTTCAGCAGCACCGGCCCTGTGTCGAGCCCGGCGTCAATCCGCATAGTTGTCAGGCCTGTGCGTGTTTCGCCATTCACAATCGCCCAGTTTATCGGAGCGGCGCCTCGGTATTTCGGCAGCAGCGAAGCGTGCAGGTTGATCCATCCTAGCCGCGGAATCGCAATCAGTCTTGCAGGGATGATCTGGCCGTAAGCAATAATCACCACCACATCCGGTGCCACACGCATGAGATAATCATGCGCCGATTCCGATTTGATTTTTTCCGGCTGATAAACGGAGATTCCCGCTTCGAGTGCGGCATCCTTCACCGGCGAGCTGGCCGTTTGCTGTCCCCGTCCACGCGGCCGGTCCGGCTGAGTGACCACGCCCTCCACTTGGAAATCCGACTCCTCGATCAAATGACGGAGCGTTGGGAGGGCAAACGCCGGCGTGCCGCAGAAGACTATTTTCAGAGGCACGGGCGTCCTACCACTCGCCGGCTTTCTTCAGCTTGCGGATTTTTCGTTTGATCATGTCGCGCTTCAACATCCCCAGATGCGCGATGAAGAGTGTTCCATTCAGGTGATCAATCTCATGGCAGAAAGCGCGCGCTAGCAATTGTTCGCCGCGCATTTCGAATTGCGTTCCGGTGGCATCCTGGGCGCGCACGGTGACGTACTGAGGCCGCATCACGTATCCGCGGAATCCCGGCAGCGAAAGACAGCCTTCCTCTTCGCGTTGCTCGCCTTCGGCATGAATAATTTCCGGGTTGGCGCAAACAATCTTGGCCTCGGGATTCTTGCCGTCGGTCACATCAATCACTGCGAGCCGCAGACTGATCCCGATTTGGGGCGCCGCCAGCCCCACCCCGCGCGCTGCGTACATGGATTCAAACATGTCCGCGACGAGTTTCTGTAATTCTTCATCGAATTTGTCCACTGACTTCGCAGGAGTCACTAGCACCGGGTCGCCAAACTTCACAATGGGATGAATCATCTCGAGTATTCGTCCTAGAAGTCGTCTAGCTGTTTTTGATAGCCGTCGAAATTTCTGCGCGTTTCCCCCAGTGAGTCGCCGCCGAATTTTTCGAGGAACGCCCCGGCCAATTCGATCGCCACCATCGCCTCGCTCGCCACTCCTCCGGCCGGGACCACGCATACATCCGACCGCTCGTAAGCGGCTTTGACGGCTTCCTTCGTTTTCAAATCGGCGGTCAGCAGCGGCCGCCGCAGCGTCGAAATAGGTTTCAGGTATCCGCGCACAACGACGTCCTGCCCATTGGTGATTCCCCCTTCAAGCCCGCCGGCGCGATTCGACGAGCGCGCGAATCGTTTTCGCGAGGCGTCGTAGCGGATTTCGTCTTGGACTTCCGAGCCGTAGCTAGATGCATTCGCAATCCCGCTGCCGAGCTCGACCGCTTTCACCGCTTGAATCGACATCACCGCCCGCGCCAACCGCGCGTCGAGTTTCTCATCCCATTGAGCATGGCTGCCAAGCCCCGCCGGAATGCCGTGCGCGACCACTTCGAAAACGCCGCCCACCGAATCGCCCGCGCGCAGCGCGTGGTCCACTTCAGCTTTCATTTTCGATTCGGCTGCCGCGTCCACGCAGCGCAGTGGCGATTCAAGATTCTTGCAGACCTCTTCGATTTCTTCCCACGTCGCCTCACGCTCCAGGCGCGCGTGCCCCACAGCGATCGTGTGGCTCAGCACCGCCGCGCCGAATTCGCGCAACATCATCTTTGCAAACGCGCCGGCCGCTACGCGCGACGCCGTCTCGCGGGCCGACGCACGCTCGAGAACATACCGCGCATCATGGAAATTGAATTTCAGAGCACCGGCAAGATCCGCGTGGCCAGGACGCGGAGCCGTCAGTGGCCGCTGCGCGTCGTCTGCTCCTTCCGTGTCTTCCACCGGCAGCGCCTTCTCCCAATTCGCCCAGTCGCGGTTCTCGATTCGAATGGCGATCGGCGCGCCGATAGTCTGCCCCCGGCGCACGCCGGCAATGATGTCCGGCTGATCCTTCTCGATCCGCTGCCGCCCGCCTCGCCCGTATCCCAATTGCCGCCGGTGAAGTTCGCGCTGGATGAACGCGAGGTCAACGGGCACTCCAGCCGGCAGCCCGGAGATCCAGGCCACCAGGGCTTGCCCGTGAGATTCCCCCCCGCTCACAAATCGCAGCATCTTCACTCCATACCCGCCGGCGACATTCACGCTCGCGTTCTGCATGCTTCCGGCAGCAATACACAAACGCGCAATTCTACCGGACGCTTCCTCGCGCGTAAAGTCGCGCTGCATGAGGTCTGTCGCGCGGATGATTGCTTGACGCCACGCACAGCGGACGTTAGGCTTCCGGGGACTCGGCCCATTCCCGGCGACCCGAGTCCCACACGATGCTCGAAGCCAGCGAAACCCCCACGCTCCCCTCCGTTCTTGGGGACGCGCTCAAGCGCCAGATTTTCGCGTTGCAGGACTATACGCTGCTGGTCTTGCAATCGCTCAAGACTGCCATTACGCCGCCGTTCTATTGGGCCGACACGCTCGAGCAGATGGACTTGATCGGCGTGGGTTCGCTCCCCATTGTGGTCATCACCTCGTTTTTCATCGGCGGCGTGATGGTGCTACAGACCGCCGCGCAATTCGAGCGCTTCGGTGAGACGGCGCTTACGGGTGACGCCGTGTCGCTCGCGCTGGTGCGTGAACTCGGGCCGGCCATTACCGCGCTGCTCGTGTCGGGGCGCAATGCTTCGGGCATCGCTTCCGAGCTCGGCTCGATGGTCGTTACCGAGCAGGTGGACGCCATGCGCGCGCTGGGCACCGACCCCATCCGCAAGCTGATGACTCCGCGCGTGATCGCCATGCTCACGATGCTGCCCCTGCTTGTGGCCGTATTTGATTTCGTGGGTCTGATCGGCGGATTTGTCGTTTCCTATTTCACATTGCGGCTCGGCGCCATCCAGTTCTGGACGCGCGCCATTCAGGCCCTGGAATTGGGCGATCTGGTTCAGGGTGGCACAAAACCAATTATTTTCGGCCTCATCATTGCGACCGTCGGCTGCTACCAGGGACTCCGCGTGAAGGGGGGGACGCAAGGCGTGGGGCGCGCGACCACCACTGCCGTCGTTGTTTCTTCTGTATTCGTTCTTGTCGTGGACTTCTTCCTGGCCCGCGTGCTCATATTCTTGTTTCATAAATAGAATTTCAGCCCGCCGTCGATACACAAAAATCGCGCGCTGCGAATCCTGCGCGTTTCCATCTATAATCTCCCGCATGGTGCATCCTCACCCGCCTTGGAAGCGGTCCGGGCTATGAATCTGATCGTACCGGGCGAGCCGCTCATCGTCTTCAAGGATGTGCGCATCGGCTTCGAAGAAGGCGACGTCTTGCGCGGCATTTCCTTCGAGGTTCATCCCGGCGAAACCAAAGTCCTGCTTGGCGAAACTGGCTCGGGAAAAACACTGGTTATGAAACTGGCGGCAGGCTTGCTGCGGCCAGACGCCGGGCACATTCTGGTGATGGGCCACGACGTCAGCGAAATGCCCGAAAAAGAACTCCTCGATTTCCGCCGGCGCATAGGATTTGTCTTCCAAGAAGGCGCGCTCTTCGATTCGATGACGGTTGAGGACAATGTCGCATTTCGGCTGCAAGAAGAACATGTTGCCGAAGAGGAGATTGACACGCGCGTGCGCGAGGCGCTGCGTTTCGTCGAACTCGAGGGAGCGCTTGAGAAATTTCCCGCGGAGCTTTCAGGCGGAATGCGTCGCCGCGTTTCGATCGCACGCGCATTGGTGGACCGTCCGCCGCTCGTTTTTTACGATTCGCCGACTGCCGGGCTCGATCCCGTCACTTCACAGACGATCATTACCCTGATTCTCCGCGGCCGGGATTTGCAGGAAGTAACATCGCTGCTGGCCACGCACCGCGTCCAGGACGCCTTCGGCCTTGCAAATTTCCGCTTCGACAAGCTGACAGGGCATGTCACGCGCCTTGGCGGAAACGGCGCGCGTCCAGACGCTCCGTCAACGAACGTAATGGTGTTACGAAACGGCGAAATATATTTCGAGGGGGCGGCAGAGGAACTGTTGCACTCCTCCGACCAATATCTGAAACAATTTCTGCTAGCGGCAGAGTAGAGTTCTCATGCGGAATCAATGAGGAGGAAAGGCGATGGCGCAACGAAAGCAATTGACGTGGACTGAGCTTCGCGTTGGATTGTTCGTGCTCGTGGGATTGTTCATCCTGGCGGTGGCGATCTTTTATGTAACCGGCGCAGGAATCCTGGGCCCGAAGTACCGGCTCATCACCTACCTGCCTGAAGTTGAGCAACTGACGCTGGGCGCGCCCGTGCGGCTGGATGGCATAGAGATCGGCAATGTCCAGTCCATGACCGTGACGCCACATCCGCCCGATCAAATGCATAACATCACGGTGGTGCTTCGCATTGATAAGAAATTCCAGGACAACATCCGCACCGACTCTTTCGCCAGCCTGATCACGGAAGGCCTGCTCGGGAATCGCTACGTCACCGTCAAGCGCGGCCTTACCGGCACGATCCTGCCGCCCAACAGCGTCCTTCCCGGCAAAGAAGAAGCGGCCATGAAGCAAATTGTCGAGCGGGGCGCCGACCTGATGCAGAACCTCGGCGCTCTCTCCGGAGACTTGCGCGGTATCGTGGACCAGATGCGCGAAGGTCAGGGCACGCTCGGCAAACTGATGAATGATCCGTCGCTCTACAATCATATGAACGACACCGTCGGCCGCGTGGATGCAATGGTCACTTCGGTGCAAAAGGGCGAGGGGAGTATCGGAAAGCTGGTCGCGTCAGACGAATTCTACAATAAGCTGAATTCGACAGTGGGCCACGCTGAAAATGTTCTCACCGCAGTCCGCGAGCAGAAGGGAACGATCGGCAAGTTGGTTTACGACCCAACCGTGTACGAGAACGCGAAGGGATTGGTCGAAAAGGGCAACGGGGTGCTCGATGACGTCCGCGCGGGCAAGGGCACCCTTGGGAAGCTGACAACCGACGACACCCTCTACAACAACGCGCGCGACGCGTCCGCAAACATCCGCGAAGCGTCCGCAAAACTCAATTCCAATCAAGGCACGGTCGGAAAATTCTTCTCCGATCCTGCCTTCTACGACAATTTCACCGGTCTGGCAGGCGACATGCGCCTGATGGTCAGCGATTTTCGCCAGACTCCGAAAAAATTCCTGCACGTGAAGATGGCAATCTTCTAGCCGCCGGCTCTCGTACCGCCGGCATCCTGCCGGCTCTTTCCGTTCGCTGTCATCCCGACAGAGCCCGCCGGCTCTTCTGGCGGACGACGAGCGATCTGCTTTTTTCTTCGCTCTTGCCGCGCACCGCTGGTGCGTGACGGGCTCAGCCGAAGGGTATCTTGGCGGCTCTCGTAAGGGGGCGGGTTTTTACCCTGAGGCACAAAGGGCAGCCATACCGAAAACTCCGGGAAAATTCTGAGCTTTAGCCCCTGAGGAACATGCCTGATGCTTTCGCTTCGGAAGTTCTCTGCGCTCTCCGCGCCTCTGCGGTGAATGCTTTCCTGCCTTGCTTTGTTCTGACGACGAAACCGGTTCAGGGCCGCAGCACATCACCAACGTGCTGCAGCCCCGCCCGGATTGTGTTTAGGACGAGTCATATCCGCCCTTACCGTCGCGTGTGGCAGCCACGGCGCAGAATTGCTCTGCCATTTCATCGAGGCGCGGGAAACTCACCGCTCCCTCAATCGCTTTTTCTGCGCCTTCGCGTTCACGCTTCGGTCTGTAGGCCGTGCATTCGCGCACCGGAAACGGGGTCTCGCGCTGCGGATATGCATACCTGCAGAAGATCATCCTTTCGCCGGGCTCGTAACCCTGCACAATGTGCGCGTACACACAACCAGCGCACAGCGAAGGGCGCGGCACGGGCGCGGGGTCCGACACCGGCCCAACCGTCGGCACAGCCGGTGCTGTCACAGTCGGCCGCGGAAACTTCAGTGTGATCATCGCGAGTTCTCCTTTCCGCGCGCGCCAATTTCGCACGGCGCTCCACGCAATCCTGAAAATCAACACCAAGATCACCTGAGGGAATGTTGTGGTGAAAACCATGGCCATCCGTCCCCGAGCGCATCACTAGACATCATTTTACAAATGGCCTTTTAGGGGGTCGGAGCTTGAGCTCCGACATATCGTGGCTCAAAAATAACGGGCTTCAGCCCCTGAAGAACGCGAGCGAGCGTCATTCGATAATTCTCGGTCGGCTTCTACCCCGTATCAGGGGCCCCTGTTCGCATACCCGTACCCGTATGCGTTTCGATGGAATGGCAGCGAGAACGCGGACTACGCCGCCCTGGTCAGTGACTATTTATTGGCAAAGGTCTGAGTTAAAAGAAAGACTAGCGTGAGGGACTGGAACCTGTTCGGTCACAATCCCAGCGCTGCATCAGCACCGCTTGCCGCGGGAACGAGTTGTGAACGTCAGTATTCATGCCGAACTTTCTCCAGCGTGCCGGATTCTAAACGACGTCCTACTTTGACGCAACAATTTGCAGTTGAGTTGCCTGAATTTCGCATCGAATGGCCTCGTGTCGCGGTTGAAACGCGATTTTTAGCCATTCTGTTGAGTATGTACGGCTAGCATTCTGCTTGTCCCGTGCGTAACTGAGTGTCCGGCTCCTTTCTCTCATCTCTAGTTTGTCCTCCGCAGCAACTGTCTGGTCGCGCCCGATAATAAAATCCCCCCATGCGGGTTTGCCGTTCAGTAGCCTACGCAAGTGCGGCGATCGCAGGCCTTTGGCTGTCCTGGCACATCTCCATCCGAGCCGCTGAACCAACTGCCCTGTTTAATCCCGCTCCGCAGCACGTTTCAAATAGGCTGTATCGTCAGCTTCACGTCCGCACGGGACCTGGCGGAAAAGAGTACGGCTTCAACGCTCTGGATCCTCTCCTCTGGAACGAAACGAACTACCTGCTGGCCGGAAAGTCCTATGCGCGAGCAATCGCGCTGCTCAATGAGTTCCTTCGCGCTCACGCCGAACGCGAAATTACCGACCCTTTAAGGGGCGCGATTCTCCAGCGCGATCTGTGGGCGATTTTCGACTGGGCTGTTCAGCCAGAAGGACGGGAGCTGTCGTATCAAGCCGAACGCCACGACCTCATGGCTAGGCTTGCTCCCACAGTCCGCCGTCTGGCCCTCTCACCGGCTGTGCTCGCGCAACTGCCAGACACTTACGCACGCGCGATCCAGAACCACGAATTCTCCACGGCGTACAATCCAACCAGCCCCAATCAAGCATTTCTTCCGCCTGACCTCTTCGACCCGTGCGGGCCGTGGGTTTGCCTCAGCCCGGCGGGCCACGATCTGGCAGCGCCGTTGCACGATTTATCTTTCACCGCGCGCTCCGTCTTCCTCGTGTTCGCCCGACTGCCCGGCGGGCGCGACGCAACGCTTGCGTACTTCAATCAACTCGCGGAATTGAAAATCCCGCTTTTCGTGACCATGCAGGAACCGGGATGGCCGCAGCCGATGAGTGTGTGGAATCCCCAGGTCCCGCAATTTCCGATCGGAACTGAATTCGCGTTGGTCCGGAAGATGGTCCTGCCAGACCGGGACGGGAATTTGCATTTAACTCCGGTCACCGAGAGCGTCCAGATTCGCCACTACACCGACATCCCGAATGCTGACCCGATGGCCTCGCGCGATACTAGGCTCGCCCAGCGTTTTCAAGAGCCATCGGAAATCAAACTGAGCGGCTTGCTTCTTTTTTCAGATCGCCACAGCGGGCTCCGCGGCGTGACCGCGAGTGACGATTCGCTCCTAGTATTTCCTGCCATGACGTACGATTTCGATATGATCGAGGACAAACGCATGCGTCTTCCTGAGTCGCCCTTCCAGCAATGTAAGAGTTGCCATCTTGGCCCCGGCATTCAATCCATGATGAGCTTTTCCTTTCGCGGGAACCCAAACAAAGGGCCGGTGCTCAGCCCGCGCCTTGCGGAAACGACGCCCCGTGAGGAGTCGGAAAAAATATTGCAATGGGCGCAAACGCAGGAGAAGTGGAAAGACTTGCTTCGATTGTGGGCTTCAGAAAATCCGAACTGAAGTCGAAAACAAACCGCACCTCTTCCTACTCGTCCGAGAGGGATAAATTCACCGCCAGCTCGTGGACACGCCGCAGGTCCAGCTTTCCGCTGCCCAGGTGCGGCAATTCCTCCACGTGGAAAAATTGATTGGGGCGCGGTGTCCACAGGTTCGGCAAGCCAACCGCGGGCAATCGTTCGAGCAATTTCTTTAATTCGTCGGGCGGAAGCGTATGCAACACCGCCAACCGCTCTCCTTTTCTTCCATCTGGCACGCCGGTGACGACGAAGACCTGGTCGGTCGCGCCCGCGAGCTCATGTAGTTTTTCTTCCACCTTGATGTGCGGCACCATCTCGCCGGCGATTTTACTGAAGCGGCTCAGCCGGTCGGTGATGAGCAGGAATCCGTCCTCATCTTCCGCAGCAATATCACCGGTCACGTACCAGCCATCGCGCAGCACTTCGGCGGTCTTCTCCGGCTTGCCAAGGTAGCCCTTCATCACGTTTGGCCCGCGCACTAGCAGCAGCCCGGGCGTGCCCACCGGAACCCGCTCGCCGGTGTCGGGGTTCACCACGCGCACGCTTACGCCTGGCAGCGGATGGCCGATGTGTCCGCGTTTCGCGCCCACCTGACGGAAGCCCGGTGCGCGATAATCTCGCGTGTTCACTGCGACCACCGGTGAGCACTCCGTGCAGCCGTAGCCTTCGAGCGGGCGGATTCCGAAGCGGTCCTCAAACGCCAGCGACAATCTCTCCGGCAATTTCTCAGCGCCCACAACCACGAACTGCAAGCTACCAAAATCTTCCGGCAGGCAGCGGCGAATGTATGCTTGCAAGAAAGTGGGCGTGGCAAGAAGAAACGTCACGCGGTAATCGCGCACTAACTCGCTCACCGCGGTCAAGTCCAGCGGACTGGGATGATACGCCACGCCGATGCTGAGGACCGCCGGCAGCCAGAGTGTCACCGTGAAGCCGAATGAATGAAAGAACGGCAGCACTCCAAGCAGAACGTCCTTGCGGTTCAGCATGAAGGTCTGGCCCATCTGTTCGATGTTGGAGGCGATGTTGTAATGCGTGAGCATCACGCCTTTGGGCTCGCCGGTGCTGCCGCTCGAAAAAATCACCGTGGCCAGGTCGTCGAGCTTCGCCGTCGCTCCACCGCGCAGCACGCGCTCAAGGCAGCAGCCCGGAAAAGACCAGAGCAGCAGTGCGGCGATTTTTTCGTCCATGCGCGGAGATGCCGCGGCTTCTTCGAGCAAGATTGCTTTCCCAGGCACCTTCAGCGGAATGCGCTCGAGCAGCAATTTTGTTGTGATCACCGTCTCGAGCTTGCACTGTTGCGCGCAGGATTCGAGCGTTTCATTCGATGAGGTGTAATTCAGATTCACGGGAATCTTGCCCGATAGCAGCGCCGCGAAATTCACCAGCGCCCCGGGAATAGACGGCGGCAGGAGGATGCCCACCATTTCTTGTCCGGCCCAGGTGCTGCGCAATCGCCGCGCCAGCAAAATCGAAGCCAGAAGAGCCCCGCCCCATTTCATGCGCGGCCGCCGCTTGTCTCCCATTGCAAATCGGAATGGATAGCGATGCGCCGTGCGAATGAGCGCGCGAGGAAGAGTTTGTAGTCGCGCTTTGTGATGGAGGTACGCATCGCTCTGCAACTCTTGGACAGCTTCGCGAACTTCAAACGGAGCGGCAGTCGCAGGCATCGGCTTGCCAAAACTTATCGTCACCGGATAGGGAATTGAGCGCGGCAGCTTCCACACGAATCGTCCGCGCTCGTAACTGAAAATGCTGCCCCACACGCCATCGAGATTCACGGGCACGATTGGCGCGTCCACGCCCTTCATGATGCGCTCCATGCCGCGGCGGAAGGGAAGCATCTGGCCGATGCGCGTGATCTGCCCTTCGGCGAAAATGCAAACCACTTCGCCGGCGCGAATCGAATCGCTCGCCTCGCGCAACGAACGAATCATGTCGCGTGGCCGGAGCTGCGATGAAATCGGAATCGCGCGCATCATTTTCGCGAAAGGTTTTACATAAGGCAGGTCGTAAATATCTTTGAACATCAGGAAGCGGATGGGCCGGTCGATTGCAGCTTGCAGCAGCAGCGCATCAATCAGCGACATGTGATTCGCCACAAAAAGCGCGCCGCCTGTTTCAGGAATATTGTCGCGGCCATCAACGCGAATGCGATAAATTGAGTGCGTGATCATCCACAGCAGCAGTCGCAGCAGCGAATTCGGCAAAAGGTAAATCGAATAGGCCGTCGCGATCAGGGTCAGGATCGCGCCATCGAGAAAAATTCCCGCCGGGGTCTGGTGCAACCCGCTTGCAAAAAGAAAATATGCGCCTGCGGCCAGGAACACTCCCACAAACGACAAAAGATTGGCCGCCGCAATCACTCCCCCTTTCTGTTCCGGCCGTGGGCGGTGCTGAATCAACGCGTTCAGCGGAACCGCAAAAAAACCGCCAAAAAAACCAAGCAACCCAAGGTCAATCATTCGCAGACGCACAGCCGTCGCAAGAACTTCCGTGATGCGGTCCACGAAGGCCCACGATCCCAGCGGTGCAATGTTTTGAAGCCACGTAGCCAGGCTCTGCGCCGGTCCGGGAAAGTAGAGCAGCGCTCCAAACGTCGTCATCCCGACCGCGCCCAATGGGATCAGCCCATACTCAATTTTTCCGCCGGAGAGATAGCCCGCCGCAAAACTCCCGAGCCCAATCCCGATTCCAACGGCTGCCTGCATGTAGCTGATTTGCGATTCGCTAACGTGCAGCACGTCGTGGCCGTAGACGATGATCGTGAATTGCAGAAGCGCAGCGAGGAACCACAAATAAGTGTTGCCAAGAACAGCCCAGGTGAGTGTGCGATCGGCGCCAATCGTTTTTAGTTGTGCGCCGAGATCGCCGAGAGGATTCCAGCGAAATTTCTTCGCGGGGTCGGCGGCAGGAACTCGGGAGATTCCAAAACTCGTGACCAGTCCGAAACACGTGAAGCCAAGGAGCATTGCACCTGAAATGTACTGCCGCCCCTGAAAACGCTCGGCAAGAATGCCGCTGGCCATTGTCGCGGTGATGGCTGCGAGAAATGTACCCAGCTCAATGATTCCGTTGCCCCACGAGAGTTTTTTCTCCGGCAGGAGCTCGGGCAACAAACCATATTTCGACGGGCCGAAGAGCGCCGCCTGCGTGCTGATCAAGAATACCGCAGCGCACTCGAGCGGCAGACTTTGCATTGCGAGACCGGCGATGGCGAACAGCATCACGCCGATCTCCATGAATTTCGTGCCGATGGTTACGCTGCGCTTGCTGTAGCGGTCGGCGAAATATCCGCCGGCCATGGAGAAGAAAATGAATGGCAGCGCGAACAGCGCGCCGACGGCAAGCACAAGAAAATCGCGGCGCTGCTGCTGAAAATTCATCGCCACGATGATGTAGATCACCAGGAACTTCAGCGCGTTGTCGTTGAATGCGCCCTGGAACTGCGTGGCGATCAATCCCCAGAATCCGCGCTCCCAATTTTTTGGTGGCGATTGTATTTCACGGGAAGTGGAGGAAGGAGCGACGGCATCAGGTCGCGTGGGGTTCGGCGCCGTTCCGCTGGGCTGACTGGTAGCGGGCTCAGCCATTTGCGTGAGTCTATCGCAAATCGCGGAAAGAATTGCAGGCGAGGTTTTTGCGTCGCGCCAATCTACTACGCGATGACGCGCAGCGCAGGTTTTGCACCTCCAGCTGACGGCGGAGCAGCGACAGATGGCGGAGCAGACGTTGCGGT
>Ga0307471_100001560_pt1 | contig 12587 bp, 11 predicted proteins | sample atmos_gasesAM3C__2_FD_204566 | JGI IMG/M metagenome (GOLD analysis project Ga0307471, IMG submission 204566) | Hardwood forest soil microbial communities from Morgan-Monroe State Forest, Indiana, United States - atmos_gasesAM3C_515 | ecosystem: Environmental > Terrestrial > Soil > Temperate... | reverse complement strand
CGTCGTGACCGTGCTCTTGCCGTTGGTGCCGGTGACCCCCACCACGGGCGCGCGGGCGGCGCGCGCGAACAGCTCGATGTCGCCGACGACGGCGAGACCGCGCCGCTGCGCCTCATCGAAGAAGGGGCCGCGCAGCGGCAGCCCCGGTGAAGCCACGACGCACAGCGCCCCCTCGAGTAAGGCGGGGTCGAGCTCACCGAGATGCACCGGGATGCGCGCGTCGAGCGCCTCGAGCGCCGCGAGCTGCGGCGGCGCCGCACGGGTGTCGGTCACCGCGAGACGCCAGCCGCCCCGGTGCAGATACCGCGCGCAGGAGAGCCCGGTGGCTCCAAGCCCCGCGATCACGGCGTAAGGCGCCTTGTCGGTGAGGACGCTCATCGCAGTTTCAGGGTCGCGAGCCCGGCGAGCACGAGCAGCAGCGAGATGATCCAGAAGCGCACGATCACCTTCGGCTCCGCCCAGCCCTTGAGCTCGAAGTGATGGTGGATCGGAGCCATCCTGAAGACGCGCCGGCCGGTGAGCTTGAACGAGGCGACCTGCAGGATGACCGAGGCCGTCTCCAGCACGAACACCCCGCCCATCACCAGCGCCACCAGCTCCTGGCGCACGATGACTGCGAGCACGCCGATCGCGGCGCCGATGGCGAGCGCACCGATATCTCCCATGAACACCTGCGCGGGATAGGAGTTGAACCACAGGAATCCGAGGCCTGCGCCGGCGAGCGAAGCGCAGAAAATGAGCAACTCTCCGGCGCCGCGGATATCCGGGATCTGCAGGTAGTGCGCATACACCGCATTGCCGCTCGCGTACGCGAAGATGCCGAGCGCCGAGGCGACCAGCGCGGCCGGCATGATCGCAAGCCCATCGAGCCCGTCGGTGAGGTTCACCGCGTTGCTCATGCCGACGATCATGAGATAGGCGATGGCGATGAACGCGAAGGCGGTGAGCGGCTGCTGGAAGGTCTTGACGAACGGCAGGAAGAGCGTCGTCTGCGCCTGATCGGTGGCGGTGTAGTAAAGGGTCGCCGCAGTAGCCAGTCCCGCGAGCGACTGCCACAGGTACTTCCACCGTGGCCGCAGCCCTTGAGGATTGCGGACCACGAGCTTCAGGTAATCGTCGTAGAAGCCGATGAAGCCGAAGGCGAAGGTGACCCCCAGCACGGTCCATACGAGGCGGTTGGTGAGATCCGCCCACAGCAGCGTGCTCACGAGCGTGGTGACCAGGATCAGCGCACCTCCCATGGTGGGTGTGCCGGCCTTCGGCAGGTGGGTGACGGGACCGTCGTCACGCACGACCTGGCCGATCTGGTAGCGCGAGAGGCGCGTAATCATCGAAGGGCCGACGATGAGCGAGAGACCGAGCGCGGAGGCGGTCGCGAGGATCGCCCGGAACGTCAGGTAGGAAAACACGTGCAGGCCGCTGATGCGGCCGGCGAATTGTTGTGTGAGCCAGTACAGCACTCAGTGTCCGCCCATACTTGCGCCAGGGACGCCGGTGAGTGCATCGACCACGCGCTCGAGGCGGTTGAAGCGTGAGCCCTTGATGAGGAGCCGCACCTCGGATCCGGTACCCGTGAGCGCCCGGCCGAGAGCGTGCGTGAGCGCGCCGGTGTCCGCAAACCACTGTGCGCCGGCCCCGAAGCTGTCCACTGCGCCGCGCATGAGCTCGCCGGTCGCGTACAGCCGCTCGATCCCGGCGGCGCGCGCAAGCTCCCCGATCTCCGAGTGCGCCGCGGGAGCAAACGCGCCGAGCTCGGCCATGTCGCCGAGCGCGAGCCAGCGGCGGCCGCCGAGCGAAGCGAGCACCTCGATCGCCGCGCGCATCGAGCTCGGGTTCGCGTTATAGGAGTCATCGATCAGCCACGCGCCGCTCATCGCCCGCTTGAACTGCAGGCGGCCCGGCACCGCGCGCATCGCGCCGAGTCCGGCGGCGATCTGCTGGAGCGTCGCACCGGCGCTTGCCGCCGCCGCGGCAGCCGCGAGCGCATTGGCGATGTTGTGCGCGCCGGCGAGTGCAAGCTCGACGGCAGTGCTCCCCGCCGGGGACTCCAGGCGGAAGCGGGTACGCAGTCCCATGGCCGCGAGCTCGGTACGAACCTCGCCCGCGTGGAAGTCGGCGCGCTCGCGCACACCGAAGGTGACGACCCGCGCACGTGTGAGTCCGCGCCATAGCGCGGCGAACTCATCGTCCGCGTTGATGACGGCGGTTCCCGTCGGTGGCAGCCCCGCGACCATCTCACCCTCGGCGCGTGCCACGCCCTCGAGATTTCCGAACCCCTCGAGATGCTCGGCGCCCGCGTTGGTGATGAGCCCGACGGCGGGACGCGCGACCTCCACGAGCGCGGCCACCTCGCCCGGATGGTTCGCGCCCATCTCGATGACCGCGAAGCGGTGCTCGTCCCGCAGGCGCAGCAGCGTGAGCGGCACGCCGATGTGATTGTTGAGGTTGCCGCGCGTTGCGAGGCAGGCACCGGCCGCGCCCAGGATCGCAGCGGTCATTTCCTTGGCAGTCGTCTTGCCGTTGCTGCCGGCGACGCCGATGAGCGGCCCGTTGAAGTCCGCGCGCCAGCGGCCTGCCGCGCGCGTGAGCGCCGCCTGCGTGTCGGCGACCACAATCTGCGGCAGCGCGAGGGGTTGCGCAGAATCGACCACCGCGCCCGCCGCGCCCGCGCCGAGCGCCGCCGCGAGGAAGTCGCGGCCGTTGAAGTTCGGCCCCTTGAGCGCGACGAACAACTGCCCCGATTGCAGCGTGCGCGAATCGCTCACCACCTCGGTGTACGGCCCGTCGGCTCCGGTCAGGCGGCCGCCACAGGCGTGGGCAAACGCGCCGAGCGTGCGGGTGAGACTCATGCGGGGAGCCTCGCGAGCTCATCCGCGACCACCGACTGGTCACGGAACGCGCGCCGTTGGTGGCCGGTGATCTGGTAGTCCTCGTGGCCCTTGCCGGCGACGAGCACCACATCGTCCGGCGCCGAGCGCTGCAGCGCCATGCGTATCGCGAGCGCGCGGTCGTGCTCGATGGTGAGCGGCGCGCCGCCGGCGATCCCGGCCACGATGTCGGCGATGATGCGCTGCGGGTCCTCGCTCCGCGGATTGTCGTCGGTGAGCACCAGGTCATCGGCGAGCTCGGCGGCGATGCGGCCCATGAGCGGGCGCTTGCCGGCGTCGCGGTCGCCGCCGCAGCCGAACACCACGCGCAGCTGACCGCGGCAGTGCAGACGCGCCGCGCGCAGCGCGTTCGCCAGCGCATCGGGTGTGTGAGCGTAGTCGACGATGGCGAGAGGGCTGCGGCCGCGGCCGCCGAACATCTCCATGCGGCCGCGAGCTGCGCGCACCTTGGCGAGCGCCCGCGCCGCATCGCGCAGGGGAATATCCCAGGCGAGCAGCACCGCGAGCACCGTGAGGGCGTTCTCCACGTTGAATTCGCCCATGAGGCGAACGCCGAGCTCCACCGCCCCCCAGCTCGATTCCACCTCGATAGTCAGTCCGGTCGGCTCGGCCTGAACGCGCGTCGCGCGCACGAACTCCGCTCCGGCGGGGAGCGCCGCCACGCCACCCGTGGCGCGGGTCGTGAGGATGAGGCGTGCGGGCGATGGTGCCCGGGCGAGCGCTGCGCCGAACGCGTCGTCGAAGTTGATGATGCGGCTCTCGAGCCCCGGCCAGGCAAAGAGGCGCGCCTTGGCCGCGCCGTAGTGCTCCATGGTGCCGTGGTAGTCGAGGTGGTCGCGGGTGAGATTGGTGAAGGCCGCGGTATGGAAGCGCACGCCGTTTACCCGCGCCTGATCGAGGGCGTGCGAGGAGACCTCCATGCTCACGCACTCCGCTCCCGCTGCGGCGAGCGCTGCCAGCTGGCGATGCACGGTGACCGCATCGGGTGTCGTGTGCGGCATGGCACTCACCTGCGGGGGCATGCCGACGCCGAGCGTCCCCATGTAACCGCACGCGCGCCGGCAGCGCTGCAGCGCCTGTGCGAGGAGCCAGGCGCAGGTCGTCTTGCCGTTGGTGCCGGTGATACCGGCGACCGTGATGCGCTGGGAGGGCGCATCGAAGAAGCGGTCGGCGATGAGTCCCGCGCGCGCCGCAAGCTCGGGCAGGGGCGCGACGAAGACCTGCGGCGGCAGCGGTGGCGCGGATGCCTCGTCATCGGGCTCGTAGAGAATCGCGCACGCGCCCCTCGCCACCGCCTCCGGCGCGAACGCGAGTCCGTGATGGGTGAGGCCGCGGGAGGCGAGAAAGAGTCCCCCGGGAATTGCGGCCCGGCTGTCGAGCGTGAGATCGCTCACGAGGAGCTCCGGGGGCACGGCGGCCCATCCGGCCACGAGCTCGCCGAGCAGCCGGGGCGCCGCGCGATAGGTGTTTGGATTCCCGGTCATTGCAGCGCTGCCGTGCGCACGTTGCCGAGCGCAGGTCCCGCGGGCAGCTGTTCGGGCGCGTTCACCGGCTGATCCGGAGCCACCGCGAGGAGGCGCAGCGTTCCGCCGACTACCTTCGAGAACACGGGAGCTGCGACCTGACCGCCCATGTGCTGCCCGGCACCCGGCTCATCGATTATCACGACCGCGGCGAGCCGTGGTGCGGTGGCGGGCGCGACGCCGCCGAATACCGCCATGTAGCGATCGGTCGAGTAGCCGCCCGCGGTCGCCTTGAAGGCGGTTCCGGTCTTGCCGGAAACCCGATAGCCGGGGATCGCAGCGAGCTTGCCCGTGCCCTCGGCCGTGACCACAGACTCGAGCATCGTGAGCAGCTCGTGACACACCGGCTCGCCCACTGCGCGCTCGCCGAGCGCCGGTCCCTCGACCCGGGTGAAGGACACCGGGCGCGCCACGCCGTATGCGCCGATGGTGGCGTAAGCGTGGGCGAGTTGCAGCGGTGTCACCGACAGCCCGTAGCCGTGCGACATCGTGACGATGCCGATCGGCCGCCACTGCCCGTAAGCGGGCAGCAGTCCCGCCGACTCGCCCGGGTAGCCGCTGGTCGTCACCTGGCCGAAGCCAAGGTGGTTGAGGGTCGTCCAGACCTGCTGCGGCGGAAGTGAAAGCGCAATGTGCGCCATGCCGACGTTCGAGCTTTTGGCGAGCACGGTGGCGATATCGATCGCTCCGAGGTTGTGCTCGTCCTCGAATATCTTCACGCCGACTTTGAAGTAGCCCGGCGAGGTGTCGATGATGCTGCGGTGGTCGTACTTGCCCGAGGCGAGCCCCGCAGCCACGAAGAAAGGCTTGATGGAGGAGCCGGGCTCGAAGATATCGGTGGCTGCCCGGTTGCGATAGGTCGCAGGCTCGATCTGGTCGCGGTCGTTGGGGTTGTAGGCGGGCTGGTTCACCATGGCGAGCACCTCGCCGCTGGCGATATCGAGGACCACGATCGAGCCGGCGCGCGCCCGCTGATCGCGAATCGCTGCCTTCAGCTCCCGGTAGGCGAGGTACTGGATGCGCAGGTCGATCGACACCACCAGGTCCCGGCCCTCGCGCGCCGGCCGGATGCTCTCGACGTTCTGCACGATGCGCCCGTACCGGTCCTGGATGACGCGCTTCGCGCCGTTTTCGCCCGCCAGCCAGTGATCGAAAGCCAGCTCGAGCCCCTCCTGCCCGGCGTCGTCGACGTTGGTGAAGCCAAGAAGATGGCCCGTGACCTCGCCCGCCGGGTAGTAGCGGCGATATTCGCGCGAGGTGTAGACGCCCGGAATGCCGAGTGCCTTGATCTGGTCGGCCTCCGCCGGCTGGCGGTGGCGCGCCACGTAGAGGAATTCGCGATCGAGATTGCTGGTGACGCGGCGCACGAGTTCGAGGCGGTCGACCTTCAGCGCCGCGGCGAGACGGGGAATCTGGTCAGTCGCGAGCGCCAGCTCCGCCGGGTTCACCCAGATCGAGTCCACCGGGGTGCTGACGGCGAGCGGCTCTCCGTAGCGGTCGGTGATCGTACCGCGGTGCGCGGCGATCTCGAGAACCCGCGAGAAACGGGCATCCCCCTGGCGGGCGAGGAAGCCATGATCGACCAGCTGCAGGTTGATGGCGCGCCACACGAGACCGAGGGCGCAGGCCGCCAGGAGTCCCATCAGCAGAGCCGCGCGCCAGCGAAAGGAGAGCGGCGCGCCATCGTGTGCGCTGCGCGCCTTCATGGTGCGATGATCTCGATTTCTTTCGGCGGCGGCATCGCCATGTGGAGCCTGGTGCTCGCGACGCGCTCGACGAAGGCGTGCGTCGACCAGGCACTCTGCTCGAGCTGCAGCTGTCCCCACTCGATCTCGAGATTGTCGCGGCGTGCATTCAGCGTCTCGAGCTGCACGAACAGCTGCCGGGCCCGATGCTTGCACCAGATCGCACCCGCCGCCGACCCGAGCGTCGCCGCCCAAAGGAGCGGCACGGCGATCGCGAGCGCACGGCGGCTCATGGCAGGCGCTCTGCCACGCGCAGGAGCGCACTGCGCGCGCGTGGGTTACGGGCCATCTCCGTCGCCGAAGGCCGCATCTTGCGGCCGATGAGCTTCAGGCGGGGGCGCGCCTCGGCCGGGATCACCGGCAGCTTGCCGAGTGCCGGATCGACCTGCGACTCGCGCTGCATGAAGCGCTTCACCGCGCGATCCTCGAGAGAGTGGAAGCTGATGACCGCCAGTCTTCCCCCGGGTGCGAGTACCTCGGCCGCCGCCCGGAGCCCGCGCTCGAGCTGCCCGAGCTCGTCGTTGATGAACATGCGCAGCGCCTGAAACGTGCGCGTCGCCGGGTGCTTGCCGGGCTCGCGCGTGCGCACCGCCCCTGCAACAAGCGCGGCGAGCTCGCCGGTGCTCACGAGCGGACCCTTGCCGCGGCGGGCGACGATGGCCTGTGCCACGCGCCGCGCGAAGCGCTCCTCTCCGAAGGTCGCGATCACCTGGCGGATCTCGTCGACGCCCGCCCGCGCCAGCCAGGCCGACACAGGCGCACCGCGCGTCGGGTCCATGCGCATATCGAGTGGCCCGTCCGCGCGGAAGCTGAAGCCGCGCCGCGGATCGTCGAGCTGCGGCGATGAAACACCAAGGTCGAAGAGCACGCCACGGCAAGGGTGCTGGTGCGCGTGCGCCGGCACGAGCGTGGCGAGATCGGCAAACGACGCATGGGCGAGCGTAAGCCGCACTTCGTGGGCAAACTGGCGCTCGCCGGCCGCGACGGCCTGCGGATCCCGGTCGAGCGCAAGCACGCGCCCCTCGGGACCGAGCGCCCGGAGAATGAGTGCCGTGTGACCGCCGCGCCCGAATGTCGCATCGACATAGTAACCGCCCGCTTCCAGGGCGAGCCCCGCGAGCGCCTCAACGGCGAGCACCGGAGTGTGCTCACCCACCTGCGAAGCGGCGCGCTCCCGCCCCCTTGAGTGCTCTTGCCACGGGCCTCGGCCCAACCACGCTCTTCGTTAAAACCCCTACAGCGACAGCGACTCGAGCTCGGAGGGCAGATCGGTCGGGGTTTCGGCGTTCGCGAGCCACGCGTCGCGGCGCTCGTTCCAGCGCGCCTCGTCCCACAGCTCGAAGCGATTCCCCTGTCCAATGAGCATTCCGTGCCGCCCAAGCTTGGCGAACTCCCGCAGCTCTGCCGGGAGCAGCACCCTGCCGTGCCCGTCGAGGGGCAGATCGGTCGCGTGTCCCACCATGAGCCGCTGCAGCCGGCGCGCGGTTGCATTCAGGCTCGGCAGGCCCATCAGCTTGCGTTCGATCTGCTCCCACTCGGGCAGGGGATAAATGAGAAGGCACTGATCGCGGTCGACGGTGACGACCAATTTCCCCTGGGCGAGTTCGCTGATCTGCTCCCGGTAGCGGGTGGGCATGACCATCCGGCCCTTATCGTCCAGAGTAATTTTTGTTGCACCGCGAAACATGACCGGCGGGGCGGCATTACGCCCATTTCCCCCCACTTTCTCCCACTGGCCGCCACTATAGGAATCGCGGGCGAACTATGTCAATTGAAAATAATGAGAAATTCGTCGCAATCACAACGACTTATGTGGAAATGCACAGTGTTGGGGTAGCTGCGCAGCCGATTCCAGTTGCGCAATCAGCAGGTTGCCCGGGGAAGCTTATACAGTGCCTCACAAGCAGCGGCCCTGTCTGGTGTTGCTTGGGCCCGGAGCAGCCCTCTGCGACCGTGCCAGGGCCCTCCTGAAAGCGTGGCGGCTTCCGGGCGCCCAGTCGGTGGGAGATCTTCCGTCCCCCGGAACCCCGGTATGAGAGGTCGCGGTGCGCGGAACCAACGAGTCGGCCCGCCGCCTCAGCACGCCTCGAACGCGTGTTGTATCCACTCGATGGCGGGCGAAGGCCCGTACGGATCGCTCACCACCAGCACATCGAAGCGCACCGGCAGACGTGCAAGGTCGGGGCGCTGCTGCAGCAGCTGGCTCGCCGCGCGCGTGATGCGCTGCTGCTTGCGCCGATCGACGCTCGCCGCGGCCCCGCCGTAGGCGCTGCCGGTGCGCGTGCGTACCTCGGCAATGACCAACACTTCGTTCGCCCGCGCCACGATGTCGAGCTCGCCGAGACGGCGGCGATAGTTGCACTGCAGGATCTCGCAGCCCGCGGCGCGCAGAAATTCGGCCGCCAGCTCCTCGGCGCGCCGACCGCGTTGCTGTCGAACGGTAAGCATGCCGCGTCAGAAGTTAGAAGTTAGACGTTATATGTCAGAGGTCGGCGGGGAGCAGCCGCACCTCGCCGCCGTGCAGCTGCGCCCAGCCGAGCTCACGGCGCACGTGCCGCTGCGCATCGAGGCTGAGCCGCCCGGTGAGCCCCGCGACGCTGATGGTGCCGCTGACGCCGGCGTGGCGCAGTGCCTGCGTCAGCCGAAACGCATCGAAGCCGAAGGCAAACAGCCGCCCGCGATGCGGACCGCCGGTGGGCCATGCCTCGCGCGTGGCCGCGCGCACGGCGTCGGCGAGATCGCCGCCGAGCATCCACGGCATGTCGGGAAACATCAGCCCTTCGAGGTCCTCGTTGGCGCGTACGTCGGGCTCGAACGCGTCGGAGGTCGCGTAGGTGGGTATGTCGCCGGCGTAGTGAAACCGTAGCTGCGGCCGCAGCAGGCGCTCGAGATTGGCCGGTGCCGGCGCGAAGATGAATTCGATGTCGTTGCGGCGTCGCGGCTCGAACTGCAGCTTGGTGCCGAGGATCGACTCGAGGCGATGGAAGCGCGCGGTGCTGTCGCTGCTGCGCAGCACCTCGGTGATCGCCGCCGAGTAATCGGTACGGGCGCCATCGATCTGACCCGTGCCGATGAGGTCACCGCCGCCCGCCTGCAACTCCTGGCGGAAGGCGGCGAGCACCCGCGCGCCCCAGTCACCGGCGGGCACGAGCGCGACTCCGCGGCGGTGGTGATCCTCTAGCACGCGCCGCGCGGCGAGGCGCGCCTCATCCTCCGGTGACAGCGCGTACTGGTAGAACTGGGGAGGCGGGGCGCGCTCGGGGGGCAGAAAATTCAGTGCCAAGAGCGGCACCCGCAGCCCCGGAAAGTCGGCCGCCGCCGTCACCTCCTCGCGGGTGAGCGGGCCGACGATGAAGTCCGCGCCGGCACCCGTTGCCTGCGTGAGCGCATCCGCAACGCTCTGCGAGCCGGTGTCGTAGATCTGAACGCGTGGCCGCTCGTTCGCGGGCAACTGGTAGTAGGCGGTCATGAAGCCATCGCGCACGCTGATCGCGGCGGCCGCAGCGCGGCCGGTGATGGGCAGGAGCAGCGCGACGTGAGGCCCTACGACGAGCCCAGGCCGTATGCCACCGGGATGTCCGGCGACCAGTGCGGCAGCGCTTGCGTGCAGCTCCCGGTAACGCGCCGCCTGCTCGCCGACGGTGGGCACCCCGATGGCGTTCAGCAATCGCAACGCCTCCTGCGGCTGCCCGCGGGTCAGCGCTACCTGTGCATTGAGCAATGTCTGCTCGGTCACCTGCTCGGCGGAGAACGGTCCCTGCGCCTGCCCGAGGACCCGCGCGGCTTCGTCGGTACGCTGCGCTGCGAGGTAGTCGCGCGCGGCGTGCAGCAGGAACCCGGTGCGGTCGCTGCCGCCGTTCTGACCGGCCAGCTCTTCATACACCCGTGCGGCACCGCCCGGATCGCCCGCTCTTTCGAGCTCCTGTGCGCGATCGATCGAGGGCGGCAGCCCCGTCCGCTGGCTGAGGCTCGGACAGCCGCTGACCGCCGCAGCTGCGAGCACGACGAGCGCGAGGCGAATGTGACAGCGGACGTACATCGGTTGAACAGCCTCTCGCTGGCGGGCAGGATGCCTGATAGCCGCAATCCCAAGCGGCGTGAGGCGCGATTATAGTGGCCAGGGTGACAGGGCGGCTGCAGGTCGTCGCCACGCCGATCGGCAACCTCGCCGACCTGAGCGAGCGGGCGCGTGAGGCACTGGCCGGCGCCGACGTCATCGCCGCGGAGGACACGCGGCACACCGCTGCGCTGCTGAAAGCGAACGGCATCGCCCGGCCGATGCTCTCGCTGCACGAGCACAACGAAGCGCGCCGCGTCCCTGCGCTTCTCGCGAGACTCGCGGCCGGGGAGCGCGTGGTGCTAGTGAGCGATGCGGGCACGCCGTTGCTGTCGGATCCGGGATTCGAGCTGGTGCGGCGTGCGGCGGCGGCGGGCTTCGAGGTGAGCACCGTCCCCGGTCCCTCCGCGATCACTGCGGCGCTCGCCGTCGCCGGGCTCCCGACCGATCGCTTCTGCTTCGAAGGGTTTCTCCCCGCGCGCGGGCGCGAACGCCGCGCGGCGCTGGCCTCGCTCGTCCACGAGCCGCGTACGCTGGTGTTCTTCGAAGCGCCGCACCGCATCGCGGCGACGCTCGCCGACATGGCCGCCACTCTCGGGCCCGAGCGCGAAGCGGTGGTCGCGCGCGAGCTCACCAAAGCGCACGAGACCGTCTACCGCGGCACGCTGCACGAGCTGGCTTCGCGCGCCGTCACGGAAGCGAATTTCGCGCGCGGCGAGATCACCCTCGTCGTCCACGGCGCGGCAGCGGGCGCCGCCGGTGTGGACGAGCAGTTGCTGCACCGGGCTATTGGGCTGCTGTCGAAGGAACTGCCGCCCGCGCGGGCGGCCGCCATCGCGGCGCAACTCAGCGGCGCAACGCGGGCGGCGGCCTACGCGCTCGCGACGCGCAGCGCGAGCGGCGGCGCGGGCGGCCCGGCCGACATTGACTTCTGAGGCTTGCGCCTTATCGTGGGAGCGGAGAGTCGGCCGGGCAGTCGCTGCTGAAGGTTCGCTTCGGTGGAGGAAAGTCCGGGCTCCGGCGGATCGGGTGCCAGGTAACGCCTGGGGGGCGCGAGCCCACGGAAAGTGCAACAGAGAGCAGACCGCCCAAGTCCCTGACGGGACCGGTAAGGGTGAAACGGTGCGGTAAGAGCGCACCGCGTCGGTGGCAACACTCGACGGCACGGCAAACCCCACCTGGAGCAAGGCCAAATAGGGAAGCCGCACCGGCCGCAAGGCCGGTGCAGCGCGGATCCGCGCGCGCTTCCGGGTAGGCCGCTAGAGGTCCACGGCGACGTGGATCCCAGAGGAATGATTGCCCTCGACAGAACCCGGCTTACAGGCCGGCTCTCTCCATGCGCTGCGCGCAGGATCAACGGGCTTCGCAGGAGCGAAGCCCGTTCATTGAGTGGGGGAAGAGATTACTTGACGACCTTCAGCTGCGGACGGCGCGCGCCGCCCTCTTCGGTCTGCGACGGCCGCGTCGGCGGCTCCGGCCCCAGATCCTGCTCCGAGAACACCATGCCCTCGCCCGTCTCGCGCGCATAGATGCCGAGCACTGCGCTCACTGGAAAGCGCACGTGGTGGATCACCCCGGCAAAGCGGGCGTCGAACTCGATCTCGTCGTTCCCCAGGCGCAGCCGCTGCGTCGCGCCCTCGCTGAGGTTGAGGACGATCTTGCCCTCCTTCACGTAGGCCCGCGGCACCTCGGCGCCCTCGCGCCCGGCATCCACGATGACGTGCGGCGTGTGCCCGCATTCGGAGATCCACTGGTGCATGGCTCGCAGAAGAAACGGACGCTTGGGGAGTGCCGTGGCCATGACTACAGCAGGCGCATTTCCTGCTCGCGGTCGGAGAGAGCTTCGCGAAATGCAGGGCGGGCGAACACCAGCTGCGCGTACCTCTCGATCGGTTGCGCCTGCGGCGGCAGGTCGATCTCATAATACGGCAGCCGCCACAGGATCGGCCCTATGGTGGCATCGACCAGTGAGAACTCATCCGAGAGGAAGAACGGCTTCACCTTGAACAGGTCGGTGCTCTGCAGAATGGTGTCGCGCAGGATCTTCTTGAGCTTCACCGTTTGCTTCTTGTCGGGCTCGGCGTCGATCTGTCGCGCGAGGCTGTACCAGTCGCGCTCGATCCGGTAGAGCGCCAGGCGGAACTGCGCGCGCGTCACCGGGTCGACCGGCATGAGCGGCGGATGGGGAAAGCGCTCATCGAGATATTCGATGATGACGCGCGAGTCATAGAGCACCAGATCGCGATCGACGAGCGTCGGGACGCTGTGATACGGGTTCAGGTCGAGCAGGTCCTCGGGAAAGCGCCCGGCCTCGACGCTCACGATGTCGATGCTGATGCCCTTCTCCGCCAGCACGATGCGCGTGCGATGACTC
>Ga0307471_100001559_pt1 | contig 12589 bp, 7 predicted proteins | sample atmos_gasesAM3C__2_FD_204566 | JGI IMG/M metagenome (GOLD analysis project Ga0307471, IMG submission 204566) | Hardwood forest soil microbial communities from Morgan-Monroe State Forest, Indiana, United States - atmos_gasesAM3C_515 | ecosystem: Environmental > Terrestrial > Soil > Temperate... | reverse complement strand
ATCGCGAGCTTCGCCATCACCTCCAGCAGCGGCACCATGTCCACTTCGCGATCGAAGAAGTTGTGGTCATAGAACTGGATGCCATCGACGCCGAGCTTGTCGCGCAGAAATCCAAGATCCTGCTCGAGTCGCGCAGCTGGCGGCAGGGCCATCTTCCCGCGGAACATCGAGGCGACGCCGCAGAAGGTGCAGCGAAAGCGACAACCGAGCGCTGCCTGGTATCCGACCGTACGCTCCCCGAGATACGTGCGCGTGAGGTACTGGCGGGGGTTGTCGAGCTGCTCGTAAGGCAGGCTGCGGTTGAGGCTGGCCGCGGAAAACGGACGCTCGGCGTTGTGGACGACCTCGCCATTGCATTGCCAGGTGAGGCCACGGATGCCACCTAGCGCTTGCGGTTCGCCGCCGGCGAGCGCGCCCAGCAACTCGCCGAGAGTCTCCTCCCCCTGGCTCCTCACGACATAGTCGACGTAGGGCGCATTGATGGCCGCCTCCGGGCACACCGTCGGGAAAGCGCCGCCCCAGATGATCGGCACTGCGGGTGCCCGGTCGCGGATGGCTCTGGAGACGGCGATAGCCGAAGTGAGCTGCGGGCCACCCATCACGGTTACCCCGACCGCGCCGATCCCGCCCTCGGCAACGGCACGCGCCGCGGTGGCAACGAACTCGCGGTCGATGTTGCCGTCGAGAATGGTCGCCGCATGCCTGCCCTCGAGCGCCGTCTGCAGGCTGAGCACCGCGAGCGGGAAGCGCGCGTGGCGCTTACCGGTGATCGTGGGGTTGATCAGCAGCACACGCTGCGCGTCGTTCATGACAGCTTCTCCGCCGGCACCAGCCAGCGCGCGAAGGCCATCTCCAGCGGCCAGCGATACTCGTTGCGGCGGCAGCGATAGCGTGCTAGCTGCTGCAGCAGATGCTTGCCGCGCGACACGCGTTTCCAGGCGAGCTCATGGAAGAACTTGAAGCGCTCGATGAGCTGATACTTCTCCGCCGAGACCCATGGGCCCGGGAGCCCCGCGACGTAGTCGAATTGCGACCAGGCCTCGAGGGTTTGCGGCAGTTGAAAGCCGCGTGCAACCGCTTCGATGACCAGCTCGCTCCCGGGATAGGGCTTGAAGTAGTAGATGGGCGTAAGAAAATCGGGAGTGAGAGAGCGCAGGCGCCTGGCGCACGCGAGCGTCGCCTGAATGCTGGCGTCGCTCTCCTCGGGGAACCCCACGATGAATGGGAAGTGGCCCGCAATGCCGTATCTGATCATCCGTTCGGCCGTGTGGAACACCTGCTCGAGCCTAATGTCCTTGCGGATGCGCCGCAACATCTCATCAGAGCCCGATTCAACACCGACCAGCAGCCGGCGCAGCCCGGACTGCTTGCATCGCGCCCACACCTCCTCGGGGAGCCGAACGCCCTGATCGGCCCGCATGGTGGCTGCCCACGTGATCCGCATTCCGGAGTCTATGATCTCATCGACCAGCGCCTGCACACGGCGCGCGCGTGTGAAGAACGTCTCGTCCTGGAAGTTGATATCGTCGAAGTGGTAACGCTCCCATAGTTCCTTCAGGCGCAACGCCATGCGCGTCGGCTCGAGGCCGACCCACTTGCGCCCGTAGACGAACGGGTCGGAGCAGAAGGCGCAACGGAACGCACAACCCTGGGAGGAGATGAAGTCGAGCTGCCGCTTGCCCTTGAGCCTGAAGTAGCGCTCCACGGGGATCAGTCCATAGTCGTGGGCGCGGAAGTTGTCGACCGGCGCCAGCGGACGCGGCGGGTTCTCGCAGATCGTGCCGTCAGCGAGTCGCACCGTGCAGCCCGCGCACCCTTCCAAAGAGCGCCCGTCGCTGAGACGTGCCACGATCTCGGCGAATGTCTCCTCACCCTGCCCGCGCACCGTGACGTCGACCGATGGCTCGGCCAGGCACTCGCGCGCAAACATCGAAGGATGCCACCCGCCCCATACCACCGGCAGATCGGGCCGTGTGTGTTTCGCCAGGCGCGAGATACGCAGAGCGTCGGAGATCGGCGCCCCCGTCAGCACCGTCACTCCGAGGCACAATGCTCCCTCGAGGTGCGCGAGCAGCGCATCTTCCGGGTTTGGTTCGAGGCGTCCGTCGACGATGACCACCTCATAGCGCTCCGGATCGAGCTCGGACCCGATGGCGAGCAGTGCTAGCGGCATCGTGAAAAACACGGCGCGCGGGTTGTACAGCACCACCTTCACGCGATCGCTGGTGACTGATGTCCCCCGCAGGCCGCCTGCGACGCCGGCGCGCGCGTCCATCACGCATGGCTCCGCAGGCCAGGGGGATCGAGCTTGAAGACAGCCAGCCGCTCGTTGACGAAGCGGCGTTCGGCCAGCACGGAGATCGCAAAGCCGCGCTGGCGCACTTGCTCGAGAAAGACCTGTGCATTGCCGAAGGTCGACAGCACCACGAGCGCCGTTCCGTGCGGCTTGAGGTGATCGGGTAACCCCGCCGCAAAACGCTCGGCAACATCCGGCGACCGCCACGCGCGGTCGCGGTCGTTACGGGGCGCGCCGCGCAGAAACGGTGGATTGAAAACGATCAGATCGAACCGCTCCCCGGCCACTGGCGCGAACAGATCACCGTGGCGCACCTCGATGCGGTGCTCGAGAGCGTTCAGGCGCGCGTTGATGCCGGCGCAACGAACCGCAGCCGGGTTGATGTCCACGGCGATCACGCGCCGCGCGTGCCGGGCAGCGAATATGGCGCACACACCCGATCCGGTGCCGATATCGAGCACCTCCGCATCGGCGTGCACCCGTCGCGCATCGAGTTGCGCCGCGAGGAACGCCCCTGTGCGCGGCACCTTCGGGTTAAAGACACTCGGGATAACGAGGATCGGCACGCCGTGAACGCGCTCCAGGCGGAAATCGTCGTAACGATCCTTGCCGGTGAGCCGGTAGGAGAGCGCTAATGCCCGGCCGATGAGCGAGGTGAGCTTTGGAAAGCTTGCTGGCCTGAGCGCCTCCTGTGGCGACCGCCTCGCGGGCGTCCGGGTCAGATCAAGCATCGGTTCGTCCGCGTGGCAGGAAGTCCGCGACGCCACGGCTGTCCGGCTCGCGCCAAAGCGAGCAGACACAACGGGTGCATTCCGGCCGAGTGCCTGTACGGATATGCGCGCGCAGTGCGCTCATTGAACCGTGGTTCAGGACCCCCTCGAGACTATCCTCCCACACGGTGCCCGGGGGGCCGGAGATGAAGAAGCACGGACTGACGCGCCCGGTGGCGCCGATCACCGCCGAGTACTCGAACACGTTGCAACGCACGGCCGGATAGTCGCCCAGGCCGCAAACGGCGGAGAAGTATTGGTGGATGCGGCGCAGCTTGCGCGGACTGTCCGCAATCAGCCCCGAGTGGAAGTCGGCGACGTGCTCGCGCTCGAGGTCATCCAGAATACCTTCGAGCGCAGGCAGGTCCTGCGGTTGCAGCGCGAGGTCGGACACGAAATCGCCCTGCCGCGCGAAGGCATGCGGATGGGCAACATCGACGGCGAGAAACGACACATGCCGTGCGCCGAGCTCCTTCGCGAGACGGACGAATTGCGGGAGCTGTCGGTAGTTGGCGCGCTGCAGCGTCACACGCACGCTGACGGGGGTGTTCGTTTGCGCGACGGTGCGGATGCCCTCGCACACCTTGTCGAAGGCATCGAGGCCCCGTATGGCCTGGTAGGTCGCAGGCTCGGTGCCATCGAGTGACACGGTGATCGCCTCAAACAGCGCCGCCGCGCGGCGTGCATGCTTGGCGAGTGAGAGCCCGGATGTCAGCAGCCACAGCTTCAGCCCTTGTCGCCGCAACAGCTCGGCGATCTGCGGCCACTCGGGGTTGAGCAGCGGTTCGCCCCCGGAGATCAGTGCTACCTGCGTGCGCAGCCGGGCCAGATCCGGCAACAGGCGTCGTACCGAATCGAAACTCATGTCGGCGACACCGTGACGCCAATAGTCACAGGTAATGCAGCGGGAGTTGCAGCGCTCGCTCAGGTACAACGTCACCAGCGGCAGTCGCTCGAGAGCCTGCTGCGGAATCCGCGCCAGTGCCGCCGCTGCCACCGGCTCACCGCCATGCAAGGCGCACGAAACGTCGTGCGGTCCGACAAGGATGGGCGTAAGCCGTATCGTCCCCTCTGCCGCGGCGTGCGGGTAAGCGCGCCTTTTGGATCCACCGTGAATTCATCAACATGTGCAACCTGCCAACTGCCCGCCGCACTCGGGCGAGTCCTTCGGGGAACTCTCCTGAGTGTGCGAAATGGGGCACGCGGTTCAGCAGCACCAGTGAAGAATAACCCCTCGCGGCATGCATAGGCAGGCATCCGCCGCCGGCAGCAGCCCCTGCGCTCCCATGGTCGCCGGCAGCGCGTCTTGAACACAGGCTTGGGAATTCAGTGACTTGTGCGTACCTGCCGCGGAGTTCCTGCGGCTCTGGCAACGTCCGCGGCGACGCTGTTGCGGGTTTTCTTGGTGATCAGCAGGCTTTCGAGGGAACGTGGAGGATTTGTAGGCTCTTATAGTCCTCGAGATGCTTCAAAGTCCCCGCCGCCATCGCAGCCGCGATGATTGGTCGCAAGCGCCGATAACCAAGCGACTGTCTATAGAGTGCCAACAACCCTCCGGGCTTGAGCTTCGAGATAAACAAGCCGACTACCCCTTCATCGCTCAGGAGATGACCGGATCTGCTGCCGGACTCGCACAGGTGGAACAGCGTGACGAGGTCGAAATCCGGCAGCGACGCCGCATGCAGGTCATGAACGTCGGCAAACAGCACCTTATAGTTCTGTCCAAGAATCGGATCGCGGACGACTAGCTTCACGTAGCGCTTGATCTCACCAGGCGACAGGGTCAGGCCAAGGACCACGTTGCCCATATCGTCAGCGCGGTTGCGCAACCCGACGAGGTGATGACCGCCGGTGCCCAGGTGAAAAATCGACTTCGAGCGGAACTCACGCTCTTGCAAGAAGTCGCAAAAATCCAGATCGCACGGGCACATTCTCGCCCACAACGGCCAGCTGCGCGGCACGATGCGCATGCGCCCGGGCTGCATGCGGCGCAATAGCGCCTCCTTGGCTTCGCCCGCGCGCTCGTATGCGCCCCACAACCTTGCTGCCACTCTTGCGCGTAATGGCCACTGGTCTGACACGATGCTCACGCGTTCCGCCTGCAGGCCAACCGCGAGTCTAACCTTCAAAGCTGCCGGTATCGACGCTACCGACGATCGGCGCCGCCTGCACGAGGTCGAGACCTGGCTCGCGATGGCGACCGCTCGAGCTGGCCTCGGCTCTCTATGTCCAGGCGCTCACCGATCAATCGAAGCGCGCAGCGCTGCTCTACGGGGCCGCCGGGCTGATCGAGGCTACACCGCAAGAGATCCGGGTGCTGCAGGACCTGCGGTGGTGGCGGGCGCGCATCCTGGAGGCGCCGCAGAGAGCAGCTCCTCCGCCACGGCGTTCCCGATCCACTCCGACAATTCTCGTCTCACAGATCGCACGGCTGGTCGCGCGGCACGGTTAGGCTCGATTTTCAATCCTTCATACTCGCACCGTCGACCGCGGCGCCACGATTCGGCGCCTGATGGCTGTTGGAATTACTACCGTAGAACGTGAGCAACTCAGGTCTCACCTTCGTCCAAGGAGTTATGGTTATGTGGAACAAAACGCTCGCTACAGCCTTGACGGTTGGGGTGATGGGGACGACCGTTTCACTCCTGTCGTTCGCAAATGAGCCTTGGGGAACCGCCGTCGCAAAGTTCATGCCGACTGCCAAGGTCAGTCTGCAGGAAGGGTTGAGGGCGGCTGAAACTCAGGGGCAGCCGATCTCCGGTAAGTTCGAAGTGGATGAGGGACACCTCCAGCTCAGCGTGTACACGGCCAAAGACGGGAAGTTCTCAGAAGTTCTTGTCGATGAGAACACGGGCAAAGTAGCGAAGAGCGAGGCGATCACCGAGGGCAACGACCTCGCGGCGGCCCAAAAGCAGATGGAAGCGTACGGCAACTCGAAGACATCACTGAAGGCTGCCGTCACCAAGGCGGAGATGGCCTACCCCGGCTATCGCGCAGTGAGCGTCACTCCAACGCTCAGCAAGGGCCATCCGGTTGCCGTCGTGTCCCTCTTACAGGGCAAGCAGGCGAAGTCGATAGCGGAGCCCCTCGAGTGAACTGACACGTGCGGCACTCGCTCGCCATCCCCCTGGCGGCCGGCGATACGCCCGGCCGCTTTTCTTTCCCCCTCGCCAAGCGATGAAGCCCGGCGCGGGTTCCGAGCTCTCGCTCACTTCAGCATCAGGCTACACGGCCATTTCCGGCGTGATCGATACGCGGAGCCGGACTGCAGGCATGCGGCTGCGTGTGGCTGCCGGGATGCCCGCGAAGACAGTGGGTGGTATCCAGCCGCGCTGCGGCGGGCTGGATCCGCTGGGCGCCAGCGATTCCGCCGCGAGTTGGCGCGGCGACAGCGGATACCGGGTACCCCTCGGGGCCGACCTTCAGCACGTCGTGAGTTGTGGCCGCCTGAGCGGATGTTCCGAAGAACAGGAAAACTGCCGTGAGTGTGGCGAGACGTGGAAGCCTCATGCTGCGACCCCCCGGTTAGCGCGAGGCCCCAAATATCGGCCGGTGTGTCTTGCCAGTATGTGTGTTGGATCACGCACACTCTGCGACGATCGCAGAGCCGGCAAAATTGTGACCCCCGGCACACTGCAGCAGGTCCAGGCATCGCCCCTACCGGGGTGTTTGAGTGCCCGAGTTCCGTCCTCTGAAGTAGTCGGGCGCTAAGTCATGAACGTTTCTGTCGACCGTCGCAAGGCGAACTTGCCTAGATGCCACGCCCAGAATAGGCTGCCACACGCCGAATTTCGCGTCTCAGAACGAACTCCAACGAACAGGGGAATTACCATGCGTAAGCTTGTTAGCGTGCTCGCAATGGCCGGCGCCGCTTGTGTGTGGTCTGCCGGTACAGCCGCACAGACGAAAATCGCCTGGAGCGACAGCTGCGGTAAGGCCGACCCCGACTACACGGTGCAGGTGGGTGACCCCGGTAGCCACAGCTTTGGCCTCGGGCAACTGAAATGCCACGCCACCAAGCCCGCGGAGATCGGCGGAGACAAGGGCAAGGAGGCAGTGGTCACGTCTGCCACCGAATCCAGCGGCAACAAGAGCCATCAGCACGGCATCTATGTGCTCAGTCTGGAGAGCGGCGACAAAGTGTCCCTGCCCTACCAGGGCACGACAACGTTGAAGGACGGCAAGCCTACCGGCGCCCATGGCACATGGAGCTTTGGTGACGGGACCGGAAAGCTCAAGGGAGTGAAGGGGAAAGGCACCTGGCACTGCTCTCCGTCGGGCGATGGGTGGAGCTGCAACGGCGAGGGCGAGTACGAGCTCGCGAAGTAGACTCTGAAATCGCGCGCTCGGTACAGCAAGAACACCGACTGATCGGCCGGCCGCTGCTGTCGCACGCTGGCGCCAGGCGACGCGGGCCCCTTCCGAGGGGGCGGCATACCTGCGCTTTGCGCCGTCTGACCGGCATGGAAATCGTCACGTTGCGCGCTCACCGCTGAGCCGAAGCTTCGGCGCCGCCCTGCACCAACTGCGTATTGATTGATGCAGGGCTTCCCGGTACCTGTGGACCTGAGCAGCGTATCGTTGCATGTCACGCTCGAGAACGGTTTCACCTCGAGCATCGGTGAGACATTCACGATCACGGCCTTTCTTCCTGGGCTGTTGAGCGGCACGTTCGGTCAGGTCTGAGTGGGATGCGCTCGACAATGGGAGAGGGCCCTTCCTCGTGTCCTACAATAACGTGGGTGGAGACGCCTCCATTACGGCCATGGCTACGCCGGAGTCGTCGAGGATCTCACTAGTCAGCATCGGCGTTCGGTCTGCTGTTGTCGGCAACGCGAAAGCATCGCCTACCCTCTCGCACATGAAAATGACACTGGTGTAAGCTGTTGATACAGGGGACAAGTGAGGACATCCAATGAGCACTCTAACTAGAATACTCAAAGGTGTGCAGGCAGCGGGAGCGTGCGGGTTAATCTGCGGCGCTGCGCAGGGAGCCCCGATTGATTGGAACACGTGGACCTCCGCTACGGGCGGCACGATCACATCCGACTCCGTCGACGTGGCATTTGCAATCGCCGGAAGCGGCTCGGTTGATAACCTTGTGCCCAACTATCCGACTTATACGCCGACGACTACGTTTGCCGACGGAAGCGTTGTCAACAACGCACCGTTCAAGGCTGACGGCATCATCCAATTGGTGGGCGGCAATACGAACGTTAATACAGTCACGTTCTCGAAGCCGGTCGTCAACCCGGTGATGGCGATTTGGAGTCTGGGGGCGGGCGGGCATCAGGCGCAGTTCGACTTTACCAATGCGACGCCGATGTTCGTTGCCGGGGGTCCGAGCGCTGAATACGGAGGCAGCGCGATCACCATTTCGGGCAACAACGTACTGGGCGTCGAGGGCAACGGCACGGTGCAGTTCATCGGTACGTTCACAAGCCTTTCATGGACGAACCCCGTCCCCGAAAACTGGTACGGTTTTGATGTTGGAATCGCTGGCGTCGGGGGCGGCGGGTCGGGGGTGCCGGAGCCGTCGACTTTCGCGTTGCTCACCCTCGCCTTGGTACCGTTCGCGGTTAGTCTGTGGCGTCGCGGGCGCCGCTACACCCCCGCCGGCCAGGTGGCTTGAGAATAGTCGGACCGTGTAGGGATCGAACCTACGAGAGGGGCTTGGTCAACGTCGCCAGTCCGCCAGCATCCCGCGGAAAGGGCCCTCTTCGCCCGACCCTGTTAGACACCTCGCGCGCAGAAGTGAATGCGGGCGGGAGTGGGCAGGAAGCGCCCGTGTTCGGGCGAGGGTCTTAGAGACCTCATCGGCAACCAACAGCGCGATCAGTTGCTAATCACCGCGGCGTCGCGCGATGGCGGCCATGTCGGCTCGCCCGATGATCGAGGTGCGAGGTCGCGGTTCGACGGCCTCGCCTGCACGTGCGGTCGGGCCTACGCAGAGAAAAAGTACCCGAAATCCGTCGTCCGGGCTCAATGTGGAGAGAGGTACCGTGGCGAGCGGAGGAACTAAAGTGCCGTCTTGTCATGCCTGACGCCGGAGTTGTCTGGTAGTCTCTGGGTCCGGGGGTTGTCGGCACTTCGTTGCCGACATTCAGGCCACATAACAAGAAAGCCTTCCTATGCAGCTTCTTGACAGAATTCGCACAGGTGCGGCGAGCGCCCTGCTCGTGTTCCTCGCCGCGTGCGGCGGTGGGGGCGGTAGCCCACCTCCTCCCGCTCCCCCGACCGCGGTCGCCGGCAGTGTGCAGACGGTCAATAAGCACGCTCTGGTGAGTCTGGATGGGAGCGGCAGCCATGATCCACAGGGTCTGGCACTCACCTATTCCTGGAGTCAGACCGGCGGCACAACGGTATCCCTCAGCAACCCCACGAGCGCAAAACCCTCCTTTACTGCCCCGGGCGTGTCCGGAACGCTGACCTTCTCGCTGGTCGTTAACGACGGCCAGGCGGCCTCGCAACCCGCAACCGTCGAGATCACCATTCAGGATCGCGCGCCGGTTGCCGCAGCGCCGGCAACGACGACCTCTGCTGCCGGTGCGCTCGTGATATTGGATGGTGGTGCCAGCTCGGACCCGGACCAGGATCCGCTGACGTATATGTGGACACAGGTCAGCGGCACATCGGTTTCGCTCGCGGCGGCCGCGGGTGGCAAGGCGACGTTCACGGCGCCCACCAAGGCCGACACGCTGGTCTTTTCGCTCACCGTCAGCGACGGTGAGAAGGGCTCCGCGCCCGTGACCGAAACGGTCACCGTGGCCCCCCCAGGGGCTCCCGTGCCACCGGTCGTAAGCGCCGGCCCGGACATCACCTCACCCAAGCGCACAACGGTCTACCTCCACGCGGTGGTGATTTCCTCAAGCGGCGACCCGCTCACTTACCAGTGGACTCAGACCGCCGGCACCGGCGTGACGCTGCAGAACGCGTCGACGCAGAATCCGACATTGACCACGCCCCCAACCGTGGGAGACCTGACATTCTCGCTCACCGCAAGCGACGGCAACCTCACTTCTTCCCCGAGCACCGTCACTGTGCATGTGCAGAACTATGCGCCGGTCGTCTCGGGGGTCTCGCTGCCGGCGGCGCCGCGCCGTAATGATCAGATTACCCTTAGTGCTTCGGTGTCCGATCCCGACAGTGATCCGCTCACGACCACTTACGTATGGACGCGTAACGGCAAGGTGGTGCCTGGCGCGACGAGTGCCGCCTACCCGCTCGGGAACCAGGCCAAGGGCGATGTCATCGCGGTAACAATCACGGCCTCGGACGGCCAGCTTTCCGGTTCTGCCAGCGCCAGCACTACGATTGCCGACACACCCGCGGTTCTCGCGGGCAGCCCACCCACCACGGCCACTTACGGGGTGCAGGTGAGCTTCAAGGTGACCGCCTCGGATGTGGACGGCGACCCGACGGGGCCGATCGAGGTCAATTACGGCCCGGCGGGCTTCAGTGTGGATGCGAGCGGTCAGGTCACGTGGACACCGGGTGGACCGATGTTCGACCGCGCCGTCGACAACAACTGGAGCGTGCGCCTCAAGAACGCGCCATCGATCACCTTCGGGGGCACGATTACGGTGCATGATGCCTCGCGTAAGCAGCCGCTGGTGCGCACCAACAGCGGGATACCGGTGGGAAACAACTCGATCGATATCGAGGACTTCGACGGCAGCGGGGTGCAACAGGTGCTCGTGGGGACCTACCACTCGGTGTACCTGCTCGCCAAGCACGGCAGCGACTACCAGCAAACGTGGGTCTATCCCTTCGATACCGCGCCCGGTTCGACCATCACCGCGGTCACCTCGGGAGATGTCGATGGCGATGGTCACCGCGAAATTTTCTTCGCTGCCGGCCCCACGGTGGTGAAGCTCGACGGCGTGACGCGGCGCGAAGTGGCACGCTACGGTAGCGCAACCGCCAACGGCGCGACGCCGGCAGGCCCATATTGCATCGGGCTGCGCTATGCGGACATCGACAATGACGGCAAGGGCGAGCTCATCTGCCTTGCGCAGGATACGCAGCTGTACGGCTCGAACGGCACGCTCTATGTGCTCGATGCGGCGACGATGCAGCTGAAGTGGCAGAGCGCATCACTGAGCCTTGGCAGCTCGCTGGCGGTCGGCCACGTCGACTCCGGTGCGGCGCTCGAGATCGTCACCAGCGGCGGGTATGTCTTCGACGGCGCCACGCATCAGAACAAGTGGCTCTACGGTCCTGGCTTCGGCAGCGTCGTCGACATCGGTAATGTGAGTGGCGACGGTGTTGGGAAGATCGTCGGGCTGAATAGCGGCGTCATGGCCCGCGTCTTCGACGCGGTACTCAAGTCCCCGGTTTGGGAAATCCCACTCGAGGGGACGAGCCCAGGCGTCTCTGCACTCAGGGTCGCAGACCTGGACGGCACGGCGCCTGACGAGATCATCGTCGGTGACGGCCAGTGGGGCAACGTCTATGTGTATCGCTACAACAGCGCCACCAAGACGACCAGCAAGGTCGCGCAGGTCGCGGTTCCGGGTGATGGCGTCAGTGCCATCGGCACCGGAGACGTCAACGGTGACGGCCACGCGGAGCTGGTGTTCGGGTCTGACTATTTCAGCAGCGGACGCGACTACCTGACGGTCGCGTCTTGGACTCCGACCGCTACAGCGTTGTGGTCGGGTCCACTACCATCGCAGCTCGATGGTCCATTCTATGGCGCCAAGATCGCGAGCCTTACCGCGAGCTCGAAGCAGTTGATGTTCATGACGCCGGGGACGGATAGCGGCTACGCCGGCACGCGGGTGATCGCGCTCGACCCGGCGACCGGGTTTATCGGCCTCTCGAACGAGGTGGACAGCAACTGGTCCCACAACGCCGCATTCAACGTCGGCGACGTGCTCGGCACCGGCCTCGATCAAATGCTGATCGGGACGGCTACGTTGTACACGAATTACTTCACCGCCTACGACTACGCCTCGAACCTCAAGAAGTGGAGTTCGGCAACCACCAGCGGCGGCGGCCAGGCCATAGTGCACGCCGATCTCAACAGCGACGGCGTCGATGACTTCGTGGGCGTTACCTCGGACGGCTATATCTACGCTTACGACGTCGCCCACCAGACTCTACTGTGGAGCAGCACCGGTCTTGGCACTGCCACGGACGTCGCAGTCGCAGATCTCGACGGTGACGGTATTCCGGAGATTGTCGTGACTTCCGGCAACGGCGTGATTGCCTACAAGAAGTCGGGCAGCAGTTATCTTCAGATAGCCACCTATCCCGTCTCGGGGGCGAAGCTGCTCATCGCCGATACCGACGGTGACGGCAAGCCGGAGGTCTACGTTCTGGCGGGTTCGTATCCGTCGACGCCGACGATCTACCAGTTAGATAACACTCTGAAGTTGCTGCAGTCCTACCCGGTGCCGAACGCCACGTCGATGTACCTGGAAGGATCCGCGTACCCGCGCAAGAACCTGGTCGTCGCCACCGCGGCGGATTGCTGTACGAGCGGCGGTGTGCCTGCGCTGTTGCAGATCGTCGATCC
>Ga0307471_100001558_pt1 | contig 12595 bp, 9 predicted proteins | sample atmos_gasesAM3C__2_FD_204566 | JGI IMG/M metagenome (GOLD analysis project Ga0307471, IMG submission 204566) | Hardwood forest soil microbial communities from Morgan-Monroe State Forest, Indiana, United States - atmos_gasesAM3C_515 | ecosystem: Environmental > Terrestrial > Soil > Temperate... | reverse complement strand
AAACTCACCATCACGACGCTGGCGGAAAAGAAAGGCAAGATTCCCACCTTCATCGAAGACCTCCTGATGGAGCCGAAGGTCAAGCGGCAGGACGTACTTCAAATTGCGCCAAAGGTCCACCTCGGCCCGGAAGAAATTGCATCCGGGAATGGCGACGCCGCCACGACGCCCGAATTTCTATTCGACGCATCTATCGATCGCCCTCGCATTTTCTCGGGCATCGCCGACTGGGCCGAGACCTTTCATCCGCCCACATCCGAGCCGCTCACCTTGAGTGCTTCGGCGGTCAACTCTTACCGCCAGTGCCCGCAGCAATTTCTCTTCTCCCGGCTTTGGTCGCTCAAGCAAGGCCCTCGCGCCACCTACAGTTTCGGCGCCGTCATGCACACCACCATCAAGCGCTTCATCGAACAGATGAAACGCGGCGTGAAGCTGCCATTCGACGAAGTCGCGCGAATCTACGAAACCGAGTGGATTTCCGCGGGCTTTGAAGACGACTACCAGGAAAACGAATACAAGAAAGACGGCATCGAGCAACTACGCGCGTTCCACGCAGCCATGGTTGCCGCTCCGCCCGAAATTCTCGAGCAGGAAAAAGCGTTCGAACTCCCGCTGGAAAACAACGTCATCATCAACGGCCGCATCGACCAGATCAATTCGCTCGGCCGCAACGACGTCGAGATCATTGATTACAAAACCGGCGCGCCGCGCAAAGACACCGAAGCGAAAAAAGATCTGCAACTCAGCATCTACGCGATCGCCGCAAAGGAAATCCTGGAACTGAACCCGGTACGCCTGGCCTTTTACTACCTGCAGGAAAACAAGGTGCAGGAAACAACGCGCGACGCGAAGCAACTGACCCAGGCTCAGAAGATCATCCAGGAAACCGCAGCCGATATCCGCGCTGCCGCCTTTCAACCCAAGCGGCACTACACGACCTGCCGTGCCTGCCCCTATCAACCCATCTGCCCCGCGTTCGAGGAATCCCTCTCGATGTAGGGACCGCACTCAATAGAAACCCATGGCTTTCAGGAACTGCTACAATTGCTGGTCCAACTACTACATCCCCAACGGCACGCTGATCGAGAAATGAATATCAAGTTGTTACGGGCCAGGGCGAATTTCCAAAACCTACGGCTTGAAAGCCGACGGCACACCACTCGGCGACGGCAAATACGAATACGACGCGGAAGGTCGAGAATCCCGAATTTGCCCGTTGGACGAATTCGATCCGGAACAACCGATTTCCATTCGAATTTCGAGTAGGAGACCGACGAATCCGGAAACTGGATCGACCGTCGAGATTTCCATCAAACCAAGGGCGACACGAAGTGGTACATGAATCGAGCAATCCGAAAGCCGGAGTATTACCCGGCGGAATAAACCGCAGCGATCCGGGAAAAACAGAAGGGCGCCGCCGGAGCAGCGCCCTTTCCGATCGAAAACCGCGAAGCGTTACTTGCCCTTCTTCGGACCCTTTTCGTCCTTCTTGCCCTTCTTCTTCATGGGGACTCCTTGCTGTGGCGTTGAAGGTCGCCGGGGTTGCACCGGTCGCCTCTTCGCTTGATATACGAGCGAGCGCGCAGCATGTCAAGAATAATCACGGTTCCCGGCACGAAATCGTGTTCGATCCGCCCAACTCGGTCCGCTCACAACCCTCCACATCACCACGCGGTCGGTCCCACGTGTGCTGATCTGGTCGCAGGGTTCCGGTTTGGTATAGTTCGCGCTGGTTCGGGCGCGCTGGTCGCGCCCCGTGGAGGCCCCGAATGCGGAAGCTCGTCGTCATGCTGCTGGCCCTCAGCCCAGCAGCGCTCGCCCAGGAGCGCAAGGTCGAGCCCACGTGGCTATCTCGCGACGTATCCGCAATTCATGAACACGCCACCGATTTTTCTTCCGCCGCCTGTCACTACATGCCGATCTTCGGTGAAGGCGACCCCGAAGCGAAACTGCCCCGCAGCGTGGCCCGCTTCGGTCAACTGACCATCGATCCTCACGGGGAATGTCCGTCGGTCTCCTACCCGCGCCAGGAAGAACTATTCTTCGTGCTCGAAGGAAGTGGCACGCTGCACTATGGAGACGAAGTTCATCCGCTCGCAACGAACGATTTCACCTACATCGCGCCAACGATGGTGCACAGCGTGGCCAACACCTCGGACCATCCGTTTAAGCTGGTTGTCTCCACGATCAAGATTCCCGTGGAAAAGCAGCTTTCCCACCCGCCGAAACTCCCGGATGTCGCCAACCTGAGTGAATTGCAGGAGCAAACCGTGGGAGGTCATCCCACTTCGGTCCTCTACAAGCTCCTGATCGGTCCCCGCACCAGCAAGCGCGACCGCATCAACGCCGGCTACCAGCTGACCGACTTTTTTCTGATGGACTTTGCTCCGGGTGGCACCAACTTCCCTCATCATCACGAGATCTCTGAGGAGATTTACTTGGTTCTGGACGGCAAAGGAAAAATGGCTGCAGGCAGCGGCATGGACGGAGTCGAAGGTCTTCATGCCGCGAAGGCGGGTGACGCCTACTACTTCCGCACGAACTGCACGGTGGGCTTTTACAATGAGAACACCCCGGGCGCCAAAGCGCACATTCTCGCCCTGCGCGTCTACGTGCCAATGCCAAAGAACGACGAGTGAGTTTTGCGGAGTCGTCGCGGCGGTCGCCGCCGCAGCGCTACGGCGTCGCCGCGACGGGAAGCTGCCCGGTGAAGTAGCCTTCGCGGGTGCGCACATCTACCTTTTCGCGCTTCACGCGCACTTCGATCGAGTGATAGTCCGTGCTGGGATCGGTACCGCGCGGGATATACGCCAGCGTGTACTGGTGGCGTGCTTCTTCGGTGAGTCGCGCGTAGAACACCTCGAAGCCTTCTTCTTTCGTGGCGTGATAGATTTCGCCACCGGTGTCCTTGGAGTAGCGGATCAGCGGCGAAACGGTGCGGTCGATCGGCGAAATCTTGCGGTCAAAAAACGCGCTGGGCACCGCGATCGCATAGACGGCGATGTTTTCGCCCTGTAGAACTTTGACCACCTGTTCATAGCTAAATTTGTTGAACTTTTTCCCGCCATTCACACCGTCCGAAATCAGCAGGATCAGCCTGCGCCGGCTGCGCGGCCGGTTGTGCAGCAGCGTCGACGCCGCATACATCGCGTCGTCGAGCGCCTTCGTCGGCTGTCCCTTGATGATCTGCGTCGACCCGTCGATCGACGACTGATCCATCGCGGAATGCCCATTGATGCTCGGGCTGTTCGTGAACGGGCCGCCCGGAGTCCCGACGCTGGGTTCGGTGTCAAGATTCGTGCGCTTCAGCTCTTTCGAGAGCAGATCCTGGTTGCTGGTAAAGCCTTTGCCAGGATGAAAGAATTGATCGAAGCGGCACACGAAGGCTTCGTCGAATTCGCTCATGCCGCCCAGAATCGCCTGCAAGCTGGCCTGAACTTTTTCCGCATCCTTATCCTTCAAGTCGTTGTCGATCAGGACCACCATCGAAAGAGGAAACGCTTCGGCGCTGAACACGTCGATTTTCTGCTCGATGTTGTCCTCAAAAATTCGGAAATCCTCGCGCCTCAGGTCCGGAATCATCTCGCCGGAGCGATCTTTAACGGTAACCGGCAGCACGACGAGATTGGAATTCACCGTGATGCGCGCCTGCGCGTCATTCAACGGCGGATCGTTTGGCTGGCCCGGTGTCTGAGCCCCTCGCGCGGGAAGCGCGGGTTGCTGGGCGCCGCGAGCAACCCGATAGAGCCAAGGCGTCAGAGCAAGCGCCAGGAAGCTCCAGATCGCGGTTTTTCGTAGACTTTTCATGGTCCTCAGGCCAAACTTTCGCAAGTTTTAGATGATTGGCTCGCAGTCAAAGGTGGCCACGCATCCATCGTGAGGCCGCGCCGCATCTCACGGTAACGGAAGCACCCCAGCTGCGGTTTGCGTCTGGCCGGGCATCTCGCGCCAAGGAAAGTATACATGCGTTCTGTGAAGAAGATTTTGACGGCCTGCGTGACGGCGGCCCTGCTGGGGGCGGTGTTGCCGGGTGTTGCGCTGCCGCAAGCGGTGCAACAAGAGCCCACGATTCGCACCCAGGTCAACCTGGTCAATTTGTTCGTTACCGTCCGTGACAAAAACAAGCGCATCGTCACCGACCTGAAGCAGGAAGACTTCAAGCTCGCTGAAGACGGACAGGATCAGAAGATCGCGTTCTTCTCCAAGGAAGTGACGCTGCCGATCACACTGGCGTTGCTTCTGGATACTTCGGGCAGCGAGCAATTCATGCTAGGAGCCGTGCAGGATATGGGCAGCCGGTTCATGGACCGCGTCTTGCGCAAGGGCGACATGGCCACGATCCTGTCGTTTGACACTGACGTGGATCTGCTGTCGGATTTCACCGACAACCGCGGCCAGTTGGACCGTGCCATCCGCAAGGCGCGCATCAACACGCCGATGAGCGGCGGGTTGAGTCCGGGTCCGGTGCCGACGGCGCACCAGACCGGCACTGCGCTGTACGACGCGATTTACCTGGCATGCACGGAGAAATTGGCTACGGAAGCGGGGCGGAAGGCCATCGTGATCGTCACCGATGCACAGGATGAAGGCAGCCGCGTGCGGTTGGAAGAAGCGATCGAGACGGCACAGCGCACCGATACAGTGATTCACATTTTGCTGGTCGCCGATCCCCGGTTTGGCGGGAACGGCGGCGTGGCCAAGAAGATCACCGAAGAAACCGGCGGCCGGTCCATCACGGTCAACAATGAAAAGCATCTGGCTGAGGCTTTCGATCAAATCTCCGAAGAGTTGCGCAGCCAATACACACTGGGCTACTACCCCAGCAACCCGGCGCACGACGGAAAATTCCGCAAAATCAAAGTGGACATGAGCAACCACGACCTGAAAGTGCTGGCGCGCAAAGGCTACTACGCACCGAAAGAGTAGGCAGCACGGGCTTTCTTGTCTGTGCGAGTGCGTCCACGCTGAAGCTGTTCCGTTACGTTCAGCCTAAGCCGCCGCGATGAATTGTCTTTCTTCCGCAGTCCCATCAATCCATCGATTTGGTTCTAAGGCACCAGAATAGCCAAGGCTGACGTTGGCACAGGCAGAAGCGCCTGTGCTACTTTGCGTTCGCATTCGTGGGAGCTGCGATGACGATCTCAGAAAGAGTTTTGGTATGGAGCGTTTTGATGGCGCTCGCGGGCGCGATCGGCGGGTGCAAGGCGACTACCCCGACCGACACGGTACCGGTGGATTCGGCGACGTTTGATCCGGACGGCACCACGCACATCACGCGGATTGTGCCGATGCCAACCACCGTGAGTCCCGAGGCGCAGGAGTACCTGGCCGGGCTGACGAAGAAGAGCACGGCGGCACAGACGCTGGAAGAGCGGCGCGCGCGCACCGACGAGTGGCGTAAACACCAGTCCGCTGAAGCCAAACGCATTTTCCCTGTGAATATCGAGGAGACGACCACCGCCGGGGTGCGGACCGACATCATCACACCACTGGAAATGCCCGAAGCGAACAAGAAGTTCGTGCTGATCAATCTGCACGGCGGAGGGTTCAATTCCGATTCCGGGTCCCTGATCGAAGGCGATCCCATCTGCAACCTAACTAAGATCAAAGTGGTGTCCGTGTACTACCGGCTGGCGCCGGAGAATCCGTTTCCCGCCGCGGTGGATGATGTCTTGGCGGTGTACAAAGAGGCGCTGAAGACCTACAAACCGCGGAATATCGGAATCTTCGGCACCTCGGCTGGAGCCACGCTCACTGCCGAAGTGGCGGTGAAGCTGAAACGACTCGCTCTTCCCTTGCCCGGAGCGCTGGGCTTGTTTTCAGTGCATTCGGATTACAGCCGGCCAACCGATTCACAGAATCTGTTCAGTCTGGACGGGTTGCCGGGGCGGATGCAGCCGCGTGACCCGAAAAAACCGTCGGACGATCCGTATGCAGGATCGACCAATCGCCAGGACCCGGTGCTTTCGCCGATCTTTGCCGATTGGCACGGCACCCCGCCGACGCTGCTGGTCACCAGCACGCGAGATTTGCTGCTCAGCGACACCTCTCGGCTGCAACTCGTGCTGCAAAAGGCCGGCGTAGATTCGCAACTGTTGGTGTACGAGGCGCTGCCGCACGCCTTCTGGTACCACTTCGAGCTGCCAGAGACTCGCGAGGCGTTGGACGCGATGGCGGGCTTTTTCGTGAGAAAGCTGGGGCATTAGGAGTTCGGGGCAATTCAACATAGCGTTGCGATTTTCATGACCTTATGGAGCCACTCAGGGAGCTTCGGTGAAGGTGCCGGGATCGAAAGGCGGGCTCGAGCCACCGGCGCGATTCGCCGGTATCGAAATCGTCGCCGGGCCAAAATCGAGCAGTTTGGCGTGACCACGCGCGTTGTGATGAAGATATTTGCGGGTTTGATGTCGCGATGGACGATGCCCCAGGTGCTCCATCACGATGAAGGAAAGGCCGTCCTGCGTGCCGATCCCATAGATGGTGCAGAGATGGGGATGGTTGAGGGCGGACGCGGCGCGGGCTTCGCGGCGAAAGCGTTCGAGCGCCTGGGGTCGTTGGCGGTGGCGGCGGGAAGAAATTTCAGAGTAACCAGGCGGCCGAGTTCCATGTCCTCAGCTTTGTAGACGATGCCCATACCTCCGCCGCCGATGCGTCGCCACGGTTGACGTGAAGCACGGACAGGAGTGTCTGTGCTACCTTACGCAGCGTGGAAGGGCAAACCATCGCGCACTACAAGATCGTCCGCAAAGTAGGTGGCGGCGGCATGGGTGTGGTGTATGAAGCCGAGGACACAAAACTCGGGCGGCGGGTGGCGCTGAAGTTCCTTCCAGAAAAGCCCCATCAAGACGTGACCGCGCTGGAGCGATTTTTGCGCGAAGCGCGGTCGGCATCTGCACTGAATCACCCTGGCATCTGTACCATTCACGCCATCGAAGAGCACGAAGCGCAAGCGTTTATTGCGATGGAGCTGCTGGAAGGGCAAGCGTTGGACAAAGTGCTGGCCGCCGGTCCGCTGCCAATCCCGCGAACGATTGAGATCGGGGTTCAACTGGCAGATGCACTGGACGCGGCGCACAAGAAAGGGATTGTCCACCGAGACATCAAGCCGGCAAACATTTTTGTGACCGAACGGGGCGCCGTGAAGATTTTAGACTTTGGCCTGGCGAAACTGGTGCGAGATCAGGAGGACGGTTTCGGCGGAGCCACGATCGGGGACTCGACGGCCTTTCTGACGAGCCCGGGGATGGCTGTTGGCACGATCGCGTACATGTCGCCGGAGCAAGCGCGTGGAGAAGAGATCGACGGTCGGAGCGATTTGTTTTCGCTGGGTGCCGTGTTGTATCAGACGGTGACGGGAAAGCAGGCGTTTTCCGGCTCCACCAGCGCGGTGATCTTCGACAACATCTTGCACAATGCCCCTGTGGCTCCGATCACGCTGAATCCGAATGTGCCGGCGGAGTTGGAACGCATCCTGAACAAAGCCCTCGAAAAAGATCGCGACTGCCGTTATCAGGTGGCCGCGGAGTTGCGTGGGGACTTGAAGCGGTTGCAACGCGAAACGGATTCGGGCCGCGTGGCCGTTCCGTCTTCATCATCGAAGATTTCGGCGGCACCGTCGACGAGCGCCACAGTCCCGCAAACTGGTGGCAAAAAACTCCTCGTGCGCTCCACAACGGATAAGAAGATTGCCGGCGTTTGCGGCGGCTTGGCGGACTATTTCGATTTCGATCCCACACTCATGCGGGTGATCTGGTTACTCGCATTTTTGTTCCTCGGTGTCGGACTACCGGCATATCTCATCCTGTGGGCGGTGCTGCCAGCAACGGCAACGCCCCAGGAAGCAACCCCGACTCAAACTAAATCCAACGGCGCCGTCATTGTCGAACCTCGGAAAAGGAGCAAGGCAGGCGTGGTGCTCGCTGCAATCATCGTCCTGATGGTGCTGGGAGAGGCGGCGTTCGGCGTCTATTCGTTTCTGCAGCGCGACCGACACCTGCCCTTTGAGCATTTTACGATTGAGAATCTGACCAACAATGGCCACGTTTCTCTGGCGGCGCTGTCACCCGACGGAAAATATCTGCTGCATGTGCGGGATGAAGAGGGTTTGCAATCGTTGTGGCTGCGGCACATCGCGACCGGAAGCAATACGCAAGTGGTCGGGCCGGCGGCAACGCGCTATCAGGCACTGGCCTTCTCGCCCGATGCGAACTATATCTACTGTGTGCGGCGCGACGAGGCGGAGCACACGATTGCATCGCTGTACTCGGCGCCGATGCTGGGAGGAACACCGCGTCTGCTGATCAGAGACGTAGACAGTCCGATCACGTTTTCACCCGATGGCAAGCGCTTTGCGTACCTGAGAGAACACCACGACACTCCGAACTTCGACCTGTTTCTGGTGAACAGTGACGGAACGCCGGATCGCACGCTGTTCAGCAACACACTGTTGCCTACCGATAGTGATGTGCCCGTCTGGCTGCCGGACGGAAAGACGATCGTCATTCCCATCGTCCAGACGGCGAACAACGCGCTGAGCGGATTGATGGCGGTCGATGTCGCCAGCGGCAAACGAGAGGAGCTGGCGTCGAGTCCGGATCACATTTACTACGATCCCGTGTGGCTGCCGGGAGCGGATGGCTTCGTGGCCTCGACGCAAGGCTTTAGCAGCATCCTGCAACGACAGCTTGGGGTGCTGAGCTACCCGAAGGGAGACTTTCGGCCGCTGATTACGGACACCAATCACTACTTCCGGCCCAGCACTTCAGCGGACGGCAAGAGCATTGCGGTCACGCAGCGGCATTATTTGTACCAACTGGCGGTGGCCCCGGCATCCAAGCCCGATGACCTAACTCGCGTGCCCCTGATGATGTCGAACCAGGAGATTTGGCGGTGGAGCTGGACACGTGATGGCAGACTGCTGATTCCCCAGGCGGGCGATCTGCGTATCGTTGGAACTTCCGGTGGCGAGAATGTGATTCTCTCCGACAAGCAGCACGTTGCGGATCAGAGTGTGCTCTGTGGCAAGTACATTGTGTTTCGCTCGTTTGGGCGATCGAGCCACTCTGCGGTTAACCTATGGCGCGCCGACACGTCGGGAACCAATCTGGTGCAGCTTACCTTTGGCAAAAACGAGCGCAACCCAGAGTGCTCCCCGGACGGCAAGTCGGTGTACTTCGTTGAGGTTTTCGAGAATCAAGCACTGAAGCGCATCCCGGTGGAGGGTGGCACACCGGAGACGCTCATCGAGGACCCTTCGGACGGATACGTTCTATCGCCCGAGGGAACGATGACAGCGACACTCGATGTTCGAGAGCTGGACCACAGGCTTGTGCTGAACGCCTTCGAGCTCGCGGACAAGAAAATGACGTATCGAAACATCGATCAACGGGCGTCCGATCCCATCGGCTTTTCGCCCGACGGAAAGGCCGTCGTGTACAACGTGCGGCAAAGGGGCGTGGACAATTTGTGGCTGCAGCCGCTGGATGGTTCGGCATTCCGGCAGCTGACGCACTTCACCGCGGAGCGCATTGCGCGGTTTAAGTTTTCACTGGACGGGTCCCAGATTGCGATCGAGCGCGGGCACTACGAATCGGATGCGGTACTCCTGCGCGACACTCCTCAATAGCACAGACGGTCTTTTGCGTGCTACCAAGCGCAGCTACCTGCTGGACGGCGATGGAGTCGTCACGGTCGGAGTCTGCGGGCTATTGCGGGGGGCGATATTGGCGCGGGCATAGTAGCCGCGGCGAGCGCGGACCTGGTAGCCCTTGTGGTCCGGGACTTCGATCTTGATGCGGTGGTAGCGGCCGTCGAGGGTCGAGTTAGTCGGAATGTAAGCAATGGAGTACTGATTGCGTAACTCGTCGCCGATGTCCTGAAACGACTGATCCAGATCGTCCACGTGATACGGGAAGAAGGCCCGGCCGCCGGTCTCTTCCGCGAGATCCTGCAAAATCTTGTCGCCTTCGGTGAGGTGCGTCTTGCGGTCGGCGAGCTTCTCCGGATTGGTCTGCGAAAGTTGAATCCACTGTGTGCTGGTGCTGATCGTGTAGATCACGACGCTGTAGCGCTGTGCCATTTCGATGGCTTCGGCGCGGGTGTGCGTGGAAAGATTATCGTCGCCGTCGCTGATCACAATCATGACGCGGCGCACCACATCGGGCTGATCGCCGGGCGGACGCGGCGGATGGCTGAGTTCTTTGTCACAAGCGGCGTAGATAGCGTCGAAAACCGCGGTGCCGCCTCCGGCACGAGTCTTGACGATTTCATCGCGCAGGCGGCCGGCGTCGTCGGTAAAACCCTGAAGAACGCTGGGCTCGTCGTCGAAGGTCATAACGAAGGCTTGGTCTTTGGAGCGGCGAATCACGCTGAAAAGAAAGGATGTGGCGGCGTCTTGTTCGAACTTGAGGCGGTCGCGGATGCTGTTGGAAGTGTCCATCAGCAAGCCGATGCGAAGGGGCAGATCGGTCTGCCTGCTGAAGTAGCGGATGGTCTGTGCGGTTTTATCATCCGATATCTTGAAATCGTCCTTCTCCAGGCTGGGGACGAGCTTGTTGCGGCGATCCAGGACCGTGAAAAGCACGTCGACGAGGTTGACGACCCGGGTGATCGTCGGCGGCGCTTGCTGGGAGCCTTCCGGAGATGGAGGCTGCGGCTGTTGCGCGCGCCCGCCTACCGTGGGGAACAACAACGCGGCCGACATGGCTCCGGATGCGATGGCTAAGATCAATGACCTGCGCATGTGAGGTCGATTATAGGTAGGCGGAGAGTGCAGCGTCAATTCGGTCGGCGGAGTCGCCCGCTGCCATCGTGAGTTGGTGGAGGAAGGCGAGAAGAGGTGACGGGAGCGGCGCGCGGAGTTCGATCAACGCGCCGGTCCGCGGATGAGCGAAGCCGAGCTTGGCGGCATGGAGAAAATTGCGGCCGAGAGCGGGCAGCGAGATTTTGCCGATTCGGAGTTGCGCGGGCGCGCCGTAGAGTTCGTCGCCGACAACCGGATGGCGTAGCGCGGAAAAGTGCACGCGGATCTGGTGCGTGCGGCCGGTGTGCAGATGGACTTCGACCAGCGTTGTGGTGTCGATGCGAGTGAGGGCACGCCAGTCGGTACGGGCGTCGCGGGCTCCGGCGAGCGTGGCGGTGCGGCGAGCGGTCATGCGGACGCGGCGACGCGGGTCGCGGGCAATGGCGAAGTTGATGCGGCCGCTGTCGGGCGTTAGGAGGCCGTGGACGAGAGCCAGGTAGGTCTTTTTCACTTCGCGGCGGCGAAACGCTTCGCCGAGTTTGGCGTGCGCGGCGTCATTCTTGGCAACCAGGATGATGCCGGAAGTGTCTTTGTCGAGGCGGTGGACGATTCCGGGGCGCAGCGCGTCGCCACCATGGGCAAGGGCCTGACCGCGGCCGAGCAGCGCGTTGACCAGAGTGCCGCGATGATTCCCTGCCCCAGCGTGCACGTTCATACCGGCGGCTTTGTTGATGGCGATAACGTCCTCGTCTTCGTAGAGGATGTCGAGGGGGATGGATTCGGCCTCGGCGCGGATGGGCGCGCGGGGCTGGACTTGAACGGTGATGTGATCGCCGGCGCGGACGCGGTATGAGGTTTTGGCGATGCCATTCCCTACGAGAATCAAGCCGCCTTCGATCAATTCCTGAACACGGGTGCGGCTCAGGTTGGGGCAATGCGTCGCCACGACGCGGTCGAGGCGCTGGCTAGCGTCATCGGTAGTGGCGATGAATATCTCTCGGTTAGTGTTCAATGCGGGCGAAGGCACGCGCAGATTGTAATATGCAATTTTCCGCGGGCCTGCAAATTCATCCGCGAGAATAGCCGGAAAACCGAGGTGCCGAGCGACCGTGACCCTCGTTTTAGCATCGGTCCTGTTGGGTCTAACCTCGCCCTCTAAAGAGGGCGGCTACCGGGTTAGCCGGGTTGCTGGTCGGAGACTTCCGCGGAGTGATGCTTGTGGCTGAGAACATCGAGGATTACGAGGGCCGCGCCGATGGCGATGGCGGAGTCGGCGATGTTGAAGGCCGGGTAGTGGTAAGAGCCGAACCAGACCTCGAAGAAGTCGGTGACCGCGCCTCGAACGATGCGATCGGTGACGTTTCCCGCGGCTCCGCCGAGGAGAAGTGCGAGGCCGGCAGCCGTCATGCGGCCGCCGGTATGTCCTGCGACAAAAAGCCAGCCGAGCGCAGCGATCACGGCGACCGAACCAGTGATGAGCAGGACGCGAGTCCATGGTGAAGTGGAATCCGACAGTACCCCGAAGGCGATGCCGGGATTGCTGCTGCGGACGAAGTACGCGAAATTGCGAATCAGCTCGCAGCGCCAACCTTCGATCTTTTGCGATTCAAACCAGGCTTTGCTGGCGCGGTCGAGAAAGACCACGCCAAGCGTCAGCCATAACCAGCGCAAGCGCCCGGGAATGATCACCACGGGATCTCCTGACGTGAGCGCAGGCGGGGGTGTGTTGTGATCATGGTCTCGGTCAGGCACCCTGGACCGCGGGCGCCATGGCGGCTTCGATTTCCGCAAGGGATTCCGTGCAGCGTTCGCAGACGGTCGGATAGCGCGGGTTTTCGCCAACTCGAGCGGAGT
>Ga0307471_100001557_pt1 | contig 12597 bp, 16 predicted proteins | sample atmos_gasesAM3C__2_FD_204566 | JGI IMG/M metagenome (GOLD analysis project Ga0307471, IMG submission 204566) | Hardwood forest soil microbial communities from Morgan-Monroe State Forest, Indiana, United States - atmos_gasesAM3C_515 | ecosystem: Environmental > Terrestrial > Soil > Temperate... | reverse complement strand
CCCGGTCTTGGAAAATCGGGATAGCTAGCTACTATGTCGCGCAAGTCCAACTGTTTGGCCTTTGTTCCCACGACAGTTAAGCCATGTTCTGGCTAAAAAAAGATTACGAAGCTGCATACTTTATACGGTTGTGCTGCGAAATAATGACAGTGCCAGCAGAGCAGCAAGTGCAGTTCCGCGAAAGGGTAGCAAACCTGAAGGACTTTGGCGAGACCTTCGAACTGGTCAAGTCAGTCGTCCTGCAAAAGTTTAGGATGCACAGGGCAGGACTGAGTCTGATACTGCAAATGATGCCAAGTAATCTTGGCGCGTACCATATGCTGGGCTCCAATGCTATAGTTATGAACAGCTACCTCTTGGCAGCAGTCAGGAAAATCGCCGGCTCGACTGAAGAGTACAACTCGTACATGTTCATGGTGCTTGCCCATGAGTATCTACACAGCTTGGGCATAATTGATGAAAACACTGTGCGCCAGATGACCTTTGAGTTGTGCAACTGGATGCTTGGCGACGACCATACAGCAACAAGGATGGCAAAGCAAGATCCCTCCACAATATATCCGGAACTAAGATCACTTTTGCAGTCGGAGTTCAGCAAGGACTTCCAGGTCGTCAGGAACTTCGACAGGAAGAACCAGACATACATACAGTAGGTGCCTTCAGCCTAATTGTGTAAAAACTATAGAAAAAGTTATTACTTTTTTACTAAATCACAGCTAAGAAAATATAAATAACATTCAAGTGCTAGTACTTTCACAGTTGGCAATAAAGAACGGGGCAGAGTACATCCAGAGCCTTAGGGGCAGGAAGCTCAAGATCTACCTTTTTGGAGAGCTCGTAAAGGAGCCGGTTGACCATCCAATGATCCGGCCGTCGATAAACGCAGTTGCAGAGACCTATGACCTAGCTGTAGAAGAGCCAGAGCTTGCGTCAGCGAAGTCTTCGCTGACAGGCACTCAAGTCAACAGGTTTCTACACATAGTAGATAGTGCGCAGGATCTGGTTAATCAGAATAGGATGCAAAGGAAGCTTGGTCAGCTCACAGGCACCTGCTTCCAGCGCTGTGTAGGCATGGACGCGCTCAACTCATTATACTCTACAACTTTTGAAATTGACCAAAAGCACGGCACGCAATACCACAAGCGTCTGATCGAATTCATTAAGAACGTCCAGCGCGACAACCTAGTGATTGGCGGCGCGATGACAGACGTCAAGGGCGACCGCAGTCTTTCCCCATCGCAGCAAGAAGACCCGGACATGTTTGTGCACATTACAAAGCGCGACAGCAAGGGAATTTACATCACCGGCGCAAAGGCCCATCAGACTGGCTGCATCAACTCGCACTGGATAATGGTCATGCCTACAATGAGATTAAAGGCGGAGGACAAGGATTATGCTTTGGTTGGCGCAGTCCCGGTGGACGCGCCCGGTATCACCTACATCTACGGCAGACAGTCATGCGACACAAGAAGCATGGAGGGTGGCGAAATCGACGCCGGCAACGTCATGTATTCGGGCCAGGAGGCCATGGTGATCTTTAAGGACGTGTTCATTCCAAATGAGCTGATATTCATGAACGGCGAGTATGAGTATGCCGCCATGCTGGTAGAGCGCTTTACATGTTATCACAGGCGCAGCTACGTATGTAAGACTGGCCTCGGCGACGTTCTGATAGGCGCGGCAGCAGCAATTGCCGACTACAACGGCGTAGCCAACGCTTCACACATAAAGGACAAGTTGGTCGAAATGACCTATCTTAATGAAGCAATATTTGGTGCAGGAATCGCGTCTTCATACATGGCTCACAAGACGGCATCCGGGAACTGGCAGAACGATGACATGCTGGCAAATGTCTGCAAGCATAGTGTCACCCGATTTCCATACGAAATAGGCCGGATGGCACAGGATATTGCTGGCGGCCTTATGGTCACAATGCCCTCAGAGAAAGAGTTCCGCAGCCCAGAGACAGGACCACTTCTTGAAAAATACCTAAAGGGGAGGAAGGGAGTCTCGACGGAAAATAGGATGAGGATTTTGAGGTTGATTGAAAACATGACACTTGGGCGAAACGCTGTAGGGTACCTCACAGAGTCCATGCACGGTGCAGGATCACCTCAGGCACAAAGGATCCAGATCGCCCGACAGATGCAGCTGGAATACAAGAAAAAGGCTGCCAAAAAGTTGGCAAGCATCAAAGAAGGCGAAGCCGCAGAGACAGCACTCGAACCATCAGAATATTTTGACAGGATATTTAGCAATAACGAAAAGACTAGAACCAAATAGCTGGAAATCGCTAGCGATATTAGGCTATTACTCTTTTTTGTTCTTCTAGTCAACTTGCCTTCAAAAAGGGTTATTTATCGGTTCAATGATAATTAATGATGACTTACTTCGGGGTTATGTTGATTGAAATTAAATGAGGCACAAATTGAAGATATTACCGGCAAAGTCTTCCGCACTATAATCGGCAATGGCAAGGACGGCATACTGCAGTCGGAGCTGTGGAAAGAGCTTGACCTGACGAGCCGCGACGGCTCTCGCGTTGCCATCCGCCTTGAAAGGCGCTCGCTCATCCGCCGCGAAAAAATCCTTGAAAGTGGCCGATGGACGTTCAAGCTGTTTGCTGTCAAGTTGCCGGTTGACACCACAAGCATCGAACAGGCGCCCTGTTTGACGTGTCCTGTCGAGCATATGTGTTCCCTTGAGGGCTCGTACAGCCCGACGAGCTGTAACTTAATAGAAGACTGGCTCATCAATTCCTTTGACAACAGTAATTCAAACAAGAAGCCACAAAAGCCTTCTACTAAGAAATGAGACTTGCTGACGCGCGCAAAGACCAATACCGCCGGTTGGCAAAAGACCAGGGATACCGCGCAAGGTCGGCTTACAAATTATTGCAACTGAACCATTCCTACCACATTATCAAGAAGGGGAGCAAAGTTGTCGACCTCGGGTGTGCTCCGGGAGGCTGGATGCAGGTGGTTACAAACGAAGTGGGACAGGCTGGCAAAGTTATCGGCATAGACCTCAAGCCTGTCGAGCCCGTTGCCGGCGCAACGGTGTTGAAGGGCAGCATCGAGGACATCGACATGCTGGAAAAAATCGCCGGTATCTTGGGTGACAAGGCCGACGTCATCCTCTCTGATCTTTCACCAAACGTGAGCGGATTATGGGACATCGATCACGCGCGTCAGATCTCCCTCTCTACAATCGCGCTCGGCTTTGCCCGGCAGGTCTTGAGAGTGGACGGAAGCGCCGTGTTCAAGGTGTTTGAGGGCGATACACTAGGTGAGTTTAGGGCTGAATTGAAGAGTAGCTTCGGCCGTGTGCTTCTCAACAAGCCTTTGGCAAGTCGGCAGGAAAGCAGTGAGCTTTACATTGTCTGCCTCGACTTTAAGCACTAGGTCCCATCCGAGACGAAGGCTAACTTGCAAGATTATTTCAATAAACCAAATAACCCTAGATCAAAGTTGATTAGATTAATTAACCTGTAAACAATTCTGTAAAGTACTGACAGCCAAATTGCCACACTCTGATTTCGAGAAGAGCAGCCCAGAAGGAGCCAAGATCGCAAGCCCCTCAAAAGAGGCTACTCATAGCAAGATTCTTGTGCTGTGCATAGATAGAGACGACGACATTGGCTCAAAGGGGGGAATCGAGACTCCGATTGTTGGCCGCGACGCGTGCATCAACGCCGGCACGAGACTCGCGATCGAGGACCCGGAGGACGCGGACTCGAACGCGATATTTGGCGCGGTCAAGACGTATGAAGAGCTCATAAGCAAAGGTTATACCGCTGAAGTTGCGGTAGTGGCCGGCAAGTTCAACAGAGGCGTTGAAGCTGATGAGAAGATCAGCCTTGAAGTGAAAAGCATCCTTGAGAAATACCATGCAGACGGTGCAGTCATCGTGTCAGACGGGGAAGATGACGAGACAGTAATGCCTGTTATCCAGTCAAGGGTACCGGTGATCTCGGTCCAGCGCGTCATCATAAGGCACAGCCGGAGCGTGGAATACTCGTATGCGGTGCTTGGGAGGTACCTGAAGATGCTCGTTTACGATTCACAGTATTCCAAATTCTTCCTCGGCGTGCCCGGCGTCCTGCTAGCAGCAGGTGCGCTAGCGGTCATTTTTGATGCCGGCAAGTGGATCACTGCCATCATATTGACAATCCTTGGCGGAGCGTTCATTGTCAGGGCCTTTGACATCGACAAGACGCTAAGCTCGTTTGGCAGGCTGACGCCTACTTCGTTCATCAAGATATTCTCTATCATCGCCGGCGTCCTCATCATCCTGGCGGCTATTGCAAACGGCATCTACAGCATCCCGACAAACATGCTGAGGGAGGGCATGGGCGCACTTGACGTCATGTCAAACAGAGTTATTGTAGGTAGCTTTGCCACTGGCACGATAACGCTCCTGTGGATAGGTGTTGCTACAATCCTAGGCGGTGTCCTGCTCAGCAACTGGTTCAGGGGAAGTGCAAGGACAATGTCAGATATCCTCCGTCTTGCTGTGCTTGCGCTACTCTACATACCTGTGCTCCAGTTCACGTCCGTGCTTACAGAGGGCACAAACCCCTTCACACTAATCTCATCGCTCTTAATAGGCCTTGCAGTGTCACTTGTAGCCGCGACATTCCTGTATCAGTACTTCAGGAGCAAGAAGGGCGGCAGCGAAGTTCTGAAACACTAATGTAAAGGTGCCTACAAACGACAGGGCATGTCACAACACGGTGACCACGACCCACAGCAGCAAAAGTGGTACTGCAGCTACTGGATGACGCAGGAAGAATGGTTCGACATACACGATTATGCGCCTCCCACGCTCCAGCAGCAGGAAGACCAATTGGAAGAAGATCAAGGGTGAACCTGCAAAAAACTTACAAATAGCCAGCTCAATCTCAAACTATTGGTAGACGAGCGGTCAGCTGGCGCAGTGGTGTTCTACATAGAAGACAAGGCAGAGCCGGAATACTTGCTGTTGCACTACACAGCAGGCCACTGGGATTTTCCAAAGGGCAACATCGAGGCCGGCGAGAACGAAAAGCAGGCCGCCGCCCGCGAGATCAGAGAGGAAACTGGCATAACCGACGTCGAATTTCTTGACGGCTTCCACATGAAAATCGAATACAAATACAGGCACGACAGGAGGCTTGTCCAGAAGGAGGTCGTGCTCTTCCTTGCGCGGACGCACACGCACCAGGTTACTATTTCGCATGAGCACATTGGGTTTGCATGGAGAAAATTTGACGATGCTATGCAACAGCTGAGTTTTCGTAATGCCAAGAACCTGCTATCAACAGCCAAAGATTATTTGCGGCACCGATCACTTGCGTACCGATAAAATCTTGTTCTGAAATTCCTTTGCAACCTTGGCAGGCCACCTTGACTCTACTATCGATCTACCAATTATCAAATAGTCGGCGCCGCTACTGAATGCCTTTACTGCATCGCCGCCCTGGGCTCCGATTCCAGGCGAATATATAGGTAGCTGCTTCGGTGTGTGTGTTAAAATGTCAAGCTGGGTTGCACCAACTACAATGCCGTCAACCCGGGCGTCGGCTGCCCTCACAAGAAACTCCTCATACAGACCTCGGCCGCCAAACTCGAGCCCAAAGCCCTCAATTGCCCCGGGATGGCTCATGTAGACCAGCGCAATGACTCCGGCGCTTGCTCTATGTGCCTTTTGAACAAGCGCGGCGAGTCCGCCCCTGCCCATAAAGGGGTTTGCTATGACGGCGTCAAAGCCCATATTTGTCAGGTGCTCGACTGCAACTTCGTTAGTGTTTTCGATGTCGTTGAGTTTGATGTCTGCAATCGATTGCAAGCCAAACGAATGGGCGAGCTTATTTATTTGCGATATTTCAGACGCAGAAAGAGGAAGGATAATGTGGAAATTCATTTTGACGGCGCAAATGTGTTGCTCGACTACGCGGATGGTTTTTGCTGCGAATTCAGACAAGTTGCGCCTGTTTGTCCGCGGGTCAAGCGCTAGCACTATCGGGCTCTTCTTAGCTTCAGCTGACCTGGCGATTCTTTCGCGAAATGGCCTAGTCATAGGTCTTTACCAGCGGGTGGTCTACTGCAAGCCTTATCACCTTGAGGTAGACATAGCCGTGCTCCTCCAGCCTCGCGGAGAATACTGGCTGCTCAGCCCTCTGGCTCGAGTAGCGCAGGAATGGTTCTTTCGGCTCTTCGTCCAGTGCAACGTAATAAAAGTAAGATATAGTTTCATTGTCACTTGCGCTCATCGTGGCGCCAAGGATTATTTTGCCCCCGCGCACTTTGAACAAGAACAGCGGAAGTGGAGGCTCCTCGTACATGGTCTTGTAGGCGGCAACCTTGGCCAGGCTCGATAAATCCTTCAACTCTATGACAGTGTAGCCTGACTTTTTATCAACCTTTGCGGACCTTGCAAGCGCGCGGGGAAATTTCTTCACCTTCAGGATAGGAGAGTAGACAAAAGTTGGGTTGTCTACCGAGCCGGCAAGCAAAACTTCTTCAATTCCGTTGCTTACCCGATAAGCAATGTACTGACCGTCTTTAGAGTCGCTCTCTGCGTAATAGATAACCGGTCTACCGTTGATAATATCAGTCTGGGCCGCCAGTACCTCGTGCTTGTTGAATTTAAGCGAAAATGCCGGCAGTGGTGTACGCTCTAGAGCGCACACCAGCCTGCCGAAGTCCTTCAGTCCTGCCAATGCAATGTAGCATGGCGCTTTGAGCGGCAAATCGAAATATTGTTAATACCTGCGATATTAAAGTCATCGCAATTTGGACAGGCTGAACGATCTCGTAGGACAGGCCAAGGCAATTGTTGCAGGCGACCCTGACAGGACCTCTATTTGGCGCGCATACGTCGCTCTGGAATATGCCATCATGGATCTGAAACTGCGTCACAACTTGGAAGGAGAAGCCGTGCCGGGACGGCCTGCAAAAAAAGCAATTGACATCATTGAAGCAAGGTCAATGCTTGCTAGGATCGACTTGTCGTCAGACAGGAGAAAGCTGCTTTACGACCTGCGATCATGCCGGGATCTTTTCAAGGCCCTTGTCGCAAACTATGACCGGCGGTCAACCACGTCGTAGAGTTCGGGTCCCGTGCCTATCAGGGCAACCTTTAGGCCCGTTTCGCCCTCGATGTCCTCAACAAACTTTTTTGCTTCTGCCGGTAGTTTCGAATATTCGCGCACTCCGGCGCTCTGTGAATACAATACGTCCATTTTCGTCACGGCCAGCTGCGTTGCGCTGTTGAGCCTGATAGCCTTTTTTGCAAGATCCATGTCAAAAGGAGACGCCCTTCTCTGCCTGCCAGTCACGCTGCCAAACTCCAGCCAGCCGCGCTTTTTCGCTTCCTCTTCGCTTAGCTCGTTCTGGAGAAGCCCGCCCCCGACGCGTGTGACGTACGCCTTGAACACAACAAGCACGTCGTCGACCCTTTTCGGCCCCAAGCCAATATCTGAGCAGATCGCAGACGCAGTTACGTCCTTTGAAGTGACGTAGGGGTAGCTCCCGTGGAATAATGATAGATATGTGCCCTGGGTGCCCTCTACCAGCACATTTTCATTGCTTTCAAGGGCATAGTTGACAGAATTGCTGACTTCTTCGATGTAAAGCGACAATTCGGGGACATCCTTGGCAAGCTTGAGCGTCCGAAGTGCCCTGTCTGCGTTTGCCGGTCCGGTCCCTGTGCCGGTTGTGCCAATCTTGTTCTTGAGGTAATCCTCACCCTTGTCCCTATCAATGTGCGTTTGTTCAATGATGCCACATTGGGCGTCCACGAAAGTCCTGTCCTCTGACTGGAACATGGCAATCTCTTTTAGCAGCACCTGCGGGTTGACGAGGACTCCTGCTCCGATCAATAGCCTGGTCGTTGGATTGAGTGCCGCGCTCGGCAGCATGCGCACCTTGTACTCCTTGCCTTCAAAAGTGAACGTATGGCCGGCGTTCGGCCCTACGCCGCCCCTGACTGCAATTGTAGGTTTGTCCTTTTTAGCCAGATATGCGATAATCTTGCCCTTTCCCTCATCCCCATAAAATCCGCCAACTGTCACGAGGCACGGCATACGGGTTTTCTCGCATTATGAGGTTATTTAATCCATCCTTACCAATTAAATTCCTCCGCTGTCATGGTGATGTTCATGAGCGACGCCGCCGGTAATATCATACAAATACTTGCAAGCCTGCCAGACTTTTTGCGCAAACCAATGCTACAGAGTAGGCTCAAGGAATTCTATGCAATGAGCGATACTGACAAGCGCGAAACAATCAGCATGGCTCTGTCTGCAGCGCCAACGATAGATCCAAACAAACTTTCAGTGCTCTTTCGGACGTGGCTTGAAATATTATCAGAATTTGAGTCAGAAAAGAGGGCGATAATGTTCCAGACATATTGCAAACAAATCCTGGAAAATACCCATCTTATTGAAAAGCTCGACTTCAGGCAGCTGACCGCGACGTTCCTGTCACTTGACCAAAAGCAGCAGGAGCGCATCACAGGCTCGCTGCAAGAAGTGCTCCTTTCATTCCCAAATCGTTACCAAATATTGAAGCTGTTCCCGGAGCACTCGCTGAAAGCTGTCGGACTGAAATGATTAGTGATGGTGTCCGTGCTGACCTTCGGGGTTGTCCGGCTTTTTTTCGATCTCGCCAATTCCCTTTTCAAGGCCAAAGAACGCACGCTCATACTTGCGAAGCGCCTTCCTGTGCTCTGGAACCGACATGTCAAGTCTCATTTCGTTCATAACCATGACAGCATAGGCGGTCCATTCCTTCCAGCACACAGCGCACGAAGGGTACTTTTCAGCCGAGGGGTCGTCTACATTCTCATCGATAGACTTACCGCATTTCAAGCAGGTCTTGCTCATCTCCAGTGTTGATGTGCGATGGATATTATAACTTGTCGAAGCTGTGGAAAGACCACCGAATGTTCGGAGCGCATTGCAGAACGCATGAGAAATTTGTAAATTTACCAGATATCAAAAAAATAGGATTTATGATATGCATTCTGTGCTATTGATCGTGATATGCGCCAGCAGCTAAAATAATGGCTTTTTCATGTTAGAGCCGCAGCTGCCGCACCTTGCACCCTTGACTTCCGCCCCGCATGACAGGCAGATGTATTTCAGCTTGACACCTGTGCTTCCATATCTACCGCCGCCCATTTCGTCGCTAAAGCCCAGCGACCTGAGTGCCCCAAGCTGCTTTCTCCTGATGTAGAAAATTACACCGACCATCACGGCCAAGTTGACCGCTAGGCCGATGAAAAATCCGAAAAAGTAGGTAAACAAGAGTCCAGTTCCTAGGCTTGCGCCAATTACTAAGAGCTGCCGCCTTAATACTGGCCTAAGAGTGCTGTCCATGAATAATATAGCAACCTCTTGGTTTATGAATCTATTTCCAAATCTGACCAGAATTTGGATAACCTTATTATACTTTTGACTGCCAAATTCGGTTGTGAAGGTCCGCTGTCCCGACTGCAAGGGTATCGCAGAGCTGGCAGACGACTTTACCTTTGTCAAATGCTCAAACTGCTCGTTTGACATGACCTATGGCGAATACGTAAAATACATCGCCTACAAAGACGCGCGATATCGGGACATACTTTCAGACTATAAATAGAGTTAAAAATTGGAAACCTCTCCATAATCATGTTGGAGGTTCTATTCGAGCTGCCAATGAACTTGCTGGGGCTTGCCATCTCGGCGTTTATCGGCAGGTTCGCTTATTCGGGCTATGCCGCAGTGGCAAGTCCGAACCTTCTGCGCCTTACCTTTGCATTTGTGTTGGTAGCAGTAGGGTTTGCCCTTCTCGCCGGCGGGCTCTTTGCGGGAGAGTATTCTCAAGCCGTAACCACTGCCGGGCTGGCAGCGCAGGTAATTGGCTACTTTTTTATCGCCTTCTCACACAGCCTCAAGAGCTTTGACTTTTCACCTCACCGGCATTTTCTCCTCGCGCCTCTCGCAATTACCGGCTTTGTAATACCAGGTAATTCAATAGAACATCTCGTTAGGTCAATTTCTTTTATACTATTAGTATATGTGTCAATTGAAACAATGGCATCGTATATGCAGAGCAGGAGAACCAGTACCCTAATGATAGGATCCGGTCTTGGTCTGTTAGCATTGGCAGAACTCTTATCCTGGTACAACTTCATCTATCCCGGCTCGTTCTCTATTGCGGCGCTTTCGATCAAGGTTGCCGGGTTTGGGCTCATGGTTGTCCCGTTCTCAAAGTTTGGGTTGGCAAGCGGCCTTGGGAGGATGAACTCGCAAATTGGCAGCGGGCTATAGGACTCATGTCAGCATAATAGCGGACATCCTGTCCACCGCAAAGCAGTACAGCTACGAGGGATACGACAGCGGCGCGACCGTTACACTCTTGATACGCAAGGCAAACGTCCCCCACCAAAGGCTCGGCTCGATGGTATCGGCACTCAAGCAATCGGGCCTGCTTTACGAAGCTTCTGCAAAATACAAGATAAGCGAAAAAGGCATCGAGTTCCTAAAGGCGTACAGCGAGTTCAAGGGCTTTGCACAGACTTTTGGCCTGAGGGTCTAACTACTCTTCGCCCTCGTCTTCGTCCCCGAATTCGTCATCATCATCTTCATCGTCAAATTCATCTTCAAAACCATCATCGTCTTCGGACATATATATCTGGGATTTACCCCGCTGAATGTTCGTTATAAGTTTTGCCAGCTAATGGGCCTGCGCGGCCTTTTGTTTGCCTGCCTTTTGCCCAACTGTTACTATGCAGTGGCATATTCCGACCGTGCACCGCCTTATTTCGCCGCCATTAGGCAGTTTAGACAACACTTCGGAGTGCAGGTTCTGAAAGTGTAGACATTTGCTACATAGAGGATCGCTGTACGGCAACGATCGATAATTGAGCAGGCTTTAGTATTAAGCTAACCCAGTCAGCTTTTTATAGCTAGGAAATAAATCTCATGCCAGCATGGGGCGGGTGGACAAAGGCGTTAACTGCAGTGTCGGTGGCTGCGCGAATCAGGCCGAGCGGTCGATGAGCGGAACCAAGGCAAGCATGGCCCCAGACCTACGGCTTGGTGGAAGCAAGCGCGTTTACCTCTGCAGGGATCACTACAAAGAATGGAAAAAGCTCACCAAGGAAGATAGAGAAAATGAGAGGGCCAGATGGGCTTAAATTAGATGCGTGATTGGGATAGGGATATGCGACTGCTGCAGCTCCATTCAGATTTTATCGAATATGAGCCGATTGAAAAGGAGATCAAGGATGCTGAAGATATTGCGTCGAAATCTAAGGTAAGGATCGAAGATCTGGTGGTGGCTTTTGTAGCAGTGGAAAATGGGGACGATGAAAGTGTCGCTAGGGAAGCAGCTAAAGAGATAAAAAAGTACCTTGACATGGTCAAGAGCAGCCGACTTTTGGTCTACCCTTATGCTCACCTGAGCTCCAACCTTGCGCCGCCAACCGTGGCAATTGGAATAATAATATCAGTTGAAAGTTTTGCGAAAGGATCTATAAGTCAAGTCTACCGCGCGCCTTTTGGCTGGACAAAGTCATTCAACATTAAGGTAAAAGGCCACCCACTTGCAGAAAACGCCAAAGAGATAACAAAGCATGTAGAGCACGAGCATGTTGGGCATTCAAACGGTGAAAAAGAGTCGACCGCTCTCAAAGCAGAAGAAAAGTTGCAGTCATTCTGGTACATACTGCAGCCTAGTGGAATAATGATACCTGTGAGTGAGTACAAGTTCAAAAAGCAGGACCAAAACCTGCAGGTGCTGGCAAGCTATGAAATGGCCAAGAAAAGGGCTGTTGAGGAGCATCCTGCACACGTCAGGCTGATGAAAAAATTAGCCATAGCCGACTATGAGCCGGCGTCGGACGCTGGCAACATGCGCTTTTATCCAAAAGGCAGGCTTATGAAGTCGCTTATTGAACAGTATGTTACAAGACGCGTGATGGAGTACGGCGGCATCGAAGTCGAGACACCAATAATGTACGACACAAAGCACCCTTCGATGGAAAGCTACTTCAATCGGTTCCCTGCCAGACAATACAACATCGTATCAGACAATAAGCAACTCTTCCTGCGCTTCGCGGCGTGCTTTGGGCAGTTCCTTATGGCCAAGGATTTCATCATATCCTACAAGCACCTGCCCGTAAAATTATATGAATTGACACGGTATTCATTCAGGCGCGAAAAGAGTGGCGAGCTTGTTGGCCTGCGCCGGCTGCGCGCGTTCACGATGCCCGACTGTCATGCACTATGTCGCGATTTGGATCAGGCAAAGCAAGAATTTCGCAAGCGCTTCGAGCTTTCGCTAAGTGTCCTTGAAGCTTTAGGGCTTTCTATAGAAGACGTGGAAATGGCAATCAGGTTTACTGAGGACTTTTACAACGAGAACAAAAAGTTCATCACCGAGCTTATCACCAGGTTCGGCAAACCGGTTATGGTCGAGATGTGGAAAGAGCGCTTCTTCTATTTTACACTGAAATGGGAGTTCAACTACGTCGACGGTCTTGGCAAGGCATCAGCGCTTTCAACCGACCAGATAGACGTAGAGAATGGCAAACGCTACAACATCGAGTTTGTTGAAGAGGATGGCAGCA
>Ga0307471_100001555_pt1 | contig 12601 bp, 9 predicted proteins | sample atmos_gasesAM3C__2_FD_204566 | JGI IMG/M metagenome (GOLD analysis project Ga0307471, IMG submission 204566) | Hardwood forest soil microbial communities from Morgan-Monroe State Forest, Indiana, United States - atmos_gasesAM3C_515 | ecosystem: Environmental > Terrestrial > Soil > Temperate... | reverse complement strand
GCGAAGGGCAGCGCCTCGCCCATATAGGCAGTTGGGCGTCAAACGATTTGGGTATCCGTTGGTCTGACGATTTGGGTATCTATTGGTCTGAAGAAGTATACAAAATCTACGGTCTTGACCCGCAGAAGGGGGCCCCGAACCTTAAGCAGTATCTGGCCGCCATCCACCCTGATGACCGAGCCTCCATGGCTGAAACCATCAGGGTGATGCATGAGCAGCGCTGTGGCTGTGACGTAACGAAGCGGATTGTTCGACCAGACGGAGAGGTGCGGTACGTTCGCTGCGTGGGTGTTCCGGTTCTTGAAGATGGAGTTTTCAAAGCGTTTCACGGTACGACAATTGACGTCACAGAGCATGAGTTGTTGACGCAGGAGCTTCGGCGCGAGCAAGCATACCTCGCGGAGGCGCAAAGCCTAGCCCACATCGGCAGTTGGGCGACGAATTTAGTCACCAGGCAAAACTTTCATCTATCGGACGAAACGTATCGCATACACGGCTTCGATCCACGCCAAGGTCCTCCTGGACTCGAACGCTTTTGGGACACTCTCCATCCGGAGGACGAGCCGTGGGTGAGGGCAACTCTTGAAGATGCAGTCCGAAAAGGAACGGATTACGATATCCGCGACTTTCGCATTTGTCGCGCCGACGACGGCCAGATCCGATTCCTGCGTACCATAGGACATCGCAATCCTGCTGGAGAAATCGGGGAGTACGTCGGTATCACCATGGATATAACCGAGCTAAAGCGCGCCGAAGAAGAGCGCGAAAAGCTGCGCCAGCTGGAGGCCGATCTGTCGCATATCAACCGGGTCAACATGATGGGAGAACTGGCCGCCGCGCTCGCGCACGAAATCAAGCAGCCCATAGCCGCCTCGATTACTAGCGCCAACGCGTGTTTGCGTTGGCTTGCCCGCGATCCCCCGGACCTCGAAAGGGCGCGCGCGGCCGCGGTTCGAATCGAGCAGGACGGGAACCGCGCGGCGGACGTTATCAACCGTTTGCGATCCTTCTACAAAAAAGGCTTGCCGCCGAAGCGCGAGATGGTCGACGTAAGAGAGATTGTTCAAGAGATGACCGCTCTGCTCAGGACCGAAGCTTTTCGGCACTCGATAAAAATCCATTCCGAGCTGCACGAAAATATGCCTAGCCTCCTAGCCGACCGGGTGCAACTTCAACAGGTGTTCATGAATCTGATGCTGAATGCGATTGACGCCATGAAAGACACTGGAGGCGAATTGAGGATTAGCTCTCGACCAACTCCCGAAGGTCAGCTAATCGTCTCGATCAGTGATACCGGCGTAGGATTACCAGCGGAAAATACCGAAAGGATCTTTGAAGCCTTCCATACCACGAAACCACAGGGCACGGGCATGGGTTTGGCAATAACCCGCTCGATCGTGGAAGCCCACGGTGGCCGAGTGTGGGCCACCGCCAATTCGGGGGCGGGCGCAACTTTTCATTTCACCCTTCCCGCCAAAGCCGAGGAACACGCATGACACCCGAGGCACTCCCCACGGTCTTCATCGTCGACGACGACCGCGGCATGCGTCAGGCGATCCAGGATCTCGTCGAGTCCGTTGGACTGTGCGCCGAATCCTTTGCAAGCGGCGAGGAGTTTCTTCGCAAGAAACACAACAGCCGCCCGAGCTGTTTAGTCCTCGATGTAAGACTGCCGCAGATGAGCGGACTCGATTTCCAGCGGAGACTCGTCGACATAGGCATGCAAATCCCCGTCATATTCATCACGTCTACCAGGCATACAGCATTTGGAGCCACGAAAATACGTCACTGTATTTGCGAATAGGAGTACTTAGCTAAGCTAGCGAGCGGTGCGGAATCCGGCATGCTGCGGTTGAAACACCGGGACGGTGAAATGGAACTGCGAGCCCCGCCCCACTTCGCTCTCGACCCAGATGCGCCCACCGTGAGCCTCGACCAGATGCTTGGCGATCGAAAGGCCGAGGCCCGTGCCGCCGACTTCACGGGACCGCGCCACGTCAACGCGGTAGAAACGCTCAAAGATGCGAGGCTGGTCCACTTGGGGGATGCCGATCCCGGTGTCGGAGACGGTGAAGGTGACTTCCTGCCCATCGAAGGAGGCAGATACCACGATCTCGCCGCCCGACGGCGTGTATTGAATGGCGTTGTCCAGCAAGTTCTGTAAAACCTCGGCGATACGGCGGCGGTCGCCCGCGATGTCCGGAAGGGATGGCGGCAAGTTGATGGAGACGCGAAGATGCTTCTCGTTCGCGAGCCGTTGCGTGGTCTCCACGCAGCTCTGCACCACTTGCGAGGCGCTGAGCCGGTCCACCTCCAGATCGAGACGGTCGGCATCCATCTTGGAGAGCTCGAGCAGGTCGTCGGTGAGCCGCGCGAGACGCCGGGAATGCTCGAGAATGATCTTCAGGAAACGAACGCGATTCTGAGGATCGTCCATCGCGCCGGCGAGCAGCGTTTCCGCAAAACCCTGAATCGCCGTGAGCGGCGTCTTGAATTCGTGGGACACGTTGGCGACGAAGTCGCGGCGGACTCGTTCGAGCTTGCGCAAATCGGTGATGTCGTGCAGCACGACGACCGCGCCGGAGTTTTCCGTGGCTTTCACGGAGGCAACCGTTGCCGCAAAAAAACGCTGGCGCAGCGTTCCGGTAATGATTTCCGCTTCCACGCGCGGCGCGCCCTTCAGAACGTCGCGTACGGCCTCGATAAGTTCGGTTTGCCGCACGACCTCGACAAGGGAACTGCCGGGCTGCGCTGGCGAATCCAGTTCGAGAATGCCCGCGAAACCTTCGTTGGCAAAGAGCAGGCGCTCGGCGGAATTAACTATAGCGACGCCTTCAACCATGCTGCCAAGAATCGCGGCGGAGAGGTTGCGCTCCTCCGTCAACGTGCGAATCGCGCGATCGAGGTGGGCCGCCGAGTCGTTCAAGGAAACGGCCAAGGCTTCGAGGGCATCACCGTAACGATCCGCATCAATTGGACGAAAGTCCCCTTCCGCCACGCGGCGGGAAAAGAACTGCAGGCGCTCCACGCGGCGGGCAAACGTACGGGAGATCAAAAGCGAGGCCATTCCTGTGACCAGGAACATGATGAGAGAAGAGAACCAGAGCCTGCGGCGGAAAGCCCACGCTTCATCGTTTACCCTCGGAACCGGCAAAGCAAATCGCAAAACGACCGGAGGACCGCCGGGCACGGAAAGACGGACGGCGTAATACAGCAGATCGCGATTGATGGTGACGCTGTGGCGAAGGGAAAGTCCGTCACCATTCGCCAAAGCCTCGCGAATCTCCGGGCGCCCGGCGTGGTTTTCCATGGTGTGCGGATCGGACTGCGAGTCTGCCAGCACCAGACCATCGGAGGTAATCACCGTAACGCGGACGCCGCTCGCGGCCATTTTCGCGAGCCACTCGCGAAGGGCGGGAGAAGGCGTGCGCGAGGTGCTCGAGAGAGAGGAAACCGGGGGCGGGCTGGCCAGCGCAATGCGCGCAATCGAGGTGAGTTGCTCGAAGCCGGCGCGCTCATAATCGCGGCGCAGCGTGCGCTCCGCGTAGTAATCGACCGGCAGCAGGACTGCGATCAGCAGCGCGAAAAAAGCAAAGCCGAGTTTCCAGAACAGATTAAGCCGCACGTGTCTCGAAAAGATACCCGGCGCCACGCACGGTTTTCAAGTGGGTCGGGTTTTCGGGATCGCATTCGATTTTTTCGCGCAGCCTTCTCACGTAGACGTCTACGCTGCGCGGCGTGACAAAGCGGTCCGTGCCCCAAACGGCATCGAGCAACTGATCCCGGGTAAAAACACGGTTGGGACGCGAGGCCAGGTAGTAGAGCAGGCGAAACTCCAAAGTGCTGAGCACCACCGGCTTGCCGGACTGGCTCACGCGGTAGGAAGCGGGGTCGATACTCAGTTTGCCAACCTCGACCGGACGGGGGACATCGGTAGGAAGTTCCGTGCGGCGGAGCAGCGCTTTCACCCGGGCGATGAGCTCGCGCGGACTAAAGGGCTTGGTTACGTAATCGTCGGCGCCCATTTCCAGCCCGACCACGCGGTCGGCTTCTTCGCCTCGCGCGGTGAGCATCAGGATGGGCAAACGGTTGAGCGCCTCGTCGCGACGAATCTCGCGGCAGATCTCGAGGCCGGAGAGTTTGGGCAGCATGAGATCCAGAAGCAAGATGTCCGCGGGGGTTTTCTTGAGCGTGGCCAGTCCGGTCACGCCGTCGTAAGCGGCGCTAACCTGATAGCCTTCGTTCGAGAGGTTGTAGCGCACTAATTCGACGATGTCTCGATCGTCTTCGATGATGAACACGCGTTTCATGCTGATGGAGCGCCTGATGCGCCCGCTTTGGAAAAGTGTATCGTAGCCGGGCGACCTGCGATAGGAACTGGAATGATTCTGCTCACTTACGGCTTTTTGCTGCACGGCTGATTGTGGCAGAAGGCACTCTGCTCTAGGTAACACGTTGTTTACATCTCCGTGAACGGAATGTTAAAGCCAAAAGCCTAGTTGTTGCTCGCAGTCGTGAATGCCAGAGACAAAAGCGTTTTCTGCTCGAGTTCATGGGCCTTGGCGGAGCCGGTGGCGGGGCTGGCGCTCGGTGAGCGCTTGACGGAGCGCAACACCAGGTCTGCGGCTTTGACAATGCGTTCGAGTCGGGGAAGCACGAAACCCGCCGCGCCCATGTTGCCCGGCTCCTCCTGCACCCAAACCACCTCGCGGGCCCCGGGATGCTCGGCGATGGCGGCGGAGATTTCCGCACGGGGCAGCGGATAAAGCTGGTCAAGAAAGAAGATAGCCGTGCTCGGGTCTTTGCGGCGGCGGCGTTCGGCGCGCAATTCATGGCCGACTTTGCCGCTGGCGATAAGGATGCGCGAGGCGCCGCGTATTTCACGATCGGGAACGAGCGGCAGGAAGTGGGGGGTCGAGAACTCGTCGATGACCGAGCTGGCGTCCGGATGCCGCAGCATGCTTTTGGGTGTGAAAACGATCAGGGGTTTGCGCCACGGGCGGCGCGCCTGGCGCCGCAGCATGTGAAAATACTGCGCGGCGGTGGAAGGCTGGCAAATCTGCATGTTGTCTTCGGCAGCAAGCTGCAGGAAGCGTTCCATGCGGGCGCTCGAATGCTCCGGCCCCTGGCCCTCGTAGCCGTGGGGCAAAAGCATCACGATCCCCGCCGGGAGATTCCATTTGTCTTCGCCCGCGCTGATGAACTGGTCGATGATCACCTGGGCGCCGTTAGAAAAATCGCCGAACTGCGCTTCCCATAGGACCAAGGCTTCCGGGTAGTCGCGGCTGAATCCGTATTCGAAACCGAGACAGCCTGCTTCAGAGAGAGAGGAATTGTAGATTTCGCAGAAAGCCTGGTTCGGTGAAAGGTGGCAGAGAGGCAGGTATTCCCGTTCGGTCTGGGTGTCGATCAGCACCGCATGACGTTGATTGAACGTGCCGCGCTGCGAGTCTTGGCCGGTCAACCGCACCGGCGTCCCTTCGCGGAGCAAAGAACCGAAGGCCAACGCCTCGGCAAAACCATAGTCGACCGCGCGCTTGCCGTGACCCATTTCGGCGCGCTGCTCGAGCAATTTCACAATCTTCGGATGAACGTGGAAGCCGTCGGGAACGCGAACCAGCCCGTCGGTAATTTCGGCCAACTTTTGGCGCGTCAACCCGGTGTCGACTTCGTATTCCGGTTTGTAGCGGCCGTGAAAATAAGGCGCCCAGTATTCGGGCAGTTTGCGGAGCTGCGGAATCTTTTTGAGCCCGCGCGCTTTGGCCTGCTCTTCGTCGTACTCTTTGCGGACGGCTTCGGCGATCGCGGTGGCGTCGATCCGAGTGGCCTCGGCGTAAATCTTCCACAGCGGCGGATGGTCCCGGATGCGCTCGTAGAGTTTCGGCTGGGTAATGGTCGGATCGTCCACTTCGCTATGGCCGTGGCGGCGGTAGCCGATGATGTCGACAACCACGTCGCTGCCGAACTTCGCGCGGTATTCCGCGGCCATTCTCCCGGTGCGCACGACGGCATCGGGATCCTCGCCGTTCACGTGGAAAATGGGCACGGACTGCCGCTTGGCGATGTCGGAAGCGAAGCGCGCGGAATGCTCCTGGTGCGGCGGCGTGGTGAAGCCGATGAGGTTGTTCACGATGATGTGGATCGTGCCGCCCACGGTGTAACCCCGCAGGTCGGCGAAATTGAGCGTTTCCGCCCAGATGCCCTGGCCGGCGAAAGCGGCGTCGCCATGCATCACGATGGGGATGACTTTGTTCGAAGTTTCCCTCGAACGGTCAAGGTAGGCGCCGCGCAACCCGTAACGCGTCTGCTTGGCGCGCGAGCGGCCGACCGCAACGGGATCGACAGCTTCCAGATGGCTCGGATTCGACACGAGGTGCATCCCGATTTCTTTGCCGGAGCTGGTAACGTAGGTGCCGGTGGCGCCGATGTGGTATTTCACGTCGCCCGCGCCGAGCACGCTGCGCGGATTTACGTCCTCGAACCCAGCCACGACTTCATGCGGGCTCTTGCACGCGGCGTGCACCATGACGTTCAGGCGGCCACGATGACTCATGGCCATGATGGAAGACTCCGCGCCGTGTTCCCCGGCCGCGTCCAAGATGGCATCGAGCAAGGGAATAAGTGCCGTGACGCCTTCCAGAGAAAATCGCTTCGAACCGAGATACCGCGCTTGCAGGACCTGTTCGAAAAGGTCGGCGCGAATCAGCCGTTCGAGGATCTTGTGCGGGTCAACTTTTTCCGCGGGAGCTTCGATTCGCTCAATGATCCAGCGGCGACGTTCCGGCTCGACCAAATGCATGAAGTCGGCGCCAATGGTGCCACAGTAGATGCGACGAGCCTCTTCGGCCAGCTCGCCGGAAAGACCCTCAAGGTCAGGGTGCTTGAGCGGCTCGAAAATGCCCAACGGATCTAGCCTAGCTTCCAAATACCCCCAACGGCGAAAAGCGTCGAAGATACGGTTTCGTTCTTGATCGCCTTCGTTCGCCGTCTGCATGGGCCGTTCTTGCGAGAGTGTCGTACGGTGTGCCATCAATCCTTTTCTCTGAACCTTCTATTTTGCCACAGGAACTCAATCGTTGCCCGGGGAGAACCTTTGTTTTCGCCCGTAATGGATTGGATGCGGCGGAAGAGTTGCTATTACAAGCCCGGGAGGCTGCGGCGAATGGCTATAGGGAGTTGACGATGGTTTCGAGCTGGCGGGCAATCTCGCCGGGAGGAGTGCCGGGAGCGAAGGTGACGGGAGTGCCGATTCGCACGGTGATTTCGCCAAAATGTGCGAGGCGGCGGCGCTCGCGCTTCATTTGCCAGACACCGTCGAGTCGCATGGGCACAATGGGAATGCGAAGATTTTCCGCGAGCAGGCCGATGCCGGATTGAAACGGCGCCATCCGGCCATCCGCGGAGTTGTTCACCACGCCTTCGGGAAAAACGAGCACGCTGTAGCCGCGATCCGCCGATTCGCCGGCAAAGCGGAAGCTTTCCCGGAGGCCGGAGAATTGCGGCAAAGGGAAAACATTGAAGAGCGCGGTGAGCAGCCAATAGCCAAGCTGGTAGGCCCAGCGTTTTGCAACGAACCAGTCGTGCGGCGGGTGGCGCATGTTTTCGAGTAATTCGCCACCCATCGCCGCAGCGAGACGATGACGAAGTCGCCGAGGAAGCCCCGCGAGAATGAGCCCGATGTCCGCGCGCCGGGTGATGTGATTGGAGATCACCAGCAGAGGTCCGCGAAGGTCGCGCAGATTCTCCCGGCCCACGGTTCTCGGATGCCCTAGAATCTCGGTAGCCGGCCAGACCAACGCATAATATACCGCCAGGCGAAGCCAACGGACGGGCTCCCGCTGGGCCCAGCCGGGATAGCTATAGCTGGTCCGGCGAGAACCGGGCTCGGCGAGGAGCTGCTCGACGTCCGCGACCGTCTTGGCTTGGGCAAAGTCGGTTTCGCTAAGTTCCACGTGAAACGTTTCTTCGAGCGCGCTCATCAGCTCAACGCGATCGAGCGAAGAGAGGCCGAGGCTTTTCTCAAGAGAACCCGAGACAGGCTGGCCGAAGCTCGCGAGCAATGCATCCCATGGACGCGACTTCGCTTCCCGAAGGCCGCCCGTTTGACGGCCGTCCATGATTTGCGGAGCGCGTGCGGCGATCACAGGAAGGCGCGGTTTGCCTGTCGAAGTGCGCGGAAAATCCAACTCGGGCCAGAGGAGCCAGTGCCGAATACGCTGGTATTCAGCAAGCGACAAATTTGCTGCTTCGACGGCGGTGCGCGTGGCAGACTCGCTCGGATCTTGCATCAAGAGAATCGCGCAGGGTTCGGCGTTGCCGTCGCGTTCCAAGGCAAAGACCACGCAATCGCGCACGCCGTGCTGCCGGTGCAGGGCATTTTCCAGATCCTCGGGGTAAATATTCAGACCTGCGGGAGTGACGATGACGTTTTTCTTGCGTCCCCGAAAACGGAGGTTGCCCTGCGCGTCCACTTCCCCGAGGTCGCCCGTGCGCAGCCAGCCATCTTCGCCCGGAGGCTGGAGCACACCATTTCTCCAGTAGCCAGCGGCCACGTTTTCGCCGCGCACGAGAATCTCGCCATCGCCGGCCAGCTTCAATTGCAGGCCTGGAAGAATCTTGCCAACCGAACCTTCGGTGGCGCGAAACGGGTGGTTCAGACTGATAAGCGAGGCGGTTTCCGTCATCCCGTACCCCTGAACCACCGCGTAGCCTATTCGTTTGAAGAAACTCTCGGTGTCGTTCGCGAGAGCAGCGCCGCCGGAGATGAAGGCCCAGAATTTCCAGCCAAAGCGGCGATGGATGCGGCGAAACATCCATGCCCGTCGCAGAAACTTTTTCCCGCTGGCTACCTCGAGTGTGCGAGTGAGCCAGCGCGACTTTCCCGCTGATTCCCCTTCGCGCTCTAAACCTGCTTTCAGGAGATCCAGCATGCGCGGAACGGCGACGAGCGCAGTGGCGCGCTCGCGTTTGACGCTTCGCATGATTTCCGCGGGATTGCTGGAGGGTTCAAAAACGATGGCTGCGCCCAGCAGCGGCGGAACAAACAAGGCCATAAATTGACCGAAGACGTGAGTCAGGGGAACAAGAGTCAGGAACCGCAAGGGATGAAACCAGCGCTCATATTTTCGATACTCTTCGATGCCGCGCTCGAGCGGCTCGAGGTTCGCGAGGAAATTGCCGTGCGTTAGAACCACACCGCGCGGCTCCCCGGTCGTTCCCGAAGTGTAAAGAATCTGGGCGATCGTGCTGCGCGTTGACGCATCACCGGGGGCAACTTGCGTCTTCACTCCGGGGTGCGGCGATAGCGAAACATCCTTGCGACCGTTGATGACGAGAGAAGGAGGTGCAAGGACTGGTTCGGCAAGTTGGCGATCCCGAACGATCAGCTTCACGCTCGCATCTTGAATGGCCCGCTCGACAAAATCGGGAGATGCGGTTGGGTCCATCGGCACGACAATGGCGCCGCGCAAGAGAATTCCCCAGAAACACGCAACCCATTCGGCAGAATTCCGTCCCCAGAGCAGGACACGATCTCCCGGCGCAACGCCCCGCCCGCCGAGCGCAGCGCTCCAAAACCGGGCATAGCCGTACAGCTCGGAATACGTCAGCTTTTCCCTGCGGTACCCGCGGGTTTCGACGACGGCCACATCGCAAGCGAAACGGCGAAAATTCTCGAAGAGAGAGAGCAGATTTTGACGCGGCATAAACGCCTTGGTTTCTGTGCCTTGCCCAGATGTTGATTTTACCCCCGGAGTTCCGACCGCTATGCCGCCCGGGGTCGGATATTCCGTTTCGACAGTTCGCGGCATCTTAGAGAAGGGTGCATTTTCCCTGCCAGCTCCAAGGAAGTGTTTCGACAGGGTTAAAAGGAATCGCGTCGATTTCTTGGTTTCTCGGGTACAATGCTTCACGGTCTCAGTTCTGCGAGAGACTCTGGGGGCGTAAAGCGCCCCGATCCAATTTCACGGTCAGTGGGGAAATGCCGGTACCAGTCTCACAAATGTGGACGGTTGCGACCTACGTCCTGAAGCAAAAGCTAAAAGGGCGCAAGCGCTACCCGTTCGTGCTGATGCTCGAGCCCTTGTTCCGGTGCAATTTGGCCTGCGCCGGCTGCGGGAAGATACAGTATCCGGCGCACATCTTGAAAAAGGAATTATCACCCGACGAGTGCTTCAGGGCCGTGGAAGAATGCGGCACGCCAATGGTGTCCATCCCTGGCGGCGAGCCCCTGATGCACCCGGAGATCGCCAGGATTGTGGAAGGGCTCGTGGCGCGGAAAAAGTATATCTACCTCTGCACCAATGCCCTGCTGCTCAAAGAAAACCTGCATCTTTTCAAGCCCAGCAAGTACCTGACCTTTTCCGTGCATGTGGACGGGCAAAGAGAGCACCATGATTTCTCGGTTTGCCGCGAGGGCGGCTACGATTTGGCACTCGACGGGATCAAGGAAGCGCTAAAGCGCGGCTTTCGGGTAACGACGAACACCACACTGTTCGACGGCGCCGATCCCAAGAGTGTCCGCGCTTTCTTCGACGAAATGATGCAGGTCGGCGTCGAAGGCATGATGCTTTCCCCCGGCTACTCCTACGACAAGGCCCCCGACCAGAAGCATTTCCTGGGACGTGCGCGCACACGGCGGCTGTTCCGTGCCATTCTGGCCAACCGCAACAAGAGCTGGAAATTCAACCAGTCACCGCTTTTCCTCGAATTCTTGATGGGCAAGCGCAACTATGCGTGTACCCCTTGGGGAATGCCCACGTACAACATCTTCGGCTGGCAGAAACCGTGTTATTTGCTGCAGGACGGCTACACGGACACCTTCGACGAACTGATGGACTCGACGGATTGGGAAAACTATGGCACGGAGTCTGGCAATCCGAAGTGTGCCAACTGCATGGTGCACAGCGGATATGAGGCTTCCGCCGTAGACCATACCTTTAGCGGCTGGCGCGGGCTCTGGGCTACCGTGAAGGCAAGCCTTTCCACGATCTACTCCGATCCGGACGCGCTGGTCATGCTAAACGAGCCGGTTAAGCCCGTGCACTCCTACAACCCTTTGGTTCAAATCGAAACGAGCAAGGGGCAATTTGAGGAGAATCATGCATGAGCGGTCCTCGGCATGCTGACCGCCCTAGCCATACCGAAGGGTCTAGACTTGACCCAGATAGCCTGGAGGTCGCCCCGGGAACCTTGCATGAAACGGTAGAGGGTTGGGTTCCGCAACTTGCCAGTGCAGAAGAATTGCGTATCGCCCTGGAGAAGGCTTTTGACTACCGCGGCGACGTGACGCTGACGCTCAAAAATAATTCAAAAATCGAGGGTTACGTCTTCGACCGTGTCGTGGGAAATTCCCTCTCTAACAGCTTTGTGCGAGTCATGCCGAGAGGCACCATCCAAAAACTGAAAATTGCCTACGCCGATATAGCGGCACTTTCTTTTACGGGCAAGGACACTGCCGCGGGGAAAAGCTGGGAGGCCTGGGTTAGAAAGTATTGGGAAAGAAAGGCTTCTGGAGAGGGCCTTTTGAGCCTTGAACCAGAGGCCCTTGAATGAGGTTGCCAGGGGGCTGTAATCTTAGCTAACTATTTCATTTATATTGAGTTAGCGGAGATTCAAAAACGGGTGGCTCCTGTGGTTCCACGTGGACAAATTCTCCATTTTATGGTAATTTATTCCTAGCATTTGTTGCTCTTGTATTACCTTTTGACTCGTTCGAGGGGGCTGCGAGGACAAACTTGCGGCCTTTTTTTGCGGGCTGGGAGGCAGTCCGGCGCTTGGCGGTGGGGCGTAATTCGCTTCACGAGGAGCAAGGCCCTGGACCAAGAGAGGCAAAGCAATTCTAATAATGAGGTAGTGTAAGTGAAGGAACAAGGAACAGTGAAGTGGTTTAATGCTTCGAAGGGTTACGGGTTCATCCAGCGTCAGACCGGCGAAGATGTCTTCGTGCATTTCTCCGCCATTCAGATGGACGGGTACAAGTCACTCAATGAGGGTCAGACGGTGGAATTTGAGGTGAAAAAGGGCCCAAAGGGCCTTCAGGCAGAGAACGTCGTCAGCGTCTAGCCTGTTTTAGGGGAGTCCTGGTCGCGGCCGGGCCTCCCCCTCCAGAGATTCGAATCCAATTTGGACAGGGTGAACAAGGAGGCCGTTGTGCAAGTAATGCAGGAAGGTCAGACCATCAAACATGAAGTGTACGGCTTGGGAATCGTTACCGCTTCCGATGCGGAACGGACTTCGGTGGATTTCGATGATCATGGTCCCAAGCTGTTTGTTACCAGCATCATGACTGCGGAACTGATCGGCGAAGCTCCCGCTACCCCACCGAAGACCAAGCGTCGCCGCAAAGCTTCTGCAGCGGCGAAAGCTGCAAAAAAAGCCGCCGCTGCTGCCGCTGCCGCCGGCCGTTCCTGATCCCCCTTCGGTTTGCAGCCACTTCTTTGCGCCAGTGCTGCGCGGGGGTGTGATTGAAGGCCCGTTTTTTTTGGAGCCGCATGAAGCGCTTCGTGATCATCCTCGGCATCTTGCTGCTCGTCGGCGGCGTTGTGGGGCTGGTGCATCCTGTCTTCACCTATCATAGGCAAGAAGAGGTGGCCAAGCTCGG
>Ga0307471_100001554_pt1 | contig 12602 bp, 14 predicted proteins | sample atmos_gasesAM3C__2_FD_204566 | JGI IMG/M metagenome (GOLD analysis project Ga0307471, IMG submission 204566) | Hardwood forest soil microbial communities from Morgan-Monroe State Forest, Indiana, United States - atmos_gasesAM3C_515 | ecosystem: Environmental > Terrestrial > Soil > Temperate... | reverse complement strand
CGACGACCACGCGCGGGCCGTGGAAGCGCGATTCGAATGAGAAGGAGAAAGCATGGGACGCACCGGGAAAACCGAACGAAAAACGAAGGAAACCGACATCAGCATTGTTTTGAATGTCGACGGCAGCGGCCAAGCTGAAGTGGAGACCGGCATGCCGTTCTTCGATCACATGCTGGATATCTTCACGCGTCATGGTTTGTTTGACATCAAAGTCAAAGCTAAGGGCGACATCGCGGTCGACTACCACCACACGGTGGAGGATGTCGGGCTGGCGCTCGGCCAGACCTTCAAGGACGCGTTGGGAGACAAGCACGGCATTCGTCGCTTCGGCGAAGCGAGTTGTCCCCTCGACGAAACTTTGGCGAAGGTCGTGGTGGACCTTAGCGGCCGGCCTTATCTTTCTTATAACGTCAAAATCCGCCCCGGTCGGGTGGGGGATTTCGATACCGATCTGCCCCATGAATTTTACGCGGCCTTCGCCAATCAACTGGGTATGAATTTGCACATCGATATACTCCGCGGCGAAAATCCACATCACATCATTGAAGCGTGCTTTAAGGCCTTCGCGCGGGCCATGGACATGGCGACGCAGTTAGACAGCCGCATACAAGGAGTACTCTCAACGAAGGGGAGTCTATAAGCTAACGTTTTGAACGACTGGAACGACTGGAACTATTTGAACTGCTGAATTCGTTCCAGACGTTCAAATCGTTCCAGACGTTCAAGCAGTGAAGTTATGATTGCGATTATCGACTATGGCATGGGCAATCTGCGCAGCGTGCAAAAGGGATTCGAACGCGTTGGATGCCAAGCTCAAGTCACGCGCGAAGCGAGCAAAATTGCGTCAGCGCGCGGCGTTGTCTTGCCGGGTGTGGGGGCGTTTCAAGCTTGCATGGCAAATCTGAAGCGCTTCGAGTTGATCGAACCAATTCGCGAGGTAGTGCAGGCGAAGAAACCGTTTCTCGGCATTTGCCTGGGATTTCAGTTGCTTTTCTCGGAGAGCGAGGAATTCGGCAAGCAAAAAGGGTTGGATCTATTCTCCGGCAAAGTCGTGGGCTTTCACCTGGACAACGGTCTCAAGGTGCCTCACATGGGCTGGAACCGCGTGGAGAAAAAAAAGCAATCGCCGTTCATGGAAGGAATCTCGAGCGGCGACTACGTTTATTTCGTGCATTCTTTCTATGTCGTCCCCGACGACGTTTCGGTCATCGCCACGACAACGGATTATGGAAGTTCGTTCGTCTCCAGTATTGCGACGGAGCATCTATTCGCTTGCCAGTTTCATCCTGAAAAGAGCCAGGAGCTCGGACTACGCATACTTTCTAACTTCGGCCGATTGGTAGAAAACGGATAGTCGTGTGATCATCATTCCGGCCATCGACATTAAGGACGGCCGTTGCGTCCGCTTGTTCCAAGGCGAAATGGACAAGGAGACGATCTATTTCGAAAGTCCGCTCGCGGCGGCGAAGCATTGGGTTGCCGAAGGCGCAAGCTTTATTCACATCGTCGATCTCAACGGTGCAGTGGAAGGACGTCCCGTGCACACGCGGGAAGTCGAGACCATCTGCCGAGAAACGAGGCTGACGGTCGAATTGGGCGGCGGTCTACGCTCCGTGGAAGCAGTAAAAGCAGCGTTAGATTTAGGCGTGGACCGCGTTGTCATCGGCACGGCGGCATACACGAGTGCGGAGCTTTTGCGGGCATTGTGCGAGAAGTTTCAGCAGAAAATTGTCGTCGGCATCGACGCCCGTGACGGAAAAGTCGCGGTCAAAGGCTGGAAAGAAACCACGGCGATGGACGCGGTTGAACTCGCGCAACGCTGCGCAGCGGACGGCGCGTCGCGCATCATCTACACCGACATCAGCCGCGACGGAACGCGTCAAGGAGTTAATATTGGGGAAACGCTTAAACTGGCGCGCGCCGTAAGCATTCCCATCATCGCTTCCGGCGGCGTGGCGACGCTGGAAGACCTGCGCCGGCTTTTGCCCCTTGAGAAAGAAGGCGTCGAGGGGGTCGTGGTTGGCCGGGCTTTGTATGCCGGCGCATTCAGCCTAAAAGAAGCCGCCGCCCTAACATGCGAGCCGGGCATATCTTGAAGGAAACCATCCAAAAAGTCTGTCTGGTCTTTGTCGGATTAGCAGTTGCATTGCTGTCCTTCGAAGCCTTCGCGTGGTTTGCCCCGAGGTCCTGGGTTCCTCGGCCGCTCCGCGAGTTAGGCGAACGGATGGAGCTTAGCCGGCGTTCGGATACTTTTTTTATCCCGGATTCGGAGTTGTTGTTTAAAATTCCACCCAACACGGATTTTGTTGTGAAGCATCCCGACTACACGGTTCGGTTTAAGACCAATTTGAATCTTAAGGATATCGGTTTTCGTGGCGGCACTCTCGGCGGGCCACCCTGGGGTGCAGCGGTCGGAGATTCTTTCACCTTCGGTCAAGGTGTGGAGCAGGAAGAAACCTGGGCCGCCTTGCTGGCCAAATCGCTGGGGCACGAAGTGATCAATTTCGGCGTTCCCGCGCAGGGTCCGGCACAATACACCCGCATTCTGAAAAAGTACGCATTGCCAATGCACCCGCGAATTGCCTTTTACGGTTTCTATTTCAATGACCTCGACAGCGCGGCTCGCTTTCGCAGGTTGAAGCGCCGATTTCCGGTCAGTCGTTACCTAAGGTATTACTCCTATGTCTACAATCTCATCGGACAAAACACGAGTGTTCCCCAGCCGCAACCGGCTCTCGTCAAAGCGGATGCCGGCGAGATGAGTTTGGACGCGGAGGGTTTGCGCCGGAATCTGGAAAGGCAGAACCGCACGTTCGACGACCGATGGGCGCTTACATCTCGGGAAATTGACGATGGAATCAAGGCAAGCAAGGACGCCGGTGTCGTCTTCGTTCTGTTCTATTTCCCGTCTCGTTGGGAAATCTATTGGGATCTAGTCAAGAAGCAGGGCAGTTTTCCTCCCAACCTCGATATCGACCGACTCAGAAGGACCGTCGTCCAGTACTGCCAAACGAAAAAAATTCTCTGTCTGGATCTAACTCCATCACTCAAACGCGAGGCGCGTCAAGGAAAGCAACTATATTTTCCGATTGACGGCCACTGGAATCGGGAAGGGAATCGGATCGTGGCGGAAGCGATTCGAGAATTTTTGGTGGAAAAGGGAGTGCCGTAAAAATTGCTTCCTGCTAGTTATCGCCTGTAGTTAAAATCCCCGGAAATTAACCTTGCAGACCTCGACATCCTTTATCCAACGTTCGCATGGATTTGCATGGCACCTAAGCCGGCGAGCACAGGCCTTCGAGTCGTAATTCCTTTATAGGATATAGATGCTCGCATTTAGGCGGTTGTGGCGCGAGCTGCCTAAACCGATCGGCAAGCCTACGAGAAAATACTTGTTTGCTGTTTGGGAAGGATTTGGCGATTTTCCTATTCGCCACAAGTAAATCGTATGCTGGTGCCTGTAACCGTCGGGTCTCTGTTCGATTTCGGGCAACTTTTTCGTTTTGTCCGGTCGCCAGCCTTCGATGCCGAAGTCGTGGGCGACGATACGGGCGCCGGGCCTTAGCATTTTCTGAAGGTTGGGCTTCAGCGCTTCGTTAAACCAGGGAAGCATGTAAAGCGTCACTACGGTTGCGGACGAAAGGTCCGCTTTGAGCGCGTCTTCCGAGCGAAACTCGACCAAGTGGCTCACGCCTTCAGCTTTAGCTGCTTTCTTCGATTGCGCTAAAAGCTCCTGGTCCATTTCGATTCCCACGGCGCGGACGCCGTGCTTTTTCGCTGCGCGTATGACGATGCGACCGTCGCCGCTGCCCAAATCATAAAGCACGTCGCCTTTCTTAACTTCAGCAAGCTCGAGCATCCGGTCGACGACTCCGATGGGTGTGGGGATAAATGGGATTTCCTCCCGAAAATCAGCGCGCGAATCGAAGGTGGTAGGGGCGACCAGTCCCATCAGCAGCCCCAGAACAAAAAATCTTTTCATGGTTATGATTCCTGCCACAATTCACTTACTTTCCTCCAGGCTTCCATTCATAAAGATAGAGAATGTGTTTGTGTGGCGTCACTTCGGGCCGCGTATCCATCAACGGCATCTCTTCCCATTTAACGGGTTTCCAACCGTCGATGGGATAGTCATGGGCTACGACCCGTGTGCCTGGTTTCAATTGGCGCTCAAGTATGGGTCGCAATTTCTCGTTAAATGATGGCAGCATGTAAAGAGTAACGACAGTGGCAGCCGACACGTCGGCTTTGAGCGCGTCTCCCTGCCGAAATTCGACCGAGCGATCGACGCCTTCCTGTTTCGCGTTGCGTCGGGCGAGCTCCACCAATGGCTGATCCATTTCAATGCCCACGCCCTTGGCGCCGTATTTCTTTGCCGCTTGAATGACGATGCGCCCGTCCCCGCTCCCTATATCATAGACGATGTCGCCCTTGGTCACCGCGCCGAATTCCAGCATGCGGTCCACGACTTCAACGGGCGTCGGCACGTAAGGAACCTGCTCGACCGGCGCGCTTTGTTGAGCGTGACCCCAATGAGACCAGCTAAAAATCAGCAACCAAGTAAACAGAACCTTGCCCGTTTTCATTTTGCGATCGTTACCTCCTTGGTTATTGGCTGGCCGAAGAGATCTATTGAACCAGACCGACATCTGTTCCAAGCCTCGTTGGAGCCATATGCCCGATGCTGGCGCAAATCGAAGCCTTCTCCCATTTGCCTGCGAAAATTTTCGTTGTCAATCTTGTCGTTGCTTCTACGACGAAAAGTACGGCGTGTGCGTTTGTCAAATGGCTGAAAGACAGTTATTTATAAAAGAATATGCAAGATAACAGCTCAGCTACAGGACAAAAGCATCCGCCGCTAAACCTGCCTTTTTATTATGGTTGGTTCGTACTGGCTTTGTGTTTCTTGACCACATTGACGAGCGCCGGCGTCCGCTCTTCACCGTCTGTTTTAATCCATCCGCTGGAAGCCGAATTCGGCTGGAGCCGAGTGCTGATCGCCTCGGCCGTCAGCATGAACCTTTTGCTGTTTGGTATTGCGGCGCCGATCAGCGGCTGGCTGCTGGATCGCTACGGGCCGCGAAAAGTCATGCTAGGGAGCATGACATTGCTCATTCTCGGAGTCAGCGGCACGATGGCGATGAATCAGTTCTGGCAATTTTTCCTGGTGTGGGGAGTTATCGTTGGACTCGGTGCCGGCGGCGTGGGTTCGGTGCTGACCGCGACCATCGGCAACCGCTGGTTCGTGGCACGACGCGGGCTCGCGCTGGGTATTCTGGGCAGCGCCAGCTCAACGGGACAGATTATTTTCCTGCCACTGTTTATGGCTATGATTACCTACGCTGGTTGGCGTATGGGGTCGATGGCCCTGATCGTCGTCACGCTGATTTTACTGCCATTGATCTATCTGTTCATGCGCGACGATCCGTCGCAGGTTGGATTGGAACCGTACGGCGCGGCCCAGCCAGGCACCGCGAGTTCTGGTGGCGTGGCTTCTTTGCGCGGCATGCGCTCTGGAACCGCGACGATCACGGCGCGGGAAGTAGTAACCCACCCCACCTTTTGGTTGCTGACCGGCAGTTTTTTCGTTTGTGGGGGAACCGCCAATGGCCTGATCGGCACACACCTTATCCCTCATGAAATCGATCTGGGGATTCCACAGATAGCTGCGGCCTCCATACTCGGCGTAATGGGCGGGCTGAATATGGTTGGAACCATATTTTCAGGCTGGATGATCGATCGAGTTCGGCCACAAAGATGGCTGGCCTTGGTTTATGCGTTGCGCGGAGTGTCTCTTCTAATGTTGCCGTTCGTCCAAAATCTTTCAGGCTTTTTTGCTTTCGCGGTGATCTATGGCTTGGACTGGTTTGCGACCGTTCCGCCATCAATGGCGATCACCGCCGATACTTTCGGCAAGAATAATGTGGGCAAGGTGTATGGTTGGATTTTTATGTCGCATCAGATCGGGGCAGCTATCATGGCCTCGGCCGCGGGGGCACTGCGTACCTGGATGGGCGACTATCAATTTGCCTTTCTTTCCGGCGGATTTATCGCGATGATTGCAGCCGGCCTGGCGTTGCAGATAAAACTAAAGCCCAGGGACATGGCATCCCCTCCAGCAAGCATACAACCGGTGGGCGCATAGCGAGGCGTCGCCTCTCCGTTTCGAGTGTCGCGTTCCGAGTTTCGGGTTTAACCAAAGCCCCGAGATTAACGCAGTTTCTTGCCAGTGGTGAACCGTACCCAAGCAAAATTGAATTGGCCGTTAGTCTGATTCGCTGAAGTTAGACACCCGCCACTGGTTGCCCTCTTTGCGCGCTGCGATCAGCCATTTGCGCGTGAACGTAGTGCCGTCGTCGGAGCGAATGGTTCCTTCGTAAAGGAACGAAGCACGATTTGCGCCTTCCTTCTTTTCCAGAAGCGCATAGTTGACCTTAGGCTTTTGCGTTGAAGCGTCGATGATCTGGCCTTTGGTCAGGCGAATCTCTTCATTAAGTTTCTCGAGTGCCAGACCGACGGCGTATTGCTTGGCTTTCTGGATATCGATGTGCACATAGTGCTGGTCCACGAATTCTTCGGCGACCCCTTGCGCGGTGCCCAAGTCGCGTCCGCAGCCGGGCAGAAGCAGATTGAGAAGAATAAAGGAAATTGCAAATGTCCGCCGCGTTTTCTTCAATATGACCTCATCCAGCATATTCGCAAAGCCACTCGATCGCCTCGCCGACCGCCCGATTCATGAGCAACGGGTCCGAAAGGCGATGATCCCCTCCTTGGAGAATGGAAAGTTTTTTCGCGCCTGGAATATAGCGATGAAGCTCCTGGGCTTCTTCAACGGGAACGACATCGTCCCTATCTCCATGCAAAATAAGCACAGGGCAAGATATCTTTTTTGCAGCGTCCGGCACGTTGATCTGTTCTAGGTCGTGGAGCAGCGATACGTTGAGGCGTTGGCCATGATAGAAGAGGTGACCGCTATCGCTCCATTGCTGAATCTGTTCCGGAGTCAGCAGCCGGCTCGCGAAGCGCTCCGGGTGCACAGGGGCGGCCACGGTAACGATCGCCGCAATGTCTGGATGATAAGCGGCAAAGAGTAAAGCCACGGTCCCTCCCATACTCGACCCCAAAATGGCTAGCTTGCCTTCGTGGCGGGCGCGTATGAACGTAACTGCCGTCTCTAAATCTTCGACCTCGCCGCTGTATGTGATGTTCTCAAACTTCCCGCTTGACTCTCCAGCACAGGCGAAATCGAATCGCAGCGCGAGCATATCTCTTTGCGCCAGCGCGTGACCTAGAAACACCAGTTTTTCGCTTTCCTTGCTAGATTCCATCCCGTGACACAAGATTACGGCGCCACGGGCATTTCCTGACTGTGGGTGATGGAGAATACCTGCCAGTCTTTCCCCCTGTTGGTTGTCGAAGAACACCTTCTCTTCGCTCATTTTGGATCGTCGATCACACTTTCTCTCTAGAACGAATAACACAATTGCAGAGGCGCAAAAAGGTACTAGAGCGGTGTCGAGCGCAGCAGATGCTTTTGTTAAAATCGAGTTGCACAAATTTTCACGGAAAAATGCGAAACGCCGTAGTGGCGCTGTTTGAAGGGCGTATAATCGAAACTTGATGATTCGGATTCCAGGAGGCGCGGAATATGAAAAAATTATTATTTATTGTCGCTGGCTGTCTGTTGGCTCATTCTTCCGCGGTTGGCGCTCCTGTATTGAGAGATTCGACTCTAGCAATCGACGAAGTGACAGCGGGACTCGCTGCTCCCACGACTATGGCTTTCATCGGTCCAGACGACATTTTGGTGTTACAGAAAAACGACGGAAGAGTGCGGCGGGTTAGTGGGGGTATACTCCAGGCTTCTGCCGTGCTGGATGTCAACGTCGACAACTCGTCTGAGCGAGGACTTCTCGGAATCGCACTCCATCCGAGCTTTCCGACGGTTCCCTTCGTATATCTTTACTTTACCGAAAGCAGCACGGGAGGCGATAGTTCCGGCTCTCCCGCGGGAAATCGTGTTTATCGCTATACTTGGAACGGCAGCGCGTTAACCAGTCCTGCGTTGATTCTAGATTTGCCCGCAACCCCGGGTCCTAACCATGACGGCGGGGTTATTCGATTCGGACCGGACGGAAAGCTCTACGTCGTTATCGGAGATCTAAACCGTGACGGGCAACTGCAAAACTTTCCCGCCGGTCCCGAACTTCTCAGACAATGACATAATCGGTTACGGGCTATCCTTTACAAACACAATGGGGAGCTCATATCTTGGCAGCTTGGCGAGATGGAAGGGTTGGGTGAGTGCCTGGATAGTCATGCCACCCGCCATAGGGGCTTTCTCGACATAGTAGACATATAGGGTCGAGTCCTTTAGCTCCGCTCTCGTTATCTCCGTTTCATAGCCGCCGGTGGTTTTCTCTCCGGCGAAGATGCCTACAACCATTTCAGTGGTGAAATTTACTGCGGGAAGTGGTGAGGGGGGACGCTGGATTGACGTGTGCTTCTTCCAAAGACTTTCCCACGCGTCTTGAGTTCGGACGGTTACCTGTAACGGTTCACGTATACCGCTGAAATTTCCTTTCTGAATGGTCGTTAGTGGAATTGTCATCGGATTTGGAAAAGGAGCTTGCGCTGCGCAAGCATCTAGCACGCACAGGGAGAAAAAAACTGCTGCGAAATAGGCGCCAGACAGAGCCCTTGGCAAGCCCAAAACGGGCTGCCGCGCAGGAGCAAGAGATGGAAACACTGATTCACCTCAATTGCCAAGAAACTGGAGGATTGCCGAATCTTGGCGCAAAAAAGGAGCCATTCTTCTCCCTTTTTTGGAGAACCGGCCAATTTGATTAAATTCGCCCCATAGTGTAATGCTCACCGGAAATACGGGGGCTGCTTAATGACACGTATATAGCATCACTGGCCACTTTGTTGAACAGCACATGTCGGCCGTGTTTGAACCAGTGAGTCATAGAAAGAGAAACTTGGGATGCGCATAGTTAAGCTCAAGCCTGTTATCGTATCAGTGCTGCTGGCAGCCCTTTTTTCAGCTGGCCTGGCACAATCTCAGACGGGCAGTAGCACTGACAAGATAGAAAGTAAGGTCCTGAGTGATCTGCGGCGGGAGCGGAAGGTTACCTTTTTTGTGGTGCTGGGCGAGCAAGCGGATCTCAGCCAAGCCGCAGCGGTGACAGGCTGGAGAGACCGCGGCGAAGCTGTAGTCGCCTCTTTGCGCGAAACCGCGGGGCGCACCCAAGGCCCGCTGCTAGATTTTCTGGCGCGCTTTAACGCCGAAGTGACGCCGTTTTGGATTGTCAATACGATCAGAGTTACTACCAGCGATGAGCAACTTATCCATCGGCTGGCAGCCCTGCCCAACGTCGCTTTAATAAAAGCCGATAAGATATGGCAATTGCCCGAGCCCGCGCAAGGGGCGGAGGAGCCCACGGTTCAATCGGTCGAATGGGGTGTTTCACGAGTGCATGCGCCGGATGTTTGGAGTCAGTATAGCGCGTCGGGTCAAGGAATCGTGGTGGCCAGTATTGATACGGGCGTACAGTACGATCACCCTGCCCTTGTTATGCAATACCGGGGTCGAAACCCGGACGGGACGTTTAACCACAATTACAATTGGTATGATCCGGCTCGAATTTGTGGCAATCCCTCGCTCGCGCCTTGCGATAATAACGGTCACGGCACTCACACTATGGGGACCGCGGTTGGTGGTGACGGTGGATCCAACCAAATCGGCGTAGCGCCAGGGGCGCAATGGATCACGGCGAAAGGTTGTGAGAATAACACCTGTACGTCCAGCTCATTGTTATCTGCGGGACAATGGATCCTTGCCCCAACCGATCTTAACGGTCAGAATCCGCGCCCCGATCTGCGTCCGAACATAGTCAACAACTCTTGGGGTGGCGGTTCCGGAAGTGATCCGTTTTATCGGGCAACAGTTCAGGCCTGGGTCAATGCGGGTATCTTCCCGACGTTTGCCATCGGCAACAGCGGATCTTCCTGCAGCACCGCGGAGGCTCCCGGGACATACCCAGAATCATTCGGCGCTGGAGCGACTGATATATTCGATAACATTGCCGCCTTTAGCTCCAGGGGTCCGGCTAATGGTTTCGGCGGAATCGTGAAACCAAACGTGTCGGCTCCCGGTGTAAATGTTCGCTCCAGTGTGCCGACGAACAACTACGCAAGCTTTAGCGGTACGTCCATGGCGACGCCACACGCAAGTGGAGTGGTAGCTCTTTTGTGGTCGGCTAATCCGGCGCTGGTCGGAAACATCGCCGCCACAGTAGACCTGCTGCAACGCAATGCTGATTTTCGCTCGAGCACGCAGTGTGGGTCAGCAGGCCCTCCCAATAACGTTTACGGCTGGGGTATCATCAATGCCCTGGCGGCGGTGCAAAATTCGCTTCCGACTCGCACTCTAACTGTAGCGTCTGCCAGTCCCAGCAGCGGGGTGTCCATTACGGTAAATCCCAATGATAATAACGGTCAGGGCAATGGCGTTACACAGTTCACGCGGACTTATAGTAGCAATACCGTAGTGATACTCACCGCATCCGCAACAGCCGGAGGTAATAACTTCAGCAACTGGAGCGGCTGCGACAGCTCATCCGGGCCTACATGCAATGTGACCATGAATGCTGATAAAGCAGTCCTGGCGACATATGCGGCACCGATTCGCACGTTGACGGTGGCGTCATCGAATCCGAATAGCGGGGTCGGTATCACAGTCAGTCCCAATGACAAAAGCGGTTTTGCCAATGGCTCAACTCAGTTCACACGGACATACGACAACAACATGCCGGTGACGCTCACAGCTCCATCAACGGCCGGCGGTAACAACTTTAGTGCTTGGAGTGGTTGTGACAGCTCATCGGGGACCACGTGTAATGTAACCATGAGCGCAGACAAGACTGTCACGGCGGTGTATGTGGCGTCATCGTGGACCTTTTGCGCCAACGAGAATCAATTTTGCTCATTCACGGGAACCAAGCTGGTGCGTTATGGCGCAGGGACAAGCTTCAATTTTCAGACCGCCACCAATGGAATCGCCTGTAACAACGCTACTTTCGGTGATCCAATTTTCGGTACGGTTAAGCACTGCGATTACACGGATGCGCCGCCGTGAGAGTGACCTTTGCCGACGGTGTCATGCCTTTCTCGCTGCAATGTTTCTCTAACGCACGCGACGGACTGACATTTTGGAAGAACTAATTCAGCAGTATGTAAATCATCTGCGCAATGAGCGCAATGTGTCCGGTCATACGCTGCGCAACTATTGCAGTGATCTAAGGCAGTTTCAGCATTTTCTCATTGCGAAAGAACTATGTCGAAGCGACGCAGATGTCGTCGACGTGCGGAAGGTGGACCTTTATGTCGTCCGCGCCTACCTTGCATCGTTGAGCAAGGGTCGAAAGAAAAGCTCCATCGGTCGAAAGCTTGCCGCGCTAAAGGGTTTCTTTCGTTATTTGCTGGCGGTCCATCGGATCGAAAAAGATCCTTTGCTTCTGATTCAGACGCCGAAGCAGGAAAAGCCGCTGCCGGCATTTTTATCGGTGGATGATATATTTCGATTGTTGGGGGCAATGAAGATCAAGAATTCGTTGGACGTTCGCGATCGGGCGATACTCGAGGTGTTCTATTCTACGGGAATCCGCGTGAGCGAGTTGGTGGGTCTTGACTGGGGCGACGTTGATTTCCAACTGGGCATCGTTCGAGTCGTCGGCAAAGGTTCTAAGGAACGCATCGTTCCGATCGGGGCAGTAGCAATTCAAACGCTTCGAGACTATAGTTTAGAGCAGCGCAAGAAATGGAATTTCTCCTGTAAAGGTGAAACGCCAATTTTTTTGAATCACCGGGGAACTAGGATCACGACCCGGAGTGTGGCGCGGAGTGTCGAAAAGCACCTACGTCAAGCGGGCATAACCGTTAAGATGGGACCTCACGGACTACGTCATACCTTTGCCACGCATCTCCTCAACAGCGGCGCGGACCTGCGCGTCATACAAGAAATGCTCGGGCATGCGAGCCTGTCGACCACACAGCGTTATACTCATTTGAACTTGGATCAACTAACGGCAGTGTATGACAAGGCGCATCCGCGAGCGTGAAACTGGGCACAGGTATCAGTGACGGCTTGAACGATTTGAACTTCTGGAACGGTTTGAACCGTTTCGTTTGCCTAGTTCAAATAGTTCAAGTCGTTCAAAACGTTCAAGCAGTTGAAGAGCGTCGAAACGGTTGAAGACATGATGCACGGTACGACCATACTGGCCGTTCGTCATGGCGGCAAAGTCGTCGTGGCGGGTGACGGGCAAGTAAGCCTCGGGCAGACGGTGATGAAACACAACGCGCGCAAGGTGCGCAAGCTTCATCATGACCGGGTCATCGCCGGTTTTGCGGGTGCCACCGCGGATGCGTTCACGCTTTTCGAAAAGTTCGAAGGTAAACTGGAGCAGTTCAACGGTAATCTGAAGCGCGCGGCCGTAGAGTTGGCCAAAGACTGGCGCACGGATCGCGTCTTGCGCCGTTTGGAAGCGCTTTTGGTGGTCGCCGATGTCAACGATCTCCTTGTCATTTCCGGCAGCGGA